>ERZ650304.176-NODE-176-length-40412-cov-7.480883_pt1 | contig 40412 bp, 47 predicted proteins | sample MGYA00376240_ERZ650304 | MGnify/ENA primary metagenome ERZ650304 (study PRJEB26733, sample SAMN07839271) | wastewater metagenome | biome: small river; feature: stream; material: water | place: USA: North Carolina | collected 2016-03-01 ... | reverse complement strand
TGATGCTGCTGATGCTGCTGCTTATGCTACTGCTGCTGCTGCTGCTGCTGCTTATGCTGCTGCTGCTGCTTATGCTGATGCTGCTACAATGAAACAACAATTACATGACTATCTTATAGAAATTTGCAGTTAAATAAAAAACCCTCCGCCTTTCAAGCGCGGAGGGTTTAACCTTTAAAAACTATACTGCTTATGATGCTACAGAGCCATCCAGCAACGCTTTAGCTACACTAAAGTCGCCCTGTACAAACGCCGTTACCTGGTTTGACTTAATGAAGTGCGCTGCGCGCATTTCCGCCAAAATAGTAACGAGGTTGTTAGTAAAATCGGCGTTTACATAACCCATACTAACCACCACGTCCTCACGTAATGCCAGGTAAGATTTTGTAAAGTCGCCTAACAGGAATTCGCCCGCTGTTACGCCTGTGTTTTCAACGCCCAGCATACCAGCAACCCGGCGGCCGTCCACTGTAGTAAACGGAGGCAGTACATAAATGCCCTCGTCTGTTTTAGTAAGGTCCATTACGGCAGCGTCCCAGGGGTTAATAATAAAATAGTTAGGGATAAAATTACCCAAACCATTTACCGCTACCTGGGCAGCCGCGGCGCGTAAAACGTCAAAGTTATTTGCGTTAATAACGCCGTTTGCAAGATCCGTACCCGCCACGCTGAAATCGGGGGCGTATTCTAAAATACCTTTCAGGTTTTCGCCCGTACCGTCGCCGCTTAAAATTTGACTGTCCAGCTTACGTAATACCGCTTCGATAAGCTCCTGACGGATCTCTGCAGCCATGTAAGGCAAGTCGTCCAGGTTCTCCTTAGATGTCTTTGTAAACTTCGCAATTTTCTTTATGCGCATGTTCCTTTCGATTGTGTCGAAAGTGTTTTGCGGTTTAGCCGCGCCCTCTGCAACCATACCGGCGTCACCTTCAATGCCCGTTTGCTCCGCCCAGGCCACATACGTTTTCGAAGTAGGTCGCACGCTTACAAGATCACGCAAAAACGGCCTGCGTTGTGGCACGCGTGTATAGTCGCTTATCCAGTCGGTAAGCCCTATAGTGCCCCCACTGTATGAGCTTGTTACGGTAATAGGATCCGTATTGGCTTTCAGGATAAAACGCGCGCTCCCGTGCTGGTTACCGTTCTTAAGGTCTGCCATCGCCGCTTTTACGCTCTGCGTGGTTTCCTTTATAACTCCGCCGTTAGCGTCGTCGATATAGGCCATGTTGCCCTCCATGCACTTTTTAAGCTGGGCAGTAATACCCTCACGGTTTGCGCCACCGGCCCCGCCGCCGTCTTTCAGCTTTCTGATCTCGGCGGACATTTCGTCGATCTCTTTTTGTTTCGTCTTGTCGCGCTCGTCCATTAACACGATAACGTCCGCTTTAGCAATATACCCGGACTCTTTTTTAAAGTCCGCCATTTGCTTTTCAATTTCTTTTTTTGCGTCCTCGCTTGCGGCCGATTTTATTTTGGTTTCGAATTCCGCAAGTTTCGCAAGTATGTCTTTTTCTTCCACTTTGCTTTAGTTTAAGCGTTAATAAATTTTGTTAGTGCTTTTAACCATGCGTCTCCGTTTTCCGGCAAAGTGTTTTGATCTTTCGGCTTTGTGGTATTTTTGAAGTCGCAAATTATTTGTGTAAGCTGCTTAGTCTCGATTAGCAGCATTTCGATAGTCTCATCTGAGGCAGTAGAATTACGGCAAAATTTCTCTAACGCCTCGTTACGTTCTGTAAATTTCTTTATGTCGTCGTCTGTCACGCCTTTCATGCCAAGTAAAGGCGTTAACTCATTCGCCCCCCAGCCTGTCAAGCTCGAGCCCTCCCATAACTTAGCCTCGGTTATTTCGTACCAGCCTTTTGCAGGGTTTTTGGCGTAGCCCTCGTAATCTTGTAGCTGGTTGCGTTTTATGGTTGCAAAACCGATACTGTGCTCGGTTATTAGCCCGCTTTCGACCATTTTTATAAAGTCCTGCCCGAGGGTGTGCGACCCGGTTTCACTGGTATACAGTAGCCCTTTTTGGTCCTCGAATAACTCCGTAAGTTTACCCAGCGGCTTATTTACGTCGTGGTTCATAAGGTGTTTGATCCTGGGCGCGGAGCTTTTAGGCCCTCTTTCATTAATCGACTTTGTAAAAGCGCCGGGGCGAATAATGTCGCCGTCTGAGTCGACGTTACCAAAGTTCGAAAAATACCCGGTTACAATGCCTTTTTTGCCGTCTACGTCTTTGATCGTGGCGGCTGCATGCTGGGTTTTTACGCTGTATACTATTTTCATTTCAGCACTAAATTAACGATTTTTCAATACTAAAGAAATTTGTTGTAGTGGCGCGCTCGCAGTCGAGGCATTGTTAACCCCTTTTATGCTTACGTAATCGCCCTCGACAACACTAAAACTGTGTGTATTATCACTGAATACGCCCGCGACGGATCCCCCTGCTATGGTAAGCGTTAAGGTCGTGTCTGCCCCGTTTTTACGTACGGTTATTACCGCTGAGCCGTTGGCCGGTTGCCCGCTGGGGGTCACCACTTTTAAACCGGAAATAACCCCGTCGCCGCCTTGCGGTATAACTATGCGCCTTACGTCCTCGGCCGTGTTGAAATTAGAAAAGCCGTTTCCCGGAGCGACGAAATTAGCCCCGCCGCCGCTGGGTATTGTGTTAGACGCTGCGTACGTTGCCATAAATACCTGTTTTACGTACGGGGTTGTTAACCCGGCCCCCACCGGGCTAGTAAAAACCGCGTCCAGCGCCGTCAAGGCCGCTGCCACACTTACCGGGGCACTGCCCGCTCCCGATACCCTTAAATTGGCCAGGGGTATTTTATAGTTATCCGCGCCCAGCTCTAAAAGCAAGACGCCTGCAGGTGTAAACTCATATTTGTACGGACCGGCATAGTTTATTTTTTGCCAGGTGTCAATGGTAAGTACAAGTTTACCCCCTGTACTGCTTAACGATATGTCGTAGTTTGCCATTTTATTTATGTTTTAATTGGTATGCCGTTACTGTCTTTATAAACCCGGTAACCCTGCGTGCATCTGCATTGTATCACGTCCGCCGCGCTGCCGTTTGGGTCCCCTGGAAATTGTAAATCTTCGTAACCCCCGTCGCGTTTTGGTATCTTAAACGGCTCGTCCATTTCCACGGTCAAACCGTTTACCGATCTATGGTTAAACGCGTCCAGCGGGGTAGTTCTCGTCCTGAAATCCTGCCCTGAGATCCAATATTTCTGCATCTTAAAACCTGCTTTCTTAGCCCCCTGGATAGATCCGAAATTCGCGGCCCTCAGTACCTCAGTGCGTGTAATTACAAACGCCCGGACTTTTGGGAAATCGGCTTTTATAAGCTCCTCCGCTATCATGCTGATAGACTTACTTTCTTTTTGCCCCTCGATTATGCTTTTAATAATCCAGGCCCGCATTGTGTCCGTTATTGGTAAAACGGCTTTCTCGAGTAAGTGCTCACGAAAATAGGCTATTATTTCCTCTATTATGTCCTCGTTATACCCTAACGGTAGTAAAGCTTTTTGCGTTGCGACCTGCCGCCTTACTTGCTGGTACGCCCTGCCACCCATAACCCGACCCGCGTCCGTGTATAAGTCCGTAAGGGTCTGCGATATTTGCAGCCCGCTTATGCTTATGCCGATCATTTGTAACGCCAACTCGTTAGACGGGTAATTCGTTGCGTCGCGTATCATTTGCAACAAATTGGCGTAAATTTTCGGTTTCCAGTACTTTTCACGCGTTGCCCGGTACTGCATATTCGTTGCCCATATTTGCGCCGGGGTTTCCATTTATAAGTTGTTCAATATTTACGTTTATTTTTAGTACCTCCCAGTTAACCGTCTCGCCTGCTAAGTGCGCCGTTATCGCGTTGGCTAATTTCTTACGTCGAAACATTAGCCTTTGCATCTTGTACGCACATTTACGCTCAGCATTAGTTACCGGCAGTACTTTGTCCAGGATCTGTGCTGCTGTCATTGTTTAAACCCTCCATTGGATCCGGTAAAATGTCTTGCTGGTCGATAGCCCGGTAGCCCGATTTTATTAATGGTTTTTGCATTTCCGGTAATTCCGTGCGTTCGTATTTCCAAAGCTCGCGGATCTCGTCGCCTGTTAAGCTAACAGGCATTGCGGCAACCGCTGTCATTTTCTTACCTAAGTCCTCTTGTAATTCCTGCACTTCGCTAAAGTCAAAGCCGATATACTTACCCTCTTTGGTCAGGCCCTTGTTAAACGCCTCCTCGAAAGTGTCGGCCAATGGCATACAAGCGCTGGTATACATTTCTTTTTTAAACTCAGCGGTATTGTTAAACGTTCCCCTTTCTGTAGAATTAAACAACAAGTCCGAAACCCCGTACAAGTTACAAAGCTTTTTAAACTTCATCCCCTGGATAGCCATTAACTCAATATCGGCCATCTTCATACCCGTTTGGAGGTAACCGGCCTCGCCACTTACCGGGAAAGGCGCGCCCGCGTTTTCGTCCTCCGCCGACCATTGTTGCAAATCACGCTTAAAGGCGTTATGGCTGGGTGCCTCTACGTCCGCGTCCTTTATGTAGATTATTCCGGGTACGCCTCCGTTCTTCAATACGGCCTCTTCCCTGTCCTCGCCGGTATTAAGTACCCTCAGCGTTTTTTCGCCTGCCTTTAAAGGCGATAACCCCCGCAGGTGTGCACCGTTACGGTCGTAGGTAGGGTTCGGCATTTTGACATGTATAACGTCGTCCGGGCTTACGTTCTTTAGCCCTATGTCCGCGCCACTGTACCGAAATTCGTAGCTCGATACCACATACGGAAAGTCGCCCGTTATGGCTATAGTGGTATCAGAGGCGGAAAATATATAAAGCCCTATCGTGTCGCCGTTAAGCTTCTTACGTTTGTAAATAAACACTTCGCCGTGTAACAGGTAAAGACACATAGCCAGCTCTATAAATTCCCGGTTTGACTGGTATTTGTTCGGCTCGGCTAGCAGGATATTAAGTGGGTCGGTCTCGGGCAGTTCGGTTAAACTTTTTACATGAAAAGCCCGGTGCAATAATGTTTTGTAGGTTTTTTGTGTTTTGGCTTTACTGTAGGCGTATAACGGTACTGCCGCGGTCGCCCTTGCTATTTTGGTGATAACTGAATAAACGTCTACCGAAGTTATAAATTTATCCGTGTAGCTGGAAAGCGACCAGTTAGGGTAAATGCTGTTACTAAAAAGCCCCTGTATCGGATAAAAACGGGAGGTCGCAACGGATAAGGCTTTGGCCTGGGTTACCTGCGTGCTCTCGGCGAGCCGCTTTACCGCGGTTTCTAAAGCCTTAATCTTTTTAATGTTGAATAGATCCAAAGCACAAGTTTTGGTAAATATACAAATTTGTTAGTACCATTTCTTTTTACCCTTGCTTAGTTTCGTAAACGCGGCATATCGTAAGGCGTCCAGGGCATGGTCGTTAAACTTTACGGGCTCGTCCAATACTTTACCGTCTTTATCCGTTTTCCACTTGTAAGACTTTGCCTCTTTAATCAAATTGGTACTTTGCCGGGTAATGTAAAGCGGCATAGACTTTACAAATTGTATACCGTCATACACGGACTTGTCCGCGGGCGTCGCCTTTAAGCCCATGCGCTTTAGCTCCTCGATTGTCTTTGGCTCCGCGGCGTCGCACACTATCTCGCAGGACTTAGTCAGGCCCATTATTTTTATAACGTCGGTAAGGTCGTTTGTCGTTAGTTTGGTCTCGTAAATGATCTCCTCGGCGTATAACTTTTTGTCCCGTATACCCACTTTAACCAGCGCTGAGGGGTTGTTATAACCAAAGTCCAGCCCGTAAAATACTTGCTCGCACTCGGGAAAATGATCTATTATTTTCCAGTTAGTGTAAATAGTTTCAGACGAAACGCCACGAAGCCCCAGGCCAAAGACGCGCCAAAGATTGTCGTCTATTTCCTGCAACCCCTCTATTTCCTCAATCTGCCACTTTGTTAAGTTGCCCCGGTTGTTTTTATAAGTGGAATGTATTTTTTTATTTCCCGGTTTGTCGGCTACGTTATAAACCCAGCTATATTCGTCCGCTGGGTTATAATCGAGGAAAATAGTTTCCCTGGTACGCATGGCTAATTGCGTGTATGTCTCAAAGCTTATTAAGTTAGCCTCGTTAACTATTAGAATATCACGGCCGGGGCCTCTCACTTTCTTAGCGTCCTCCGCCCCGAAAAATTCAACGTACCCCTTTTTAAACGTGTAAAGGTTATCGGTTCGGTTAAAGTCGTCCTCCCGGAAAAACTGCCAGTCCTGGGCTACGTCTAAAAAGTCTTTCCGGGCTCCTTTCTTAAGGTGAGGCAGTGAGGGCGATACTACGCTGATCTCTTTACCTCCGTAAATTTCGGGGTGTTGCGAAATATAGGCCGCTAACTGCATTTCGCTAAACGTCTTACTACTTCGGCTACTGCCCTCGTTTACGATAGCTCGAAACTGCTTACTGTCGTAGGCTTTTTTATTCGCTCCAAATACTGGGGTATACGTCGGCATTTATTCCGTCTCCTTTATAGGGTCGCAGTCCGGGGCGGGTACAAATTGAATTACCGGGGCTACGTCGTCGCCTTTCTTGTTCGTAAACCCTGTTTCTACTTTGTCCCTCCAAAGGTCCGGGCGCCTGTTCTTTAGCCAAAATATCGCGGCTGTAGTGTCGGGCGGGTAGTGTTTCATTGTCTCGGTTGCTACGACGCTCGAGCCCATACCGGAGCCGTCCGAAACAACGTGAAAAACGGTTTCTTTATGTGAATAACCGTTAGCACGTTTATAGAGGCTTTGCGATACGGTAGCGTCTGCCTGTTCTTTGCCCGCCTTTAAGGACTCTAAGAAAGACGGATAGCGCTTTTTCCAGTTGTTCAAAGTACTTTCCCGTACCCCGAAAAAACTTGCAAGCTCAGTATCTTTTGCACCTAATAAAACCAACTTAAACGCCTGAGTATCATACTCTTTTTTATAATTCGATTTTCTGCCTAACGGCGCCCAGTCCGCGGGTTTCTTTTTTGGCGTTGCCATATAAAACTATTTTACCAAAGTTACATATTTTTCAATTCGCGCCTTTAAAGCGTACATTAATGCGTCCTGCCCCTTGATTTTTGCCGTAATAGCTGTTAAAACGTCCTCATCTATTGTGTTTTTTACTATTAATCTGCTATTTATTACTGGCTTTGTTTGCCCCTGCCGGTCTAAGCGTGCGACGGCCTGCAGGTAGATTTCACTGGACCAGGTAAGGCCAAACCATTCCAGTAAATTACCCCCAGCCTGCATGTTTAACCCGTGCCCGGCGCTCGCCGGGTGGGCAAATAGCAGGCTTATTTCTTTTCTGTTCCACTTATCCACGTCCTCCGGTTTCGACAAAATAACAGGCTTGTATTTTTTCAGGTAACGGCCCAGCCTTTCGAGGTCGTGTTTATAACTGTAAAAAACTAAAACCGGGTTACCGTTTGCCGCCTCAATATCTTCTATAAGGGCCTCTATCTTCTCGGTGTGCAGTTCGTGTACGTTTCTGTCTTCGTCGTAAACTGCCCCGTTAGTAAACTGCAAAAGCTTATTGGTAAGGGCGGCGGCGTTGGGTACGGAAATATTTTTAAGGTCGCCTACTTTCAGGATCTCGTCACGTTCGAAAGCGTTATATTTTTCCTGTAGCTTGTCCGAAAAGTTTATAAAGTTGTCCCTGTCTACCCTCGCCGGTAAGTCCAAATAATCCCCGGCTTTCATGCTGATACAAACATCTTTGATCTTCTCGTAAATAGTCTCCTCGGTTCCCGGCAAAGGTTTGTAGCTATATACAACCATGCCGTTTTGTTTATCCGCCCGAAAATAGGTTTCCCGAAACGTCGTAAGCTTGTCGCCGAGGCGCTCGCCGCGGTCGATTAAAAACATTTCAGGCCAAAGGTCTAACAGGTTGTTTGGCGCGGGCGTACCCGTTAAACCTATAACCCTTTTCATAAGTGGCCGTACTTTGCGGAGGGCTTTAAACCGCTGGGCCTTTGCACTTTTAAAACTACTCAGCTCGTCTATTATAACCGTATCGAAAGGCCACGCGCTGCCGTACAAAGCAACCAACCAAACGACGTTTTCCCGGTTTATCACGTAAATGTCTGCCTTTGCTTTTAACGCCTCTTTTCGTTGTTTCTCAGTCCCCAAAACGGTAGATATTCTTAAGTGTTTCAAATGATCCCACTTTTGCGCCTCCGCACTCCATACGGTTTCGGCTACTTTTTTAGGCGCTATAACCAATATTTTATTTATTTCCAGTTCATCAAACATAAGATCGTTAACCGCTGTCATACTGGAAACGGTTTTGCCTAAGCCCATATCCAGGAATAAACCGCAAAACGGTTTCTCCTTTACGTGTGCTATAGCATGCGCCTGGTATTCGTGGGGGCTAAATCTCATAAGAATATATTTTGCGACATTACCAGCAAAGCCGCGTTAAGCTTTTCAGTCGTGTCTATTACAAACGTAGTATAGCCCAGCGCCTTAAACTCCTCGATAACTACCCGCTGCCGGGGGTTGGGTGTTTGGCCCGTGCTTTTTAATTCCGCTAAGTAGGTGACGTTACCGGGCAAATATATAGTCCTGTCGGGCATGCCTGTAATACCCGCGGCGCCGTTTTTTATTGCTCTGCCTCCCAAACGCTTTACGCCCTCCCTTAGTTTCTGTTCTAAGGTTTTTTCGTTTTCGTGTTTTCCTGCGTTACAATTCATAAAAGACATTTTTCGTATCGTATTTTTCGCCTGTTGCCGTTGTTGCCGTTGTTGCCGTAATTTTGTAAAACTCTTACGCGTATATGCGTATATACGCGCTATTTATGTTTTTCTCTTTTTTTATTAATTATATAACTCTATAGACTATTTTACGGCAACAACGGCAACAAATCGGCTGAAACCCTTACCTGTTCTACGTTGTGGCTGTTGCCGTCAGCTACTTTTTACGGCAATTTACGGCAACAACGGCAACAAAAAGCCGTAAATTTGTTGCCGTTGTTGCCGTAATATTTTTTTTATGGCAACAACCCAATCAGACACGTATTATAGATTTTTTATATTTCATCTAATAACTTTTCCGCGTGTTTACGTATTCGTTCTGTGGCTAACTGATAATACTTTTCGTTATTTTCAAACCCTATGTAAAACCTGTTTGTATTAAGACAGGCAATAGCCGTCGTACCGGAGCCCATGCAGTTATCCAAAACCGTGTCGCCCTCGTTAGTGTATGTTTTTATAAGATACTCAAAGAGGGCAACGGGCTTTTGCGTCGGGTGTAGGCTGCTATTATTGGGGTTAGCTATTGATATTATGCTTTTAGGGAACCTTACCCCCTCGTTTATTTTAGTTTGTCCTGACCTTTCAAACTTACCGTAATTACCCCCGTCGCCGTTTGAGACGGCTTTTTTAGCATAAGGCTTGCCGCATTCGTATTGAGGGTTGTAAACAGGTAATTTTTTATAGAATATTAAAATATCTTCGTGCGCTTGTAGGGGCATTTTAGCGGCGTTTAAAAACCCACCGGCTTTTGTTTTTTCCCAGATTAAACTGTACCTGTACGTTTTTTCGTTGCTTATTATAAGCTTTGCTGAAAAAGCGCTTTGCCCTGTTAAAACAATAGCCGCGTTAACCTTTGCGACCCTTTCGTACTGTTGCCAAAGCGGCGCAAAAGGGATAATAGCGTCCCATCTATTGTGCGTAGTCCCATACGGTAAATCGCATAAAATCATATCAATACTGCCGCTGGGTATTTTACCCATGCCTTGCAAACATTCTTCGAAGTATATAGTATTTAGTTTCATATATTATTGCGAATTGGAAATTTTTCGTATAAGTTGTAAACCCGCTGGACGCCGTAAGGGTGTACGCGTTGCTTATGGTTCGCAGGCTCCCAGTACTTCATATTCCGCATTATATCGTGTATAGCTTTTGCGTCCAGGCGTTTAAAGTCTTTCACCGATCCGCCCATAACTTCGACCCATATTTCTAAAGCGCAAACCGTTTTCCGTTTTATAGTTCCCTCCGGTATAAGATCCCCACCTTTTAAAAACTCGCGCCTCTCATAAACGTCCATACTTTCCCAGTTTGTCGGCAACAATGTGTTTAAGTAATTACGTACCAGCCCGGCGCGTTCGTCCGTGTCCGTCGCCTCTAATTGCTCGATCTGTGCGCGTTTCTCGGTCTCGCCGGTAAGGTAAAGCGGCTCGTCCTGGTTATAGTAGTGCACGGCCTCCGCCCATATCTGCCCTATCTCTTTAGTTGTCATATCCACGAACGGATCTTTAACCGGCTCAGTAATGTCGATCTTTACAACCCACCAACGGCGGCCGCCTGTCGAGTCCTGCAAAGGTGTGCGGTCGTTCGTTGTGGCCCCGAAAACACATTGCCGGGGGAAATACTCGAGCCGACGCCCGTACGCTACCCGGTAACGGTCCTCGCGCTTTGATACAAAATGTTTAACGGTCTCGACGTCCGCGCGTCTAAGGCCTGCGAGCTCTGCCATTTCCATAATCCAGGTCCCCTGCAGTTGTTCAAACGCCCCCGTACCCTGTACGGTAGTAAAACTATCTGAATACCATTCCCGGCCCAGCTTGTCGAATAGCATGCTTTTTTTACGTCCCTGCGCCCCTATAAGCGTTAACACGTTGTCGAATTTTACGCCGGGCTCAAAGATCCGTGCCACGGCAGCCGCGAGCCATTTACGCGTCACGGCGCGGGTGTAAGGGCTGTCGTCGGCGCCCATATAATCGACCAGTAAAGTATCTACCCTCCCGACGCCGTCCCACTTTAACGCCTTAAGATAATCGCGGACCGGGTGAAAAACATTAGCCATTAAAACAATATCGACCCCGTCCCTTATTTTCTGAATTCCGCTTATGCCGTAAACGTTCTCGAAGTAGTGGCGCAATGCCGCGTCGTCCTTATCGGTTAAGTATTTGCCCTTGCTGAGTTTCCTCCAGGGCAGGTCGCGTAATGCTATTTCTCTTTTTTCAAAGTCGTTAAACGCAAACGAGCCCTTTAATTTTGGATCGTTGTTAAGTACGGTAACAATATTGTTTATAGTGCTGAATGCGACGCCCTTGCGGTTAACTTCCAACCCCTCCATCCAGTCCGGGTTTTCCGGCTCAGCGTCGTCGTTGCCCAGGTCGGCGTCGATAAAGTCCTGCTTAGCGCTTTCGAATTTTTCCCCCGCAACCCGTTTACGCACGTCTTTGTCTTTCATGCAGAAATCGGTCATAGCCGTAAACGAGGGCAGCTTTGTTATTTGCGTGTCCGGTTTTGCGTCCTCGTCTTTCAACCCGAACAGGTGTAACCGGACGAGGTCGAAAGCATTACAAAGTTTATTACTCGCCGGGTCGGTCCCGTGGTGACTGTAGGCGTATTTGTCGTCATAGAGTATAAGGCCCCCGGACGTGCTGCCCTCCTTATAAGTGTAACGGCCTGCTGCGTCGCACGCTTCGTAAACGTCTGCTAAAAACTTTTCTATTGCTGCCTCGATCGTGTACGTACGGCAGAAAGCGCCGATTAAACCGGGTTTTTCCAGCGGGTCGCCTTGCTTCTTAATCTCACGGGTTATCTGCGCTGTATACCTCGCTGATACCGGCCATTCGCTGCTGTCCGTCCAGTCCCGGTATGATCTTAACACTGCGTCCGCGTCCAGCCAGGGGCCGTCCTGCGAGTCTGTGAAAAACTCGCCGTCCTTTGCTGTGCTGGGCCAATACATAAGCCTTTCGGGCTGGAAAGTGGTATTGTCGAAATTCTCAATATTAAGTGAGCCCGCCACTTTGCGGGCAATGGCTATGTATTCGTCGGCGAATACCTCACGGCTCAGCGGAATAAGTAAACGATACCTCGGCGCCTGTGGGTTGTGTTTGTGTGTGCTGTAGATAGCCGCGGCGTTGCCATAAAGTAGTGTAAAGTCCTCCCAAACGTTAGACTTATAGAAATCTATATCGAGCGTTAGCAGTTGTCTGTGTACGGCGGAGCCCTTGCGACGTTTGCCACCCTGCAGGTATGCACCCACAAAGCCGCCTACGTCTTTTATCTCGTCCTGCCGACCGGGTTTACTCGCTATATACTCGTCGTAAGTTTCGGGGGTTCTGTGTGTCGTGCTTATCCGTTTAACCAGTTCGGACCATAACACGGCTTTATTTTTCCAGGCTGTTTCGTGGCGGCTCCGCCCTGTCGCAATATCTATTTTCCCGTCGTGTTGCATGCTGATTGTTTAAAACGGTAAGTCGTCGTTAATAATAATTTTTGAGCCGGTAACCGAGTAGACAAACGCCTTCCGGGTTAACCAGTCGTATTCCAATTTTTTCCAGCCCTTGCGGGCGTTTTCCTCTAAGGTTAGTATTTTGATATTGCCAGGCACGTACCCCAGCTCGTTTATTTCGCAGTCAATCGTATAGCCTTTAGCGTTGCGCCCTTTGCCCTTTATGTATTCCGTTTCACGGCAGAAAGCGCGAAAGAACTCTAAAGTTATGGTAAAAGGCTTACCCCGTTGCGTCGCACGGTTCTTTAAATTTTGATAGCTGTATTTTACAGGATCCGCCGCCCGGCTTTTACGCTTACGGCATACCGAGCAAAACTTCGTACCCTTGCTTTCTGTTTTCTTGCGGCAATATCGTGTACTGCATTTCAAAATAAAGGCGGGTTAAATATTTTTTTACACTTGCTACATGACGTTGTGCCCATTACTATGTGATCTTCTATTTGTTCGTGGTATTCGTGCACAAGTATTTGCCGGGCTTTCGTAGTTAAGTGCGCCCACTGTCTGTAAGTATGCCAGTATATAACCTTACCCGACGCCGACTGCATAACAATGTCGCCTTTGCTGTCGTGCTCGCAAGTGTCGGGAATGCCGTCTACAAAGGCACTAAAATTTCCACCTGTTATAAAAGCGCCGTGCGTGTTTGGGTCCATAATCAATAAAAATTTACAGGTGATAAAAGCCGGTACGGTAAATCTAATATAACCACTTTACGCCCACGGCGTCCAGGTCGCCCGGCTTTACGCGCGGCGTCGCCCTCCCGGCATGCGTTACTAAAGCCCCTTTCCTTGCTGGGGCAGCGGTAAAAAGCGGCCGGATCTTCATAGCGCTGGTGATAATAGCAATATATTTTACCGTCAAGCGGTGGCATGCGTTTTGGCATAATCTTAATCTTTTTTATAAAATGTGGACTCAAAGCTTTCAGCTTTCAAAGGCAACCCCGGCGCCCATTTTACCGGCGTACCCATAATTTTATTAACGTCCTCTATGCTGCCGACGCCGTATGGCATATCGCACACGACCTCGTCATGTACGTGCAAAACGATCTTATACCCGGCAGCGTTAAGGGCTAACATTTTTTCGGCTAACAGGTCGCGCGCTATGGCCTGGACTAAGTTCTCCGTTAATTTGCCGCCGTACGTTTCCTGTTTCTCCCAACGCTTTGTCGTTTGGTTCATGCCCTCGTATATAATAGACGGACCATCCCAGCGGTTTACACCAATACGCGGACGAACATAAGAAAGGCAGCGCCCGGACGGCAGACGTAAGAACAGGCAATTATTTTTACAAAACATGCTTATGCCGTACATTAACGAAACATTCATTTTATCGCCCACTGCCTGTAAAGCGGCATTGTTTAAACGGTTCCAAAGGTTTACTATTTTAGGGCTCGCTTTACGCCACCGGCTTACGATCTCGGGTAACTCCTCCTCGGTTAAACCCATGCGGAGCGCGCCCATTGTCTTAAGCGCCTCGACGCCACCCTGGTAACCTAGTGCGAGCTCACTAACTTTGCCTTTCTGCCTCAGCGGCGAGCCCTTAGTAACCTGTTCAATAGGTACTTTAAACATTTGAGAGGCCGACGCCTCGTAAATTTTACCATGAGTGTTAAACACGTCCAGCCGCCATTTTTCACCAGCAAGCCAGGCAATTACGCGGGCCTCTATACTGTTAAAGTCCGAGGTTAAAAGCCTGTTACCCTTACGGGCTACAAAGGCCGTGCGCGTGAGCTGGGATAGCGTGTCAGGTACATTACCGTATAACATATCGACGGTCTCGGCGTCGCACTCTTTTACCACTTTCCGGGCCATTTCCAGGTCGGGTAAATGGTTTTGCGGCATGTTCTGAGGCTGGACGCCGCGACCAGCCCAGCGTCCCGTCCTGTTAGCGCCGTAATACTGATGTATACCCCGCAGCATATTGTCGGCGCAAATATATTCGCGCATACTCTCGTACTTCTTAACGCTCGTCTTTGCCATTTCCTGCCGTAAGGCGAGCAAGTCTTTAACCTCGGCTATATCCGTAGCGGCATGCAGGACGTTTACGGCCTCCTTAGTCAGGCTTTTAACGTTAAAGCCTGTACGGTCGGTTAACCAGGCCTTAAGCTGGGCGGCGCTGTTCGGGTTATCCAGCCCGGACAATTCAACCGCTGCCGTATGTAGCTTGTCTGCGTGCTCGTCTGCTATTGCGATAGCGGCGTTAATAAAATCGCGGTCAAGCTCTATGCCCGTGTCGTTTATAAGCTGGTCCAGTTGGTAAATACGGCGTTCGGTCTCGGTAGGGGTAAAGAATGCAATTTTATTGCGAACGGCCCGTTCGGTTACAACGTCCTGTATGCCATATTTTTGGAACCTAACCCACTTGTCGGGGTCGTGGTGGGGCAGGTTGCGTGTGCGTCCGCCGTTTGTCTTTGTAGGTTTACACGGTTTGCAGAAATAATTTATTAAGGCTTTGCCCTCAGCTATTTTAGTCTCGGGCAGCTTAAGTATTTTAGACACTACGTCAAGGCCAAACGGCAAACCGATCATAGCCGCCTCAACCATTGTGCACGACCATTGCGCCGGGTCAAGTCTTTTGCCGAGCCACTTACTAAGGCAGACGCGTTCAAATTGTGCGTTGTAAGCTCTTTTAGTTATTACGGGATCCCGTAAAGCGTCTACGAATTCCGCAAAATGCGTTTTTTCGTATTGGTCAAGCTCGCCAAATAATCCCAGCGGTAAAAGCCGCGGCGCCTCGTTATCGAAAGCGTAAGCGAGTATTAATATTTCAAAGTCCGGGCTTTCGCAATACTTGTACATGCCCGACTTTTTAATATCTACGCTGCTGAATGTTTCTATGTCGATTGATAAAGTGGGCAAAGCTTATAAAATTAAGGCGGACGCGGGTAAGGCGTCCGCCTGTGGATAAATAAAAAACCTGTCTACCCCAGCGGGTCGTCGTCCTCCTCCGGTAATTCGAAGTCGTCGCCAAAGTCTGCCCCGGCAGATGCACGGCCGCTTAACCTCTCGCCGTCTTTTACTTTCTGCAGGTTGTTAAGCCCGGCGGCTATCCCCTTATTCCCTTTCGTGTTGAACGCGTAAAAGTTCATGGAAATACGACCGAAACAACCGCTGTAAAACTCGTCCTCGTCGGTTATCTCGACTTTGTTGCGGTCGATAATGCCGGGCTTTGTTTTCGACGTCGCGTTAATAAAATACATGCCCGCGTATGTCTCGTCCTCGGGCCTTTCCTCGTCGCCGTCGCGTAGGGGTACTTTACAATTTGCAGGTATTTTACCGGCAAACGTTTTGGCCTTACCCTCCTCTTTTGCTGCCTCGATAGCTTCGCGGATCTTCTTAACGAGGGCTTTGTTTTTCTTGTCGATAAGCACATTCACGCTGTACTTTTTTTCGCCTCCCTCCTCGACGGACTGGGGCTTAAATACGTGGCAATATGAGAAACGTACCACGTCGGTAATAACTTTAGTCGTTGATTGTTCTGCCATAATGTTTTTTTTAAGCAGTGATAGAATTTAATTTTCGAAATCTTTTGCGGCCGCCTCCGCGGAATTGAACGGCGGGCGTTTGTCGTCCTCCGGGGCTAACGTCGGTTTGCCTTGCGGTTTGTTTATAAGTCCGTCCAGTATAACGCCAAATTGTTTTTTGCCTGTCAGCTTTTCGAGCTCGGTAATGGTTCTGAGCTCGGTTATTTGCACGTCGGCAGCTTTAAAACCGGCTTTAATCAGCGCCTGCAGCGCTTTGTCGGCGTCCGTTATCTTGCGGGTACTTCTACCCTCGACGAGCTTGTAGCCAGGCCATTTCCGCCCCTTTATTGCTTCCTGCAAAGCATAGTCGTCGACCTCAGTTAACCAGGTTTTAAAACTCGAGGTCCTGTTAAGAATGTCGGCTATTTCGTCCTCGTTCAATAACGGCCCCTCTTTAAACTCGTAGGCGGCTAATTCTAATTGCATTTTCGCATGCGCCCGGCAGGCCGGTTTTGCTTTACAAAATTTGCAGTGCTCGCCCGCTTCGAAGTTTCCGCCGCCCTCCCAGGCCAAAGCCGCGCCGGGCTTTAGTACTGTCTCGGCCCAGTTCTTAAGATAGTCTACGCCGTACGTATGGTTGCTGCTGTTATCAATACGGGGCTGGTGTATGTACACTTTAACCGTATCGAAGTCGTAAAGGTCCTCGTAAGCATTTACGGCCCCCAGCGCATAAATCATTAATTGCTTATTGCCGACTGCCGACACTGGTACGCCCTTGCCATACTTAAGGTCGATAACGAATAGAACGCGGTCGCTGATTATTGATACGTCTAAATTTCCGAAACCCTCCGGGACCCACGGCGTCAGGTCGATCTCAGTTTCCTGGATCATAACCGCGTCTTTAGTGTGCGCCTTAGCCTCGTTAAAAACTTCCATAACAAAGTCGGCGTATGCGTCGCAATATTCCAACATTTCGCCCGTGTAATACTTCGCGGAGGCTTTGAAACCTGTTAACGCCGTGTAACCCTCCTCGCTTGTTATCGCCCGGCGTTTAATTTTAATAAGAATTTCCGCGAGGGCGTGCGCCTCTGTGCCCTCGTCCGCGTAATCGCTGGACGTGTCGGGAAATTCCGCCTCTAAGTTTGCGGAGGGCGGGCAGTTAAGCCACTTAGAGGCGCCCGAGGGCGATAGTTTTGCGTGCTTCATGCTTAAAACGGGGCTTGTTCTGAATGATCGACCAAAGGCGTACCGGCTTCGATCTCGTTGAGGTTCTTACTAAAGTTCTTATAGTCCGCCTCCTTTAACTCGGTAAGCTTGTTAGCCCCGTAAAAGCTTAGAGCGCGTTTAATGTGGTCTTTCTTACCTGCCTGGGTAAGTGGCACGGCGCGGGCGCGTATGCTGTCGGCAGTCGGGGCCTCCTCGTCGTCCGTTGTGTCTGTTGTCGCGGCCGACGGTTTCGGTGCTGCCGGTTTTGGCGCTGCAGGTTTAGCCGCGGCGGGCTTTTTTGTTTCGGGTAGATTAATAACGGGCGTTTCACTCGGCCCGGTTACGGTTTTGCTGCCTGCAATAGTGGACGCGATAACCGACAAAGCCGCTAAAAGTTCGGGGGTCGCCCCGAGCGTTACTTTAATTTCCATAATGCGTATTTGATTTTTATGTTAGAAAGAAAATTGCTGAATTGTAGCGGGCGCCTGTTGCTTAGTTACCCGCTTAACGGCCTCGAAAATAAAAGTACTTAGCCAATGATCCTGCCCGTAACTCCGTACGGTCCAGGCCTCGCAAACGGCTAACTGTTCGAAAGTCTCGCAGGTTATAAAGTTGTTATAGATATGCTGGGCCTTTACGTCCACGGGCTTAATATAAACGCGTTCGTTAAAGTATTGCACTGTAAAATTATCACCTATTAAGTCCTCTATTTTATTGGCGAAAGACTTAGGACCGCGGACGGCTATAGCGAAAGGCGACCAGTTTACGCGATCTTTCCAAACCCACGCGCGGGAATGATAAACAGGACTAAAGGCTTTATACGTAAGTAGTTCGTAAACTTGTTGTAGTGTGTACATTTATTTTATTTGAGGTTTCAAAGATACGCTAACGTATCCTATTAAAACAAAAATAACACTATCCCGAACAGACATTTTTTATGTTTACGGTTAACTCCCAGTCACGCCCTCGTTTTTCTTTAGAGGTAACGCCCGGCATAGCGTTTTTACGCTTAATCGCGTTTCGCACACTTGCGGGGGAGATACCCCGTAAAGAGGCATATTCTTTTACCGTTAGTTTCTTAGCCATAAATCAAAGATACTTTAGCGTATCAATATAAACAAATTAAAAAGCCGTGTAGAAACACGGCCCTTTGTTCATCGATCCCCTATAACAATTCAGCTATTTCACCAAACGTGTAAACGTTTTGTAATATAGGCGCCTGCCCCGAGGAGGCCGATAACCAGCCACCACCACGGAATTAAAATTTTTCCTTTCTGCCTACTTTCAAGATCCTGCACACGGCTATTAGCAATATTAAGGCTATCATTTTTTAACTTGTTTTCGTCCTGTACGATCTTAAGCAGCCGCGTATCGGTAACAAATTTTAATACAGTGTCGTGCACTGTCCGGGTCTCTTTTATGGTCCGCGTTCTGTATTCTATTTGCGTGTCGGTGTCGACGTGGTGTATGGTTTCTATTATCGTGTCTCTCAATACAGTTGTGTCGCCGGGCAAAAGCATCATGGTCGTATCATTCGCACACGGGTTAAACCCGGCCCAAACATTGCCCACAATATCAACCAGGGGACGACTTGCTAAAACGGTTTGCACGGCCTGGGCCTGCTTACGCTGTAGCTTTGCAGTAGGGTTACAAGATACCAGGACCGCAAGGCCAAAGGCGAATAATATCGCTAATAAAATATTTTCTTTACGCATGCTGAATTGTTTAAAAAGTTAACTATTTGCCGTCTGCTATATTGGTTTTGACGTCCACAATATCGCGAATAGTTTTATCCGCACGGCCCAGGGCATGTATTAAAATACTGGATCCCGTAAAACCAATAAAAACAAAAAAGAATTTTATCCAGTCAAGTATCGAGGGCCTGAATTTTGTTATTTCGTCGAGAACGTAAACGCAAATAATAAGCGTAAGTACTGAGCTAATTAATGCCAGCCAGTCCGCCTTTAAATATTCTTTTACGGAAAATGCCACGTTTGCCGCCTCCGCGCGTTTCTTTACCGCGGGCAGCTTAAGCGCGAAAACATGAAATAGTATACCGAGTAACCCGGCTATAAAGCACTCTATTGAAGTATTCATTTTTTATTCTTTTTGGCGTTAAGATCGTGTTTTTTATCGTCCCGGTCAATTTCTTTTATTTTGGCGTCTAAGTGTAAATGGTATATTCTATACCCTAAAAAAGTAGTTGTAAGGCAAAATAATATAGCTTTTTCTATACTGTCCAGGTTTATAATAGTTATAAGTGAGGTAAGCAGCCCCAGCGAGTCCGCGAATACCCATACCCAGCCCGCTATTTTTTCGCCCATCTTTTGACCTTTGTTGATTTGAACATTACTAAGCATAAAGTAAGTAATAAAAAGCTAAATAACAATAATCTTAAGCCGGTCGTTTTCTGCAATGCTGGTATTTCATATAACAATCGTAACGCCTGCATGCCTGAAACCACGGCCAAAATCTGTCTTATTTTTATGTTAGTGCACCAATGCCGTGCCATAAGTATAAACAACAACAAACAAACCTTATCCCAGGTAAAATACCACTTGTCAGGCGGCGCGATAAGATAGTAATAAAGCAACCCGGTAACCAGGCATATAACCCCGGCAGGGGTTACGGATTTACCGGCGGCCTGTCGGGCCTGTCGCCCCCGCTTTTTACATAGTGTTTCCAGTCGTTGTTGTAGGTATTCCATACCGTTTGCGTCCATGAAGGTATGCAATCTTTGCACGCTTTCATTTCGTCCGAGTATTCGTCAAGTCTTGCGTTCATATTATGCCTCCTGTATTGGTTTGTCGTTATTTACAAAACTGATTAATTTATAAACCGTACCCAGCGCGCCGTCTATCGTGAAATCGGAGCCGCTTACCAGTGTTTGTGTCGCACGGAAATTGGAAACCGAAACTGACGCCGTTAATACGTTTCCCGTATTTGTCTTTTTAACCGACAATATGCGGCGCTTACGGTTCGCGCATCTTATACAATTTAGGTTAAAGGTTTCCAGCCCGGTATCTACGTACTGAATAGTAAAGGTAGCGTTTATTTTACCGTCCGTTAAAGCATCTGCGTTAACCCGGAAGGGTATTTCCCCCAGCGACTTTATACCCCCGTCCAGCTCGTATTTTGTAAGATCCGTAATAGTCGAGTTTAACAAATAATCTTCCTCCTGCTCGGGTCTGCTTACTACCACGGTAAAGTCCGCGTATGTAACCAGCCCGCCGTCGTCTATAGCAGTAAGCCTGAATGTGTTAACGCCCTCGGCTAAATCTTCAAAAGAAGTGTTCGCGCTTGTAGGGGCTGTAATTGTCGCCCCGCTGCCCTTTATTTGCGCCCAGGCTATCGACTCTACTGAGCCCTCGCCATCTGATACGGAGGCCGTAACGTCCACGCTGTTAACCGGCAGGGCTATTGCTGCGTCAGGGGTTGTAATTTGCACAATAGGCGGAAAGTTTGGAGCCAATACCGTAACCGTAAACGACTGCCCTTTACGGTTACCGTCGTTGTCCTCGACGCGTCCACGAAATACGTATTCCCCCGGCTCAGTTAAGCCGCTTATTATTGTAGACTCACTTGTGGGGCTTTGAATATTACCAGTTATCGGCCCGTCTTTTTGCGTCCATAACCAGGCTACTATCGTGCCGTCGGCGTCTGTGCTCGCGGAAAGTGTGCGACTCACCTGGGACGTGGGCAAAGTTATTGTTTCGTTACCCCCTGCGTTTGCCACGGGCTCAATATTGGAGCTCGCCACCTTAACGGATATGGTTACCGTATCAGAGGCAGAAAGCCCTAAATTATCGGTAGCAGTAAGCTGAAAAATATATTCCCCCGCGCTTAGCCCGGTAACCGCTGTATTTTGATTAGTAGGGCTTACTATCGTGCACGCCGGTCCGTCCAGCTTTTGCCATAAATAACCCGCTACGCTGCCGTCGCTATCAGTGGCGGAGCCAGTAAGGTTTACGGTCGTCGTAGGCAGTGTTATTGTTTGATCCGTGCCCGCGTCAGGTATCGGCGCGGCGTTCGGTATTTCATTTGACGCAATACGCGTAAATTCTACGCCGTCGAAAATTACAAGATAGTCGCCGCTTTCATGCTGCAATATAAATTTTGCGTCGCGTTCCATTGCCGCCGCGCCGTTGAAGTTCGAAACCGGGAATATTTTTTCTACCCAGTTATTCGAATTGCTGCAGGTAGCGAGCCCGGCGATAGCGTCCGCCGTCCCGTTGTTATACCTCAGTGAAAAGGTAGACGTCCCTTTATCCAGGTAACGCACTAAAATTGATACCTGGAAATTGCCCGCCGTTGTTAACTCGGTAGTTAAGAAGATTTTTGTTTTAGTAGATGAAAAGCCGATACCAAACCGGCCGTAATAGCTATCTACCGGACCGACCCGCCAATAGGGCACGGTTGTTTCGTCCTGGTCAATTATAGATACAAATTTTTCATAACTGCCAGGTATAAGGTCTACGCCGTAATCGTTCTCGTAAGCGTTGTGATCCTGGTCCTGGTCGGGTGTAAGGTATAGCGCGGACGGATATTTTAGTTTAAGCTCGGCAACAATAGCCGGGTTTATATAGTCTATTTTTACCCCTGCTATGGTCCAATTTTCCTGTATATCGCCGTACCCCCTCGCCTGTATATTCGTTACCTGCCTGTTATAATTGCTAAGCCTGTCATTTGCGACCGGGGGCGCTATTGTGGTTTCGGTCCAGATGTCAATCATTTTGCGAAACACGATAAAGCCCTGGTTTGTTTCTGAGGCGTTTCGATAGCCTAAATAACGGTTAGCCCAAACCATTAACGAAATATCGCTGCCGAAAATGCTTTCCATTTTAGTAAGTGCGATATTTACAATATCCAGCCCGTGGGCTATCGCTGAAACAATAACAGTGCGTAAGTTCTTTTTTGGCGCTTTCTGAAACCACGCAAAGGTATTTGTCCCCTCGAATTCCGCCTGTATACGGTTATCGTTTGGCCCGGCGTTGCGTAACTCAAAGCACATTTGTTGCTGGTACTTCTCGCCGGGTATGTTGTAGTTGTGTGCGGGGTAGCCAATCTTAATCCAGGCGCCCGGTAGATTAGTTATAACCCATTCGAAATTCTCGCCGTTATTACCGACGTTTATCATAATCTTAACGGCAGGAATATTTGATTTTAACAACCCGTCCAGGTAGGGCCAAAGGTCCGTCCGTTTTATAGTTGTCCAGTCTGCTTCATCTATAGCGAACGAGGACGGGTTACTTTGCTTAACGTTGTTTATAGTTACCTCCGTTATGGTCCCTTTGGTTGTGCCCGTGTCGCCTGTTGATAGCTCCGCGCTTTGCATACATATTACAAACGCCTCGTCCTCGGCAGGCAAAGCGGCTATTAAGCCCGTGAGGTTAGCCCATAAGTTTTTAAGTCTTGCACGGTAGTTGGCGTTCGATCCGTGGGCGTATACGTCGCGGTCTGTTGTGATCTTCGGTACAAGGTCGGGCGCCCCGAAAATATACGGCTGGGTATTATCCCCCGGCCCGGGCATAGACGCAATCGTAACGTATTTACCGGCGTCGATAGCCAACATAATAGAGTCCAGCCAAAAATCGTCGTCAAAGACGCCGCGCGCCGTCTCGTAGCCGCTTGCTTCTTTACGAAATCTAAAGCCCTGCATGCCGTCCTTAAACTTGTTAAATGCGGTCAAGCTGCTTATATCCCCCAGCCCGTGTATACCGTATTTCTCGTTACCCATATAAATATTAGTTATTAAGTTTTTGCCATGCTGCCCCGTCATAGCCCCACCAGCCTTTAGCCGTGAAAGTGCCGTTCGTATCTGTTACGTAAACCAGTAAACCCTCAGCGGGCGAGCTTATCGCACTCGCCTGCGCCGCAGTCATGCGCGGAGGTAAAAAGCCCTGCGTCGTGCTCGCTATTACTACTTTGGCGCTCGCTACGTCGGTAGTGGTGTTTATAAGTAAATTGCCGGTAGTGGGTGCAAACCTCGCCCACTCGGTCGAGCTGCCCGAAAACTGTATAGCGTTACCCGTGGCATTTGCTGTGATCTGTAAAGCCTGCCCCGTGCCACTTCTCAAAATATTCGTTCTTATAGTCCCGGCCGGGGCGGCGGCGCTGCCTATGCCCGTCGCCGCTGTTAGTAAAATGTCCGTCGTAAAGGTTTTATTTGACAGACTTTCCGTGCCGTCCAGCGTCGCCCCTGTGCGTGTGGTTCCGTTTATCCTAAACCTGAAACCGTTAGTACTATTATTGTACCACATTGCGCCGTCTGCAGGGCTGCCCGCCTCCGTGCTGCCACCTGCCAACTTCAAAGACGGATAGTTTGCAGTTGACGCCGCTATGGTTAACCGGGCTGTACTGTCTAAAACGCCTATAGCAATACGCCCGCCGGTTAACGTCGAGTCCTCACTACCTGCAACGGTCATTCCGAAACCTAAAATAGTATTACGAATATTTAAAGCATTCGAATAATTCCACGGCAGGCCCGCGGCGCTGTTGCCTATTATTGTGTTGTTGTCGCCTGTTATGTTATTGTAACCGGCAAGCGAGCCCAGTATAATATTTTTACCCCCTGTATTTTGCCCGGCTACCTGGTCCCCTATAAATATATTCAAGTCGCCCGCGGCGCTGAGTAAAGCCGCGTTTCGGCCTATGCCTATATTCCCGGAGCCGGTAGTTTTCCCGTTAAGCGCTTTTGTGCCTATCGCTACGTTATTGTCACCACTGGTTAACGCTGCGAGCGCTTCGTTACCTACAACGGTATTTCGTATTGCCCCGCTTGCCCCAGGGGCAATGCCCGTTCCTACAAATACTAAATCGCTGCCCCCCGCTATTGTTAACCCCTGTTCGTTTACTTTCAGGTTCGTTTTTGCGGATCTCAGAAAAGAATTATTTTCCAGCGGCGCGTCGCTGTTACTTATGTTTATGTAAGCGTTTGTAGCCTTTATATTCCTGAAAACTGAGCTATCCGAGTTCGTAATATCCAGCGTATCAGCGCTTAAAAAAGTAACATTGTCGAGCGTGAGGCCGTTAAGGTTGTTTACAAAAACGCCGTCTTTATACAAGCTGCTTATAACTCCGAAAAATTTACTGTTAGAAATAGTAACGCGCCTGTTTTCCGCGGCTCTGCCTGGGCCGGTCCTGTTGCCTGCTATTCTTATCCAGCGGCCTATCGTGTCCATAAGAATAGTCGTATTGTAAATATTTACGTCGTGTACGTATGCCGTGTCGCCGTCTGAAATATTTATTCCGAAATTATCGTTCGAGGTGTTGCGGAAATCTATATTCAAGTCCTTAACGGTTATATTATGCGCCCCGTTTCCGATTGTTAGCAGGTTTGTACCAATGCTTTTACCGGAGGCCGTTACATTGCTTAAGGTAATATCGTGCGACGCCTCGTTAATAAAAATGAAAGTAGGCGCGGACGTTACCCCGTCGAAACCTTTAACCGTATATTTTATATTTGAAAATACACTGTTCGAGCTTGCGTAACCCATATCAATAGCGTTACGGGCGACGTTTAAAGTTATATTGTTCCAGGTCGTTCTCATCCACATATTGCCGTTAATGCCTGTTGCTCCGTCAATAGTGAGGTTTTCAAGTCGCGAATTAAACATGCCTCCGAGCTGAATAGTACCGTTTATGTTGCCTGTAACCGGAGCCCCGGAAAGGTCGTTTTTCATGGACTGCGAAAGCTTTAAGTCGTGTATGTGCACGTTTTTACTTACATGGTCCTTAATACCACGGCCGTTAAAATTACCTACTGAGCTCTCTAAAGTCCCGTTATTCACGTCTCTGATAACCGGCGAGCCACCTACTAAGTCGGTCGTTATGTTGTCCGATAAAGGAAATTCCAGGTATACGGTATCGTGGGACCATCTTTTAACCATGTTGCCGTCGTTTTGCCAATACCTGAATTTGTCGGGGTCGGCGTCTTTGCTGAATTTATTACCCCCCAGCATAATAAATTTACCCACTGCCAAAAAAGACGTATCGGCTATCGCGTCCAGTATTACTATAGAGTCCCCTTTTGCCGCGTCGTGTATATTGTACGCGGGCGCTTTGAAAATGCTTTGCGCGTTTGTAGGTCCGTAAGTAGACGGAAAAAATATAACGCCCTTGTACCCGGTAACGATCTTGTTAACCTCGATATATCTTATCTCGCTTTGTGCCCCGTCGCCAAAAATTTCTATATTGTCAGGCAATAAAACCCCGTACCCGGTGTAAGCGTAAAACGAGTCGACGGCCGGGAAATAGATAGCCCCGGCGCCTGTACGCCCTACAAAGCCTATAGCGTTTTCTATCGCCGCGCTATCGCTTTGATAGCCGCTTATGCCCTCGCCTTTGGCGCCCCACCACTTAATATTAAAAGCCCTCGCCCCGGCTACGTCTCGTTGCCAAAGCCAGCCCGATCCTATGCCCGTGGCGGCAAAGTAGATACCGTTATCCGCTGTTATAGCGGCGTTATACATTAGGACGAAACGCCCGCCGCGTATTGAGTCGCCTACGAAAACGACTTTTTTAGGATCCGTGTAAGCTATAAGATCCGCAATATTTTCAACGTAGCCGACGTTACTACTTAGCGAGTAAAAGTTTTGCGTTGGCGGGTCGAATACCCGTAAAGCTTTGCCGGTCGTGTCCCAAACTACAGCGGCCCGGTCGGTCTTTCCTCCGCCTATGCTGGGGGTAGTGCCCTGGGTAGGTATGTTTAAAGTACTGTCATAGCCTGCCCGTTTAAATCCGTACCCGAAACCCGACATACTGGAATAGTTTACCGTAGGCGAGGTCGTGAATGATCTTAAAGACGTACTGTTTTCGCCGCTGGGGCAAATTGACTTTATACGGTATCGGTATTGTGTGTTGTACCTTAGCCCGGCCAGTATAAAATCTGCGTCCGTCCCGGTTACAGAAACCGTGTCTGTATATCCATTTTTAACATAGTAGATAGTATACGAGGTCGCAAACGTGTATTCTGTCGCGTTGATCGTTGCCCCGCTACTGGTTATACCTGAAACCGTTACGCCCGTAACTGTGTCGCACGCAGCGGCAGGGGTTGTAAATGCGTAATTGCTGCCCGTGCTGCTATCCGTGGGCGAACAATACGCCACAATAGAAAACGTATAAAGCGTCGAGGGGGTTAACCCGCTTAACGGCGAAGATATTAACGCCGGGTAAGGTCCGCCGGGGTCATTTACATTTTGCCTTAAACCGTTGTATTTTACAACGTAATACAAATGCACGGACGGACCAGTAAAACTAATGTTTACAGTCGTAGCCGTTACGCTTGTGGCTAAGACGTTTTCGGCTGTATCACACTGGGCGGCCGCTTGCGTCGCGAGGGTCGTAAGAACGACCAAAAGAGCTGCGAGTTTCTTCATAATTTGAAAATAATGCACGTAAAATAAATAGTAAAGCTTTCATATTAATTTTGATAAAAAATGTCGATCATCTCGCCTAACTGAATAGGGGGCAGGTCCTCCGCAAAAATTATTACAGTGTCGTCCTCCGCGTCCCGTTTAAACTGCTTACCTACCGGCTCCGCGTCTTGTACAGGTCTATGGTATAACCCGTCGCGCTCGATAGCTAAAATACTTTTACCGGCTAAAACAGAAATAGCAGGTAATACGTTGCCCCCGCTTTCTGTCCCGGTTCCATCATACTCGTATCTCATAACGCGCCCTCCTATTTCGTTTGGATCTATAGGCGTGTCGGTAATAGTCAGCTTACCGTTACCTATAAAAAGAACGTTGAATTTATAAAGCCCATTAAATGCCGTTGTTAAAGTGTGCGTTTTTACAAGTGCGTACCCCTGGAAACTTTCTACCAGTCCGTTGTCGTCTGTCGCCTCCCAGGATAAAAAAACAGGCGTTCCCGCAAATTGCAGGGCCATAAGCTGCGACGGTGTCATATTGGTGTCAAAGCTCACAAGTCCGTCGGCGTCTACCTGCCAACTATTCCGCATAAGCCTTTGCGTTTTCCAGGTCCCGGTCCCTTCCGTGGACGTCTCGGCTAAATCTGTATCGGTTGTTAAGGTAGCGTTTTGACCGCACGCCACCGGCATAAGCATACCGCCGTTATTGACCTGCAGAATTACGTTTTTACCTTTAACTATACTCATTTAGTATCAAATATGTATTTGTACGTGTAATCGCTTGTTATTTCGGTTTCGCCCTCACTGTAAAGCTCCCAAAGCCGGGCGGAGGCTGTGAAATTGCTATACTCGAAAGTAATTACCCCAAATATAAAGCTTCTGCCCGGACGCGCCGCTAAAAATAGTATGTTCATTGTCGTAAGCAGCGGGCAGTCAAAAACAAAATTGCAGTCAATTAATGCCCGGCTTATGCGTTGCAAAGAATGTCTTTCCTTAGTAATGATCTGCCCCAGGCGCCTGTTTTTAGTTTCACCCTTAAAGCCCCAGGCGCTTGTCCTCGTTTGGTATTGGCCCACCCAGTCAAGCACGTCTAAAAATAACGTGCCCTGTATCGCGTTTTTCGGTGTGTCGTCTATAGTTATCTCCTCGTCGTATTTATTCTTTACGAGGTTTGTTATTTCATCTAAGTGGTAATGGCCTTTCATAGCCGTAATGTCCGAAACGTAAGGGGTATAAACTATCGAAATATCTTTATAATGTGTCTCGTTTATTGTGTCGTCAAAGTCAAGTTGCTGCAGGCCGATAGAAAAATAACCGTCAAACGGCGCGCCCAGTGACGCCGCGCTAAAACTTTGCCAGTTTTGTATATTGGTATCTGAATTGTAGAAAAATACCGCGGAGGCCCCGTTGCGCCAGGTCCCGTCGGGGTCGCTGGTTCCCTTACTCATGTACTTCGTGTCGGTTTCGCTATCCAGTCTAAAGGCAAAGGAATTCGTTGACGGCCCTGATTGACTGTCACTTGTTCGCATTTGCATACTTACGCTCACGCGGTCGTCAGTATTCATGTAGAAATTGCTGGACGTATACCACGCGCCGCCAAAAATACCCCCTTTCAGAACTAAATAATGTTCTACCTCTACGTCGACGTCGTCAAATATAACCCTCATAAAAAAGTCGGGCGCGTCCGGGTTTGACGTTAGAGGAAACCAGTGAGGTACTTTATATTCCCGGACAGTGTTAACCCCGTCGGCGTAAGTGCGTAGCAATTCGCCGCGTTCCGCAAGGTTTAAATTCCTTATAAGTTCGCGCGGCTGGTCGTAATTGAACGTCTCTTTTACCGACTTTAGCGGTCTGAGTATGCTTTTACGTGCGTCGGCGTTTATCAGCTCGTTATCCGTCGCGGGCGTGATCGTGTCAAAGTTTGGTGTTAGGGTAACCGGCTGGGGGTTTTTGTAAGTGTCGTCGTATTCAAAGCCGTCTATTTCGTTGTTCTCGTACCGGTAAGCCTCGCCCCAGCGAATAACATTCCAAAACCCGTCTGCCTGTTGCAAAGTGGCGTTAAACGTTGTTAGTATCTCCTCCGCTATGTCGTAAACGCTCGACCAGTCGCCGTCCTCAGTAAGCCATTTACCGGTAAAGATCCGCGTTTGGGCGAACATATCTTTGCCCTCGTCGTGCGCTGCTTCGAACAGGTTATTAAAAATCCGTAACGGTAAATTAATTCCCGTGCTTTCCAGTAACAGGCGTATAAATGAAAAGAGGGTATGTTTGTTAACCAGGTTGCCGCGTACGTTAAACGATATGTCGTAGATGCCGTTACCGGGCGGATTTATAACGTATATAAATAAACGGTTGCCTATAGCGTTATAAAATTGGCCGCTTATCTCGTAAGGGTTACCCCCTATGTAAATAGTATCGCCCGCTGCCAGCTCAGGATCGTAAAAGAAACTCGTTATTAATAGCGTGCCGTCGGTGTTTGTACCCGAGCGCGTTATAATGTCTATGTAACTTTTTGCCACTGCCTCGTCCAGCGTTATATCTTTGGTAAGGCCTATATTATCAGAGGCGGCCAGGGTTACAAGATACGGCGCGTCTGTAAAGTCCTCCTCGCAGTCGTCTTGTACAAGATAGCCCGCCCACCTTAACGTATTATCGCTACCGTCCCGGAATTCTATTTTCCACTCCTCGTCGTCCTCGCTGTAAAAGTTTTCGAGGGGTACGCCGCCGGGGTTTATAAAAATAAGCTCCGCCGTGCTGGTTTTGAAAGGCGTTATGTGTCCGTCGCCCTCCTCGTTATAGGATATTGAAAAAGCCGGAAAAGCCCCTTCCAGCTCAAACGCCGGGCCCTCGTAATCTTTCTGCAAAATATCTACGTACATAACGTCCTCCGTCCGTGCTTTCCACTTAACTACGTATCTTATACCGTAAGCCATATATTTTATTTATTGCGGTTGTTAGAACGTCGCACCCTGTCTTGCTGCAGGAAAATAGTTTGCCCGCGTAATGCGCCCGAAATTCTTACGTCAGTAGGTCCGCCCACCGGGCGTAAAAAGTCGTTAAGCCTGTCCAGTGGGATAACTGCCTCTTTACCGGCCTCGCCTATTAGCCCCACTGTAGGGCCGGTTACTATGCCCCCACTCGCGAAAGCAGGCAGGCCGCTAAGCTTACCAAATAACCCGCTAAAGATACTGCCGAACGACGCGGAGCCGCCCGTAATGCTCTTAATAATAAGCGAGAAAACGGCGGCCTTTATCGCAGCGCTTATGATCTGTATTACAAGATTTTTCAGGCTTTCCCCTACTGCCTCAAAGGCATTTTCGCCGTTGGCTATAGCGCTAAAAGCTGCGTCGAAAGCAGGGCCGAGCGTCCCGGTTAACAGGTCTGAGGTATTTTTTATTTTAGCGTTTAACTTGTCTAAGTTGGCCTCTTCCTCGAGTTTTTTAAGCGCCTGGAAAATAGGCAAGCTTTCTACCGTTCTAAGCGGCCCAGGGTCTACCGTTATTTTTACTTTCAGGTCGTTTATGCTGTCCTGTATCTTCTCGTTAAGGCTCTTAATGCGTACAGGTAAAAGTTTTTCGAGGTCCTCCGTACCCTTTAAAATATTCTGTACTAACGCGTCACCTGGATCCAGGCCGAGCTCGAAAAGTTCATTAATTGCTTTTAAAGAGGCTTTTATTCTCTCGTCATTCAGGTTAACGTCGAAAAGTGTTTCCCGTTTGCCTATTAACTCGAATGTTTTATTGAGCCCGTCCAGTACGTCGTTTACAGTCTTAATGTCTTTGCCCGAGGTTTTGGCCTTTGTACCTATCTCGCCGAACAGACTTGCCGCCGTTTTTTGCGTGTCGGCAAATTGGTTCATACGTAACTTAAGTTCTCCCAGCGTTTCGTTATAAGCCTGCGCCGTGGTGTTTTGTTTACCGTATGCCTCCTTTAGCTTGTCGTATAGTTTAAACACGTCCTCGCCGCCTGGTATGCGTACTTTCTCGCGGGCGCTGTTAACGTCCTCCAGGGCTTTTTTATAGTCTATTAGCTGGTCCTTTTGCTTTACTATCAAATCCGCGATACGGTCGGCAAATTTTGCGGCGAGGGCCTGGGAAATTAACGCCTGAGTAAATTTTTCTATTTCCGCGGTCGTGGCCGCCGTGTTTATGTTTACGAGCGTGAGTTTTTCGCCGTGCTCGCCCAGTATTTTGTTGGCCTGTTCTAAAGCATAATTTCGCTCCTCGAGTGACTTAGTTGTATCGCGGGCTATAGCTACAAAAGCTTTTAGTGAAACGCCCTGCGAAATTGCCCCGGCCTCCGCGGACTTTAGCCCGTCGTTAAAGCTTGCAAGCTCCGCTTTTGATCTTTCCATTGCCTCCGCCTGCGCGTCGAGCTGTTCTTTATTGGAGCTTAGCCCGCGGGTCCACGCACTAAAGCCGACCTGGGCAAATGTTACCGCTGATACTATAGCAGAAATAGCGAGCCCCAGCCCCCCGGCAGCGGGTAATAACTGGGTAAGGTTGTTTTGTATACCGATAAACCCAAACGGTAAGTCCTGTATGATCCTGGAAAGGCCTGTAAAGTCTCTAGTCGAACGCTGTACGGCAGTAGACGCCGCGTTAAAAGCCCTCGGCGTTGCCAGTAGTGTATCGTTTAAAGTTAGTAACGGCCTGTTAAAATTACGCACGCCGCCCCCGAACGCGGTTACCTGTCTTTGCAAAGCCGTCGTACTGGTCGTAAGCTTGTCGAAACTGCTATCTACCTTTAAAGCGGCTGCCGCGGTTTGCGCTAAGTTTTGCTGTACCGTTTTTAGTACAGTGTTAACGCTGTCCGCGTTTGCTTTTATTACCAGGTCCAGGCCGGTCTCGTCTGCCATGTTGTTTTAATTTAGTGTGCGCCTGTATCATTTTTTCGAATAAGTCTTTTTCCATTTCCGCGTCAAAGACTGCCGTTGGCCCCTCCTCGTCCCCCGGCAAAGGCCAAAAATCTTTGCAGAACTTGGCAAAAGAAAAGCCTTTCTCGGCATGTGGTAAAATGCTAAGAAAGGCCGCCTTTCTATTACTGTGCTCTGTTCGAATTATTCTTTTTTCTGTCCCGTCTCTTAACTCTTTAAAATGCCCCGGCAAAATATCGTAATACTCGTCTACGCTTAACCCTAACTCGCCAAAGGCGTATTCGCGGACGTCTGCCCAAGAAACTGGTTCGCCAGGGCTCGAATTTTTTTTTGATTGTCGACTAATTTATTTACTTCGTCAACCAGTATTTTAGTAAGCTCCGCGAGGTTTTCAGCGTCGTAGCTCAGTGCGTTTTCGTACCACTCTAAAAAAGTTTGCGGGTTTAAAGTAGCGTCTTTTTTCCTCGATCTGCAGGCGTTACAATATGCGCCGTAAAATATCGCGCAATCCTGCCAAAGTCCGCTATTAGGGATCTTTTTTTGAAACTCCTCAAACCTGTTTTCGTCTAATATCCACATGCCTATCTTTAGCAGGATATTTTGACCGTCAATTTGTACGTGAAATTCTCCGTTTAATACTTCCATATTAGCTGATTGTTATTGTTATGCCCGCCGTTTGCAGGTCCTCTATAGTACCGGCAAATGTAGGGTAGGTAAGATAAACTATGTCATTCATTACAACGTTGCCCGCTGCAGGCGATCCGTTTAACTTAAGTATACCGAAAATGTAAAGAACGTCGTTTGCTGGAACGCTTGTAGGTAGATTAGTCGCTATGTCATACACTAACGTTTGCGGCCCATTGGTTAAAGTCCTGGAAAATAGATCAGTCCTGTCCGTCGGCGGCGTCGCGTTATCCTGCCTTACTAAAAACACGCTGCCAGGCGTGCCTGAATAAGTACCAGCCATATAGACGGTAAGCGTACCCAGGGCAATATCGGCCCCCGTATTATTCGTAAGCTTTAAACCAAAGACGTTAATATTTTCATTCGCCGACGCGGCTGTGTCCGTAAGGGCCACCGTCTCCAAAACCAAGTCGGCTATGACTCCCCCACTGCTTCGGATATTTCCGGGTTACCACTTACTGAAATGGTCGCCGTATATGTTGCCGGGCCGTCTTTGCCGTAACTTTCCTGGTAAGCCGAATAAAACCCGCGACCTGTACGAATAGGGTCGCCGTCCTCGGGTACGGCCGCCGCTATTTTCCAGTCGAAAAACTCTTTGGCTAAAGCCATTTCGAGGGTCTCCGCCGCGCTTATTTTGGTGGCGCTTACGTTTTTAATATACTGCCCGTTAAGCGGTATTGTTATTGTACTGTCGCCCGGCGCTGAGTCGGGGCCGCACATGCTCGACGCGTCGTTAGTCGCTACCGACAAAGACATATCGAAATTTAGTAGACAACTATGCACGCGGTAATCTGAGTCAGGCGTTTCGTTGTCTGTGCGTTTTACAAAAAGAAATACCGTCGAGGCTTGTATTTTGTCGTCTGCCATTATGAAAACGTTTTATTTGTGAAGTATTTGCAGCCTAAAGATAATTGTTCTGTTAATGGCAACAAAAGAATTTAATTGAAGTACGGTCGACTGGTCTGAGACTTTCTTTAATACCGTGTTTTGAAAGTCGGGGGAAAGGTCGATAACTGCCTGGGGGTTTGGTAAAATACGCTGGTAAACGCCCTCAGCTATAAGGTCGCAAAGGTCGCCCGAATTGGCTATGTTTTCTTTTGTGTAAATGCCCACGGATATAGACACGTCTGTATCGTTCGTGCCCATGCTGGACGCGTCCGTGTCCGCGATACCAGACAAAAGAATATAAGCCGCCGGGTCTACGTGGGCGGGCACAAAGTTTGAATAAACCGGGTAACCTATGTCTGAAAGTAACGCGTTAAAGGCGCTTTTTATTTGCCGGTTGCTGCTTCTCATAGCATGAAGATACAAAAATAATAATGCAGGTAACGGCGCAAAGTAGCCATAAAAGCGGATAAGTGAAAAGCAACCAGGCACCAAAGCAAAGGCAGGCAGTGTAAAACATTAACTTTATCATGTGGCAATCTGTTTTTTAATGTCGTCGATAATTTGTTTACGGTATTGTTCAAAAGCCGGGTACAAAAACGGGTGAGGGTGTATACCGTTTCGGATTATCGCTAAAGCGATAGGGTAGGCCACGGCGGCGTCCTCGAATAGCCGGGCGCCTTTATTACCTGTCCGCCGTTTTGTTTTTACGCTATACGTACCAGCGAGCCCCTTACGTTTTACCCACTCAATTATATTTATTAAAAACTCCTCGAAAGATCCGCCCGCTGCGTTCTTACCTTTGAATTTTGCGGCGTATGTTTTCCAGTCAGGCGGCAAAGCCGACACGTAGGCCGCTGCATATTTACCCGTACCGAATTCGACGTACGCGGCATAAAAGACGCCGACGGGTACACGTTTTTCCAGTTTCTTTTTTACGTTGGCATTTATAGCGCTCGAAAGCCCGCCCATATCGTGCGCGACGTTTACGGCATTTTCCTTAGCCTTAGAGGAAATATTTATAGCCCCGGCCGTCAGTATGTCGTCCACGTTCTTAAGCAATAGTTTTGCTTTTGCGTCCAGTTTGGCGCCTATCTTTACCGCGTCAAAATTAATTGCCAGCATAGTAGCATAGTATTTCCTCGTAAGTAGTTCGGCCCTCTTTTATAAACTTAACGTCGTGAATGCTTAACGTTTGGTCGTTGTATTCGATCTCGGTAACGCTCGCGACTATAGGCCTTTCGTCGTAATGCCGCTTTGTGATCTTGTACGCTTTCTCAAACACTATTTGCGCTTCCTGCAGCCTCCGGGAATTGCTTATTTGCTCGACTTTGCACCAGTCCGTATAACAAGTCCCCGCGGTCCGGGTAGTGCCCGCCGTGTCAGTTTGCCCGAGGGTGTAAGGGCAAAACCTTAGTTCTATGTTTAATTTACCGATCATTTTTATGTTTTAAAACGTAAAAGACGCAGCCCCAAAATGCCGCAAGAATTAAGCAGGCCAAAGCCCACGGGTGAAAATGTATTAATGCCATTTTACCTTTTTGGCTTTGAGGTTTTGAGCCAATGCCGGGGCTATGCGCGCCGCGTTGTCGTCGTACCTGTTCTCGTATAGCCACGCCGTTTGCTGCATTATATACGTTTTCCATTCGTCCGTCGCCCCGCTGAGCGTTTCGTATTCTATAAACACGTCCTCGCAAGGGCCGTAAACTACCGACTTTGCCGCCGTACCCCTTACCGTGTAATTATCCGCGTCTATAGCCGTACCGTCCAGGTCGGTTAACCCGGTAACGTCGCCTATAGGCGGAAACGGTAACTTAAACTCGGCTAACTGGATCTGCGCGCGCATGCTTACCGTTTTGGCATGCAGCGACACTTCGCAATACCTCTCGATCATTTGCCGGGCGCTTTTTATTATCTGCGTTAATAACGCGTCGTCGGTTGTTATGTCGCCCGGTATTTTTATAAACCGCTTAACCTCGTCCAGCGTTACCGGCTCCGCGTCGTCGCTCTCGGTAAATACGAGGTCTGTATAAAGGTTTTGTTTCATAATGGAAAGTTATTCAAAATATACGATCTTTTATCTATTTTCCGGGTCCCTCCTATCTTCGCTTAGTAATTTCGCAAGCACTTTGCGGCTTTCGTAGTTTATGTGTATTACGTGTCCGTCCTGGGTTATAGCCATTGTATCGTTAAACCACTCTACCATTATAGCGGGCTCCGGTACGCCGTATTCGTCCTGCGTCTTTTGCCAAAATACGACCGTGTGTTTACTTGCGTTTTCAACGTGCATAAAAAATATTTTTGTAAATGTAAGATACTTTAGCGTATCTTGCAAATAAATTTAAAAATATGGGTACTTACGTTGCGTACATGTCCCGGCCGTTCTATAAAACAGAAACCGAGGCGATAGAAACCACTAAAAAAGAAATAGCTGAATTCCTGGAGGAAAACGGATACGCCCCCGGAAGTAGCCCCGTGCAATCTTACGAGGCTTTTGGGCATATTATTTTAATATTCATGGACAAAGAACTGAGTATTAACCCCAGTTGTTTTTTAGCCGCAACGCATACCGGTTTTGCCTGGACTTACGCGGAAAGCTTAACTGGTAAAGGCGAAGGAGGTTTTTTATGCTTGTAGTTATCCCTCTCATAAAAGCCTCGTTCGATAATACCGAATTAAGGTACACGTTACGTAGCCATGTTGCCCGGCTGGGCGACTTCGATCTAATGGTAATCGGCTATAAGCCGCCGTGGTTGGCTAATTGTACGCACTACCCTTTCGCGGACCGGCGCGGCCTCCCGTGGAAAGAGAGTAATATTTATAATAAACTCCGGTTTGCTTTTAGCCTGCCAGGCGTGGAAAGCTTTTTATTTTCTAACGACGACTATTACCTTAATGACGGTTACGATATTAACACATATTACCACAAAGGCCCACTTTTAAACACTTTACAGGGGCATAAGTCCAGCGGTTACCGCGAGTCACTGCAAAATACTATTAAGATCCTGGGCCCGGACGCTTTAGACTTTGACGTGCACGCGCCTTTGATGCTGCATAAAAAAGATTTTGAGTTTTCAATAAATAAAGATACGTTTGCGTATCATTACGGCGCGGTTATAAAGTCTTTGTACTGCCAGGGTAAGGCTGGGACGCGTTGCATGGATATGAAAGTAAAAAACGAATATTTTAAAGGCGTTGAATTGTTGCCGTTTTTCTCGTCCGCCGATAGCGGGTTAAAACCTGATTTTCTTAATTACTTGCAAAGTCGTTGGCCTAACGAGTCAAAATTTGAATAACCATGAAAGAGAAACAGTATTCACTTAACCAACTAAAATAAATAAAGAAAGCAAATGACAGCCTACCAAAATAATGACGTTGAAATAACTATTCAGAAAATAGATAACCACGAAAGTAAAGTCAATATTAACGGCGAAAATCTTATGTGGATTAGTAATTCTGAAATAGAGGCGTTCAAAAAAGAACTTTCTGAGGTACTTGATAAATACAGAATTTAACCAACTAAACACAAAGCAACATGCGTAAAATAAAAGTCTGCCCCGGAATAGGCGACAACATTTGGCTTATGCAAAAACTGGTTAACTCGGGCGAAAAGTTCGATTTCAGGCTAAGCGGCGGCAACCCCCGCCGGGGTAAACCCCTTTTCGATATGCTGCCCCAAGTCGTTAACTCCGCCGAATACGACGACGTTTGGCCTTATAAAACGGTTAAAGCCGGTAACGTCCAGCGGTCGCACTCCCTTTGGTCCTCTATCGCAAAAAAGGAATTCTTTTTATCTTGTAACGATCATTTAGAGCGAGGCTTTCGAATAGAGAAGTTTTTACCGGACCTGCCAACAAGTTACCGGCTGGACTATGATCTGAGCGCCGCAACGGTAGAACTACCGGAGGCGGGCGGGCTTATCGGTATTTACGGGAGCTCGTACAGTACCGCGCGGGCGTGGGGGTTTTGGGAGGCGCCCGGCTGGTATAAACTTATCGAGGCTATAAACGGGCTCAATAAAGGCTACAAGTTTATAATTATAGGCGCCGACTTTGATACTGATATGAATGATAAACTCTGTGGGCTGCTTAAGCTCGCCAAAATACCGCACGTAAACGCCACGGGCCTGCCGCTGGTCGACACTGCCGTACTGCTTAAAAAGTTGCATTACTTTTTCGCTTTCCCGTCAGGATTGCCTATTCTCGCCAATACGCTGGGCGTCCCGTGCACTATGTTTTACCCCCGCCACCTTAACTTAATGATGAATGCCTGGGCGAGCCCCGAGGACATAGCAACCGGGTTTTATAAAGGCTGCCAGTTTTGCGAGCCTGAGAAGATATTTAAATGGGCCGTTGAAAATAACAAGATATGAAAAAACAAATACGACAATTAATTGAGTGGCATACAAAATTCGAAGTACCTTTTAAGGTGGAGCCTGCGCCTTTTGATGATAGCGACGAAACTATGTCCGTGGTAAAGCTCCGTGCCCGTATAATGATCGAGGAGGTTAAAGAGTGGGAAATAGAAGCCCGGTATAATTCCGATATAGATAAAAGGGCAAAAGAGTTGGCAGATATTCTTTACACTGTGTTTGGTACTATAATTTTCGAGGGGTTACAGGATCACATAGAGCGGGTTTTTGATGAAGTTCACGAAAGTAATATGTCTAAACTCGGGGCCGATGGCAAACCCTATAAAAGGGCAGACGGCAAAGTATTAAAAGGCCCTAACTACAAAGAGCCCGATTTATCATTTCTACTAAGCTAAAATACGAACTATGAGCATGCACCCAACACGTAACTACTTTGCCGAATTTAAAGGCGACAATAATATTTTCATAGAAACAGGATCCTACCGGGGCGACGGCGTCCAGCTTGCTATCGACGCGGGGTACGAGCATATTTTTACTATAGATAACGACTATGAAAATACGCGTTCTTGTCTGAGTCGTTTTTCAGAGGCCCTCGTGAGGGTAGATCCTTTATACGGCGATAGTATAGACATGTTAAAAGGCGTACTTGCGTGCGCCCCTTTCCCGGCTACTATATGGCTCGACGCACATTGGCAGATGCTCGAGGGCACGGAGTCGGGCGCAAACCCTTTCCCGTTGCTGGACGAATTGGCCGTAATAAAGAAGTACGGCCGCAACGATAATACTATACTTATTGACGACATGCTGATAATGCAATACGATATTGTCGGCTATAGCAAAAAGGAAATCGAGGCGGCGTTACTGGACATAAACCCGGCGTATAAATTAACATACTTACCAAACCCCGTAATAAACGGAATTTTAATTGCACACTTATGATGCCTGTAGATTTCGAGGGTACAAATATTGAATTCCTTAAGCCTGAGGGTATGACAGACGAGGAGTGTATGTCTGTGAGGGCCTTTAAAGGCGTAGACGTCGGCGGGTTTCCGTTCGTCCTTTTAGCCTTTAAACCTAACAGGGAGGACCTGGAGGCTATTAAAGCCGGGCGGCCGATAATGCTTAAAATATTAGGCGAGGGCATGCCCCCTGTCTGTCTTTATACTTTTGATGAAAAATTTGAGGCGAACGTATGAAAGTAGCATACTCAGACGGCGGCCTGGGCGACACGGTTTACAGTATTCCGGTAATGCGGGCCCTCGGCGTCACTCACTACCACATAACGGCAGCGTACGCCCCCGTTTACGATCTTGTTGCGTCGCAGGGTTTTACCCTGTTACCGGAGCCAGTAGACGGCATGCTGGACGTAGGCGACTTTCGTAAGATCCGTAACCGTTCACACGTCCATATTATCCGTTGCATAGCGAGGGCGCATAAAGTAAAGCTCGCTAACTGGTCCGCGCCTTTCCTGTTCGGTATACCCGCTGCCCTGGACGCGCCCGACAACATTATACAGTTAACGCCCCGGTGGCGTGACGCGAGCCGGGTAAACTGGAAAGCCGTTTTATACGGCCTTACCGGCTCGGTTGGCTTTGTGGGTTTACAACATGAATGGGTAGACTTTTGCACGCGTTACGGCTCAATACCCTGGATCAATACGCGCGATATTTACGAGATGGCCACGTATATACAGGGGGCGCAAAAGTTTTACGGTAATCAGTCGGTAGGGCTCACGCTCGCGCAAGGGCTGGGGAAAACTTACTACCTCGAAAAGAAACCGCATAAATCAAATACTTTATTTTTAACTCCAAACGAAAATTTATTATGAAATTCAAAACCAGCGACGGCGTAGAATACGAACAGGACGCCCACGGCGTGATCCACCAATTAAACCCCCAGCCATTCAAATACGACCCGTCTTATGTGTCTGTTTATGATACTGAGGCCTATAAACGGGGTGAAGAAACCCTGCAGGCGTTAAGGTATGGCTTTGTGTGTGCGTCGCACGGACGGCCCCCGGCGTCAATACTTGACTATGGTTGTGGAAACATGGCCTTTGTCAATTTTGCGAACAGGCAAACAAAGGCTGTGGGTTACGATATTAGCTGCGTGCCCGGAGCCGTTACCGAGCTACGACCGGCGGAGGTTTACACGTTTTGGGACGCATTGGAGCACGTACCGGACTTATCTATAGTTAAGGGGTTGGATTGTCAAACGGTTGTTATTTCGTTGCCGTGGCGGCCCGAGGCTTACGCTTTTGATAGCTGGAAACATAGAAAGCCAAACGAGCATTTACACCACTTCGACGCGACGAGCTTACAGCTATTTATGAAATCGCAAGGCTGGGACCAGTTGGCTATCTCAAACCACGAAGATATAATCCGAAAAGGGGTAGGATCGTTGCCTAATATTTTAACTATGTCGTTTTCACGGTTAAGAAGATAAACAAAAAACCGGGTTAATTGCCCGGTTTTTTAATCTCTTTCTTTTCGGCCGGTTTCGATATTTCTTTTTTCTCCTTAAACTCAGCGCTTTTAACTTTCTCCTTAAACTCGTCCAGGGTTTCGTCGCTCCCGGTCTCAGGCGTGCCCGTTTTTTCGGCTGTCGCTATTTGCTCCTCGCTTGCCTGCTTAAAAGCCTCTATGGTTTGCGCGGCGCCTTTGGCCTGCAATATTGCGGCGTCGCCCTCGCTTACACTGATTTTTTTACCTTTACGGATATGTAGTTTCCCAGTACCGACTAATTTTATCTGCTTCATAAATTGTTATTTTATACAAGGTAACAAAAATTATACAAAATAAATTTGCTGGATACGCTAACGTATCTTAGCTTTGTGTAACAATTAAAAACTATGCAACAAACATTCACGTCCGAATTCATGCACGCTAATTGCGGCTGCTATAGCCCTGGGCAACTTAATGCCCGCTCTTTTATGCAGCAACCGGAAATAACTTTATCCGCTATTATTAACAGCGAAATACTGCTAAAAGACAAATATTGGTTTGTATGCGAAAAACTTGCAACAAAAGAACAGAACCAGCAAATAGCAATTCGCTGTGCAGAAATTGTACTGCCAATTTACGAGGCTAAACACCCGGGGAACAAAGTGCCTCGCGAAGCTACCGAAGCAGCGAAATTATTCATTACAGGACACATTTCTATCGAAGAGCTATTAGCTAAACAACGTGCTGCTGCTTATGCTGCTGATGCTGCTGCTTATGCTGCTGATGCTTATGCTGCTGATGCTGCTGCTGCTGCTGCTTATGCTGCTGATGCTGCTGA
>ERZ650304.175-NODE-175-length-40434-cov-10.725600_pt1 | contig 40434 bp, 54 predicted proteins | sample MGYA00376240_ERZ650304 | MGnify/ENA primary metagenome ERZ650304 (study PRJEB26733, sample SAMN07839271) | wastewater metagenome | biome: small river; feature: stream; material: water | place: USA: North Carolina | collected 2016-03-01 ... | reverse complement strand
GGGCTTCGCCCCCTCATCGGTCCATTTTTTTGTACGGGTCGCTTTTTTGCCCTAATTTTTAACCTAACATTGCGTGCCAATCCGGTTGATTTTATATGATTTACTGAAAGAATCTCAGTGAATTATTGCTGGCCAACTTCACGGAGGCTGACGCGTGGCGAGAAAAAAATTTAGCTGGCAAATAGTTTCCAGTAAGCACGAAAAAATTTTAGAACTATTGCGAGCTGGTTTTGGAATTCGACGCGTCGCCAATGCTGTCGGAGTCGGTGTGCGAACTGTCCAGCGACGTGCTGATGTGCTACGCCTGGCGGAACTCGAATGCGGCGAAGTCGAGTATCGGCGGACCACGCGATCGCAGGCTTGTCCGGTTCATGGCCTCGTCAATGTGTGGCCGTGCGTCGCTTGCGCCGCGACCGCCATGGGGGGCCAAAGGGGTACAGGCAACGCTGGGTTGCTAAATTCGCAACCTGCCACACACAGCGCGGCTGGCTGACCGGTTGACGACCTCCTGGCCGAGCTGTTCGGACGAACAGACACCAGCGCGAGGCTTCGAAATGTCACAGTCAGAATCGTTTAAGTTTGTACTGCCGTTTGAAGATTCTTTTTCTTCCGGTACAGCAGCATCGATCAAGGATGTGCTCAAGCGTCTCAAGGATCTCGTGAGCGAAAAGCTTGTCGAGCACTCCACATCGGCGATCAGTTTGCCGTCTCGTGAGATTGTACTGGCGGCTGCTGAAAAGGCTTTCGACACATACATTGGCAGCGTTGATTTTCCGCAGGTGCCGAACCTCATTGAACCGTTCGTGAAGAGTGCCGCGAAGAGTGTGTTTCTGAAGTTTGTCGGCTCGCTGTACGACCACCTGGCTGCTTAGATCGATCTGGCCTGGGTGGAGTTGTACGAACCAAGCAAGCTTTCGAACTGACGGAGATTTTTATGCGGGACAAATGCTGGTTGATGATGGCGCTAGCATGCTTACTGTCGAGCTGCTGCCAGTTGGCCGTTGCTCAAGTCAAGCTCGCTGAAGTGAAGCTGAACACGTACATTGGGTTTGAGAACCCTCGCGTGGTCGATGGCGTTGTGGTTGCTGGTCCCAATAGCAAACCTTCGCTGGCAAGTTCCGTTTCGCTAATCACGGTCGACAAGCCAGACTCGTACAAGTTTGGTGAGATTGAAGCAGAACGCATACCGAGCTTCGAAATTGTCGAGCTCGAATCGGTCGATGGTGGTTATCGGTTCCCGACTGACGCAACCCCTGGAAGCTACCGCGTTACGTATCGCGCGTTTGACCCTGAGCGTGGGCCAGCAACGAAGCGAATCACGGTTGAGGTTGGTGGTGCGAAGCCTGTTGATCCGATTGTTCCGCCGGTGCAGCCAAAAGACGACCTCGCACGGCTGATCGACGAAGCGTATCGCCAGCAACGCATCGGTCATGGTGACTCGATCCTGGCTTCTGCGATGGCGATTCGTTCTGGCCAGATCACTAAGGCTAAGGCATGGCAAGAATTCCTTGAGCCACGCACGCGAGCTGCTAGGCAAGCCGCAAACGCCCCCATCGATCAGTTCATTGAGTTGAACCTGCCACGCTCTGCGACTGACGACCTGGATGCAAACACGGCGGCATGGGTTGAGAAGCTTGGCAACGCGATCAAGGCGGTGAAGTAATGTCGATGCAACTTGATCCAGCTTGGCTCCCTGGTGGCGAACACTTCACTGGCTACCGCATTGAACTGGAAGACAAAGAAGCGATCGCGTCGGAGTCGGCTCCATATTCGCAATTGATGAGTGCTGGTGAGTGGCAGGAAGGCGACTTGTTTTCCTGGTTCCATGTTCGTAACCAGTCGCAAAAGAACTCCTGTCGCGGGCACTCTTTGCAGGCCGCATCACGCATTTGCTATCGCATCGCCGCAGGTTCTGTTGACTTAGATGGAGACGGAATCGACAACGAAGCGATGCAAGACGACTTCAGCCCTGATTATTGCTACTACGAATCGCAGCGATCGAACAACATTCGCGGCGATAACGGCGCGACGATCAGCGGTGGTATTCCGGTCGGCAAGGCTGGTATCGCTCGTGAGATCGATCTGCCTTATCAGATGGGTTACAACCCTGGCCGCGTAACGTCTGCAATTCGCGAGCGTGCAGCCACCTGGAAGATGCGACGTGTATCTGAGCTTAAGACGGTCGAAGAGTGCTTTGACTGGGTTGGCACAGGTCAAGGCTCGCTTGACTGGGGAACCGTTTGGCCGCTGCCATTCGTTAAGGGCTGCTTGGTCAAAGGCCTCAGCCGCAATGCTCGCGGCGGTGGTCATGCTACGTGCCCAGGCACGCTCATTCGTGGCGAAACCTTGATGCGTCTTGTGCCATCGCTCGCAGGTGAAGTTAAGCCTGATGAATGGGTGATCCAGGTTGCGAACAGTCACAACGTGACAGCCCAATTCAAGGGCTTCTACTTCGTGACGATGGAAGGATTTGCCGACATCCTCGCGCACCCGCACACAACGGTAATCGGCTGGTCAGATATGACCGTTCCACAGGTTCGAAAGTTCGATTTCACGAAGCGGAGTATCTTCGGATGAGACCTCTAATCGCATTGGTGATTGTACTGATCGCATCACAGTTTGCTTCAGCGCAGTACATCGACCCTGCCGACTACGACGCGCGGATGAGCAAGGTTGAAAAACGAGTTTCGGCACTCGAAGCGACCGTGGCTAATTTGATCAAAGTGGAGCCGGTTAAAGCCACGCTGCCAGCTCCCCCACAAACACCAAAACCAGTCAAGCAGATTCCTTCCCTGGTTGCATCCAGCGGCCCACATTGGACCTACCCAGGCGACATCACAACGCACTTGACCGGAACGCATGGACAGAACGTCAATGGCTTGTCGATCGAACAGCAGTTGAGCTTGCACGACGCGTTGCATGAGAATCGGCGGGTGGTCGCGGTAACTCGCAATTCTGCGCCAGTGTTTCAAAGCAACTGCCCTGGTGGAGTGTGCCCGACACAAGGTCGCGAGGTTCAAGCGACTCGATACAGAATTTGGCGACGGTAAACGCATGGAAACCATCATTGAATCTGCAGCAAAGAAGGTTAGCCAGTGCATGGAATCTCGATTGAAGCGATTACGTTTCTGGGCGTTGTTTGGGCGGTGGCTTTTGCAAGCTCGATCGCTCGGACATGCACTGACACCAACCTTGGCAGCCTTCGTAGCATTTTTGCTTTTGGCTGTACTTCGGGTTTTGTCGCTATTGGAATTATCGGCGCTGTATGCGGCGATCCTTCTGCTGTTGGGTTCAATGCAATTGGTTACGTGGCTGCTGCGGCACTCATAGGTGGGTCCGGAAAAGAGCAAGACAAGTACGCAAAAGCCGCTATGCGAGGTTTCTTGCGTGGCTTTAAGATGACGATTGACGAAACGCAGCAAGACGAAAAGAAAGAATAAACGTGGGCGCGAACGCGGAATTCATTGGAAACGGAATTGGTAAAAGTATCGCCAAGTGGATAGGTGATAGGTTTGCGTTTTCTCCATGGTCTCCAGCCGACATCCCAGCCCTGCGACAACGCTTCCTAGACGCACTGCGCACCTACTCTGCTTCTCCTCTCGATTCCCGACCGATCCTCACGCCAGAAGAACCCGGCACACTGGCTGTGCCTCGGGCTGGTCGGTGCTTTCTGTTCGATGGGAGCAATGATTACGCAACCGGGACGGTCACTGGGATGTCGGCTACCAGTTGTTCCGTCATGGCGTGGATTAAATTCCCAGCCAGCGGACAGGGAATCGCCGTCAATGTTGGAAACACGGCAACGGGTTACGGTATTGGTATGGGCAACACAGACGCCAGTTCCGCAGGCGTAAACTTGATTGTCCTCTACGGAAACGTGCGCTGGATCAACTGTGGTGCAATTGCAGCCGGTTGGCACCATATAGCACTGGTTGTTGATGCTGATGGGGACCCCAACGTTTATGTCGACGGCGAACTGTTTTATCAGGACGAATTAGACGCTCCGATTACTCCAGCCGAAACATTGTTTTTGGGTGCTGCAAACTCCAGTACGCTATTCTTTTCCGGATCAATTCGCGACGTGCGGTTGTATTCCGAAGCGAAATTAGCCGGTGAAGTTTTGGCAATAAGCGATCAAGAATTAACGCTAGGGGCGGTCGACAACACAAGTATAGTCGCTGGCTATTGGTGCGAAGAAGAGAGCGGAACGACTGCGATTGACTGGTCGGGCAATGGTTTCGACTTAACCATGAGCAATATTACGCAGTTGACGTTTCACGCAACGGATTCAAGCGTAACATACTCGGCGGCTAACTCGCTGGGCCATACGCTCACGGGTGCCGTGATCATTCCTCGCGACGAGTCGGACACGACTAAAGACGCTTCAGGCGGAACGCTCGAATATGCTGGTCCGCTCAAACTGCCAGCTACGACTGAAGTGCCTTGTGTTACTGGTGATGGTTCGGCCACATACTGTACTACTGCCGGAAATGTCGGAATAACTACCGGACACGTTACCATAACAGCTTGGTACAAATGCACGAATGCCGGTACTAACAGCGCAATAGCGGGCATTGGCGATAGAGGCATTACCGGAGCACTTAACATTGTCTGCCTGAGCAGTGTATGGTACGTCGAAATCAACACAGTTGCGTATATTACTGGACCTGCAAACGATACTAATTGGCACCATCACGCAGTCACGTATGACGGGACAAAAGTCTCGTACTACTACGATGGTTCACTCTATGACGAAATGACTGTCAGCCTCAGCGTTGACAACACAGCGTTTTATCTACTGTGTCGCGGAAACGCTACTGGCAGCTTGTTCGGTGATGGGTCGGTGAGCGATGCTAGATTGTTTGCCTCGTCGAAATCATCAGCCGAAATTCTAGCGATCAAGAACGGAACTACCGACGAAACCGGACTGTTCGGGCAATGGCCAATTCAAGATGGTCCAGGCGATGACAACACGAACCGAACGATTCGAGACGTATCAGGCAATGATAATCACTTGTCAGTTGTGAGCGGTACTGTCTCGGCTCAGTGGGCTAATACTTGCCCTGTCGTCAAGGATCACTGCATCGAGCACGGTGGCAGGCTGACTACTCAAAATCTACTCACGTACTCTGAGCAGTTTTATAATGCGGCTTGGTCTAAGCCTACTGTCGACGTTACGGCTGATTCAACAGTCGCACCGGACGGCACAAGCACTGCTGACACGTTGGTCTGCAACTCGACCGGATCATATAAATACATCAGGCAGGCTCCATCTCTCACGCAGGGCACAACCTACACATTTAGTGTTTACCTCAAATACCTGAATGCACAATATATTTGGTTGCTTGGAGAAACATCGTCTGATGCTTTTGGTTGGTTTGATGTTCAGAACGGAGTTGTAGGCACTGCCAATAGTGGTGTCACTTGCGAAATCGAGTCTGCTGCCAACGGGTTCTACAAGTGCTCGATTACTTTCACTAAGACCTCTAGCTCTAGCGGTGAGCAGATTGGGTTAGGATTTGCTTCGAGCGATAGTGACGCAAATGGCGTGCAATTCCAGTCAGTATACGCTTGGGGGGCTCAGCTCAACGTCGGTTCAACCGCTGCTGCCTATCAACCCACAACCGACGTAGCAGTCCCCGCCAACGTGTTCGTACCTGCTCTCCTCGACGGCTCCGAGTGTGCTGATGGTCAGCCACTCACGCTAGAAGCTGGCACGTGTCAGAACCCTGGAACGCGGTTGGTCCCGAATTTATGGGGTGCTCCTGCCCTCACGCGAATCGGCTATACGTCAGCCACGAAGCTGGCAGTTGGGGATGATGTTCAGTCAATATCGCCTGCTGATACGAAATTCTGCGCGACGGACGGTACGCGGTTCTTTGCTTCTGATGTCCCACTAGTCGGAATCAATTTAACAAACGCCCAAGACTATATCGCTTAGGAATAAATGATGAACGCAATGCTCTATTACCAAATCCCTGTCGGTCTCACCGATGAAATGATATGGCCGGACTACCCAGCAAAGGCGCTAACAGCTCTCAACCAAGGGCTGCTGCAAGGCATCTCGGTGGAGCCTGACGAGGGTGGCGGTCCGATCACGCGATTTCTTGGCTACAAACTGCTCGGAAAGCCGCGTGCAACAAAAGTAGAGGCATTAGCGATGCTGCCTCTCGGCCCCGGCGATCCTTCGCCCTTTTTCGATCCTGTAGATGACATCTCTCGCGATCCGACAGCACGACTAACTCGCACCTATAGTTCTCCGCTCGACTTGGCAACGAGCGGACCAAGCGACCGACCAGACTGGAATCAGCCTGCGAGGCTTGGAATGCTCGCGATGGCTGGTGGTCGCGCATATTGGATTCAGCCTGAGAACGCATTGCCTGTATGGTTCAAGCTCACTGAAGCGCAGCTTGACGAGGAAGTGCCAGCCGAGTTTCCGTCTCGCACTTACACGACCGGACCTATCAACAATCAAGTCGAGCATGTGCATACATGGCGGGACTGGGGCGTGGTGGGCGAATCGCATGTGCCGGTTGAACTAGGTGACCACTGGTATCGATCCAGCGCGTACGGGCAGAGCGGCAACCACTTGGAAATTGCCGAATGGATGATGTGGTATTTCGCCGGAAATCCTGTGCTGTCCGCGACTGAATTCAACGCAGTGCAGACGGCTAACGCACCGCAGATTGGGCCATGAGCTACCTATACCGCGTATCAATTGCGATTGATCGCCTAGCCAACACGATCCTGGGAGGATCTGTCGGCGAGACGATTTCGTCAAGAGCGTACCGGTTAGGGAGAACGCAGCCCGTGTGGTACGTGGTGAACTGGTTGCTAGATGCAGCGTTCTTTTGGGAATCGTCGCATTGCAAAGCGAGTTACGAATGGGATCGCGATAACAAAGATTTTTTGCAATAACTTAGGTTAAAAAATGACCGCACTAACAATCACTGAGATTTCAAACACTACCGCAGCCGTGAACACTGCAACACGCAGCCAGGTCCTGCGACTCAACAACGGCCTAAACCGTGTCTGGGTTCGTTCTGCTAGCTGGGACGGAAATAAGACCGCAACGGTCAAGTATGCTGACATCGCTGACACCGATGCGATCGGCACCGTGAAGATCGCAGGAGCAGCGGTTGCGCTCATCGCCAATGATGGCCTGGACATCCAAGGGCCGGGGTTCATTTGCTTCGACCTCACCGCACCAGACGGAACGCCGGTTTATATGTCCGTCACTCAGTGCGCGATTATGTAGGTCGCGACAACCTGGTTGATTCATTCACAAGAGACCGCAACGAGCGATGGCAACCGATGCTGAAGACGCAAAACAACGCGAGATACTTGCGCTCGAAGCCAAGCTCGCGATTGCGCGCGGTCAAGGCGTCACGGCTGAACATCGCAAGCTGGCTGATCGATACGACCGCGACCTGATCGAAGCCGCCCTGGTTGCATTCCCTCGCACGCGATACTCACTGCTGGCTGGTAAGCAACTCAAGCAGCTAAACGACATCGAGGCACAGTATGGCGTGCCGGTCGGATCAGGCGCCGATGTCAACCTGATAGAGGTTCTGAAGTGGTTTCATACGTTCTTGGCAAAGAACGGCGCGAAGCTCACAAAGATGAAGGAAGCGGACGAACGCACGCTTCAAGCTCGTGATGAGATGAGCGCACTGCAAATCCGCCAGATGCAGGCTCAGATAGCGAAAATCGAAGCGGATGTTGAGCGTAAGCGAGCGTCGGCAATATCAGTTGAAGAGGTTCGCAAGTCACTCGCCTGGCTGTCGGCGGAACTTCGCAAGCTCGGCGAACGACTTGGCAAGCGGTTTGGAATCGACGCTCAGTTGGCACTGAACGAAACGCTAGAGCGAATCGAGGCCAGCCTGGCTGATGAGATATGAGCACGGATGATCTACTGGATATAACCGCACCAACGCTCGCGAACGCTGCTTTACGAAGTGAGCTTGCAGCGTGTATGCGGTCGGCCAGGTCACGGCCACTACGCACAATCCGCCAGTGGGCGTGCGACGAAGTGGTGATCCCTAACGGTCCCTATGCTGGCGAGAATTTCCGCGTTGAGACGCAGCCGGTGATGGGGCTGCTGCTGGATGAGATCGACTCGAAACGCTGGACGGAGATTTATACCGCGGGCCCCAGCCAGTCAGGCAAAACGCTCGCCTGCTTCTGCATCCCGAACGCGTACCACCTGGCCGAAATCGGCGAAGATGTGGTGAGCGGTGTGCCAGATATGCGGATGGCTGATAACAAGTGGCAAGAAGACTTGCTGCCAAGCTTCCAGGCTTCGCCGACACTTCGCAAGCTTATTCCGACCAGCGGGCCTGGCAGCGAAGGCGGCAAGGTCACTGACGTGATCCGCTTCACGAACGGTGCAACTCAAAAATGGATGAGCCGCGGCGGCTCCGACCAGTCGAAAGCAGGTTTTACCTCGCGCGTGGTGATCGTCACTGAAGCGGCTGGTTTTGTTTCCACGGAAACATCGGTCGAAGCTGGACCGCTGCAACAGATGCAAGCGCGTCAGCGAGCCTGGAAGGAACACGAGCGAGCGACTTACGTGGAAGGCACGCTCACAATTTCTGATCAGCTTCCGTGGTCGGCTCGCGCAGAGTCGAGCCAATCGCGGATCGTCTCGCCCTGTCCTCATTGCGGCGGCTGGATTCATCCGACTCGCAAGCACGTGCGCGGCTGGCAAGACGCAGAAGACGAGCTTGAAGCTGAGAAGATGTCGCACTGGGTGTGCCCACAATGCGAAGAGTCGATCGACGACGACCAACGGCGCGAATCGATGCAGCACTGCCGGATCGTGCACGGCGATCAGAAGATCGACAAGCGTGGTCGAATCACTGGCGAACTTCCGCCGACGCGCAGGCTGTGGTTCCACTGGACGAGTTGGCACAACCTGTTCGTCAGCGTGGCGGAAATCGGTAAGAAAGAGTGGAAGGCATCGAGGATGCCAGAAGAATCACCAGAGCGTGAGGGTGCCGAAAAGGAACTCTGCCAGTTTGTGCACTCCGAATGCTATGTGCCAGCAACCAGCGAATCGACTGAATTGGATCCGCGCGCGGTCGCGAATCGACGCGTCAAACTTTCACGAGGCATCGTGCCATCCGACGCGCAGCATCTGACCGTTGGCGTCGACATCGGCAAGTACCGCGGCTGGTGGTTCTGCATGGCTGGTCGCTCGAATGGTCGGCTGCACTGTGTCGACTATGGATCGTTCGACATTGAATCGGATGTCTACACCGAGTCGATTGCGATCACCACGGCGCTGAAGAATTTCCGCGATGTGTGCGAGGCTGGCTGGCCGATGCAAGGTGCGGCCGGTGGAACCAAGCAACCGGATCTGGTTTACGTTGACGCGGGCTATCAGGCTCCGGCAGTTTTCGCGTTTATAAAATTCCTTGGTCCGCATAGTCTAAAAGCAAAATATTTTCCGACGCTCGGGCGTGGTTCTGGTCAGATGCAGCGGATTTACGAGAGCCCGAAGAAAGTCGGCGGGCGAGTGCTGCAAGTCGGCGAACAGTGGCACGCGTCGAAGCACCCGAAGCATCGAGCCTACGAAATCACGATCGACGCCGACCACTGGAAGAGTCAGGTGCACAATCATCTGGCCATTGCGCAAGAGCAACCAGGTGCTCTCGAATTCTTCGTTGCGTCCGAGCGGGATCACTCAAAAATGGCTCGGCACCTGACGAACGAAAAACGCACGACGGAATTTGTGCTAGGCAAAGGCATGGTCACAAAGTGGATTCGCGTGGGCGACCAGCACTGGCTCGACTGCTGCTATCTCGCGCGTGCTGCGCTGTCTCGATGCGGCTGGACGGTCCCCGCGCCGCAGAAGACCAAAGGGGTACAGTAAGCCTCCCGCTCGTAGAATCTCAACACATGAGCGGAACAACAATCACCACTGCTGAAATCAATACCAAGATGAATGAGGCGATCGCGCTTCAGGAGGCTGGTGATTTTGCAGGCGCATTGACCAAGGTTCGCAGCGTCAAGATGATGTTGGCGGTTAAGCCGGATACTGAGTTCGATCGCGAACGGCTTATCTGGAACCGCGAAGCGATCGACGAGCTCATCAAAGACCTAACGCGGTTGACGGCAACCCAGTCCGGCTCCACACGCGGTTCGATTGTGCAGATTCCGATTCGCCGAGTCTCTTCCTCGCTGGATGCCGAATAATGGCTTGGTCTATCGGCAAATTCCTTGGCTTTGGCCAGAGTGCCACGGTCCCACGCAACCACATGCAGAGGCTTGAGCGTGGCGGCGATGACCTTGACAAGCTCGTGTCAGGCATGCTCAAGGGCCGTCACTGGGAAGGTGCCGAGACCACTGAAGAAAACAAGTCACAGTGGCTGCGCGCCGATGGCCGCACAGTCAATGAACTGCTGATCGACTATTACGAAACAATCTGCAACCGCTCGACGCTGGAAGCACGCCGCAACCCAACGGTAGAAGGTGTGATTAAGTCACATGCTGCCGACATCGTGGGCGACGAAGGGCCAGAACTGCAGCTACAGACCGACGACGAGCAATTTAACGCGGACGCTGAAGGCATTTGGGACGAAGTAGCCCAAGCGATCGACGGCAGCGGTAAGCTCTCGCTGGGTGAATGGCTGCGACAGGACATGTACCAGTCGTGGGTCAGCGGCAACATGCTCTGCCAGATCGTCAACGACCCTGACGCGGCTGGACCGATCAAGACACGCATACATCCAATCAACGCAACTCGACTGCGAAGCCCACTGAATCGCGGCAACTTGCCGACGATGATTCTGGGCGTCGAAAGAAACACACTTGGGCGTCCGATCGCTTACCACATCAGCGACGAAGTGCTTGGCGAATATGGTGTGCCACGCGTCAAGCTCACGCGCGTACCTGCTGCCGACATTCTGCATTACTTCGAAGAACTTGAGCCAGGCCAAGCACTAGGCTGGCCGCGCATCGCAAGTGCACTGCAGGCGATTAGCGATCTGCGTGAATTCGATAACGCTGTTCTGGACGCCGCGAAGGTGGCTGCGATGCTCGCCATCGTCATGTACTCGACCAGCGATATGGCTGAGTTTCAGCAAGACCCAGCCGAAGTTTCGCTGAAGCGGCAAGGGATCACGAAAGCACCTGTTGGCTGGAATATGCAGGGGCTGAACTCAACGCAGCCATCGGCGAACAATACCGAGTTTCGCAACGAACGATCGCGTGAACTTGGGCGCGGTGTCGGCATGCCGCTCATGCAAATTCGGCTTGATTCATCTGGCCACAACTACAGTTCCGCGCGCTTCGACGCGCAGAACTACCAGAAAGCAAATCGCGTAATCCAAGGCGCTCTCGGTCGGCACAGGGTGCGGCCAGTGGTCAGGTTAATTCTTTCCGAAGCCATGGAACGGCGACTCCTCGCGCCGCGCGTTCTCACTGCAAAGGAAATCACCTTCCGCTGGCCGCAACCCCCTCACGTCGATCCGGTGAAGGAAGCGATGGCCGAACGAATCCGGCTTGAGAACAAGACACTCACACCGCAGCTCGCGTGCGCATCGCATGGGCTCGACTTTGAGACCATGGCCAAGGACTGGAAGCGAGCTAACGACATTCTTGAAAAGAACGGACTGCCACCGATGCTTGGCGCAGTTCCGACCAACCTGGATGAACTCGCAACGTATCTAGGTTTGAACGATCCAGAGACACCGACACCGCCGACCAGTGGGGGCAAAAATGCCGACAAAAAAGCAGCGTAATCACAAAGCACGCCGCATGATCAGCAAGATGATCGAGCGACAACGTACTGTCACGGTCGAGGTTGACGAAGACATGCTGTACCGATCGGCAGAGCTCGGCACAGCCGACGAAGGCACACGCACGATCACAGCCACGATCAGCACCGAACAACCGGTAGCGATGTACGACTATCGCAGCGGCAAGGTGATCGACGAAGTGCTAATGGCACGCGGTGGCCGTTTTCCAAGTCAGGTTCCTTTGCTCGATGATCATTCGCGCAGTGGAACCGAAAGCGTACTGGGGTCCGCGCGTGACATCCGCCTGGAAGGTAGCCGCTGGCGAGCATCGCTCAACTTCGGCGTGAACCTGGGCGATCGAGCCGACAAGATTTGGGAACTCGTGCGACAGAAACACGTCACCGACGTTTCGATTGGTTATCGCTACGACTCGAATAAATTTGTTGACATCGCACCTGGCCGAACTGAAACGGTTCTCGGTCAATCGTTCACCGCTTCGCAAGGGCGAACGCTGCGTGTTGTTACTGAATGGTCAGGCCGCGAAGTTTCAACCACGCCGATCGGTGCCGATGATCAAGCGAAAATTGGACGCTCGAAACGCCAAAGGGGTACACAGTCAGACGAATCATTAGATTTATCTCGTGATTCAAGCAATCAAAGCAGCGCGAGCCATAACAACTCAAAAGAGGGTGCGATGAACTATCTGGAATTTCTGCGAAAGCATGGCTTGGGCGCTAATGTTTCCGACCAAGCTGAAGCGTTTGCGTTTGCCCGAACTCTGTCGGTAGAAATCCAGACGCAATTCGCCGATCACTGCCGATCGCAATCGATCGACTATGTGGTTGTTGCGCCTGTTGCAACTCCAGCGGCAAGCACAGAGACCCGCAGCGCAGCGAGCTCGCAGACGCCAGCCATTGAGACCGCTGACCAGATCCGCGCCGAACGAGAACGCGTTGCCTACATCTACCAGCAACGCGGCACGCTGCCTGACGAGCTCGTCAGCCGTTCGATTGTTGAAGGCTGGAATACCAACCGCATCAACACCGAATTCGCAGCCGCTCGCGCCACTGCTCAGCGATCCGCACCGGTTAGCGCTCAAGCTCCTGCCGGTCACGTTGTTGATCGTTCGCTGGACCTTCGCACGCTACAGGCAGCAATGCTTCTGCGTAGCAAGATCCAGCCTGACAGCCCGTTCCTTCGCAGCCAACAGGCGAGTATTTCGCTGTCGACCCGCGACGCGAACGCTGACTGGCTCACGCGTAGTGCACGCAGTCTGCAGACCGATGGACGCATGGCGGACGATGCTTCATCGCGAGCATTCGATAAGGCCTACGCGATGCGCAATATGTCGATGATCGACATCTGCCGCGCGGCTCTCGATCTCGAAGGCATTCAGCACGATCGCTACGACAACCAAGATATTCTTCAGCGTTCGTTCAGCACTGCCAGCTTGAACGCGATTTTCACGACCAACTTCAGCGCCCAGATGCTCGAAGGTTTTGTTGGCATCGCCGATACCACCTTGGGCTGGACCGCTGAAAGCGAACTGCCGAACTTCCTGACCGCTGAGCGTATTCAGGGTCACAAATTCAGCCGACTCCGCAAGGTTGATCGCAACGCTGAGATCCAAGACGCAAGCGTGAAAGCTGTGTACGAATCGTACAAGCTGACCCGCTACGCCGAGAAGTTCACGGTTGACGAAATGGACATCATCGATGACCGCTTCGGCATGTTCAACATGAGCCCACGCGATATGGGTGAGGCTGCTGGCGAACTGCGACCTGACCTGGTTTACTCGATCTTGCTCGGCAACCCAACGATGGGCCAAGACGGCAACGCACTGTTCGACGCGACCAACCACGCGAACTACACCGCATCGGGTGCGGCGCTCAGCTCGGCAACCCTGGCTGCTCGCAAATCCGCAATGGCAACGCAGACCAGCAACGGTCGCTTGCTCAACATCCGCGGTGAATACCTGATCGTTCCTGAAACCAAGAGCCACGTTGCAGACGTATTGGTTGGCAGTGCTGAGCGTCGCGACACGACTACCAGCACCGAATACGGCACGAAGAACTGGGCACAAGGAAAGTTCCAAGTTGTCAGTGAGCCTCGCCTAGATGCTGGCTTGGTCGACCCAACGACCGATCTGGCAGTTGCTGGTCAAGCTGGTAGCTGGTTCTTGGCAACCGCTCGCGGTCGATACGGTATCGAAGTCGGCTACCTCAAGGGAACTGGCGGAGTGCCTGTCGTTCGACGCTACACGCTCAATGACGGCCTGCTGGGTGTCGGCTGGATGGTGATCATGTACGTCGCAGCCAAGGCAGTCGGCTACCAAGGCCTGGCATGCAGCAAGGCTTAGTGCCTGCTGTAACGCTTCGCTGAACTGATTCAAGACTCAAGAGACTGAATAGAGCATGGACCGAACTTTCGCGATAACAGCCACCAAAGAAATCGTGGCTGATGGTGTGCAAATCAAGTCGGGTGATCGCGTCGCTGTGATCACTGGAATGGTGCCACCACTAACGCTGTTTGGTCTCATGCAATTTCATAACTTTGCAGTCGAAGAGATTCCAGTTGAAGTGATCATTCGAGACGAAGCTGACGAGTCTGCAGCCGTCGAAGCTGTAAGCACGCCATCGACCGAAAGCATCGACGCCACATTCAACGGCGAATCGGAAGCGATCGATCCGCCAGCGATCAGCGAAGCAGAAGCGATTGAGCGACTGTCGGCTGACGCAGCGAGCCGGTTTGTAGCTGACGGACTGGATGAAAAGACCGCCAGGATTCTGGCAGAACAAAACGATCTGGACCCTGACGAACTTCGCAAGCTGATCGCTGAGGGGTTCGACCTAATCGACCTGGAAGGGATTGGACTAGAGAGAGTCAAAAAGATTCTCGCAGTCTATCCAAAGAACTAACGCCAATCGCATCGAGCGGCTAACAGAACCATTCACCGCAATACTCCTCGGAGCGTAAGAAATGCCAACGTCACTACCACTCGCACGCCGACTTGGATGCGAAGACCAAATCACCATCACGGCTGGCAGTGCTTATGTGCCCGGTGATGTGGTGCTCGTTTACGCTGGCCTATACGGCATCGTTGTCGGCACGATCAACATTGCCAGCGGCGACCCGATGACGCTTTCGATCGAAGGTGCTTGGGAGCTACCTTGCGCAACAGGCGTTACCGCAGCCATTGGTGATGCAGCCTACTGGGACGCATCGGGCTCAACGGTTGTTGCCACGCCAACCGCATCGACGCTCTACATTGGCCGATTCCGCAAGGCCAAGACCAGCGGACAGCTTGTCTGCCAGATCGACCTGAACGCAGCACTGCCAGGCACAGGCACGACGCTCAGCGTTGCTGCAGCAGGTTCCACGCAAGGTGACGCAGCATCGCTTGGAAGCGGCCTGATGCACACTGTCAGCGCAGCAGACGGAACCAAGGGCGTGATCCTCCCAGCCGCCGCCGCTGGTGGTCTCCCGGTCTACGTGTACAACGAACACGCGACCAACGGACTGAAGGTTTACCCAGCGACCGGCGACGACATCAACGATGGTTCGGCTAACGCGGCCATCACGATGGAGGGCAAGGGACTCGCTGTGTTCCGTCCACTCGATGCTACCACCTGGGCCGCTACCTACGTCGTCAACGCGTAACACGTAACTGAAGAGGGTCATGAGTCACCATAGCTCTGACTACGAATCTGCAGCGGCTGACCTGAGTGAATACTTTGGTCAGCCGATTTCTTATATCGACCCATCGCTGCAAGCAGCCTTGGAATTCGATGCGACCGTACATCCAGAAACGAGCGACACGCGCAAGACCGACAACGGCTGGGTGATCGTCTTCACCCGTGACATTTACTTCGACGCCGACCTGGTTGACGCAAAGAAGAACGCAACGGTCACGATTGGTGAAACAGATTATTCAGTCGAAGCGATCGGAGCGGCTGAAGGCAATCGCACGATGCTCAAGATCAAGCGAACCAACGCAGGTGAAGTGAGCAGACCACGCGCGAGAGGGTAGAGCACGGATATGATTCAAGAAGCTCAAGACATCCTTGCGACAACCCTGGCTGCCAGCACAAGCTTTCGTACATTCGTCAGCGCGGAAGATGCAACGGAAGCACTCGCGAAGATTTATCACGACTACCTGCCAGAGCCTGAAGGCGACACATACACCGCCGACGAGCTATCTGAGATTCGACCATGCGCCCTGATCTATGTGCAGCCCAACAACGGCTTCGAATGGAACAAGGACTCAGCAGGCGGCAACAACTGCTGGGCTGGCTCCGGTCGATTGGTGTGCATTCTGTTTCGCGACACGCCCAGCGGCATGACCACCAGTGAAGCTGACGTGGATATGCGCGAGATCGCTGGCGAGATCCTGGCCGACATTCGCGACCTGTCCGAGACTGCTGGCTATCTGTCGGCAACCAGGTTCGCTGGCAATGGACCGTTTCGCACCGAGCACGATGAACTGCAGGAGCTCGGCGACCGTCAAGCTTTCGAACTCTACATTGATTGGGGCAACCGATGATCCCAACGAAGTTCGAAGTGCGTGACAGAGGCGCGACGCCGCGCGGCATGCGTAAGGTGATGAATGCCGTTACGAAGGAAACGTGGTTCGAGACTGGCATCGAGTTTCATTCACAGTTCAGCGACGCACGTTTCACGCACGCACACGCGAGCAAAGCCGGTTATGCACCACGCTCGAAGAATTACGAGCGACGCAAGCTGAAGAAATTCGGCCACACGAACCCGCTTGAATTCAGCGGGACAACCAGGCGGCTCGTGCGAACTGCGAGCGTTACGAGCACCAGCAAGGGTGCGAATGTTCGCTATCCAGGTGCGCGAGCGTTCAACTTCAAAAATCCCAAGATGCAGGCAAACATGGTGCAAGAATTCACCAAGGTTCTGCCGGAAGAAGCTAACGAACTGGCTAGTTTCTTTGATCGTTCCCTAGACAGAAAACTAAACGCGTACAACGGAGCTAACTAGCCATGAGTCACTACACAAACTTTTGTATACACGTTCAGGACACAGCAGATTCTGCCGCCATCGTTATCGGCTCGCTGATCAGCGCCGGTGCACCGATTGAAAACGATGTTCAAACCAACGCAGTCGGCGGCAAGATTTACCCTGAGCAGATCACGATCGCGAGCGTCAAGCCGCGGATCACAGCAAGCAGCTACGACTTGCCCAAAGTGATCGACGCGTTCGGTGTGGTCGGTCGCATGATCGCCCAGGGTGAGTCGAAGCCTGGCGTGGCACTCGTGCAAGCAAAGTACAACGATTCCGCATTGGCCAGCGGTAGTGCTCATCGTCGGCTGCGATTCGCGAAATCGTACAACATGATCAACCGCATCAGTGTTTCGCATCGCCAAGACGCGACCATTGAATTCACGTCGATGGCGTTGTTCGACGGAACGAATCTGCCAGTTGTTCCGGAAGAGAGCATTGCACTGCCAACGCTGCCGGTGTCGTCAGGCCGCTGGACGATCGCGAGCGTGACGGTTGGCGGAATTGCAATCGCCTGCAACGTCCAGGTTGATATTGATTTCGGCAACAGCAGCGACGTGTTTGGCTGCGATTCCGACATCTACGATACGCATGTGAATGTGAATGAAATCGTGCCGAAGATCAGTATCACATCGCTTGATCCGACTGGGTTCAAGACGAGCGGAGGCGTACCACTCATCGGCTTGGTTGGTGCTCATGCAGACACGAAGATTGTGCTACGCAAGCGACTGGAAAGCCAAGCCGGTTTTGTTGCCGATGCGACCGCTGAGCACATCTCGATTACCGCGGCTGGTGTGCTGCTCGCCAATAACGCATTCGAAGGGCAAGGCAACCAGCGTGGGCAGACAAGCTACGTGATGACGTGCGCATTTGATAACACGAACAGCCCAATTGTGTTTGATACGACTTACGCAATTTCGTAGCGAGCGGCTGACGACCCTGGCTGATCTGATCTGAATCACTGACGACTGAAAGCGAAAACATGGCAAGCGAAAAGAAGAAAGCACCTAAGCCACTAACCGCAATTGACGTGGTTGTGCGTGCGCGAGGGTGTGGACGAGTGGGAGCGATTGCGTTGATCAACGCGTTCTCGCTGGATGAAGCGGATCTGGTCAAGGCCTATGCGGACGGCGCGGACGCCGTAAACAAGCTGATCGACGAGGCTGCCGACAAGCTCAACCCAGCACTAGCACAGTCGCAAGCGAAGGCAAAGTAAACGCTATGGCTGGTTTCCTCTACTTCATGCCGAACCATCGCGGGCCAATCTCGCCAGCCATCCTGGCAGAATTCGGCCTGTCTCACATCGTTGACCAAGGCGATAAAACGCATGGTTGCGAGTGTGTTGCCAATGGTCCAGGTGGTCAGCCAGGAATGACGGTCGGGCGGCTAGGCTCGCTCACGCATGAGGAAATCAGACAGAGCGATGCGGTTGAGTGGGTCAGGTTCCCGAAGCCGCATGCTGCGAAACAAGCGTGGTTGGGCTGGTACAAAGACCGACCAATGCCGACGCCGTTGGATCTAGCACGCAAGGTGCAATTGCCAGGCGAGACGATCACGCTGGCTGATGGGCATAAGTGGCTGGTGCCGATTGCTCGCGACTTTGAAGGCGCGTGCAAGGTTCCGCGATGCTTCGACCTGGATGAAGAGACGGGCGGCTGGGTTCCGTCGAAGGTTCGCAGCGAGTACGCGAAACTATGGGCACACGCTGTCGCCGTCTACACCGCACAGATGGAAGCCATCGCATCACTGGCAGACGGCGAAGACTCAGTGCGATACACGATACCCGACGACGAAGCACTGGTTGCCGACAGCCTGGCTGCCAACTACCGCGTGAGCGCTCGCGAGCTTGCGACGCTTGGTGTGCTTGCCAGTGGACTCGTGCAAGACATCGCCAGCATCATCATCGGCCAGTACATTTCGCCGACCGATGCGGCTGACGCTAAAAAAAAACTGGACCAGCCCGATGGGCGACCATCACCTGGTTGAACGCTGTGAGAGCTGGACAGCCTAGCAAGTACGCACCAACGATTGCCGATTACCGAGAACTTGAAAGCCTGAACTGATGGCAGCCGTAACAATCACAATGAGCGGAGACGATGCGAGGCTGAGAGCCGCGCACGAACGATTGTTGCGCGATCAGCAGAAGTTGCTTGACAAATACAACGGGCTCGGAAAGGCAAGTAAAGAAGCGGGCGAGACTGACGCACAGGCGAAGGCTAAAGCGGAAGCCGTTACCAAGCGGTATCTAACCACTCTTGAAAAACTTCAGTCCGATCTGACGGAAGTTAAGCGACTCTACGACAAAGGCGCCGTGAGCGCTGAGACGCTTGCTAGAGCGGAAGCCAAAGTAACTCAAGAGCAACAGCGACTCAACGCTGAGTTGCACGATACGACCGCTGAGACCAAGAAACTGAAAGAAGCCGAGGCGCAGGAAGCACAAGAGAAATCGAAAGCAGAAGCAACCACTAAGCGGTATCTCACTACGCTTGAGAAGTTGCAGGTTGAGCTAGCAGATGTGAAGCGACAGTACGACCAAGGGAGGGTCAGCCTTGAGACGTTAGAGAGAGCACAGCAAGCAGTCAATCAAGAACAAAACAAGATGACTGGCTCAACAGGATTGAAGGCATGGGGAGCCAACCTGGCAGGCATTGCTACAAGCTATCTGAGCATAAACACGGCCATTCAGACAGTTATTGCTTCGATGGAGGAGCAAGAGAAGCTCAACCAAAAGTCTCTCACAGAGGTCGAACGTCTCGCGCTCGCTCAGCAAGAGGCCATTAAGAACATGACTGGCCTGAGTCAGGCAGACGTACTCAAAGGCATCGACACGATACCAAGGCAGATACAAGCAGAAACAAAGTTTCCTAGCAGATCGAAACTTGTGGAGGCAATGGGAGAGGCTTATTCGACCGTCAGTGATTTAGGGATGAACAAATCTGCTGTCACAGCAGCGGCTGAACTTGTGCCCCTCAAGCCAGATGATGTTGGCGTTATTTCTCGTGGCATACTCAATACAATGAATGCCACTGGGGTGGCTGACGCTAGAAAAGCGTCTGGGTTTATGGCTTCCGTTGGGGCTGAGTCTCCTGTTAATGATCCAGCCAAGTTAGCTACAAATCTGACGCCTGTTGTTCAGTCTGCAATGACGCAGTTCAAAGGCGCCAGCAAGCAGGAGATTGCAATTCAGAGTGGATCGATATTTTCTACACTATCCGAACTTGCAGGCGACAATAAAGGCGAAGCTGCGTCAACTGCTGGCCTAACACTTCAAGGAAAGCTCAACGAGTTTTTTCAACAGATAACAAACCCAGAAAGCAAAGGAAACCTCTCGCGACTGGATGACATTTCGCAGCTAAGGAAAACTCTTTCGAAATCTGCTTACGAAACTGGCAACGTCTCGCCTGAAATGCTGAAGCAATTGAGCAAACTTCGTGACGAACAAGTGTTAGTTTCTTCAATCAAAGACCCTGATACGCCTTTTGGTCAGCTTGAAATGCTGCAGAAAAACAAAGGGCTCTTTGATATGTTTTTTGAAAGTGGATTCGGCGAGGAACGATTCAAAGAGCCCATGAAGCAACTGGCTGTATCTGGAAGCCAGGCTTCTGCAACTCTGATGGAGAAGTACGGAAAGATTGCTTTCGATCCACAATTCCATTCAGACAATGTTACAAGACTAGGTGGTGCAACACCAGAGCTTCGAATCGCACAAGCTCAGTCAGCAGCCGCATCGAGTACCAATAGTTCAGAACTTGACCCTGTGCGAGCTGCTACTGCTGCCATCGTGAACATCCGCGATACCGCGCTCGCGCAGACTCGCAAGAATGCGTCGGACTATGCTGGTGACACTGCCTCGCGTGGGTTCTTCAATCGATTCGCTTACCAGGGAAACAACCCGGTACGAGCGGCTGAAGCCGCATCTCAAGAACTCTTTATGCGTTCAAGGATGAGGCTCAGCAATGATGCAGACGGAATTACTTCGTCGGATAGAGCCAGCGTTCAACTAGTTCAAGACAACCTGTTGCAGTTAGCGAACACACTTGAAGCAGTTATTGATCGACTCGATACAGCGAGTAAGAAGCAAGCGGTTGCGACAATCGAAAGCATTCGTAACGAGTCAACCAACGCGGCGGCTCGCCTCCAAGCAGCAAAGGCGGGCCAATAGTGACTTATGCAATCGGCGCTTTTGGCTTTGTCCGCTGGAACGGTCCACCACCGCAGCTCGTTCGCGAACACTTACGCACGTTCACGAAGGGCGGCCAGAACGGGATCAGTGCCCAAGCTCTCGGCATCTATGGTTCGCCCTTTGAAGTCGAGCTTGAAGCATGGTTTGAAAACCAACTAACAGCAGGCGTGAGCGAGAACGCTTATCGCTACCTGGTTGGCTCCGCGCCGCAAATGGTGCTTTACAACAACCTGAACTACTGGCCAGCGTTCGGGCACAAGTATTTGATACTCGACGTTAAGACTGTTGAATGTAAAACGCTTCCACGACTCATCGGGCCGACGATCGACTACATCGGCGGCTGGCGGCTTCGCTCACGCTGGCAGATGCAACCAATTACTTAATTTTTGAAAGCTCGTCACATGACACGAATACCAGGCGTAGTGCTCGACATTCCCAGCGGCTCAATCGCAGGCCAAGCTATCTCATCGGTTGCCGACATCGCACCGACGCAATTGGCACAGCGACCGATTCAACCGACATCAATTCCACTAACTCGCTGCCGAGTCTGGGACGCGATGCAAACGACCACGCCAGGCACAGCAGCCAGCGACGATCTGGGGCTGATCACTGGCACGCCAGGCACCCACGCGCCAAAGCTTTCATCGGGGGACGTGAAGAACACCAGCACCACGCGCAAAGCTGCGTTCGAACTGGAAGTGCCCAGCAACTACGACGACGGCCAAACCTTCCAGATCCGCATGCGGGCCGCAATGGAGACAACTGTTGCGAGTGCATCCGCGACGCTTGACCTGGAAGTGTTCAAGCCCGATGGCGACGGCCTGGTTGGTTCCGATCTGTGCCAGACCGCTGCTCAGTCGATCAACTCATTGACCAAGGCAAACTTCGATTTCACCATTGACGCGACTGCGTTGAACCCCGGCGATAAGCTGATTTGTATCGTGACCATCGCAGTTGTAGATTCGGCAACCGCCACCGCTGTCACGCCGTGCATCTACGAAATCATCCGCCTGGCTGACCTTCGCGGCTAATTTAGAAAGCTTTTGTAATGGCCTATGTCGACTGGTACGGCTCAGCACTCAACTACGCGGGCGCGCAACGTGTCTACGTGCGTCAGCGATGGGCTGATTCGTGGAGCTACCAGCCGAACATCTGGTGCACCGATGCAAGCTGGTCGCTGCTGCCAGCCATGCCGACCGCTGCATTCGAGCTCCACTACGGCAAGGTTCTTCCGCACGGTTCGCACACCTGGGGTATTCAATCGAAACTGAATCTAGGCGGCTGGTATGTTCGCGTTGAGTTCGATTGCGAAGACGGCACGCTGTTGTGGGTTGGCTTCATCGACGAGCAAGCTGACAGCCAGGGCGGCTACAGCACAGTTGCGACCGGTACGCAAACATTCGTTGCGTATTCAATGGCGCAAGTGCTCGCCAGCGAAGTGATCACATCGACCAGGTGGTGGGACCAACGCAACAGCGTCGCGCGCGATTCCGGTTCCGCGATCACATTCAACCCTGGCGGCAAACCCAACCGCACGCCAACGATCAAGGCAGGCGAGACAACGCATATCTTCCAGGCTCGCGATCGTCGGCTGAACACCGCACCGAGCAAGCCTGATTTCTGGTCGTCGCGCGACATCGCACAGTATCTGATGAAGCACGCCATGCCGACCGATCAGGCAGGTGCTGAGAGGATCAAATGGCGACTCGATAACGCCAGCCTGATTCCAAACTGGGACCGGCCGACTATCGACACCGAGGGCCGTCCAGTGCTCTCGATTCTCGAAGACATTGTGAACCCGTCGCGACTGCTCCAACTGTCGACCACCCTAGACGAATCGACCACGCCGGCAACAGTTGTGCTGTCGGTCAACTCGCTCAGCTCGACCACGCTTTCGCTGCCCAACGGAGAATCATTCGCCGCTAACTCAAACCCGCTGACGATCTCAACCGCTGCCGCGCACGATACGCAGATACTAACGCAGCGAAGCGAGACGGCGATAGTCAACCAGGTCGTTGTCAAGGGCGGCTTACGCGAGACGACAGGCACCTGGAAGATCGCACCGACGACGGGCAATCTGTTTGTGCACGGCTTCGACAGCACAATGGAGGCAGCCTACGAATCAGCCGCCAGTGGCATCACAGGCTACAGCGGGCTCAGCGATTCCGATAAGAAATTGGCCAACGAACGCCAGCGAGCCAAGCCAGGCATGAAGGACGTTTATCGCACGTTCGATCTGTTCCAGGGTTATTCGTTCGCGAACGATACTGGCGGCTATGTGTTCGAGACCGACGCGGCTGAAAAGTATTACCCGTACTGGGGCGCGGTGCAGATCATGCCGCAACTTCCTCTAAAACTCAACGTCGATTACTCGGGTTCTGAAATCGCAACCGGTGCTGCTTACGACATATCAAAGGACGTTGCCGACTACCGACCGCCCTACGTGTTGTTCAAGCGGCCAAGCTCATCGCCTGAAAAATACATCCAGGCCGAGAAGATGGCGAACAAGCGGCACGACCCGCTGTTCAGTATCGCGGTCGGCATCGAGAACGATGGTCAGTCGCTCACCCTGGATGTCAACGGCGCCGAGCAACACGCAGCCGCGCACGGTCAGTTCACCGCCCTCGCAGTAGACACCACCACAACGCAGCTCGGATCGTGGGACTATCGCGACGCACAGCTAACGCTCAGCCTGCAAGAAGATCGATACGCTGAAGCTCGCTACCCAGCCGACGATGATCTGCCGACTCGCGATGTGATCCGCCGCAAAGTGTTCTACGCGGGCCCAGCCTACAAGCTTGTAACTGTGATCGATCAAACGATTGTCGACGTCGAAGATGATGGAACTGAGATCACAACCAGTGGCGGCCTACTCCAAGACGACCGCGACAAACTCGAATCCCTCGCGATGATCGCCGCGAGCTGGTGGCTAGTCCCTCGCCAAGTGCTACGCCTGAACTCGAAGCGCCCCAGTGCCACGCCAGCCGTTGGCATGATGCTGGTGCAAGTAAACCCAGGCACATCGCAAGCCATGGCAATCGGAACCGTAGTCAGCGAGATTCGCATAAGCTCGCAGCGTGGCGAAGGAGACAGCCTGGCCGATACCAGCTACTCACTGACGACTGCCATGGGTGAGTTTGACGCACTGGCGTTTGCACCACCGCCGCCAGTGATCACGCAGGGACAGGTGACGGTATGACGCCGAGGGAACAACAGCAGTTGCTGCTGAGAGTTGGGCAGCTTGAGCGCATCGCTAATCAGCTCGTGCAACCAAAGAGCGTCGCGCGACTGGTTATTCCTGACACTGGCGTGGTTCACTTCAAAAGCAAGAGCGGCGGGATTCCAGCAATCTCAACGCTTACGATGGGTTCAGCTAGCTGCGACAAGTACACGTGCAGTTCTTCCGGCGTGCTCAGCGATAGTGGTGACGATGTGACTGTGTACAACACTGCGGGTGCATTCGCTGCCAACACGCTCGGAATTGCTGCTTACAACGAGGCTGGCTTACTGGTTGCGATTGTGGAGAACTGCAGCTAATGGGCATGAAGAAAAATAACCCAGGCTGTGACTGCTGTGGATGCACAGAGGCTCCATCATGCACTTTGACAGGCTCACCTAGCGGCAACGACGTAACGCTTAGCTGGACGGTAACAGGAGTCGCGATCACATCCGCGATCATTACTGATGAACTTGGCAACTCGTGGACGCTCACAGTTCCGCCGACTAGTGGAACGCTGGAAGTTACTGGCGGACGCTGCCGCTCCTACACGCTCACTGTGATCAACGATTGCGGAAGCTCGCCATGCACTTACGCTGAGACGCCAGCAACATGTGTTTGTCAAACGTGCACATACACCAGCGGAGGCACTTACACGCGGCGGTTCCCTGCGTCGACTTGCATACCTTGCGGATGTCAGCGAGGAAAAGGAACGCAGCTAATCGTTGTGATCTCGGGCGTTTCCTCGTTCTACTCAACAAACATCACTTGTTCGTACACAAGCGGATCGTGCACCGAGTATCCAGCATCGCCTTACGCGTCGACTTGCTACCAGGAATACGCTGGCTTTGACATCCTTAACGGCACTTATGTATTCACGCTGAGTGATGCGCCGTGCGATACTTGCGGACGCTTCGCATGTACTATCGATCCTTCCTACTTTATCCTTGGCACTGCGACAGTTAAGGACGTTAGTAACCCAAACTGCGACAGCATCTTTTCGGGTGCGAACACGACGGTTAATTACACAGTGGAGTTAGCCGTCAAAGCGTTTGACATCACAATGCCGACTGCTTCCAGTCCTCCAACCACTGGCGCAAGCGTGCTGTGTTACACGACCGATGGTTCTGGTTCTGGAATTACTAATCGTCGATGTGTGCCAGTTTGGAGACGCAAAACGCCAACGCTCGGATCGTGGAGCAATTTCACTTTCGGAGACACCGCAACTCCCGACGATACTTGCGGCTGGAAGCGAACGGCGAAGGCTTATGGTCGTGCTGTTATTGGTACGTGTTGCAGTGACCAGACGGCTGACTGGCCAACTCTTTTCGGGCATCAGGGATTCGGCGCAGCTAATTCGGGAGCGGTCATGTACTATTCCAACATTGAAACATCAGTGACAACGCTCGGATGAACAATTGGACTTGCACGCAATGCGGGCGAACGATTCCGATTTCAATTGCGGTTGTTCCGCCAATCCGCTGTGCATGTGGTTTTATCGATCGCGACCCAGTTCTTGAGAATTACAAGATCGACCCGCCGCCGACTCCGCTAAGCGACGAGGAGCAAGCGGCGATCTCGAAGGAGCTGGCAAAAAGAACGGCTACCCAAGGCCGCGCCGCCTGGTCCGCACTACACGCCTACCCAACCAACCACGCGCACGACTGGTACTGGGCAACCGCTCAAGTTTGGTATCTCACCGAATGGCTGCCAATGGTTCCGCGGTACTGCGAGTGCCAGGCACACTGGCAAGAGATCACCAAAAAACTGCCACCAGATTTCGAGACTGCAGAAGCGTTCTACCAGTGGAGCGTCGCAGCACACAACGCAGTCAACGCAAGGCTAGGCAAACCAATTTGGACCGGAGCCACCACGCATGAGCAAGGTAACGATTGAGATCAGCGGCACTCTGTTCAAGTATCTACTGCTCTCAGCCGGTCAGCACAACATCGCGATCGGCGACGCGGCTGGCAGACTCATGCGGTTGGGCGTGTTGGCTGAGAAGATGGAACGGAAGCGGGTTGCGAAGATCGCGAAGCAGGCTGGGCGACGGGCTGGATGATCTAAACCACATCCAGACCACGCTTTGGATTCTTGCAAGCCGCCTTCGCTTCGCGGTCGCGATGGCAAAGCGTCGGATCGGCCAGGTACTTCGCCAAAACCTGTGAGCCCTGCACTTCGCGCGTGAATCGCGGGTCCAAGTATCGCTTGGTGGTGCGGCGGTGCTGGTGGTCTAGCAGTTCTTGCGCGTCCAATCCCATTGAGTGGCCAACGCTGGCAAGAGTGCGACGCAGCTTGTGGAATTTGTCACGCGGACCATAGGGCAATCCAGCTTCGACTAGGATTCGTTCGTAGAGCCGCCAGAGATAATTAGGCGTGTACGGCCAAGGGAAAATCAGTTCGCTGGATGCTGTGTACGGTCGTAGTTTCGCAAGTAGGTCCACGGTCTCATCGGAAAGCATGTAGCGACGATCGCGCCGACCGAATTTCCTAGCTTCCGCACGCACTAGCAGCCAGTTGCGGTCAAGCCAATCCCATCGGCACTGCGTTAGCGCACCGATTCGCTCACCAGAGTCGAGAGCAATACCGACGATCGAACGCCACCATAGCTTTCGCGGGATGTCGGTTCCCTTGAGATTTCCTTCCAGAAGATCCAGCGCGGTCAGCAGCGTGCTGATGTCTTCAGCCATCCATGCCGTTGGCACGCGTTCAGGCTCGCGTTCAGCCGTCACCGTGGGCCATTTGTCAACCACTCGCTGCGACGACGCATAACGCCAAATGGCGAGCAACTGGGCGCGGTGCTTATTTGCAGTAGCGGCGGCTCCGCCATCGTCCAGCACGCGTTGCATCATCAGGCCCACATTGTCGTCGCTTAGGTCGGCCAGTGTTGGATCTCTCCCAAGCGTTTTCGCCAGCTTTTTTATGCTTGATCGGTATAACCGGAGCGTGTTTTTTGATCCGCCACGCAATTTTCGGATTCTGTAGTTGGACTCGAAATAGTCTGTGACTTTCATGGTGGGTTCCTCGTGGGTAAACAACCATAGGTTGTGCGCCCTGTTGGTGTGTCGGCCCGCCTGAAAAACTGGGTTAAACCCCATACGCAAAATGAACCCGGCTTTGAGGTTTCTTGCCCTCCGCTACAAGCGGCACGCGTTTTTCATTGGAAGGATGCGTGTTCCGCCTTCGACTTTACACAAACATTTGACACGTGTAAAATGGGGGAATGGTGACTATGGGGATCGGAACGCTGCTAACAGTCTCGGAAGCCGCATCAAAAATGCAGGTGACACGTCAGCGCATGCACCAACTGATCAAAGAGTATTCGCTCGAAATCACCGAGGTTCATCGCCGGATGATTATGATCGACCAAGCGGAACTAAGCAAAATTCCTACGAAAAGATCACCCGGACCAAAGCCCACAAAATAATTTTTCGAATCACTTGACACGTGTAAAGCGATTAGCTAAAAATACCCAGCGTGATAACAAAACGCTGGGTTTCTTTTTTTCGCTGCATTGAAGCGGATAGCCGAGACCTAGCAGAGGATTCCACGGATGAACCCTGAAGGACTCGCACCATGCCCACGGAACCAAGACACCTATTCGGCTCGCTTCGCACACCTCACGCATCCTGCGTCCTACCAACCGCCGACCAGCCTCCCAAGCCACAACCACTTCCGGTCGCCATCCGCTGGATGATCCACCGCGATCTGCCTGCGGTTCAGAACATTAAGCTTGCTTGTTTTCCTGATTCGCCGTGGGGTGAGGAGGAATTCATTCGCTGCTTGCGTCAGCGCTACGTGATTGGAATGGTTGCAGATACAACGGTGTGCGATGGCGAGTATCACGGCGACGTGGTGTGTGCGTACATGATCTATGAGTCTCACCCAAACCGCATTCACTTGGCCAACTTCGCCGTACATCCAGCCTATCAGCGACGCTCGGTGGGCTCGCAAATGGTGGCGAAGCTTGCGAGCAAGTTGACGCCAGACGGTCGCAATCGCATCCTGACTGAGATTCGCAAAACCAACTTGGCGGCTCAACTGTTTTTCAAGTCGCAACAGTTCCGCGCGCAGCAGGTGTTGCGCGATTTCTGGAACACAGGCGAAGACGCATATCTGATGCAGCGAAGATTCAGTAGCACGCCTGATCGGTTTCCACACGACTACCACGGATGCCGTGGCAAGTAATTCACACTTGCAAAACGGCTCGCTGCGGTGTGGTGGTCCGTTGCAAGAACGCTACCCGTGGCGAGCGTTTTCTATCGTTTCGCCGACCACCTGGAAGACAACGAGGCCGAAGGTATGGACGCAATCAACACATACGTGCTCGTGTACAAGAAACGAGAGCACACGCACGCGTTCGCGTTCACGGAACCGACGCTGCCTGAACTGACGCGATCACTCGGCAAGCAGATGCTGCGATGTGAGTTGTGCTTGAACTGGTGGGATGTGTTCAAGATTCGCTCGCAAGCTCATGCGATGGTGATGTTAGATAAACCAGTGCACCAAGCACAAAAGCAATTTAAGGGCCGGATTTAGAAAACAAATGATTAACCCAGTAGGTTCAACAAAACAAATCGAGATCGAGCAGATCAACCACAACACCGCTGACCATCTACACATCCAGACGCAGGTTGATCGGCCAGTGCGGTCGACTGCGTTACAGGATCGCGTGCTGCGTGAGATTGCTGGCGGTCGAGCAAGCGACTTCCCAGACCATTTGTTCTGGGCGCAGTGGTGTCGAGAAATGGCCGGTGCGGCGCTGCGTGGCAACACCCACGATGTTGATCGGCTGGTTGAGGGCAGGGACTTTCGCAGGCAGCGATAGATAGTTTGGGTTTTAGGATTTCCGATTTTCAAGGATTGAAAGGGTTTAACGATGTTAGTTCTATCACGCAAAAAGGCTGAGCAGATTTTGATCGGCAACAACATCACGATCACGATCACGCGAATCAATGGAAACACGGTAGGCGTAGGAATCTCCGCGCCAAAGGATGTGGCGATCGTGCGAAAGGAAATCGCACAAGACCCGCGAAAGGATCGCGGCGCAGCGGCATGAGGCAGCGTGGCCGATGGGCTCCCGGCTGTCAGGGCTGGTACAGCCGGGAGCGTTTTTTAATCACGAATCAAGCGAGAGGATTCAACAGTGGCTGGAGGTCATATTGTTTTCGATATTGAGACAGAGCCGAAAGGGCTCGATGAACTCAAGGCAATTCACGGTCCATTTGATCCAGTGTCAAAACTGGGTCCGATGCCAGGCGAGTTTGACCCGTCAAGCGTGAAGCTTGGCAACCTCAAAGATCAAGCCAAGATTGCTGAGAAGATCGAAGCAGCACGCGTGGCACACGTTGAGCGAGCTGCGAACTACAACCGCGACCTGGCTGACTGCGAGCAATCGTACTGGGCAAGCGTGGTACAAAACGCTGCACTATGTGCGACGACTGGCCGGGTGGTCGCGATTGGTTACAAGTCGGCGACGAAATCAACACTGCTGACTGTGGATGAATGCAGCGAGACGCAGCTTGTTTCTCACTTCTGGACTCAGTTTTCTGCGTTGCGTAAAGCTGGTCGACGCATGATTGGGTTTTACAGCAACTCATTCGATGTACCGTTCTTGGCTCGTCGTGCCTGGATGCTCGGCGTGCCGGTGCCTAACGAAGCACTAACGCCAACAGGCTGGCTCGATTCAACATTCGTTGACCTGATGGCACGCTGGCAGTTCGGAAACAAACGCGACTCGATCAAGCTGGGTGAAGCATGCCGAGCACTCGGAATCGGCGACAAGCCGCAGGGCGAAGACGCTGTGACTGGTGCGACCTTTTATGAACACTTCCGCAGTGGCGACGCTGAGAAAAAAGCGAAAGCACTGTACTACCTCGCAAACGACTTGGATATGACCTGGGGAATGGCAGAAAGGCTAGGTGTGCTTTGATTGCGTTTTCTATTGAGCGTGAGAGCCAAGACGGCTGGCAGCCAGTGCGGCTGAATATTCCGACGCTCGACATGGCGGAAGCGGAAGTACAAGCGATGGTGCAGGAGGATTCGCGACGACTGCGGATTCAACGCACCGAAGTGAACACAGTTTTAATTACGGAACGAACTAGGAAAGAGGCCAAATGAGCACAGCACTAACGGCATACAGCGGGGTTCGCGATCCGCTCGTATTTATCAAGGAAATGGGCGCGACCATTGCCAAGTCGCAAATGTTCGGCTGCGAAAGCGAATCGCAAGGCCAAGTGTTTGCGATGGCGTGCCTGTCGCAGAAGTGCGATCCACTCACGCTTCCGCAGACCTATCATCTCATGCACGGTCGGCTTGTCATGCGAGCTGACGCGATGCTTGGGCGACTGTCGGCGGCTGGCGGCGAATATACGGTTGTGAGCCACACGCCTGACGTTGCCGAAATCATCGTTGAATTTAAGGGTCGCAAGTATCGCGAGCGGCTTACCTGGGACGATGCGAAGCAAGAACCGTTTGTGTACTCGGGCAAGCCTGCCGACATCATGCCAGCGTTGCTCGCTGGTGATTACAGCAAGCTGAAGCTGTCGACCAACTACGCCACACCTCGCCGACGATCGCAGCACTTGTGGGCCCGCGTGGTGAGCGACGCAGTGCGAGTGATTGCACCTGAGCTTGTGACGGGTGCTTACTCGCCTGAAGAAATGGTTGAGGTGCTTGGTAAACCAGTTCCAGCACACGTTGAGACCTCGCCACCGATCAACCAGGCGGTCGTCGAAGCCGTGGCCGAACGCGAAGCAATCCAACTTGAAAGCACATCGACGATCGCGGGTGATGTGGTCGATGCGAGCTTCACGATTGTCGGCGGTGAAGTGGTGACGGCAGGGGTTGATTTGCAACTGAAGGCTGCCGAGCCAGTGAAGCAATCGCAACCAGCCAAGCCTGTTGAAGACATTCCAAAGGTGTTTCAACGCAACATGGCTGACCGCATCGACCGCGACGAAGAGGCGGCGCTTAAGAAGCTGGTCATCGAAACAAACATGATCGTGCCAGGTATCGCCGATCAAGTGAAGAATCTGTTCGTTTCGCAGGGGCTCAAGTTTGCCGACCTGAGCTGGAAGGCTGCAGAAGACTTGCGGCGGAAGCTGGAAGTGAAGGAACTGGAAGCGATGGCTGGCCTGATGCTGTCGCGTGGAACTTAGTTGGTTCACTAGCTCGTAGCTAGTGGAGCGAGCAACGCCGCACGGTTGGCGCTGTAACTGGGGCTGGCCGTGCGGTGGCTTTTGAAATATGTGTTCGAGTTGATTTGATAAAGGGTTAATGATGGCCGAAGAATTTGAAATGCCAGAAGATTTCGCTGGCGGTGGTTATGTCGATGCACCTTGCACCGTGCATGCGGTGGTTGTCGAAGTCAAAGAGTCTCAGGGTCCGAAGGGTGGCGTGATCGACGGCAATACGTTCGTGCTGCATGTGCTTGCGGCGACCGATCCGAACCAGGTTGGACGCCAGCACACGGAGTGTATGTTCAACCCGAACTTGTCGAACAAGGACGGCGGCATGTTCACTCGCAAGCAACTCGCAGCGTTCTACATTGCGTGCAACCTGGTTGATCCATCGCAGCGTGGAAAGCGAGTTGCGCTCGATGTCACCAAGGCACAGGATCAGCAGATGATCTTGAAGCTTAGCCGCGACGACTACAACTCAAACAAGAAGGGCTACGACATCTATTCACTGGATGGCCTGCAAGTCTTCCACGTTGACGACCCTCGCGTTGCATCGATTCCGAAGGACGCTGATGCAATTAAGCTGATTCCAGCCGAAAAGCGACACGATGCTGCATGGTTTGAGCAGTTCAAGCCCAAAGGTGAATCGGCAAGCACACCAGCACAACGTCAACCAGTTGGTGCTGGCGTCAACCTGGACGACCTGTAACGCAGATCAGTAACGCATTGAAGCGTGTTAGTTGTGGGGTGGAAAGCTGGTATCAATACCGCCAGCGAGGTCAAAGGATTGTGGGCATTGGCAGCCAGACGGCCAGGCAGCACCGCAGTGCGTTATCTGCGGTTTTTCAAAATCAGCGAGACGGATGAACGCGATGATTATGGCAGAGAGAAAAGCAAAAGGACGCGACTGCACGGTAAGTGAGTTTCGCGCGCAGATTGTTGAAATGCACTCGCTCGGGTTCAGTCGCCGTCAAATCTGCAAGAAACTTTCAGCTTCACTGATTACAGTCCGCAGGGTATTCAATGAATTAGGGCCAGCGAAAAAGAAGAAAGTATCGGTTTTCAAGTACCACGACTGGCTGGACGCCAACGACGAAGCGAACGTGCTGCGATTCTGGGTGCCGACGCCAGAAGAAATAGCGAAACAGTGCGAAGCGTTGCAAGCTCGCTGGACCGATGCTGAGCGACAGGCAAGGAATATGTACAAATGAGCGGCCTGCTAGAAATTAAAGCGATCTACCGAGGCGAGCGATACCGCTTCGACAACTTCGACCCAACTGGCGGACCAATTTTAATTGGCGTTGCGCAGGTGATCGATCGCGGCAACAGCAACGGCTGCAAGATCCAGAACGGCGACACAGTTGGCATCAAAGGCGAGATCGATGAAGACGGCCTGGCTGACGGCCAAACCTATCGCATGGCTGGCCGCTGGACCGAATACCCGAACAAACGTACAGGGCAGAAGGAAACGCAATTCGCATTTAATAGCTACGTGCTCGATGCACCAGCTAGCCGCGACGCTGTTGTGAACTATCTGCAAACGGCTGGCAAAGGTCACGGCATCGGCCACGCACTCGCACAGAGGATATGGGACGCGTGGGGTGTGGATTCGATTGCAATCATGCGTAGTGAACCTGAGCGGATCAGGGAGGTGTTGCCGAGCTTCAGCGTGGCGAAAGCGGAACTGATCAGCCAGTGGTTGCGAGATCGTCACGCGACTGAACAAACAACGATGGAACTAGGGCAGCTCCTCAAGGGCCGCGGGTTCCCGCGATCAACAGAACGTGCTGCGATCCGCGAATGGGGATCGCGAGCGGTGCAAGTGATCTTGCGTGACCCGTTTGTGCTTATGCGACGATTCAAGGGTTGTGGTTTCAAACGATGTGATGCGCTGTACATGGCGTTGGGGCTCGATCCATCCAGGCTGCGTCGGCAGATGTACTGTGCGTGGGCTGCGGTTGCGACTGCATCGAGTGGCGACACCTGGGTGAAAGCTGATCACGCTGTGCTGGCAATCCAGCAATCGATACCGCAACCGCAAGTGCTGCGAGCGCTGAAGCTGGCTAAGCGAGTGCATGAGTGGCTGCCAGGTCGACCAGGTGGGCTGGCTGTGATGCGCACCGACGATGCCGGAAACGTAGTTGAGAGTGGCGGCACACTGTGGCTGGCTGAGAGCAAGAAGGCAAGCGACGAAAGCGAGTTGGCCGCACTGGTTGTTGAGGCACTGCGAGACAGCGAGCCGGTGAGCATTACAAATATCGGTCAGGTGTCGGAGGTTGTTAAGCATGTGCCAGAGTTTGCTCGGTGTGCTCGGTGCGGTCGGATGCTGACGAGTGAAACGATTCATGTGCTGCATGGAAAGCCTTATGGTCCCACATGCATCGAATACATAACAGGTGCTATATGAGCGTTGAGATTTACGACCGCAAAGCCTGGCTAGAAAAGCACCGCAGCGTAAAGACGCTATGGCATCACGTAGCCATCGGACGCCGCACGCTCGACAGCGTGAATATCTGGCCAGAATCTGCGATGCTCGACGGCTGTGACGCTCACCAGCGAGAGCAATGGTCAAAGGCGACCACTGGTGCGGTCGGCATACTTGGCGGCTCGCCAGGCACAGGGAAGACATTTACAGTGGCATCTGGTGTGCGTGCGATCATCGCGACGGGACTCGTTGATCCGCAACTAATCGGTATTGGTGCACCGACTGGCAAGGCAGCCGTGCGACTCACCGAGCAGTTGCAGGCCGCTGGACTCGACATGCGAGCTCGCACCTGGCATTCACTGTTGGGCGTCGGTGCTGCAGATGGCGAATTCAAACACAACCGCCGCAACCCGCTACCGCATCGCGTGCTGATCGGCGACGAATCAAGCATGTTGGCCACCGATATGATGCGGTCGATATTCGCAGCTCGTGCGCGCGGCTGTCACTTCTTGCTGGTAGGTGATGTGAATCAGTTGCCGCCAGTGAACCACGGTGCACCGCTTCGCGACCTGATCGCGGCTGGCCTGCCCTATGGCGAGCTTACAGAAATCAAGCGCAACAGCGGTGGCATTGTCGAAGCATGTGCTGCGATTCGCGACGGCAAAGCTTGGGTGTGCGGTGATAACCTGAAGCTGCTGCACACAAGCGCGCCGCAAGAACAGCTCGAAACTGTGGTTGCGGTGTCGCACCGTGTTGGATCAATGGGGCTTGATCCAATTTGGGACAGCCAGGTGCTGGTCGCCGTGAACGCCAAAAGTAAAGTGAGTCGCGCCGCGATTAACGCAGTGCTGCAAGAGCAGTTGAACCCGAATGGACAAGGAATGAAGGGCTGCTCGTTCAGGGTTAAAGATAAAATCGTGAACACGAAGAACGGCTATTTCACTGCGATCGACACCGACGCTAACCCGGACGACATCACACAAAACGAACGCGGCGAAGTGTACGTGGCTAATGGAGAACTAGGTGAAGTGATCGCGATCGAAGATAAGTTACTAATTGTTCGCTTGAGCGGGCCAGTGCGAGTAGTGAAAGTGCCGCGCGGGCCAGTTAGCACGCGAGCGAAATCGGCTGACGATGACAGTGATGCAGAACGCGAAACAAGCGAGAGCGGCGACGACAAGCCGACAGCAACTGGCTGCAGCTGGGAGCTCGGCTACGCACTCAGCGTGCACAAGTCCCAAGGCTCCGAAGTACCAGTGGCAATCGTGGTACTCGATGAATACCCAGGCGCTCGCATGATCTGCGACCGTAGCTGGCTTTATACGGCAATTAGCAGAGCCAAGCGTAAGTGCATTTTGGTTGGCGCAAAGGCTACAGCCGACGCGATGTGCAGACGTGCGAACATCGGAAAGCGTAAGACGTTTCTTCGTGAACTGGTGCTGAGCGGCCTGGCTGATTGTGCGATGAAAGGGCTATAGCGGTAGTGAGACCGAACCCAAATTAAGATAGGTTGAACCATGAGCGATTCAAAATCATTGCTAAGCGACGTTGATGGAACTTCATATCCATCACATTATTCACAAAAAAACGACATACAGACAGAAGTACCAGTACGTTCGCACACCATTCGCACGACGTGTTTGATTTGCGGCGGATTAGGCTTGGTGTTAACAGGTAATTCTACATGGAGCAGATGTGTACTATGTGCGATGGCCAGAGTCGATGGATCATAACGCTCGGATTCAATCGGCCACCGCGTTATAGCCAACGGTGGTGAGTTGGTCTCGGTGGCTCGAATCGGAATCCGTTTGTTCGGTGGTTTTGGAGTAGACGATGTTCGGTTGGAAACAAAAGCCTAAGCGACAACGCAACATGGTTGAGATCGAATCGAAGCAGCTTGCCCGTTGGGCGCATCGAATGGAAATGGTTGAGCTGCAAGCCAAGTTCTTGAGTTTGCAGATGGACGTTAGAGACGAAATCAACAAGGCATTTGAGGCGAAAGATGACGCAAGGGTTGAGTGTCTCAATCGCGTGAATCTTCTGCTATCGAGCGCGCAAAGACTTATTGAGTAGAAACCGTCGAACGGTAGCCGTCAGCGTGCGGCGGATATAGACATTGATTTTCCAAAACGCGAGCCACCGCCGCTCCGTTGCGCGGCGTTGTTATCTGGCGGTATTGGAGTTGAATATGCCATTTATTGAACACACGCCACCGGAGCCGTCGAAGTGCTGTCGGGGCAAAGAACACAACCCGCCGTCGCATGTCGTATTGCAGGCAGGAACGCACAAGTGGAAGTGCCCTGATTGCGGGCACGTCCAGACGATTGTTGTTTCGAATCCCTCTTTGGTCGCAGGTGCGTCTGGTATCGAGTCGTTTCTTGCGTCCAGATAACGCAATGCGTAACCGAGCCCCCGCTCGGAGACGTTGATTTACCAGTGGACCGAATCGGGGGCTTCGGTTCACGCAATTGTTAGGTGGCGATATGGAACAAGTCACAGTTGCAGAATTGATTGAGCAGTTGCGGAAGCACGAACCAAACGCTCTTGTTCGATTCAGTGTGGCAGACGACGAGTCTGAGGACGATGGCGAGCGTTGGTTTTGTGAGGACGGCATCGAGGATTGTTTTGGCGATGCGTCGGAAGTCACTATTTGTTTGGTAGGTCGGTCGAATTACTCGTCCACCTAACGCTTTGATTGATCGGGCCGTCGTGGTTCGGTCTCCATTTCAGAAAACCGTGATCGGCGGCTCCGATCCAATCAATTGTTAGGACGCGATATGGCAACAGAATCATTGGCATTGAAGTGGGGCAGTCTCAAGCGATGGGAGATCCACAACCCAGAGACGTTTGAACTGCTGAAGCAATGGCACGCTCTTGGATCGCGCGCGAGTGCGATTGCACAACGGGACACGCCAGAGCAGAAAGAGTTGATTTGCAAGATCATCGATGCGGTGGATTGCGCGGAAATCTATCTGGACTGGGATGGCAAGTACGTGTCGAAGGAAAAGGCGAAAGAGTACGTCATGAGTTACGGGACGGACAATGTGGCGTCGTCCTAACGGACAGGATTCACCGAGCACCAATTAGGAAAGTTAGAACCATGAGCGACAAGCAGGACGCGAAAACCGACGATGCAGGTGCTTCGCGTGAAATCCGTTGTTATGCGTTTCTTGACGACAAAGAAGGCGTTCTTCTAGATTCGGTCGCGGAGTCGGAGGACGCAGTGAAGCGGCAAATGGTCTCGATGTTCATGGGGTGGAGGTTTGAGTATCCTGACCGATACAGCCACGACGAAGAGTGGCTGCGTCTACAGAAGTATGGACGCATAGTTCCTGTGCGTGTCTCTGTCGAATACGCATAACGTCAGCAATCAACCAGTCGCGGAGGTTGATTCAATTTTGGTAGCGACCATACCCGCGACTTGGTTGCATTGCGTTGTTATCGGGTGAAATATGAGTGACTCAAAGTCTTCGTCATCGTCGGGTGGAATAGGCGTTCTAGGTTTGCTTGGCGTGGTGTTCGTCACGCTCAAGCTGTGTGGGGTAATCAATTGGTCTTGGTGGTGGGTGACGGCTCCGTTTTGGGGCGGTTTCGCGTTGGTCTTTGCGATACTGGCAGCGGTAGGTTTGATCGCCGGAGGAGTTTTGTTGGTCGAGAAGATTTCATCCCGATAACGCTTGTAATCACGGGGTTGCGGCCCGTGATCTTACCATCAGAAAGCACGTGGCCCGCAACTCCCGTGCATTACATTGTTCAACCGCTGAGGATTTTATGAGCATGACATTTGACGAAGTATTGCAACAAGCAGTACAGCACACGGTGATTGATTTCATTCGCAAAGGCGAATGGATGAAGATGGATTACAACGCAAGAGTCAACATTGATTCGGCATGGCTGCGAGAAATGCACAGCCGCGTGAGCATGGATAGCGTGATGGAGTTGGTGAAGTCACAGGTCGAGCAACGCATTGCGGACGGAATTATCAACGCGATGACAACCGAGATTGCGACGGATGTGAAGTCGATCATGTGCAACAAGGAACTACGCGAAGACTTGCGGGCTGTTTTGCGTGCGAAGATTCGCGAGGCACAGGCGGCGGTTTCAGTCGGTTGAACGCTTTGATTAAACCGGCGGCGAGAGTAACGCTGCCATTGGAACCGACGTTGCCGCCGCTCGGTTTCAATCAATTGTTCGGTGGCTTTTGAGGTAAAAAACATGGACGCATTGAACGCAGAACTAGAGAAGAATTTCACATACCACGCTCCCAAGCCAGGACAGCCAGAACGCTACGAGCGTCTCCGCGAAAAGGCGAAAGAGTTGGCGTATCTGATAACCCAAGAATGCCCACCATCGCGAGAACGGTCGGTTGCGTTGACCGAGTTGGAAACAAGCGTCTTTTGGGCGAACGCAGCAATTGCAAGGAACGAATAGCCGTGAAAGAAATGCAAGACATGACAGAGCCGGAATTGAGGGAACACCTCAACCGGCAGTTGCGGCATATCAAAGCTAACCAGACGCCGGACACCATAGGAAGCATGTTGATTATCTTCCAGGCAAACGGAATAACGCAGTACGGAGCGACAGTTGATCCAGAGACGGCACCACAAGCGCTACGGGAATTGGCGGACCGCATCGAACGCCGCCAAACGGTGAAACGCTAAGTCCACCGAACGCTTGGGTTATCCGAGTCGCGGAGAAAAGACTATGCAAAATCAAAAGACGTTGACCGCGACTTCGGATCAACCCATTGTTCCACGGCATGTACTCTTTTGGGTGCTAGTCGGACATTGGGAAGGCACTCCGTTTCCGATCATGCGAGGCCAAACACCACCGCCGTTTTCAGTGTGGTCGGTGACAGACAAATCGCATTGGGAAGAGTTGCGAAGCGAGAAGTATTACACGCGGCGGTCGAAGTCGCGACCAGTCGCAAAAGTGGATCGTGAGTTTCAGAAGCAAACCGGCAAAGACGTTTGGGAGGAATGATGGCAAGCAGCACATTTACAATTGAGATTTGCGACGAAGACAGAAAACGATTAGATGCGTTATGCAAAGCGGTCTCGCCAGTCAAGGTCGCAGTGTTCGTTTACCTGGATACTCCAGGGTTTACAGATGGTGTTCATCTCTTTAGCAGCGAAGAAGACGCTGAGCGATGGATGCAGGATGAGATTCAACAGCATGGTGGCAAGTGTTCGCACATGACGGTTGACGCATTCCAGGATGTTTTGGAACCGCACGAACAGTTTGGGATTTGGGATTTACACGACAGGCGGAGTTAAGAGCGAAGCGATGAACGATCAAGAGTTGGTTATAGATGCATTGAAAGAGGAGTTTGAGGACGCGAGAGCGACCCGCGACGACAACGCAGCAGGAGGTTTCACACATTTTTCAGAGTATTGGGATGGTGTTATGAAAGGTTTGAACATTGCGAAACGGATCATCGAAAACAAAAGCCGCGTGAAAACGTGGACGGTGACGCGGAACTTTTTTTGGAATGCACATAGGCGGGTTAGCGTTGAGACGTTCATCGTCTGCAACGAGCAGGGCGTGCAAGTTTGCAGCGACAAAAATTTACGCAACGCGGTTGAGTCTGCGTTGCGGATCGCGGCAGCGGAGAAGTGCGGACCAGTCCAAGTGGTTGGCGACGCAAGTTTGGAGAAACCAACAGAACAGATACGGATCGACCGCGCGTAGGTCCGTGGAACGCTACGGTTCATCGCAGCCGCCGGAGAAAGACAATGACCAGACCAAAAGACCCTATCGGCGGCTTCGATGCAACCGTTTGTTCTGTGGCCGCACCTCTTACGTTTGGATCGCTATTCGCTGGTATCGGTGGAATTGATTTGGGTTTAGAGCGAGCTGGAATGGAATGTAAATGGCAGGTGGAAATAGATAATTATGCAACCAAAGTTCTCGAAAAGCATTGGCCCAACGTCGATCGGCGGCGAGACGCTCGAGAGTGCGGGAAAGACAATCTTCCGTGGGTCGATGGAATCGCCGGTGGTTTCCCATGCCAAGACATTAGCAGCAGCGGAAAGCGTGCAGGATTGGACGGAAATCGAAGCGGATTATTCTACGAGTTCATGCGAATCGTTCGCGAGCTACGACCCAGATTCGTGCTCATGGAAAACGTCGCAGACCTCCTTGTTCGGGGGTTGCCTCGAGTTCTCGGGGCGCTGGCCGAGATCGGGTATGACGCGGAATGGCATTGCATACCGGCTGCCGATTTTGGCCTGCCGCAAGGCAGGGACCGCATTTGGATTGTTGCCAACGCTTACAGCGAGCGATGCGAAGCAAGCGAGAAACGCAACGGCCCCAGGCCGTTCGTTGTCAAGCGGCCAAACGGTAACGGATTGGCTGAGGCTCAACGTCGGGCGAGGGATGATTCATCCAGAGAGTGCCGAGTGGCTCATGGGGTTTCCAAAGGGATGGACAGAAATCGATGTTTAGGCAACGCGGTTCCTCCAATCGCCGCCGAGTGGGCCGGGCGACAGATTATCGCGATGTCTCGAGAGTTTGCGTAGGTCCACCTAACGCTATGAATCAACCGGTCGCGACGGTTGACTATCCATCGAAAAAGCGGCTGATCGCGACTCGGTTGCATTCATTTGTTCGCCTGCTTTTGGAGAGTTGAGTGTGTGGGATTTCTGGGTATTAGAGGA
>ERZ650304.174-NODE-174-length-40607-cov-13.828171_pt1 | contig 40607 bp, 53 predicted proteins | sample MGYA00376240_ERZ650304 | MGnify/ENA primary metagenome ERZ650304 (study PRJEB26733, sample SAMN07839271) | wastewater metagenome | biome: small river; feature: stream; material: water | place: USA: North Carolina | collected 2016-03-01 ... | reverse complement strand
CGCGGCCCGGTTACTCGCCTGTTGGCGAATTACTTGGGCTGTCCTTGCCGCCGTCAATCTCCTTGCGCTTTTCCGCCAGCTTCGGTTGCTTGATTTGCGCCACCAGCACCGGCAGACCGAACGCCAGCAATGCCGCGACGACCGCGATAGGCACGATCCATTCACCGGGCGCGAACCCGATCAGGCCCACGACCAGCACGGGCTGGCTGAACACGTAGGCCACGAACAGCGCGTTGAGCGCCGCCAGCCAGGTCGATGCGCGCCGCCACCACAGGCGCCAGTGGGCTATGAGTTTCACTTCCCTGCGATCCGTTCTTCACGGGCTTGTTCGGCAAGAAACGTCACATTGGCGTCGATCCGCTCGACCTTCGGGATGATGCCGTCCATCTTCAACTCCTGGATTTCCAGGCGGCGTTCGTGGTCGCGCAGATCACCATAAACGACACCCGCCGAAAACACGATGCTGCCTGCGCTGGCGAGTACGGAGAACACAACGCCCCATTCCAATTTTGTCATAAGGATCCGTGGCGTTTGCGCTTCGTCCGGTTCATCTTGCATTGTATTCTTCCCACTCGATCATGCGCTGACAATGGCCCGGCTTCGATCCAAGCAATACAAACAACGCATCAATGGCCTGCTCAGCCCACCGCGCCCACCTTTTACCCCTTATAGCCCGGCGGCCCACAGCGCTGCTGATCGTCTCGTCGGGATTGTTGCCACCCAGCAACACATTACCCCACTGATCCAGTGCAATCAGGTTATTGAGAATGTAGCGCCGGATCATAGCACCGCCGCGGCCTCAAATAGATCGTCAATCTGATCTTCGGTAAGGCCCAACGCGCTACCGAGCGCGGCGATCAATGGGGCGTCACGGCGTACTTCGGACGCATATTCCCACTCAATTTCGGCGGCATCGCGATGCGGTGACGGCAGTGCGGCCAATGCTGGCGCAACATTACCAAGCACCCCCGCCGCCAATAGCGCCAACCTCGCCTGGCGCATGGTTACGGGCCTGATTGCAGCACGGATTTCTTCGGGCGACACGACTGGCGCAGCAAAATCATTGCCGTCATAAGTCCACCCGATTTCAACACCGGGCGGGCAAGCCACCCCGCCTTGTTCCGTGGCAAAGGCGCCCTCGGCCACAATGATGTTGTCCACCACCCCGTCAACCACAATGGCGTATCGTCCCTGCGTCATGATCAAGCCTCATACCATGTAGTGATGCGGACGTAGCCATTGCCGCCATTGCCGCCGTTGCCGCCATTCACGGTGCCTGATGCCGAAGTGCGGCCTGCGCCGCCGCCACCGCCGCCGCCGCGAAGGCCATTGCCGCCATTGCCTGCCGCTGCGACATTATCGAGCGTCGCGCCGCCACCGCCACCGCCAGTGCGATTGATCGTGGCGGTAGTGCCGTTGTTGCCTGCGCCGGATGCAACGCTTGCGCCCCCCGCGCCGCCCGACGCCCCTGCGCCATCGCCGCCACCAGCAAAGCCATTGGATCGCGTCCCGGCAGTATCGACCGAAGCCCCGCCGCCACCGCCCGCGCCGCCCGAAACAGACGATCCACCAATAGCATTGGTCGCCAGCGTGGTGCCGGTCGCATATGCGCCGCCGCCCGTACCACCACCCATGACCGACGATGGGCCATGCCGGTCAGTCGTCGTGACGGTGAAAAAGCCCGCACCGAATTGGCCATCAAATTCAGAGCCACCCGTGTATGTCGGGCGTCCGACATTGGACAGGTCGTAAAGTGAGCCGCCGCCCTTGCCGCCGTTACCCGATGTCCCGCTACCACCAGCGCCACCCCCGGCCCATGCCCGCAACGAACCGCCAGTCCCGACCGATGTATTGCCACCAGCGGTTCCGGAAACTGGCGATACAGTGCCCCCAGCCCCGCCAGTTCCACCGGCCCCGACAGTCACCGTCTCTGTGGCGGACACGTCGCCGGCAAGCCAGAAGCGCCGTGAATAACCACCCCCACCGCCGCCACTACCCCCAGGGGCAACCGCGCCCGCGATCGATCCGCTGCCACCCCCGCCCGCGCCGCCTGCTCCGATGACCTCGATCATCACCAATCGCGCGTTGGCCGGCTTCGTCCATGTTCCAGACGACGTAAATTCCTGAACGTCAACGCCAGCATCGGCGGGATTGCCAGTTTCACCCTGAATGCCTGACAGGCTGATCGACCAGTCCGCGTGCGTTCCGGTGCCCGAACCGACCCTTGTCATGGTTGCGGTTAGCGCGCCTGTCACAACGTCATATGTCGCGACGGTGCCAAACATCCATCGCGTGCTATCGGATGCGCTCGTGACCTTGATCGGGGTGCCGAAGACATACCGCTTCCCGGCCTCGACGGTAAACGACTTGGAGCCAGTGCCGATCGTCACCGAGGTGGTGGACACCGACGAATAATTGGCATCGGCCGCCGCATCGACAACATCGTCACCAAATTCATTGACCGCATCGGTCCACGGCTGCAATGCATCGAGCAAGGCGGCGGTCTTGGTCGAAAAAACAACGCCCGTATCGGTGCCGCGAATTGGCGGATCAGGAAGCGCCGGAATTGGTGTCAGTGCCATTAGAAACCTTGAACCTCCAGCGACAAGAGACTTTCATGCGGATAAGCGATTTCAACCCGCCAGTCCTTGATAAGTCCATAATACGAAGTCGGATAGTTTTCAACCGCAACCACCAGCGCGGGCGTCGCGTGATACTTCGACAGCAACTGCTTGACCGCCCCGACACGCTCTTTCGGAATGACGACATTGAACCGCCCCCAATCGCGATAACCGCGCGGGACAATATAGGTCTCTCCGAAGTCGTTGGTCTCGAATTTGCTGTAATCCGTGATACCAAATTCAGCCCCGTAAGTGACGCGGCCAACGTAAAAGGCGTGGCCTATCTCGAAGTGGCCGATTGCGACATCGCCGGTATCCGTGGCCGTCACCTTGATGGTGGGGCTGAAATTGTTTGGCAGACCGGTGACGACAAGATAATCAATGCGCTCGTCTGGTTCGAAGAAATATTCGTAATAGTCATTGATATTGTCATATGCCGTCATCGAGAAATCTTCATCGAAGACAACCACGGCATCGACGATCATTTGCACGTTGATGCTTGCCGCACTGACATTGAGCATCCCGATGGTGTCGATGATCCCGGTGGCGTCAATCTCAACCTGAATGGAGTTCGGGCGGATTGTCTGCGAGCCAGTCATGTCATCGAACATGGCCCATTGATTGCTTGGCCCGATTTCCAGCCACCAAGCCGGATCAGTCAGGGCGTGGCCCGTGTTCGTACCGGCATTAATGCTTTCGTAAAGGCGGTGCGCGCTCGTCACGATTGCACCAGTGGCGTAACCCGTACCGGCATTATACGCCAGATATGCGGTCCCGATCGACACCCACCACGTCGGGGATGACGATGGCGTATGCCCGGTATTGCCGGCTTGCAAGCTTTCGTACATGGTCGCGGTAGTGTTCGATGGGCCACCAAAGACAGACACTCGCGCCCCCAACGCATAAGTCGTGCCTGCATTATAGGCAGCCGGGGGCGTTTCCAGAACATTGCTGGTCATATTGGCGTCGGTGACGCCATACCGACGATTAATGATCATGCCATCGGCCATGTTACACCACTTCCGAAGTCGGGACCGGCTGCGCAGTCGTATTTGCCACAAGGACGCTGATCAGGTCTTCGAGACTGATTGCGAGGCTGTCGCCGCGATTGACGCGATCCAGGATGTTGCGCACTGCCGAGATATTCGTGACCATGGCAACCGCCTCGGCCTTTTCTTCGTCGCGACGTTCGGTTGCATCGCGGCGCATCCCGGCAATCTCAAGCCTTAGCGCATCAATGCCGCCGCCGATCGTATCCTCTATGGCGGGGGTGACGACATCGGTCAGCGCAGCGTTTGTGGCGGCCAGAAGATCGACCGTCGAGCCGCCCAAAGACGTGATGACTTCGGTCTGGGCAATCGTGGCGTTCAACGCGGCAGCCTGCGCATCGGCACTGGCAGCAAGGGCGTTCGCGCCACCGATAGCGCTATCAGCGCCGGACGACACCATGCCAATGGCACGGCGATAGTCCAGACTGCTACGGGCATTTTCCTTGGCCGATGCAAGGAACGCCTGCGCATCCCCGATGAACGACGAGAGGGAATTTTCGTTGCCCAGCGCCGCCATGCGCGAAGTGCTCTGGAACTGCGCAAGGGTACGCGCGTATCCGTTGCCGGCAACCGCGCTTTCCTCGGTCAGGCTGGCCTTGTATTCGCGAATTTCCTGCGCAATGTCGCGGATGCGCTGGGCCATATCCGAAAGGCCGGAAACCGTTTCGCGCAACGAATTGGTGTATTCCTCGGCCGCTGCGCGCGCCTTTTCCTCGGCCGCCTGCCGATCTTCCTCAGCAAAGATGCGGGACATCAACGCGCGGTTCGTCGGGTCGAGCGCCGACAATTCACGTTCGCGCAATGCGGCGGTGTCGCCGATCAGTTGCAGCCAGCGCGATTGCAGCCCATCCGCCTCGTCCGCAATAGCCTTGGCCTTGGCGGCTGCGGCAGCCTCATCTTCAAGGGCATGGATGCGCTGGACAAGCGCGCGGTTGCTGGCGTCAACAGCCGCAAGTTCGCGTTCACGGATGGCTACCGTGTTGCCGGTCAACTGGTCGATACGATCTTGCAGGCCACGCGCTTCTTCCGCGATCTTCTGTTGCGCGGCAGCCAGTTCCTCGGCCGCCTTCTTCTGGTCTTGCAGTGCCCAGATTTCCAACTGAATGGCGCGGTAGCTTTCGTCCATCGCCTGCAACTGGTGAAGCCGCAGGACGCTTTCGCGCCCCTGTTCGGCCCACAGTTCCTTAAGCAATTCAAGACGCCCAGCTTCAAGGGTTGCGGCGGCCTCGGTTGCGGCGGCTTGATCCTTAAGCGCGTTGACGCGCTCTTGCAGGGGGCGCAGGGATGCGTCCATTTGCTCAAGTTCCATGGCGCGCGTGGCGGCAAGCGCCTGCGACGCCTGCCCTGTGAGCTCCATTATCTGGATTTCCAGTTCACGGCCCGCACGGGTCTTTTCTGACGCCGCTTTCGCCGCTTCATTGGCAGCATCGACGCGCTTGATGCCGGTCAGGCGTTCCAGTTCAGCCAATTCAGCAGCCGTTGCCCCAGCCTCGGCAAAAATCTTCGCCATGCCATCGTGCCACTTGGTGATTGCGTCCTGCGCCCACTTCGCCGGATCGTCCTTTTGCGCCAGTTCGTCGAACACACCCTTGAACGAAAGCGCCTTCTGCAACTGCGCCTGAAAATCACCGTCCGCCATAATCAGGCGCTTCATGCTGTCAGACAGCCCGTCGAGGACGCCTTGCTTGATGGCAACCTGAATTGCGTAGGCGATGGCCGATGCCTGGTCTTCACCAAAGTCCTGCACGCCAGCGCCCTTGGTGCGGCCCTGTCCCGTTTCGTCAACGCGGTAGCTCTTTTTGCGCATACCAATGCTAACCTTGGCATTGCCGGCAAGATCGGCCCCAAGCGTTTCAGCCACGCCCGCAAGGCCCGCAATGACGCTATCCGCCATGCCGCCCACGATCTTCTTGAGGCTGGACTTGTTGCCGGTGATGGCTGTTTCCATAGCATCGCCGGCAATGATGCTGACCGTAGCGCTGGCCTTGGGGGTTTTCTTGAGCATCCCTCCGATGATGCCGCCGAGTAGCCCGCCGGCAATTGCGCCGAGAGGCCCGGCGAATTTACCGAGTTTACCAAGGGCGCCCGCAATGGCCTCGCCGCCAATCTGGCCCAATCCGCCACCAATGGCGCCGCCCGTGGCCGAACCTGTCATTGCGCCGAATACCGCACCCGTTTTCGCACCCTTGGAAAACGCTTCGAACTGTGCGCCAAAATCCTTACCCAGATCGGCAAAAAGACTAGGTAAAGCTTCGTCCAATATACGGATAACTTCCCGCGCGCCGTCACCAAAGCACCCGCCGATGATGTCAGCCATGTCGTTGGCCACGCCAATGGCCTTACGCCTGTTCTGCTCGAACGTGCGCTCGTCATTGGCTTGACCTTGCTGCAATCTGACCTGCGCCACTTCGGCGTGGGCCTTAGCCATGATGTGTACGGCGTTAGCAGCATCGTTAGCCGCCGCAGCTTGCGCACGAAGCAAGATGTTCTGGATTTCGTATTCGTCATTGATGCGAGCAAGTTCATTTTCCAGCGCGTCACCAGACAGTCCACGAAGCGCTTCCATACGAGCGTCGCCGGCCTTGCGCTGCGCCTCGGTTTCATCGTTGACAAGCTGAATTTCACGCGCGCGCTGATCGTTAATCTTCATGGCATCGGCCAATTCCTTGGTGCCGATGTTCATTTCACGCTGATCAGAAAGCCGCTGGATCGCCGCGCGCTGTTCATCGGTGGCCGCCGCTTCCATGCGGCGCGCCACTTCCATCAACCGGATTTCCTTGGCCGTCTTGCCGAATTCCTGATTTTCGCGCGTAAGGCTTGCGATATAATCGTCCGCCGACTTAACCTTTTGATCATAGGCGCGCTTCAATTCATCGGCAGCACGCTTCGCATCACGCTCCGCGTCGGTCAGGCCCTTCCGCGCCTTGGTGGCCTTGGTGACGGCAGCCGTGTTGCGGTTCGTGGACGCGGTATTCTTGTCCGTGCCAAGAAGTTCCTTTGTAATATCGGCCACGCTGCCAAACAGCTTATCGGATGCTCTCGTAAAATTGCGATCATTGTTTTGCAGGGACTGATAGTACCTCTTTTGCTCGTATGGGCCAGAAAGTGTCGTGACCTTGGGGGCCTGCGTTGACGCAAACCCAAGCATCCTCTGTATCCACTCACTATCCGACGCCCACGCATCCAGGGCATCCAGCTCTTTGAACAATTGAGTGAAAAGCCCTTCATTCGATTTCTGCTGCACACCCCCCATAAGCCCAAGGAGTTCTGAAATATCCCTTATAGCCGGCCCCAGTGCGGCGGTCAGGCCATCAATCTCGCCGCGAACTGCTGACCCCATGTTTCGGGCGGCGGTTTCCATATCAACCATGCCCTTCGCCCCGCCGATCAGGAACGAAGTAATTGCCGATGAGAATTGACCGCCCTCATCAAACGCCCCGAACGTGATCACCGCCGCATTGCGGATTTGCGTCATCGCATCGTCGAACGTGACGGGGAGTTGCGCAAATTCGTCATCAAGTCCTTGCGTAAAGCGCTTGTCCGTGAATGCCTTGGTCAGCTTGTCACTGGTCAATTCACCTTCTTCGGCCATCTTGCGCAACTGGCCCTGTGTCACACCAAGGCTTTCGGCCAGCAGCTTTTGCAGGCGCGGGGCAGCCTCTGCCATGGTGTTAAATTCGTCACCGCGCAGGACGCCGGATTGCAGAGCCTGGACTAGCTGGCGTGTGCCTTGTGCCGCCTCAACGGTCGATGCGCCAGACACCTTGAACGCCTTGGCAACCGTCTCGGTAGCGCGCGCGGCCTCTTGCTGCGTGATGCCCAATTGCTTGGAATTAAGCATCAGCTTGCCGTAAAGCGTTGCCGTGCTATCCAGATCAGTGCGAACATTAGCCGCAATGCGGCGAACATCTTCCTGCGCCTTGGCAAAGCTACCCGTTTCCGATGTCGCCAGCCTTAGCTGCGCAGTCAGCATCTTGCTTTCATCGGTCAGTGTGGCGTAGACTTGAGCGCCCTTCATCAAGGCATAGGCCGAGACAAGGCCCTTGACGGCAGTCAGCAAGCCGTTGGCATTCGACACGTCGCTGGACGAGGGGCCGCCAGAGCCGCCGCCAGTAACGCGCGTGTTGACTGAACCTGCGGCACGCGCACGGTTTGCAGCCGCCACAACGGCATTAAGCGATGCAATAACAGCCGCAGCGCCCGTCTCAGTGACGCGGACATTGATCGGACGGCTAGCTGCGGCACGGGCTTCGCGCAGAGACGATCCCAACCGCGCCACATCACTCAAAGCCTTGGCGTTGCCTGCGCTTGTGACTTTGACGCCAATACCCGCACGAGCGGCGGCGCGCGCACCCATAAGCGCCTTATCCAGCGCCCTGATATCCGCCAGAACCTTGGCCGCACCAACGCCCGTCACCTTAACGCTGATCGGCTTATTCGCCTGCGCAGCCTTTTTTGCCGCCAGAGCAAATGCATCCAGTTCAGACGTGGTTTTCACCACGCCGTTTGAAACTATTTTCACTCCCAAAGCACTGATATCGGGCATTATGCAACACCCCTTTCAAGATGCTTCCAAATTTTACCTTGGCGGATACGGATTATAAGCGAATGGGTTACGCCAAGTTCCTTGGCTAGGTCGCAAGGCCTTTCATTGCCGAGGAGAATCCTCAAGGCCTCGTGTTCAGTAATTTTCGAAACAGGGTGTATATCGCCACAAGTATGCGTTCCATGCGCGACCTTATCCCCCTTATTTTCGGATGAGGTTGCCCAACGCAAATGAGTTGGGTTTATGCACCCTTCATGCGCCTTGCCGCAATTATGCGCAGCCTCATGCTTGGGAGTTGGAGGCAATCCATGTGCCAGTTCGCACATAACTCGGCATGCTGAATGCTGATGACCATTATACCCAACTACTGGATCACCTCTCCCGCCAGAAGCATAAGGCCATATTAAGCACGCCTCCCCCATATGATCCTTATGGCGGTGTGCCCACTCCATGCATTCACCATTGGCGGCACGAAGGCGGGTGGAGGCATCGCCATGCTTCCAAAACCGCTGATAATGCTTATCGCAATATCCCTTGCTTTTGGATGGTTCGCCACATTCTTCGAAAATGCAAATTTTCGGGCCGTTCATCACAGGTGTCGCTCGAAGCATAGCCCTGGGATCACCATGCTTGCGATAGCGGCTATAATGCGTCTGGCACATCTTCCGCCCAACAGAAGGCCTGCCGCAATCGTCAATGTTGCAAATATCAGTCATTCAATCGGTCCCCGAAGATTGCGCGCAACCTTGCTTCGCCGTCCATTTGAGGCGCGGCGAATGCAGCCAATTCCTTGCGGGGCTTGAGATAGATTGCGTCCATGGCGCGCATACATTCACGGAACATATCGGCTTCTTCCCAAGGCCACCCGTCAACGTGGCGCAATATGCTTGCGTGAGGGATAGGCCCTGCGGCCATGCCGATTTGCCGGTCTGTGGAGAGGTCGAAGAAATCACTATACCACTCCTCTAGCCCCGGCTTCAATTCGATGGGATCAGGCCCGACCCATTTGATATTTGCCTCCCTCGCTGCGGTGTGGGCCTCACCATGGAGCAAGGCCCACCGCAACGCATCCGCTAGTTTCCCGACGCGGCCCTGGTCTTTTCAAGAAGACGTTCCGACGCCTTGCCGGCCGCATAGGCCACCGCGCCGCGATACTCGTCACCGATGCCAAGGTCGTCGTCCGCCGACAGGATGGCCAGCGCCAGTTCCGGGCTATAGGCCACTGGCTTGCCCTTGTCGGTCAGGGCGTTCGGACCCTTGGCCTTGGACTGATCCCAATCGAGCAGCAGGTGCGCGGCCAGGAACTTGCCGGTGTCGGCCTGCGCATCAACAAATCCCTCATCCGTCTGGATAGACTTGTTGTTCGCGCGGTAGAACGCCGACAGTGCGACACGATACGGCTTGTAGCGGGCCGAACGAACGCGCAGGCGAAGGCCGGGATGGTCGGGGATGTCGTCAATCCACTCACCATCAGCAAGATCGACCTTGGCGTTGAGGTTGGAAATATCGAAAGACATTCGGGTAACTCCTCGGGCCATTCGGGTCTAGGGACGGCGACGGACCCGAAACCCCGCCGCCCCTAGGCTAAATCAGACGCGAACGATGTTGCTGTTTACGGCCAGCGGGTACTGCTGCAACTGCGTGGTGTTCGCATCGCCATTCGGCGTGGTGCCTTCGCCGGCCAAAGCGCGGAAAAGCGCAGTCTGGCCAACGGGCTGGCCGGTGGCGGTATGGACGCCGCTCTGCGTGCCGGTCGTAACGATGGCGGTGCCGCCCGGAGTTGCAGCAAGCTGGTACGTGGTGGCAGTGAAGCCTGCGGCGATCACGTAGTACGTGGTAGCGGCGGTCAGGCCGGTGGGGAGCGCGCCGGTAGTGGTGATGGCAACCGGCGAACCGATCGAGAGGCCGTGACCGCCCGAAGTGGTCACAACACCCGGCGAGGCAATCGTGATCGTGACAACGCCGCTGGGCGCGCAACCAGCACCAGCCTCAAGCTTGAACTCGTAGTTCGAGCAATCCGCGATTGCCGCACGAAGCGCAATCTGGCCAGTGTCATTCGGGTCGTACACGAACGAATTTTCCATGGCCGAACCGGCCTTGGTGCCCTTGAACTGAACATCGAAGCCCAGATTGATGAACGACTGCGTGACGAAATTCTGCGTGTTTCCAAGGCTGCCGAGACTGGTCAGGCCGGTGATTTCAGTCCACGTTGCGCCGCTGAAATCAGCGAGGACGACGGGGTACTTGAAGGCCACCTTGCGGCCAATGTAGATCTTGGAACCAGAGACTGCGACGGGATCGGCCATGGGGCATAACTCCTATGCCCGGCATGGCGGGCGGTTTAACTGCCGCCACCTTAGCGAGTATTGCCCCGTTGCGCAAGATTGTTGCGTGATCAGGAAACGAATGAAACAAAAAAGGACGCGCTAGGCGTCCTTTTGATTGGTTGGAGCCACTCCGAGGAATTGAACCCCGCTCGCCGAATTACAAAAACGGAGCATCGCCACAATGCTTGAATGGCTTGGCAATCATTGCGTCAAACCGAACTCCACAACACCCGCACGACAACAACGCGATATGCGCCTTCGACATAGGGCTGCAAGACATCAGCGTTCCGCGTGACACGCAATCGGCCCATGCACAAATCCGCCGGGAAGTGGTCTGCGATGGTTCCGCCAATCTGCATAAGCTGGACGTGCGAAACAGGGGCCGCCAGTGGCCATTGAACCGCCAGGATCAGCGTCCCTGACCGCTCGTTAAGATCGGACGACACCCACCCGTTCCGGTCATTGTCATTGCGGACATCGGAAATCAGCAGGAACGGGGCCAGCCCGGCGGGCGGGGTGACAGCCGCATTAGGCTCAAAGCGCGGCAACACGGGATCGGTCACAAGCGTGTCGATCCTCGCCTTAAGCGAAAGCCAGTCCTGAACAGCGGTTGTAGCGGTCATCACTCAAACCTCAATTTTGAAACGACGCCCGCCAGGATTGCCGGGAACCTCGCAATATTGGCCTCATTGAATCCACGCCCGCTTTGATTGTATGATCGCCCAAGAACGTCGGTCCCAACGAATCCATAATTCACACGATGTGCGTAGATCGCCTTGTATGATACATACGCGCTTCCATCACCCTTGGCCACCGACGATGCCGCGCGATAATCCTGCCGCACTGGCGAATTGTAGCCCGGCCCATCACGCATGATCGGGGACGCCGAAATCGTGACCGATCGAGACAGGTTGCCGGTATCGACGGGCGTAAACCCCCCGACACCCACCCGCGTTGCCATCGCATTGGCGAATGCCTCAACTAGACGTGCCGGCAGGACATTGATAGCCCGCTTCTGGCGCTTGGCCCACGCCACGGGATCGGTTCCTTGCCAGCCAGTCATTTAGGTTTCACCCCAACCATCTCCGCAGCCCCCAAAGCAGCCTGCCTCACAGCCTCGGCAATCTGGCGGTTCTGCCATGCTTCCAATAGTTTTCGGCGGCGTTCGGCGCAGGTTTCACACGACATTCGCGGGAGCCTTTGAATAAACAGTCCGACACCTGCAGGACGCGTTGTGCTTTGCTCCACCACGGGGATCATGCGCGTATCGCATAGCTACGCCATCCGCCATTATAAAGCTCTCGTCGAATGGGACGGACCGCCCAGACATTCCGACATGGTCGGGGCGCGCGTTGATGTAGATCGAAGAGTGCCGCCACGTCTTGATGGCCCCACCTTCGATCTTGCCGGCAGCCTCATACTTGGCTGCCTCGGCATACTGGTCGACTTCCGCCCGCGCTATTTCCATTGCGCGTTTGCGCAACATTCTTGCGGCGTACTTTCCAGTTATTTCGTCAACCTTTGCAGAAGTTAGCACGGGCGCATCACCATTCCTGGCCGCCTTTATCGCCCGTTTGATCAGCGCATCATATCGCTTATCTCGAAGCTTCTGCCCGGACAGAACGGCGCGCATTTGTTCTGGATCGCCGGATAGCAGGCGTTCACGCATACTCTCGACATAGGATATTTGCGGGCGGGACAGCCCGATGATGGGTTTGATTTCCCGGATGATCGCGCGGGCTGCCTCGCGGCGATTTGCCCCATCCACCGACATCATGCGCCGCTCGACTGCATCCCGGATGCCTTGGCGCGCGTCCTCGGTCATGCGTGCGGTTGCATCCGCGATGTCGGCCTGAATGACCGGCATGTTCGGCGTGAACCGCACACCCAATGTCGGCCCGAACCTCTGCCCGTACCGCAGATAGATCGTCATCGCGATCAGCATGTATGGCGCGAACGGCCCATCGTCGATATTGAGCGCCGCCTCGACGCCAGCGGCATCCCGCTGCGCAATGGCAAGTTCCAGCGCCGGATAATCGACACCCGATTGCATATCGGCAAAGACCGCAAGCAGGGCTTCCTGCAATTGCGGCCTAAGCTCGTTCAACATGGCATCAAGCTGGCGTTGTGTAGTCATGTCAGGAGCCGGAACAACATCACCATCGTCCCGGCAAAAACGCCCAAGGCCGCGCCAATGACAGCAAAAACTGCGAGTATTACGACGCTCTTTCTGATAAAATCAACCATCACGCCGTCGCCGTCGCTATAATCACGGCGAATATCATCATCGTCCTGCGCCGCAAGTTCACCTTGTAGCGCAGCCATGGCAAAGCGATCCCGCAGGGTCTCCGTGTCGTCTTGCGTCACTTCTTCCCGCGTCCAGTCGCCGCCGTCGAGGTGTCCGCAATGATCCCAAAGGCAGTATAACTCATCACCATCGTTGTCCGTGATGTAGAAGACCCTAATAGTTTCCTCGCGCAAAACCTCATACCGCTTCCCTGCGGTCAGGTAGCTGGCGCACCCTTCAGGCGGAATTGCATAAGTCGGCATTGTCATTCTCCATCTTGTGAGAATGCCACCATGCCCCCGCAAATTGCCGTTGTCAACGCCTTACGATAAACTTCACCGCGCTATGAACACCCGCCGCCGGGAAGCGCCGCACAGACAGGATTGTAACGGGCACGCCATCAAGTTCGATGACATCCCCCACCTGATAGCCACCAGGGATGCGCTCGGATATGACGTATTCGTCTGTGGCAACCAGCACATTGCCTTCGATGGCCGTCCCGACAAGCTCTTTCGATATACCGAATGCCTGCGCCCGAATAGGGATGACTGTTGCGGTCGGTGCGGCAGGTGGCTCCCATGGATTGGCTGGCGTGGCAGCGGGGGTATATCGAATATACTTGACGCCCACCGCCCCTAGCCCACCATGATCGGACGGGGCTAAAAGGCCGGTGGCCACCTGGGCCATGTCATCGAAGAAGTCTGTCATTTAGGCACTCCGGATAACCCCTCCGCCTCGGTCAAGCTGGTGCCAGCTTGATACCGGAGACGGCAACCTGACCATCAGCACCGTTGCAGTCGATCTCGATGTAATCGGCGCTCGGGACGCCTGCGCGGAAGCGGAAGCGGCCCAGATACTCAGCCCGGCCGCCGTCACCGTGTCGTACTGATTTCCATCCAGGTCCTCAGCCTTCACGTTAACAAAATTCGTGCCGTCCAATGAACGCTGAGCCTGATACGGCGTTCCTGGTGTGGTAACAAACTGCACCTCAACGTCGCCGAACCCGCGAGCGTCAAAAGCAGTAGCTGGCACAGCCCAGGTCGCAGGGTACGAAAACCCACTACGTGGCGTGGCTTCGGTGGTTCGCGCATCTTGAGAATCGTGGCTTCAGCGATTTGCTCGCCGATCTGGCGGATTTGCGCCGCGTCGCCGATGCTGATCACAGCACAGCCACCACGATTAGCGCGAAGAGAACGAGGCTCAGGCCCGCAATCAGGACAATACCGGCCCTCATGCGAGCCACGTCTGTGCAGCATAAGCACGCTTCGCATTGCCAGAGCGCGTCATGTGAACGCTGCTGTCGAAATAGTCAGCCACCACAAGTCCGCTACGCCCCCGGAAATTGAGCGTGGGGGTCATCGCATCGCGCGCGGCCTTGATGTTGGCGATAGCCGTCAAATACCCGGCCGGAATATTATAAGTGCCGGACCCGTCACGGGCAGAGGGTGGAATAGCGAGCGATGTCGGGGCTACGCTCAACGCACGGTCAACTAAGTTGCGGAGGTTCGTTTCAAACGTGGCGTCCGCAACGCCGCCGGCGATGTCGTTGGCGCCAAGCTCGACAATCCATTGCGTCGGCGGCATCACGATCATGGCGTTGTAAGGTGCAACGGCCGTGGTGGCGGACAGCCAGTTGGTAGTAGCAAAGCCGCCAGCGCCCATGTTCCAGATTTCGAACATCGGTTTTGTGGTGTCGTAGAACACCGCGCCGATCAGGCGGATCGTCTTGGCTATGTCGCCCGCTACTTTCTGAACTGAGAACGGTGCGGTGCTTGAAATACCGCGCGTCACCGTGCGCTTGATGACCGCCAGCGAACCGGCGGCGGTCACGGTGTCGAGCGTTCCTGAAGGATCGGTGACGGTGAACTGCGCGTAGCCTGTATTCTGGACATACAGCAGGTCCATCGCATTTGCCGACTTCGTCGGGGTGCCCGTAAACGACGACAGGTCCGCCGTGTTTTCGAAGATGCGCCCGCCGAGCGAAATTGTGCCGATAGGGGTCCAGCCAGCGCCGAGACCAAGGATGGGGTTAGCCGCCATCGCCTCGGCCGCAGTGTTGTTGGTCGTGTTCCCGCTACCGAAAATAGCATCGGACCGGGAAGGCAGTCCGGTGGCCTCAAGCAAGCCCGCCAGCTGCTGCGGCCACGCGAGCGCAAGTCGATTGTTGTTGGCATCGCCAGCAACACCTGCGCCGCTTGGCAACCCGTTAGAACCCCAGCCTCGACCCGTGCTGTCCGTCATGATGGCCAATGACGCACGGGCCCCCGATGCTATCGCCGCCGCAAGTGCATCGAGATCGGCGAAGCGAGGACGGCCCACCCCCTTCTCAACCAACCCCGCATCAAAAAGATCAGACCACCCGGCAGCCTCAAGATCGGCGCTCGTCATAACTCTGCTAGGCATCATGATGCTCCTATAAATCTGTAAAGCCCGTCAAGGCTCAACATGCCAAACCCATCGACTGGGCTAAGCAGGAATGAATAATCAGCGTCAACCACAACGCTACTGACAAGGATGGGTCGGTTCATCACCTGTCCCGTATTGGGGTCACCGCCCTGCCAGACCGCCGGCGCAACCTGCCCATAAAACATTTGCACGCGGACATCTTCGCAGCCGCCATAGTCAATGCGGAAGGCGTATGTGCCGCAATTGTCGGCCGCATTCATGGCAATCTGGCCAGCATCAAGCGGCATGAACGAGAACACGTTCTCCATGATGTTGAACGACTTTGTGCCCTTGAATTTGACGTCAAAGCCCATGCTGATCATGGATTGTGAGCCGTAATTCTGTGTCAGGCTGACCGACCCAAGCGTCAACAGGCCGCCCACCTCGGTCCACTCCTGCCCATCAAAATCGCTCTCGGTGACAAGGATTTTGGGGGCCACGCGGTAGCCGATGGATAGGGTCGATCCCGATATGGCGTTGGGCGTCATGTTCCGACACTCTGAAAAAACAAACCCTTGCTGACATCCCCGCAAAGGAAATCACGCATCAAGCCATTGATGACAGGGTCAATGAAGCCTGTGCTATCAGCCCCATCATCAAAGAACTCGCGCTCGATCACGTCCACCTTCTGCCGCTTGACCCTCGCCCCCGTCGTCACGGGAAACAGCACCGTGGTCCCGCCGTCCGCCAAGTATGCAGCGCGATAAAGGGCGGCGAGGAAATTGGCGCCAGTGACATCGCCCGATCCGAAGCAATATGTCGCGTCGAGATAGTCAGACGCCAGTTGCCGCAGCACGGCTGGCACGCCAGCGACGGTCAGCCCGCGCGCGCTAAGGTATGCCGCAAATTCAATGTCCGTGCCGTAAGCCATGCGCCAGCCACCTCAATACTGATTACCCATCATTGCGGGGGCGACCACGACGCGGGGCATCGCTTTCGGATGCTGGATTGGCGATCAGTTCGGCACCAGCCTTGGGCGCACCCGAAAGGATTTCCACCCGCGATGCCCAACCGGCAGGCACTTCGCTCACTTCGAGTTCGTCGCCAATCTGGTACTCGCCGACGTCGCCTTCGTTTCCCAGCAGGCCGTAAATCCCGACGCCGCCAGTCTTGCCCTTGCCCGTCCAGTCGATAAAGCGGATTTTGATCTTACTCACGTCTTGGCCTCCAGGTGAAACATTGTTGCGTGACCATAGCGCATTGTTGCGAATTTGGGAAGCGACTTGACGCCCATAAAAAAGGGCGACCCTTTCGAGCCGCCCTTCCTTTTCCAGACTTCCGATGGAAATCAGGTATTGGTGCTGTAGAAAACACCCGAACGATTGTTGTAGTCCGCCCGGATTTCCAGACCCATGGCACCACAGACATCGAACTGATAGTTCGAGCGGGGGCGATCACGGGGGATGGCAGTGGTCGAGACGGCCATGCCGATCAGGGGGCGGATATATTCCGAGCTAGGCACGAACCCGAAAAATTCATTCTCGGAAAGCTCGTAGCTAACCTCAATCGCCTGAATGCGGCGATTGGTAAGCAGGAAATCGCGGATGGTGCCGCTCTTGAATCCCGCCGAACCCGAATAGGTCTTGTCCCAGCCGCGTGCGATTTCCGGCGATACGAACAGAACCACCTTCGAAGTGATGTAGTTCGCATCAAGCAGAGCGCCGAACGCGCCGGTGAAGAACGTATCGAGCGCATCGGCGGTGGCCGACTTGAGAACGATATTGTTGCCGGAAGCGCCAATATTGATCGACTTCGAAAGCGGGTGCGTGCGGATGCCGTAACCCTGATAGCCCTGGAACACCACCGAGGTATCGCCGTTGAGCGCATAAAGCGCCATATCGCGGCGAATTTTCGCGGTGTACGCTTCCTGATCGTCCGCCAGTGCATCGAAGTTCTCCGACTGAAGCGTGGACCATTCGCGCCATTCACGACCGAAAGCGGTGTGGAACAGCGGGACCGGGGTGCCACGATAGTCGTAGACCACCTTGTCCATCGCGACGGGAACCTGACCCGACATGCTGCGAACAACCGTGCCGGCATCCGACGAGACGCGGTTGAGGTGGACGATCTTGCCGATGTTCACCGGCTTGGCCAGCGGCATCAGGTACTTCATCCAGACTTCACCCTCGTCGGCGCGCATGACGCGGCGAGTGATGTTGTCCATATCCAGCCATGCGTCGCGCGGCAGGATCGAAGCGGCGTTGGTCACGTATTCTTCGTTCGAGTGGAAGAAGTCGCGATCATCGTTGATCTCTTCGAACCATTCCGCGTGCTGGCGGCTATTGGCGATCAGGTCAGCGTCAAAATAGCGCATTTCAATATCCCCCTTATGCCTTGACCATGCCGGGCTGGGCCTTGCGTGCCCGGACAAGCTGATCTGCGCCCGAAGTGTTGTTGTAAGCCTCTTCCGCGATCATGCGGACATTCTGGCCAGTAGTTGCGAGCGTGAACTTGCCAGCCGAAGTCGTGGTAAGTTCAGCGCCGCGCGTCACGTTAACGCCAGTCGGAACGCGTACATTGAAGAACTGATCGTCCAGCGGCTCCATGCCGATGATGCGGTCATTGGCAGGCCAAGCTGTGTCAACATCCTTGAGCGCAAGGTAATTGTCCTGCGCAATGTAAATCTTGACAGCCGAGTTCGCGCCAGCCTGAGCAAAGCTGGAACCGCTTTCGACAAGTGCAGTGCCGGGCAAGATGGTCGCGGCGCAAAGCCGCTCCTGAACTTGCGGCTTGTTCTCATCGACGGGGCCAGCAAAAACCTTGTTGTAACGAGCCATGTTCGATTACTCCCCCTTCGGCGCAAGCGCTGCGCGGTCGGTCTTGGACGAAGGCTTGAATGCCCCGTTCACCCGAAACGCAACCGGCGTCTGGACGATGCTGTTAGCCAGCACCGAAAGAACAGCCGTGTCGGCAGCTTCGGCGGTCGCCTGATCAAGCAGCTTCGCTTCAACCACCTTGTTGACCAGTTCGGTCTTCGCGGCAGCGGCAGAAGCCTCGGCGGCATCGGTGATCGGCTTGAGAGCGTTTGCCACGATCTCGGCAACTTCGTCCTTGGTCAGCGCGGGGGCTACCGTAAGGGCGTCCACATTCGCGGACAGGGCTTCGAACTGTTCTTTGTCCACGTCTGTGGCCTCCTGGTTAACAACGTCTTCTGGCACGGGTCCGCCGCGAATTACTGCCTCAATAGCAGCTTTGATGCGTTCGAGCAAGGGTGCGCGCAATTTTCGTTCTTCCGCACGCAATATGCTTTCAAGCGCCCACATTTCATCACGTTCGATGTCGTCCGAAAGGACGCTGTTGATGACGTCGATGGTTTCGCCGGAACCGGACTTTGCGGCATTGACCATAAGACCCACGCCCTGCGCGGGGGTGGCTGCGCCATCCTCTCCAATCAGGATAGCGTCGTGGTCAAACACGATGTCCGACGCTTCCCAATCCACACCATCCTCATTCTGGACGGCGGTAAGGACGGCAAACAGGCCGGTGCTGGAATGGATCGGCTCACCCTTTTCAATGGCAGCCATGACCGCCTTGCCGCCATCGAGTTGATTGGCCGTGGCAACGTCGATGACCTTATCGACCAGCACGCGGCCATTCTCCCGGCGGACATTGCGGTTCCACGCGCCAATCCACCCGCGCGCCAGCCCTTCCGGGTCTTTGGCCGAGACGAATGCACCCTCGATGGTCGGATGACCAAGCGGGGCCGGCGTGTTCTCCAGACTGGCGAAAGACTTGGCGATAGCGTCGGCCGGATATCGGATGCGGTTCATTACAATGCCGTCCGGCATCGTTGCGCTTGGCACGATGACATAATCCCGGCCATCCCGGCGTTGGCGACGGATCGACGAATTGTCGATCGCATGACGGACATTGACGCGGACTGTTTTGGTCATTGCAACTGATCCTCGCTATTCAGGTCATCAGCCGCATCTTCCTGATCGGCCGCATATTCATCCCACCCATCGACTTCCGCCCCCGGCGCGAAGCCAGCGGTCTCCCGGATTTCATCGGGCAGGAACACTAGTTCGTTCTGGTTCTGGTTGTTGATCGTGCTCATCTTGCCGGCGCGATCCAGCAATTCGTCCGGCGTGGCATCAAGCAGCGATGGCCAGCCCACGGTCCATTCACCTTTTGGCAGGGCACCCCAAGCCACAAGGCGACGCACAAAGTCTTCGATTTGCGGGATGGTGAGATTGACGCGGCGCGACATACACGTGCGCGACCACTCCCTGGCATCCTCGGTGCTGGCGCGCTCACCTGTGATGTTGCCGACAAGCACCTTATACGGGATTTGCATCGAAGCCGCGAACGACTGCGCATTGACTTCGAAAAACTCTTTCGGCTGCGGCAGCGTGATGGTCATCGGGCTGACCTTGAAGCCACCAAGCATCAACGCCTTGTCGAAGCCGCCTTGGAAATCGTCAACCTGCTCATTGATCTTGTCGAGCGCTTCGCTGTTGCTGTGGGCACCCATCATCGCCCGCGCATCGGCAGGCGTCAATCCGACGGGGGCCTCAATGATCGGTGCGCCACGGCTGGACTTCCAGAAGCCTTCGCCACCCGCACCCTTGATCTTTTCGAGATCCACCAGATCGTTAAACCCAGGCTCCAGATCGGATCGCCCGTTGATCGTGCCATCCTCGGACCAGATCAAGACACGGCTAGGATGGATTTTGACATATTCCTGCGGCTTTGACAAAGCCTGCCGGCTGTCGCGCACGCTATGCTCGTTGAAATCATACATGAGCGGCTTTGCATATGTTTCGGACTGCGGATTGGCGTCCCACTCCGCAACCTGCAACTGCCCCTCCCACGCAGGGATGATACCAACCACATCCTCGATCGACCGGATACGCCCGGCCGGCTTGTTCAGTGGCAGACCATCGCGCAAAAGGATGATGCCGCCAGCGTAGGCCCCCACCATCCCGCGCCGGTCCACCTGCATCAACGCGCGCCACAATCCGATCTTCGTAAAGTGCCGGGCAATATCGTTTTCGAGAGGCGTATCAGCAGGCTTGTCCGGCTGCTGCCAAAGGGCCGGCAATTCCTCCCAGGTCTTGGCGACAGTCTTGTCCACAGCGGCGGCAGCAAGGCTGTTGCGCGTGTAGATCGCGTGGAAATCGTTGAACTCCAGTTCGCGCTTCCAGCCATAATCGAGATAGTGATCATGCTTGGCCGTGTATGCCCAAGGGAATACACGAGACAAGCGGTCCCGAATGGCGGTGGAGATGGACATGCACGCTTGTTAGCGGATATTTCACGCTGGCGCAAGATTGTTGCGTGGCGTCAATCCCGCGTCATGATCCACGATTGCGGTCCAACGCTTTCCATCGCGAACGCCATCACAACCGCATCGGCCAGATTGTGTGATGGCACGCCGCGCTTTTTCAAATCCTTTTTGCTCTCGACCTTCATGCGCCCGTTGACGCTTTCACGGCGGGGCTGGCTAAGCTCGGCTTGCAGCTTGGTGCGCAAAGGCAATCCCGATGGGATGGAAATCAATTGATCGGGATCATATGGCAGCGCATTGCGCGCCTGCCACGTGTTGCGGAACCGATCACCAAGCATCCCCCATCCCTGGGCCTTGAGATTGGCAAACATGTCGCCATGCGACTTGCCCGGCTGATACTCCCGATCGGCATCATGCGGGCTTTCACTGGCCGTCCAACCCCGATAGTCCCCGTCCGGGTCCAGCCGCCTAAACTCTCCCGGCACACTGGCGCCCACACCGATATCGTCGATGTTGAGCACGTCCAGTCGCTCCCGCATCACGATCGGCAATGCATAAGCAGCCGCAGCGTTCGGGTTCTCGTCCTGCCATTCTTCCAGGCCAGCCAGCACCTGACCATAGCGCCACGCCAGCGCGTTAGGGTCATTGGCCTTGGGCGCGATCACGTCACCCTCAACGCCGCCAGACACGTCCATGCCACCTATGCGGCCGCCGCCCGTAGGGAAATCAGGGATATGGATATGGGCGTCGATTGCGGCTTCGATCCATTGGGGTTTGATGATGGCGAGTGCATTATCAGCCACCGGCTCACCAAGATAGACGTGCCGATATAGCTCCGGATCGACTGCCCGCATCAATTCCGCGTCGTCAGCCAGTTCCTGCGGAAAGAACGGGTTGTCGGTGTAATTGACTTCGAGCGTGATGCAGTATGGCTTGCTATGCAATTCGGCCGGGTAAATTGGTTCGGTGACGAAAGCCTGATAAATGAAATCAAGGGGCGAGGCCGGATTGAAGCAAACAAATATCTCCGACCCGGATTTACGCATGGTCGGAACAAGGGCGTTCCAGCTATCCTTGGTTATGCTTTCACCCTCGTCGATGAACGCGGCATCAAAATTGCTGAACCCTTTCAACTTCTGGTTTTGCAGACGCTTGGAACTGGCGCGCAAGCCGGAAAACTTGAAAACACCGCCCGATGCCGGGCATGAAATCTCGGTTTTCGTGATGTCGAAAAATTGACCGAGGTTCCTGCGGTCAATCTCTTCGATGATTTCCTGGTACGAACTTTCCGCAATCGCATCCATCAATTCCCGGAAGCACACCACCCGCCAGCCAGACCACATGACGTTGTTGACCAGGATCGTAATGACGGTGCGGGTCTTCGACGAGCCACGCCCACCCCTTGCCACCTTGAAGCGGGCCGGCTGCAAGAATGGCCGGAATATGCTGGGTATCTCACAATCGAAGATAGGCTCCCCATCGTCCGGAAGGGATGCCATCAATCGGCCAGCTTGTAGGTAGGCTCCTTGGGCGACATACTGCCATCCGTTGACTGGTGGTCAACCTTGTCGCCGTACCGCTTGAAATCCCACTTCGCCAGCAGCTTCAATCGCATCTCGGCCCGGTTCTTCGCCCACTGGACATACCCGGTATCGACACGGCTCCCGCCTTCCGTCACGGCATACTCTGGCGTCTCGTCAACGATGTTCATCACGTCGGCTGCAATCACGTCAAAGCCATCGTCGCGCGCGCGCGAATGCGCGATGTCTAGTTCTGGATCATTCCTACACCACACCCGCCACGTTGACATATGCGGCATGTGATCGTCACGACAGATATTGGCAAGCGGCTCACCAGCCGACATGCGCCGCAAAATCTCATCCACCAATTCCGGGGTTCTGAGACTTTCGCGCGGCACCAATTCCATCCTCTTCCACCAAGGTTGATGCAGGGGCGGCAATCTCGGGCGGATGGAGGACGCCCTTGACTACAACACTAGGGAACCAAAGCTCGACCATGGCCCCTGCAATTCGGTTGATATCCTAACCGGCCCGTGTGGTCAAGCGCTTCGTTTCAGCCATCCCCGGATGACGGTGCGGGACACCTGCGGCACGAACCAATTGATTGATCCTCTGCCGGGACACACCCCACTCGGCCGCAAGGCTGGTGATGGTCTTGCCATCACGGTACGCGGCGATGATTTGTTCGTTGCGGGTAATTGTCATGACTTATCTCCCATAGCCATGGCAATGGCTGCGCGGGCGTCGATGATGAGGTGGGCGAATGCTGGATCGCCGTCCCTCGACATTGCCTCGACCAACCCCCGCAACGCCTCCAGCAGTTCGGGTGCGGCGGCTCGATCCAGGGCCACGCAGATTGCCTTTTCAGCGTTCAACAGGATGATCTCGCCAATAACCTCATCATAGGCCGGATCGCCCCGCAAAAACCGCCTGTCCTGCGTTGCGCCCGCAATGGCATCCAACAGCCAATCAGCCCGGTCCTTGGCCAGGCCAACAAGCCCCGGCGTGTGACTAAACTTCTCCATCACTCTGTTCCTTTGCGCTTGGCGATAACTTCGTCCGCGATCTTGCGAACATCATCCTCCGGGATGCCATTGCCTCCCGTCAAAACATCCGACAGCCACGACAGCGCCTTGATTGCATTGTAGGTGCCATCAGGGTTTCGCGCAGCTTCATCAAGGTTCTCTGCCTTGCGTGGATCATCCGACATCTTCGATCCTTTCAATGCGAGGCCCAACCTCGATAACTTCGATCAGTTCCTCGACCAAAGCGTCAGCGTCGGCGGCGATGGGCAGGCAGTCGGTTAGAGCATCGCTGTAGCCATCGCCATATTCAGGCGAGGTATGCGCGCCCCCAAGGGCATCGATCTGTCGTTCGATTGTTGGCATGTTCATCCTGCCCAAAAATGATGGAAGCGGTGTGCATAGGCTTTGAGGATTTCCTCGTCGCCAACATTCATCGCGGGAATGATGTCGTCCGCAATGTCATCGGGAGCACGCCAGTCCTTGCCCTCACGCTTCGCCTCGATCCATTCGGCATAGGAGTTTTTGCAGCGAGCGCCGTTGATGTTCATCACACGATGATAAACCGTTTCAGCGCCGGGCCATGCGGGAAGGTTGCTCATGCCGCCAACTCCACAATCGCATAATCATCGAAACCGCCAACATTGTGCAGCATGGCCAAGGCACGCTCAGCCGCCGCGATGTTCTTCCACTTGCGGGCCTGCCAGCGGCAATCGTGGCGATCATTCGGATCGAAGCGCACGTTGTCCATTGTCAGGCCACCGCGCTTGATTGCTGTCACGAAATACTGGCAATCGAACATTGCATCCTTGGCTATCGCGTAAACCATCTTCCATCTCCATCGGTTGATGACATCGGTCTAGGGGATAGCGGGGATGGTGTCAAGGGGTGCGAGAGGTTTTTTCAGAAATACCCAAACACCGCCCTTAACCTGTCTTACGCGGACAGCACCATTGCCAAACCGCTTGATGGCATTGGCGGATATCGACGCTTGCACCCGTGTTTTCTCCTTGGGCACGCAGGGATAAAAAAACTTCCCATCCGTTTCCAGCTTGCTCCATGGATATTTCGATCCATCGCCCTTCATGCCATCGCCAGCCCGAACCGGCACCGATAGCGCTCCGCTGATGATCGCGCCTTCAATCTGAGAAAGCCGCTCAGTGATCGCGGCCAACGCCTTCAAGATTTCATCGTCCATGAAAAGTGTCCTGTAATGCGGGAAACAACCCCCTCGCATACGTGCGTATATACGCGCGCCTTAATATAGTAAAAAAAAAAAAGAGATTTCTTTACCTATCATACGTAAGGGACAATCCCGGACACATGGACCGGAAAAGCGTCCAGCCTGTCCCTTACGCGCGAGGCGCGCAAATGCACCATTGGGAGCGTCCGAACTTGTCCGGTTCATTTGCCAGCCATTTCCTTGATGGAAGCCTTCACCCCGTCCCGCCGGATGACCTCGGAAGCCGCCCTTTCGGCATAAACATCATGCACCCTGGGATTGATTTTGCCGGTCAGTTTCGTGCCGCGTTCATCGAAATTATCGAGCCATCCAAGCGCCTCCAACTGGTGACAGATAGGTGCAACTTGCTGCCGGGTGAGGCGGCGCATCCGGGTCGATCCGCGTTGGAATGTGCGCATGGTAAGCGTGGCGACCTTGTGCGTGAGGATATAGCCGGCCACGTCCTCGATAACGTCCTGATCTTCGGAAACGCCAATGGTGGATGTGTAGAACGACATCGAATGCCGCATGATATAATCCTCCAAGAACCGCTCAACACGCTTGGCCGTATCCTCGGAAATCGTGGCTGGAAGCGCCTCCATATTGGCATTCTCGATGACGTGGAACAGGACGCAGAGACGTGGGAAAAAAGCGTCATATTTGCCTAGGTGGCTGGCCATCTTTTTATTCACCGTCTCCATTGCCTGCACTAAGCCATGATGCTTGACGTGAAGCGTGTTGCGGACCTCCTGCGCCACATCGTCAAACGTCAAAGGCTGCTCGCCAAAGAAGTTCTTGGGGGGCTGGATTTGGTTCAGGCGTTCCACCAACGCCTCATAATCGCGCAGAGCGTCGGACGGGATGTCGTCGCGTTCCAGTTTGGCGGGGCGCAGGACGACAGGAAAGAACCGCTGGATAAGGCCGTCGTCGGTTGCATCTGCCATCACACGGCGGATGCTATCTGGCTGTATGCCCCCCAATATCCCGATGGACAGGTTTTCGATCAGGAACGGCTTGCGGCTGATCCTGTTGACGGCATACTCCCCGCCGCCAGCAGCACGCAACCAGAACGAACGATCCTTGGCGCTGCCCTTCCCGCCTGAATATTTCTCGATGCCGCCAAACCACCCGCCAAGCTCATCTTGCACGGCAAGGATGCCATCTGGCGAATGCCGCGCGACTTCTTGCGCCGCCTCCATGGTGATATCGTCTATTCTCAACCGACGCGGCACTGGCATTTCCCCGCTCTCGCCAGCTTCTTTCCAATCCATGAAAGCCCGCTCATAGTCGCGCAGCAATTGCCCATCCATGCGCATCAACGGCTTGCTGGATAGCGCCATGATGGGGGACTTCTTATAGGACGGATCACCTATAAGCATGACCCACATGCGGGCCGCTTCCGACCATTCCTCATTGCGCTTGACCTTGACCCGGATGCGATCGGTGATGGCCATGGCGCAGACGGAAAGCGCGGCCATCGCATAGCCGCCAGGGTCAGCGCCGGATAGTTCCGACGCCTGATAGGCAAACCGCTCGATGATTGGCGGAAGGATGCCCCGAACCAATTCAGGCGCGGCGTTGCGGTCCCATATATCGACAGGATCAAGATTGTCATCGTTGGCAGCTTCGCCCGTCTCGACCTTTGGCTTCTCGGTTGGCCCTGAGATTGGCTTGCCGTTCAGGATGGCGCGAATTGCCTCATCGGGTTTGCCGCCATCGTTGTAGATCGCAACCGCCATGTCATTGAAGTCGTCGTGCGGCTCGGCGGGCGCATAGACAGGGATGCCCAATTCCTCGCCTAGTGCCAGCATCTCAACCAGCGCATTGCGGTCTGCGGCAATAGCCACTTCCTGCCCGTTGCCGTGAAGTTCGCGCACAAGATCAATGACGCCGGTTTTTGAGAAGCCAACGGCCACTCGATCCGGGATTGCCTCATAAATGCTGGCACCCGTGGCAAAGCCCTCGCAGACAATCGTGCGGCCGATGCATATGCCGAAATTAAGCCTGCCGCCCTTTGTCGGCGCTCCGGAACCACGCATTTTCTTGCCGTTATGATCCAGCACGAAATTGCCGTCACCGTCTTTAAGGTATTCGCCCCATTGGAACAGCTTGCCGCCATCGCGGTCAATGCTCTGCACTGACATGATCTCACCATCGCGGTCATAGACCGGCAGCAAAAGGGATTTGCCGTCAATGCGGGCCATGTGCGGCAGGACCATTTTGCGATCCAGATATGGATGATCTTCGGTTGCGGGTTGCGCGGCATCCCATCGTCTTGCGGCCATGGCGGTCGCCGTCTTGCGCTCCTCGGCCCGTGATCGGTCGCGATCTTCAATGATCCGTTTTTCAGGCCCGGTTAGCGCAAAATCATTCGCGCCAAGCCGCTCGATGGCCTCAGCCTTTGAGCATCCATCCATAGCCACGATAAAGTCAATAGCATCCCCATGCGCTCCGCAACCGAAGCAATGATACCCATCATCGTAAACAACAAAGCTAGGGCTGTTTTCGTTGTGTATGGGGCAATTGCCTTTATAAATGTTGCCACTGCGCTTTAGCGGAACGACTTTCAGCACGACTTCAAGAATATCGACCTTGGCCTTGATGGCCTTCCAATCGTATTTACTCATTTGGCATTCCCCAGATAGTCCGAAAGTTTCCTGATCGTCTCGTATGATGGATTTTTCTTGGTTCCTTTTGCGATCCGGTAAACGGTATTATAGTGCAGGCCGGTAACTCTGGCGGCTCGCGCTATGCAAACCTGCGATAGCCGAGCTCTCAATTCTTCTATGCTGGGCATTACCCCTCCTGTGTAAATATCGACTTACCCCATAGTGTAAAAATAAAATCGCCGCAACCGCCCCAAAAATAATTCCAAAACCCGCTTGACGCACCCCGCGATCCATGGGAATGATGGGGCGTAGAGAGAGAAGATGGAGATTTGAGATGGCACGCGGTAACGTTTCGATCGTCACGGGTTATGACGCTGATCCCGCAGAAATGCGCGCAATGAAAATTGCTGAGGAGCGTCTTGCCTGGATGGACAAGCACATGATCGTCAAGCATCGCTCGGGCATGTGGTCGCAGCCCGCAATGGCGGCGATTGCCGAAAAGGCTGGCATCCGCTTTGAACTCAAGATGGTTGTGCGCTGATGGCGCACATTCTCCGCATCAACACCTACATCGCCGCAACCGCCATCGCCACGGCATTTTGCCTACTGGCGTCGGCTATCCTCTGAAAGATGGAGATTATCATGACTGACAATGTTGAGTATGGCCCTGAAATCGCAGTCGATGGAATGCCCGATTGGTTGGGCGAGGATGAGAAGGTTATCGGCCGGTGGGGCGAGGATACTTGGTACTCCGGTGGTCCGACGTGGAAAAAATGCTACGCATCCTCCGGAGTCATCACCGCCATCCGCCTGCCCGCCGATCATTGGGCATACAAGGCCATTGACGCGGGCTTCATTCCTTGGGGTGGCGGCGATGCTGCGCCGGAAGGTGTGACCGATGTTTTGTTCCGGGTTGGCAGCCCGTGCGCGACTTCAGGAACTGACCTGCGATGGACCCATATCGGCTCGGAGGGTGACATCATCGGCTATCGCAAGGTCGATGCTGTGGTCAATCATGCATACGAAAGCCGGATGGCAGATCGCCACATCGAACCGGAACCTATCCCTGCCTTCAAAGCCGGCGATTATGTGGTGGCCCTAGATGATAGTCAGGATATCGTTGCGGGCAATGTATATGTGATGATCGACATCGCACACTTCACAGATGAAGCCGGCGACGAACGCCCTATTGCCGTCCGTCCCGTCCGCTCCGCAACCCCCGAAGAAATCGCGGCGTACAAGCGGGCCAATCAGGACACCCCCGTCACAGACACTGTAACCATCCCCAAGATGACCGAGGCCGAGGCGGTGGCGCTTTGGAACACGTATCTTGATCGCGACACCACCGCCCGCGAGGACATCATCGACATGCTACGATCCCTCGGTCTGATCAAGTCGGAGCCTACGCTCGTGGAAAAATTCGAAGACCACTATGGCAGCCTTGACCATAATCAACGCGCGATCCTGGAATTCTACCAGGAGTGGGTCGCGGGACAATAATACGCCCCCGGAACTTTCAAACTGCGACAGACGGCAGCGCCGGAGGGAAATCAGCGGAGGGCCATGGGCCTACGTGTCAAGCGGGTTCCGGGATAAGCGTGATGCTGATGCCTGCGAATGATTTCCAATGCCGTCACTTGTTTTTTAGGGCACCTCGAAAAATAGGTCTTCCCTGTCTGGCTAGAATAGGATTCATGGTTTCAGCGCGATCGGGGCGCGAAGCGGGGATTTCGAGATGGGCCAGCCTGGATTTTTCGACGTTGAGAACCGCTATGCGGGACTGGACGCGCACGGCGATCCGCTGGTGGCGATCAATGCGGCGGTTCCGTTCGAGCTGTTCCGGGTGAAGTTGAAGACGGCGCTGATCAAAGGCGGGCTACGTCGCGCGGATGTGGATCGCAAGAGCCCCGCCGGTCGCAAGCCGTGGGACGAGGTGCTGATCTTCAAGGTGCTGGTGTTGCAGGCGCTGTACAATCTGTCGGATGAGGCGATGGAATACCAGTTGCGTGACCGGCTGTCGTTCATGCGCTTCGTCGGGCTGGGGTTGGAGGACGCGGTGCCCGATGCCAAGACGCTGTGGCTTTATCGCGAGGCGCTGGCCAAGGCAGGCGCGGTCGAGAAGCTGTTCGACCTGTTCGATGGCTACCTCAAAGCCAGAGGCTACCTGGCGATGGGCGGGCAGATCATCGATGCCACCATCGTCCCGGCGCCCCGCCAGCGTAATTCTCGGGATGACAACGCGAAGGTGAAGGCTGGTGAAACCCCTGAGGAATGGGAAAAGTGCCCTGCGAAGAACCGGCAGAAGGACAAGGATGCGCGCTGGACGAAGAAGCATGGGCGCTCGCACTTCGGCTACAAGAACCACGTCTGCATCGACCGGCGGCACAAGCTGGTGCGACGCTATGGCGTGACCAGCGCCTCGGTGCACGACAGCCAGGCACTCGATGATCTGCTCGATCCCGACAACACCGCGAGCACAGTGTGGGCTGACAGCGCCTATCGCAGCAAGGAAGCCGAGGAGAAACTCGCCGCGCGCGGGTTCAAGAGCCGTATCCACCGCCGGGGATGCCGGGGCAAGCCGCTCACCGCGCGGCAGGAAGCGGCGAACAAGACCCGTTCATCGGTGCGGGCGCGGGTCGAGCATGTGTTCGGCAGCCAACACACCAGCATGGGCGGCAAGCTGGTGCGGACCATCGGCATCGTGCGCGCCAAGACGAAGATCGGCATGCAGAACCTCGCCTACAACATGCGCCGCCTGGTCGTGCTCGAACGCGGCACGTTGACGCCCGCATAGCGCCCAAAATCCGCGATCCGGGCCGGAATCGGCCGGATCGTCGAGGAAATGACGCCCAAACAAGGCACCAAGCGAAACAAAATCAGCACACAGGCCAGCCCAATGCCCATCAGGCGGTCAGCACCAGCCTGAAAGCGCATTGTTCGAGGTGCCCTTTAATGGAGAAGGTGAATGACTGAATTTATCATCGAGAAGCCCCGGCCCCGCCCCCCGATCATCACGATCTTCGGCGATGCCGGCACGGGCAAGAACAGCTTGGCCAGCGCCATTGCGCGCAATCCCATCGTGATCCGTGCCGAGGATGGCGTGCATCGCCAGTCGCGCTTGATCGAAACCCCGAACGCATTCCCGGCGTGCCGAAACGCCAAGGATGTTTTCGATCAGCTTTTGTGGCTGCTTCAAAACGAGCATGATTTCACCGATCTGATTTTCGACAGCGCTTCGGCGGCGGATGCATTGTTTGTGGCGGACGCCATCGAGAAGGGCGGCAAGAATGGCAACGCGGCGTCGAGCCTGGCCACGGCGCATGGCGGCTTCGGGGCTGGTTATGGGTCGGTTGCGGCGGCACATGGCCGTGTCCGCAAGGCCGCTGGCTTGCTGAATGAGCGAAAGGGCATGGCGATCATCTTTATCGTCCATGCCGATCTTGAGACCATGAAGCTGCCTGATGTTGATGATTATCAACGCTACAGTCTGCGCCTGACGCAAGCGAAGAATGCCGACAGCATCGGCCACTATGTCAACAATATGGACTTGGTGGCACATATCCGGCTCCAGGCCGCCCTTCGTGGTGGCGAGGAAGAGCGCAAGAAAGTTATCAGCAACGGTGATCGTGAAATCGTGTGCCACACCACCGCAAGCTCGGTCACGAAGAATGGATTCGGCATCACCGAACCACTCGATTTCCCCGAAGGCAGCAACCCCCTTGCGCCATATCTCTTTCCGGTCGAGGCCGAGGATGAAAAGCCCCGACGCAGCCGCCGACGCGCCCCCGAAACTGAAATCGAAGAGGATGCCGAGTGATGACCGACAAATTCACACGATCTTTCTGGCCTATGTTGCGGAGGGATTTACCGAGGCGCAGGCGCTTGAATTGGTAAAGGCGGTTTGACGATCCACGGAATAACAAGCAGGAGAATACCCAATGAGTAGCTTTTGGAATAGTGGCGGGGAAGATGTCCGCCAGAAGATCGACTATGAGGCCGATCTTCCAACTGGTGAGGGATTTGAGCCTTTGCCTGACAAGACAAAGGTGCTGGCGCTCGTGACCGAGGCCGGTATCGGTGAAAAGGATGGCGACCGATACGCCTTCGCGACATTCGAAATCATCAAGCCGGCGGCATATGCCAAGCGCAAGCTTTTCCCGCGCTTTTGGGTATACGACGACAATCCGCACGCGGCGGACAAGGAAAAGAAGCGCGCCAATGACCTCAAGCGTTTCATCAAGTTGGACGGCGCTTGCGGCGGCAAGTTGGCCCGCAAGGATGGTGTTCCCGGCGGCGATGACATCGCGCTGGCATTCACCGGCAAGCAGGTGATTATCCAGGTCATGAAGATGGTTCCCAAGGAGGACGGCAAGGAACCGTTCAACTGGTTCGCGGACTATTGGGCCAAGGGGCAGAAGGAAATCGTTGAGGTTGCCGTTCCCACAAAGGGGGCGACATCGAAGCCATCATTTGCCGATGATGACGACGACCCGGATGTGCCTTTCTGATTGACACCCTCGTCGAAAAATGAAAAACCATCAGGGCCGGCTTCGGTCGGTCCTGATTTTTAGATGGAAGGATACCCCGACTTGTTGATCATCCCCTCCACCGACCTAGCCGCCGCACTATCGCAGGCCGCCAAGATCGTCGAAACGAAAAACACGCTACCCATCCTCGCGATGGTGCGCCTGTCGTGTGACAATGACACGCTGGAAATCACCACGTCCAATCTTGACGTGGAATATCGTCAGTCGATCCCCTGCAGCGTCAAAACGCCATTCCAGTGCGCTGTTGACGCCAAGCGCCTTGCTGCGATGGCTTCTGCTGCCAGTGGCGATATGACCCTCGCGCTTGATGGGTCGATCTTGTCCGTCAAGGCAAAGTCGCGATGGAAGGTTCCGGCTGTTCCGGTTGATGACTTCCCGCTGATGCCCGTAAGTGATCTGTGCAAGCCCATGGTGTTCAATCCGGGTCCGTTGGTCAAGCGGTTGCTTTGGGCTGCCAGCACGGAGGTGACGCGGGCGTATTTGTCGGGCATTTATATGAACGAGGACGGCGGCAAGGCTCACTACATCGCTAGCAATGGTTATGTCATGCCAATGGTGGCTAGTGCCGACAAGTGGCCCAAGTCATCCCCCAACGTGATACTCGCGCCCGGTTTCCTGAAAGCATTGCCTGATGACACAGGCAAGTTGGAATGGGATGATCACAAGGTTCGGTTTACCAGCGGCGATATCACTGTGACGGGCAAGGTGATTGAAGGACGGTTCCCGGATTGGCGCAATATCATTCCCGCGCCATGCGAACCTTACGCGGTTGATGCAGAAGCCCTTGCAGGGGCCGTCAGGCGTGTTCGGCTTGCCAGTGACGCCAAGGAGCGGAAATTGCGCATTACGCGCGGAGACGGCCTTCTGGGGGTTAGGATTGAGGGAACTTCCGGCTTCGAAGGGTCGGAGGACGTGGAAGCTGATTGCTCCGCTGGCTTCGAGATGGGCGTGAACGCAGATTACATTGTCGGTATGTTGGCTGCTCTAGATAGCGAGGCTATCACGGTTGAACAATCCGCGCCGGGGTCAACGATGGTCATTCGGCCTACAGTGCAGCCATCGGGAGAAAGTGTGACTGGTTTGGTGTGGCCGCTTAGGATTTGATGGAGAACGAAAATGAACCTGTTTCACAAGATTGACGACGCTATCGCAATTGTCCGGTTCAAGGGATCGGTGCTCAAGCAAACCGACATGTACGCGCGGGGTGACCGCGTGTTCATCCCCCACTCTGGCGGCTTCCTGCGCGTCACGGCTGAATTCGGCGGCGAGTTCGGGACGGTAAATCCCGATATCAAGGTGCTGGAATTTGAGGCAGCAGGCGTGGAATTGAAGATGGGGAAGGAGCCTAGGTATGTTGCTGTTTCCTGATCTGGACGATGAAAGCAGGGAACGTAGGGCCAACGACCTCCGCCTATCCCTATACCGCGCGATCTATGCGGGCGATATCGAAGCGGCCGAGGATGCAATGAACCTGATGGCCATGGTCGATATCGACCGGGAATTGATTTGGTCGGCGCGGGGGAAGGGGGTTTGTTATGTCGGGTAGGGATGCGTCGCCAGCCCAGCGCTCCCCCGAATGGCATAAGCAAAGGGCCGGAAGGGTGACGGGTAGCGTTGCGGGTGCCATCCTGTCCCTTGATCCCAATAAGTCGCGTGATGACGTTATGCGCCGCATGGTTCGTGATGCATTGGGCGCGCCCCGTGAGGATGAGAACCAGTTTCTAGAGGACGTGATTTTTGGCTACGGCAAGATGCACGAGCCGGGGGCTGTTCTGGATTTCCAGATGGACACCGGACTGACGGTAGAGGAATGCGGCTTCTTCGCCTATGAAGATTGGCTAGGCGCGTCACCCGATGGCCTAACGTCCGATGGCGGCGTGCTGGAAATCAAGGCCCCATGGTCCCGCCGCAAGGGCCAGGATCGCGAGTTCAAATCTCTAGCGGATCAGCCGCAATATTACGCGCAGGTTCAAATCGAGATGCTGTGCGCGGGTCGTGAGAAGGCGCATTTCTATACATGGTCCGCCGATAAGCAGGTTCACGAAACCGTGGGGATCGACCACGAGTGGTTGGATCAGAATTTGCCGCGCCTTCGCCAATTCCACGCCGAATTTCTCGACATCATTGCATCCCCGGATATGGCGGCCGATTACCTTGCGCCAAAACGCGTCGTCATTGACACGCCGGAAGCGGCGAGGATGCTGCGGGAATACATGGAAAACAAGGAACGCGCCGAACTATTGGCCGAACGGCAAAAGGAATTGCTGGCCGACATTGTGGAAAAGTGCGGTGGGAAGAACGCGCTGTTTGCTGGCGCAAAGGTGACACAAACCAATCGGAAGGGGTCAATCAGTTACGCCAAAGCAATCAAGGCGCTCAAGATTGAAGCGGATTTCGAGCCTTTCAGGGGCAAGGGATCGTCTTTTTGGGGGATTACGGAATGAGTGAATTGGTTAAGCAATTGCGAGAAGAAGCTGATTTCTTCGATATGGCCCTATTTGATCGCGCCGCCGACCGGATCGAGAAGCTCGAAGCCTGCCTGAACTGGTACGCCGATCAAATGTGCGAGGGCCTATGCCAAGGCAAAGACCCGAAAGCCTGCGCCAACATCGGTGCGGATAACTGCGCAGGATGCCCTGCCGTTGTTGCTCTTTCCCCTTGACGCCGCGCGCGGTATCGTTCAGTGTCTGGTTGTCAGATGGAGAAGTGATGAGATGATTGATACCAAATCCGCCCGCCACATTCGCCACCACGGCTTGATGATCGACGCCAGCTTCCGCAAGGATGGCACTGTTGAATATTACGTGGTCGAGCGCGGATTGGGGCGGTTCTCTACCCTCGCTATCGCCAAGGAAATTGCCGAGCATCGGGCTGCGGTTCGGGCGGGGAGGGCGTGATGGGGAAGAAAGAACTTTACATGAGCGATGAGCGGTATCTCGCCGCCCTTTATCGCCAGCGTGATCGCATTATTTCCGGCCTATCTTTTGATGCCGACGATAGCGACCAAATAGGCGACAAATACACCCATGCGTCATGGGGGCTTTGTTCTGAAGATAAGGGCGCTTGGCCGGATGCCGAAGATCACCTTTGGCCAGATCAATTCACCGAGAACGGGCGTGTTGCGCCTAAATATCGGAACGAGCATCAACCGTGCCCAATGCAGACAAAGGGCGGCGGGACTGGATGCTTTTATTCATGCCGCATTTTTAAGCACGGCACGATAACGGCAAAAAAGAGAATAGAAGCGATTGAGCTTTACGAAAAGCGGATTGGGAAAACCCGCCTCAATCACTCGCCAGCATAGCCCTAAACCGACTTCCTACGGGTCGCCGACTTGGAGTATGAGGCCCTATCAGGTGTCCCCCAAGCGGGGTAGAACCCGGCCCGTAGGAAACCCCCACCCCCACACGCGGGGCAAAGATGGAGAAAATCTAATGCGCGTCAACGCAATCAATATGCTAAACCAAGCATCAGTCTGCATTGAAGGGCGAAAGCCCGATACGGGCGCTTACGCCTACATGCTAGAGGAATTGGCGGGCCACTTGGCCGACGTCCGCGATGGACGGCACACTTGGGAAGAATTTGCCGAGTGTTATTGCTTGACCGAGCGCGACCGGCCCAACGACTAACCCTCCCCCACCCCCAACTGATGGAGAATGAAATGGCGGCATACGAGGACTTCCTCGCCCGCAAGGCGATCACCGATCCAAGTACGGGCCTAACTGATCTGCCCGAACTGCCAGACTGCCTGTTCCCGCATCAGCGGGACATTGTGAAATGGGCTTTGCGCCGTGGCCGTGCGGCTCTTTTTGCAGGCACAGGTCTAGGCAAGAGCCTCATGGAACTGGCATGGGCCGATGCGATCATTCGCGCCCATCCCGGCAGCATGATTATCCTGTTTGCCCCACTCGCGGTATCCAACCAGATGCTGCGCGAGGCCGATAAGTTCGGCATTGCTGCGCGTCTCGTCGCCACCCAGGATGATTGCGCTCCCGGCATCAACATTACCAATTATCAAAAGCTGGATCATTTCTCCCTCGATAGCTTCATCGGGATCATTCTGGACGAATCCAGCATCCTGAAAAACGAGAGCGGTCATTTCCGTAACGCGCTTGTCGAGGCCGCCAGCCAAATACCATTCCGACTTGCCGCCACAGCCACACCTGCGCCGAACGACTTCATGGAATTAGGCAATCACGCCGAGTTCCTAGGAGTGATGAAATACACCGATATGCTGGCCACGTTCTTCGTTCACGATGGTGGCGAAACGCAGAAGTGGCGGTTGAAGGGCCATGCCGAAAACGAGTTCTGGAAGTGGATGGCGTCGTGGGCTGTTATGCTGCGCAAGCCGTCCGATCTAGGATACCCGAATGACGGCTATGACTTGCCGCCGCTCGTCTATGAAATGCATACCGTGAAGGCCGAGGGCGAGTTTGATGGGTTATTCGCGATGCAGGCCCAGACGCTTTCGGAGCGCATCTCGGCGCGCCGGAATAGCGTGGCGGAGCGGGTTGCCCAAGCTGCCTTGGTTACGCCATCAGACCGCCCATTCGTATGGTGGACGAACCTCAATTCCGAGGCCGAGATGCTCGCCAAGACAATCCCTGGCGCCGTCAATCTGCATGGCGGGTTGAAGGATGCCGACAAGGAAAGGATCATTGCTGATTTCCTTGATGGAAGGACAAGGGTGCTGATTAGCAAGCCGTCGATCTGCGGATTTGGGCTGAATTTCCAGCATTGCGCCGATACGGGGTTCGTCGGCCTAAACGATAGCTGGGAACAGTTCTATCAGGCTGTGCGCCGTTTCTGGCGGTTCGGACAGAATAAGACCGTCACTGCCCATATCATCGCCGCCGAGACGGAAGGTGCGACAGTCGCCAATATCAAGCGCAAGGAAGCCGACGCCGACCGCATGGCGGCAAGCATGGTAATGCATATGGCGGACTTGTCATCGATGGCCGTTCGTGGTTCAGTGCGTGACGTTCCGAATTACAATCCAACGCAACAGGTTCGGTTGCCGGAATTTTTGGTGGAGAATTGATGATGGAGATTAAATGCGTCGATCAGGTTATCACGCCTGAATATGCAATTTATCAGGGCGACAGTTGCGACGTTATCAAAGCTATTCCAGGGGATAGCGTTGGATTTGGTATCCACTCTCCTCCTTTCGAGGGGCTGTATAAATTCAGCAACTACGACCGAGACATCAGCAACAACGATGGCCCAGACTTCTGGGAACATTATTCCTATCTGATCTCTGAACTTCTGCGCATCACCATGCCCGGCAGGATTCACGCGGTTCACGTTATGCAGCTTCCGATGTCGAAAATCCGTCACGGCCATATCGGTATGAGGGATTTTCGCGGCGAAGTCATCCGCGCATATGAGGATGCCGGATGGATTTTCCACAGTGAGGTTTGCATCTGGAAAGACCCTGTTGTCGCGCAGCAGCGCACCAAGTCAATCCGGCTCCTGCACAAGCAAATCACAAAGGATAGCTGCATATCCGGGCAGGGGCTGGCAGACTATATCGTATCGTTCCGCAAGCCTGGTGAAAATCCGGAGCCGGTGAGTGAATGCTTCGATCGCTATTCCGGCACTGACGAACCGGATCGCAGCAAATACACAACCCCAACCGATGGCCGGAACTGGTATTCAATCGAAGTCTGGCAGCGGTATGCCTCGCCGGTATGGATGGACATCAACCAGACACGGACGCTGCAATATCGCGGGGGTCGGGATAAGGACGATATTACCCATATCAGCCCGCTGCAGCTTGACGTTATCGAGCGGTGCATCGACCTATGGAGCAACCCCGGCGACACCGTATTCACGCCTTTCCTCGGCATCGGCTCGGAGGTTTATGGGGCCGTCAAGATGGGGCGGCGCGGAGTTGGCTGCGAATTGAAGCCGTCATATTTCGCGCAGGCGAAGAAAAACCTTGATGGCGTTTCGCCCGATGGTGGCGGGTTGTTTGGCTAATCACCAATGACGGTGTCTTATGGTGTGGAGATGAGAGATGGCAAAAATGAAAGCATATGCGGTAACAGAAGAATGTGAAAGCACGGGCGGGATTATCTATGCTGAGCACAATATCGTTGCGCGACGGTTAGGGGCGAATGAATATGCGGACGGCGATATCTCATATGTATCTTGCCGCCGTGCGCCGTGGGCCGATGAATATTACGGCGTTGGCCTGCCGATTAGCGTGATGGTCGATAATGGCTGGCATTTCGAGTGTCACGGATGTGGACAGCGAGTTGATAGCGACATGCTATACGATCATGATCGGTGCTCAGAGGATATCATAGGAACGCAAGATAGCCTTGTATTTTGCGATGCAGTTTGCGAGGCATATTACAATCTTGACCGCGCCAAGTGTAAAAAGCTGGAAACGCGATGGGTGCGCCGGTTTATCAAGATCGTTAAGTGCTATTTCCCGGATGCGCAGCCGGAATATCGGCATGCTTATGCATCACGCAATAACGATGGGTGCTATACGATCCAGCAGGTTTCCGTTCAATTCGATTTTCTGGGCCGGAAATATGCCATGGCGGAATTGGCGTGGCGCAAAAAATCTTCATGGGAGAAGGAATACCCCAAGCCGCATTTCACATGCTCAAACGGCGATAAGGAGGCGTTTGAATTGTGGGCCGCTGATCAGAAGTTGAAGCGGGAGGCAGTGCGGGCATGACATTCAACCTACGCCCATACCAACGCCGCGCCACCGACGCTGCCAAAGAGTGGCTGAAATCCAGTGTGGAGCCGTGTCTGGTTGACGCGGCTCCGGCTGCCGGCAAGTCATTCATGGTTGCCGAGATGGCGACATGGTTTCGTGAAATCAGCGGCGGCAAGCGTGTATTGTGCTTGCAGCCAAACGCAAAACTGTGTCGCCAGAACGTTGAAAAATTCCAGATGACAGGCGAGCAGTGCTCCATTTTCTCGGCCAGTGCTGGCGCAAAATCAACCCGACACGGGGTCATTTACGCGACCCCACTTACTGTCAAAAATGCAATATCCAGGTTCACCCAATCTGGCGCGCAAGGGTTTTGCGCCGTCATCATTGATGAATGTCACGAGCTTACCCCGACAATCCGCGCGATCATCGACGCCATGCGCGAGGTAAATCCAAACCTGCGCATCCTGGGATTGACCGGGACGCCATATGTGCTCGGCAAGGGGTACATCTTCCGCTTGTGGCCGGATGGCAAGGCCAATGACGATGACGTTACCCGCGATCCGTATTTCCTTAAAATGGTCTATCGCGTTTCAGCGCAAGAGATGCTTGAAGAAAAATTCATCACACCGATGGAAGTTTCTGAAATCAATGCCGGCGAATATGACACCAGTGGCATTCAGTTGCTGCCGAACGGCACGCTCAATCACGAAACCGTGGAGCGCGCGTTCGAAGGCCACGGGCGCAAGACTGCCGCAATCTGCGCTGATTTCATCGCGCAGTACCATGCGCGGGGCGTCAAGGGTGGCGTGATGATCTTCGCCGCCACCGTGCGGCACGCGCAGGAAATCATGGCTAGTCTGCCCCCAGAAAATAGCGCGCTATGCACTGGTGACAAAGGCATTCTGAATGGCCGGGATGCAACCGACGAACAGATTGTAAGGGCGTATCGCAATCAGGAATTTCGATATCTTGTCTCGGTTGGAAAATTCACGACGGGATTCGACGTGGATCACACCGTATTCATCGTGACGATGCGCTATACCGAAAGCCCGCCACTGATTGTGCAGATATTGGGGCGCGCATGGCGACTTAATGGCGACAAGCCAATGTCATATTGGCTGGATTATGCAGGCAACCACGCGCGCCACTTCGGTGACGCGGCCGACATTTATTCACCAGTGATCAAGGCTAAAGGGGGTGGCGGCCCCGGCATCCCCATCGAAGCCGAATGCCCTGAATGCGGTTATGTGAACGAATTTTCGTTGCAGCCGGATTACGCTGATTTCGCGAGGGACAAGGCGGGATATTGTCTCGACGTCTTCGGCAATCAATTGATGAGTGAGTACGGCCCTGTTGCCGCGCATTATGGCCGACGATGCTTTGGCATGGTGCGCGCGGGGTCGCGGGGGGAATATGAGCGGTGCGGACATCGCTACAATTCGAAGGATTGCCCGGCGTGTGAAGCACCGAACGATATTGCGGCTAGATATTGCACGATCTGTAAGTATGAATTGGTATCGCCGGAAGATAAGCTTGTAATTGAATTTGTCGCCCGCAAGAAAGACCCGACGCAACCACAGACCGATCGCGTCCTGTCTTTCGAGACGCGTGAGAGTGTCAGTCAAAAAGGCAATGCCACGATCCGAGTTGACTTCGTGACGCCCTACCGGCAGTTTTCGTGCTGGTTCATGAAGGAACCGACGAATGCACGGGCCAAAGCCGACTTGGCCCGGTGGGAAGCGTGCGGCGGCAATCCAGAGACCGTCAGCTACGTCCGCGATGCCGATAGCCAGTTCTGGCGCATCCTGGCATTCGGCAAGCCTGCCGACGACGATGAATTGCCTTTGATGCTGGCGGATGATAGCAAGATCGAGAAATTGAGGAAATACGCATGACCCCATCGGATTCAGGATATTACGACGATCATCCTGCGCACGCTCAATTCCTGCGATGCCACGCCCGGTTGCGGGCGCGCGGAATTGAAGTGCCGACACCCGCGCAGATTATGGCCGAGGCCGAGAGGGAAGGCCGCCCATGAAATTCCCCCCAGACATCCCAGTCTACGGCGATCCCAAGTGGCGCGGGAAGTGCCCCCGCGAAAGTCACGAGCAAATCAGCTTTTTCAACCAGATCAGGCGCGTATACCCCGAAACATGGGGGCGGTTGGCCGTGCATATCCGCAATGAGGACGGTTCGGCCGGCGCGCGGCAGGTCAATCGCATGAAAATGGAAGGGCTGACCACGGGGGCATCGGACATTCAAATTCCAGGGAACCCCAGCTTTGTTTGCGAGATGAAGCGCCTCGACCACACGCAATCGACGATCAGCGACGATCAGGTGAAGTATCTTATTGCTGCGCAAGATGCCGGCGCATTTGCGTGTATCGCCCTCGGCGCGGTTGGTGCATGGACGGCATTTGAGGATTGGTTGACCGTGCAAAATGGCTGACTTCGACGCATGGAAGCCTTCAATCCAGCTTCACGCGGTCCTGTCTGGCGCGACA
>ERZ650304.173-NODE-173-length-40743-cov-11.814442_pt1 | contig 40743 bp, 30 predicted proteins | sample MGYA00376240_ERZ650304 | MGnify/ENA primary metagenome ERZ650304 (study PRJEB26733, sample SAMN07839271) | wastewater metagenome | biome: small river; feature: stream; material: water | place: USA: North Carolina | collected 2016-03-01 ... | reverse complement strand
TAATTCCGTTTTTCGGATGCCGTCTCTTCGCGGCAGAACGGTATTATCACACAACTAATTACTAACAGTCAAATCTTTTTGTTGGCAACTACAGAGTTTTTCGCAACACTCACGCAAAATATTACGTCGTTTCAAGGAGATAGTACCAACAAAATAATTTATAAAAAAATCTGCTCAGCTACTACATTATAAAGCCAGCACTTGGACTACATGCGCTCAACCACTGGAATACCTAGTAAATCAAGGCTTAATTTTAAGGTTTCACCAGCTAATGCTGCCAAAGCTAACCTATTATGTTTAACTTCATCGCTTACATCAGAACGCAAAATCGGGCATGACTCATAAAATTTCATAAACAGTCCTGCGAGCTCATATATATATCCACAGAGATAATGCGGATAGTTTTCTTTAGCTGTCTGATGTAGTTTTTCAGCAAATTTAGCAATATGTACCGCTAAACGATGTTCATCAAACTCATTAATAACAATTGTAGAGCCAAGATAATCTTCACGCTTTAAACCAGCTTTATTGAAAATACTATTAATACGCGTATATGCATATAATAGATATGGTGCGGTATTACCATCAAATGCTAACATTTTATCAAAGCTAAAGATATAATCACTTAGGCGATTTTTAGATAGATCAGCATATTTCATTGAAGCAACACCTAGGATTTTCGCTAATGCGGTAACCTCTTCGTTGCTCCATTCAGGATTACGCTCACGAATCATAGTCTCAGCACGTTCAATTGCTTCGTTGATTAAATCAATCAGCTTTACCGTACCACCAGAGCGGGTTTTAAATGGTTTACCATCTTCACCCATCATCGTACCAAAGGCAGAATGTTCCATCTTAGTTTCAATAGGCGCAATTCCAGCTTTTTTACTAACTACGAATAATTGTTTTAAATGTAATGATTGACGTGCATCAATTACATAAACTAAACGATCAGCACCTAAATTATGCACTCGATCATAAACGGCAGCAATGTCAGTTGTTGCATATAAATAGCCACCATCTTTTTTCTGAATGATAAATGGAGTTTCATCTTTGCTACCAAGTTCTTCAGGCGTAAGAAAGACACATTTAGCACCCTCACTATCAATTGCAATCCCTGAATCCATTAGGCGAGATACCATTGGTGCGAGTAAATCATTGTAAGAGCTTTCCCCTACCGCATCCGCACGAGTTAGTTTTGTACCCAAACGATCACACACTTCTTGACAGTGTCCCAATGACGTTTCAACAAATTGTTGCCAAAGCGCCAATACTTGCTCATCGCCAGATTGCAAGCGCACTACAAATTCACGAGCACGATTCGCAAAATCAGCATCTTGATCAAAGCGAACTTTAGATTTACGGTAGAACTCTTCCAAATCATGTAGCTCGATTGAAGCATTATCTTGTTGATTCAATTCAAACAGATATGCGGTTAGCATACCAAACTGAGTACCCCAATCTCCCACATGATTACGACGAATTACTTTATTACCTAAAAATTCATAAATACGCACTAATGCATCACCAATAACGGTACTGCGTAAATGACCAACGTGCATTTCTTTAGCTAAATTAGGCGCAGAATAATCAACAACTATGGTATGTTTACGATCATCACTAACCTTTAATACGTTATCTGCCAATAAACTAGACAAATATTGATTGTTTAGCGTAACATTAATAAACCCCGGACCGGCAATCTCCAATTTATCGGCAATGCCATAAAGATCGACGCTATCAATAATCTTTTGCGCTAATTCCCGCGGATTCATTTTAAGTGTTTTAGCCGCCGCCATCGCACCGTTAACCTGATAATCACCAAATTCTGGCTTACTTGATTCCTGTAATACAATTGGAACACTCGCATCAATCCCCAAAGAATTAAATGCGGTTCTGAATTTCTGTTCTAGTTGCTGATATAATGTTATTTGCATATTATTGTTATTACCTAAAATTGTTTTATTTTGTTTTTCCATACTCAAACTGATTCATCATCCTAGGTCGTTGCCAAGCGCCTCACTTACTAGTTGTAAGCTTCGTTGCTTGTCGCCTACCAGTATTTCGAATCAGCTTGAGTATATAGAGTTTTGTAAATGCTATGGTTAATTTGAACTAGGAATCAATCTTGCTAAAAGCGCTTTTTCCATACCATGCATGTTCGGAATTTTGACAAAGATACCGCTACCTTGCGCAACTTCAACTGCTTCATCTTTTTTGTTCTTCATTATGTTAACTTCAATCTCACGCATACCACTTGGATGAAGAATTTCAAGCTTATCGCCTAAACTGAATTTATTTTTAACCTCAATTAACGCCCAACCATCATTGTCGACTTCTAAAACCTCACCCACATATTGGCTAGCACGAGATTTGGAATGACTATCAATATAGTTCTGATAATCTTCGGCATGATGACGTTGTAAAAAGCCATCCGTATAACCACGATTCGCTAAACCTTCTAAATTTGCCAACAAACTTGGATCAAATGGTTTACCAGCAACGGCTGCATCAATTGCCTGACGATATGCCTGAGCAACTCGCGCGACATAATAAATTGATTTAGTTCGCCCTTCAACTTTTAGCGAATCAACCCCAATTTTAACTAAACGCTCAACATGTTGAATCGCACGTAAATCCTTAGAATTCATAATGTAAGTACCATGCTCATCTTCAATAATTGGCATATAATCCCCAGGACGAGTAGTATCTTCAATCAAATAAGTCTTATTTGCTAACGGATGACGACTAACGCCACCAGCAGCTGAAAAAGCCTGATTGGCATTATCTAACTCCTGATTATAATTAAATCCATCTAATAACTGGACATCGCCAGCATCATCAGGCTTAGTATCGTAAACTTTGTATTCCCAACGGCAAGCATTGGTACACGTTCCCTGATTAGGATCACGACGATTAAAATAACCAGATAGCAAACAACGCCCCGAATAAGCAATACATAAAGCCCCATGCACAAAAACTTCAATTTCCATATCTGGGCATTCTTGACGAATTTCTTCAATTTCGTCTAGTGATAGTTCGCGCGATAAAATAACTCGTGACAGACCTTGGCGCTGCCAAAATTTTACGCCCGCATAATTAACCGTGTTAGCCTGCACTGATAAATGAATTTCGGTTTCCGGCCAGCGATCTTTAACCATCATAATTAAACCCGGATCAGCCATAATCAAAGCATCAGGCTTCATTGCCATTAGCGGTTCCATATCTTTCAGATAGGTTTTAACTTTACCATTATGCGGCAAAATATTACTGGCAATAAATAATTTTTTACCACGACGACGTGCTTCTTCAATACCTAGCTGCAACTGCTCTAGTTTAAACTCATTATTTCGTGCACGCAAGCTGTAGCGTGGTTGTCCAGCATAAACTGCATCAGCACCAAAATCAAATGCATATTGCAAATGTTCAAAAGTACCCGCAGGTAGTAATAATTCAGGTTTTTTTAACATTCTTCGCTTCCCCGTTATTTCTTTCTTTTATTAAAAATCATACCACCACGATTAATTCCTTTACGCAGCGCTTTTTGCTCTTCTTCAGGAAGATTGATTATATCCATGCATTCCTGAGAGCAACAACCATTAAATTCATTTTTACATTCCTCACATTGGATAAATAATAAATGACAACCCTTATTTGCGCAATTAGTGTGCGTATCCGCAGCTTTGCCGCACTGATGGCAATGTGCGATAATTTCATCGCCAATTTGTTCTGCCAGACGCCCATCAAAGACGAAATTTTTACCACGGAATTTATTGGCTAAGCCTTGTTGTTTAACATCATTAGCATACTTGATAATTCCACCTTCCAGATGGTAAACATTTTCAAAACCATTATGCAGCATCCAAGCACTAGCTTTTTCACAACGAATACCACCTGTACAATACATGATGATATTTTTATCTTTTTGTTCTTTTAGCATCTCTACTGCCATCGGCAATTGTTCACGGAAAGTTTCGCTAGGAACTTCCACTGCATCTGAAAAATGCCCAACCTCATATTCATAGTGATTACGCATATCAACAACTAAAACATCTGGGTTTTCAGTCATTTGATTAAATTCTTCAGCCGTAAGATATTTACCACGACGCTCCATTGAAAACTCAGGATCGTCAATCCCATCAGCTACAATTTTCTCACGTACTTTAATCTTCAATATCCAAAATGATTTACCATCATCATCCGCAGCTATATTTAGGCGAATCCCATTTAATCCATTAATCGAATAAAGATAATCGCGAAACGCAGCAACATTATGTTCAGGAACACTAATTTGCGCATTAATTCCTTCATGTGCCAAATATACTCGCCCAAGCACCCCAAGTTTATCGAAGTTTAGATACAGCTCATCACGAAACATAATTGGATCATCAATGACAAAATATTGGTAAAAAGAGATTGTTGTACGCTCAAAAGTCTCCGCGGCTAATTTTGCCTGTGCTTCTTCACTAGACAAACGATTATATAAGCGCTTTTCTTGAGTTGTTTTGCTTAGTTTAGGCAATGGCGTTTCTGCTTGATTTGATTTATCCTGATTTTGATTCTGCATAATGATAAGATAGTCCCAATGTACTGTAAGTTTAATATAGCATTATTATAGCATTTATCATTAGAAAGAATAAAAAGCCAGATTGGACTATTTATAGATGTGATACTATTTGAATATGTAAAAACGCTCCACTTAAAATCTAACACAATGTTTATTTTAACATATTTTCAATTGCAATTCAACATGTTATAAAACAGGCTATTGACAAACAATGTAGAAATTTGCTACAATCTTGGGTTACAATTTACTTTATTAAAAAGGATCTAGCTTAGATGATACAACTGTACTCAGACTCAAGATGCCCGTTTTCACACCGTGTGCGGATTATTCTAAATGAAAAAGACATGGATTTTAAAATCATAGATGTGAATGTTAACTCAAGACAGGATTTAATGCAACTAAATCCATATAATGAAACTCCAGTTTTAGTTGATGATATTGATAAGAATAATAAAAAACGTGATTTAATTCTGATAGATACCAATATAGCATCTGAATATATTGACGAGAGATTTCCTCATCCACAAATGATGCCAATTGAACCTGCTGAAAAAGCGCGGATGCGGATGACAATTCATAAATTAGAAAAAGAGCTCTTCCAGCCTGTACGTTTTCTTGATACTAATTTACAAAGCAAAGATGCTAAAGTAAAAAAAGAATTAGATCGTTTACGTAAAGTTATCAGTACGGCACTTGATGAAATTGCGGCTTTATTTGCTAACAATAAAAAAATGGATTATGTAGCTAGCACAACATTCACGTTGCTTGATGCTTCATTATTACCGGTTTTATGGCGCTTAGGTTTCTATGAAATTGAAGTTAAAAAAACTTGGGCAGCATTAATGAAATATGCAGAAACTCAATTCAACCGTCCAAGTTTCTTGGCATCGTTGACGGCTGCTGAACGTAGCATGAAACAATAAGTGGACATACTAACATGCAAATGAAAAGCCAAAAACCATATTTAATTAGAGCGCTTTATGAGTGGTGTGTAGATAATGACTGCACACCGCATCTAATGACTTTTGTTGATGCCAATACGGTTGTACCACAGCAATTTGTTAAAAACAACCAGATTGTTCTAAATATCGCTTTTAGCGCAACTAAAGACTTGCTCATTGATAATGACTGGATTACTTTTCAGGCAACTTTTGGCGGTGTGGTACAAGATATTGCAATCCCGATTGCTAATGTACTGGGAATATTTGCCAAAGAAAGCGCTCAAGGTATGCATTTTGAATTGGAAAATTATAACCCAACGCCACCAAGTGATCCAAGCCCAAGCAGTACTGGCGGATTAAAACTGGTAAAATAAATGTTAGAGCTTAATTTAACTGGTCTAAACTGCCCGATTCCAGTGTTAAAAACTAAAAAATTTCTGGCAAATCTGGACTCAGGAGTGCAAGTTAAGATTGTGACCTCTGACCCAGCATCGATGCAAGATCTACAAGATTTTTGTACTAAAACTGGAAATCAATTAATCCAACAAACTGTCGATAATAAAAACCTAATTACAACAATTATACAACGCCGCTAAAAGGATGAAACTATAATGACTGAAACTGTCGCTACCCCTCTGGACGAAAATCGCTTAATTAGTGAACGTCGTCAAAAATTAGCTAAATTACGTGAACAAGGAAATCCATTTCCTAATGATTTTAAACCTAAAGACTATTCCGCTTTGCTTCATCAAAAATATGATAGTTTTAGCAAAGAGGAATTAGCAACAATGGATACCAGTGCGGTAGTTGCTGGACGTATGATGTTAAAACGCGTAATGGGTAAAGCATCTTTTGCAACCATTGCCGATGCCAAAGGTCGTATCCAAGCCTATATTAGTAAAGAAAATATTGGTGAAGAAGCTTATGAAGCGTTTAAACATTCTGATAGTGGCGACATTCTTGGCATTAGCGGTAGTTTGATGAAAACTAAAACCGGTGAACTAAGTATTGATGCCAAAGAAGTTCGCTTGATTAGTAAAAATATCCGTCCACTGCCAGAAAAATTTCATGGTTTAAGCGATCAGGAACAACGTTATCGTCAACGTTATTTGGATTTATTCATGAACGATGAATCTAAAAATGTATTTATTAAACGTTCGGCAATTATTCAAACTATTCGCGAAACTTTGGTTCGTCAAGACTACTTAGAGGTTGAAACGCCGATGATGCACCCAATTCCAGGTGGTGCAACTGCTAAACCATTCGTAACTCATCATAATGCTTTGGATATGGCATTATTTTTGCGAGTTGCTCCCGAACTTTACCTAAAACGTCTTATCGTTGGTGGTATGAATCGGGTGTTTGAAATTAATCGCAATTTCCGGAATGAAGGCTTATCAGCGCGTCACAATCCAGAATTCACTATGATTGAACTCTATGAAAGCTATGCGGATTATAAACGCATGATGGAAATTACTGAGCAAATCGTGCGTGAAACTGCGATGGTATCGGTGGGTAAATTGGTATTTGATTACCAAGGTAAAACTGTTGATTTGGAACAGCCATTTGATCGCTTAACTATCGTTGAGGCAATCTTAAAATATAATCCACAAATTACCAGTGAGCAAGTTAACGATGTTAAATTCTTAATTGATGAGATAAAAAAACTAACTCGTAAAGCACCGCAAACTGACTCATTGGCTGTATTACAACTATTGCTATTCGAAGAGAATACTGAGCATCTGCTTTGGAATCCAACTTTCATCATGGATCATCCAATTGAAACTTCGCCATTAGCACGTCAATCTGACACTAACCCTGGAATTACAGAGCGTTTTGAATTATTTGTGGTTGGTCGTGAATTAGCCAATGGCTATTCGGAGTTGAACGATCCAGAAGATCAGGCTGCACGCTTTAAGCAACAAGTGGAGCAAAAAGACGCTGGTGATGAAGAAGCAATGCATTATGATTCAGATTATATTCGTGCGCTGGAATATGCAATGCCACCAACTGGCGGACTTGGAATTGGTATTGATCGCTTGGTAATGTTGCTGACTGATTCGGCATCAATCCGTGATGTGATATTTTTCCCACATATGCGTCCTGAGTAAATCAACTCCCAAAAATAATTTAGCCTCTTTGTATTTTTACAACAGAGGCTTTTTTTATCGCTAACTCACTGCTACACTGATGATTAAAATCTCATAGTTCAAATTTTACTCATTAAATTATTCTCATTATTATAATATATACTCACAGTATTTGACTCTTGGACGCGAAGGATTGATAAAAAAGACGATGCGGTGTAGTTAGAGCTACATAAGGAGTCTTTTTTGAAGTCCGACAAAGTCCAAGTTTCAAAGACGAAGAGTGTATGTGCGCTGCATATAGACAACCTACCTCAGCTTCGCTTAGAATCAGGCATGATTTTATTAAAATAACCTTTCTATGGATGATAAGCAATGGCAGCAGGACATATGCATATGAATAATGGTAGTGCAGTTAGTGGTGAATACAAAAAAATAGTTTATTGGATTTGTACTATTGCAGCTTTGGGTGGATTGTTATTTGGTTTAGACCAAGGATTTATAGCTAATTCATTGGAAACAATAGAAAAAGTATATTTTCTTGGTGTTGAAGGTGGTGAAAAATACGCAGCTATTTTAGCTACAGGCGGCATTATTGGTGCTTTGCTATCTGGGATTTTTGCACGTTTTTTGGGACGCAAGCGTAGTCTAATTTTAGCTGGATTTTTGTTTAGCTCTCTTTCAATATTATCAGCAACATTACCCGCCATTGCTGTATTGTCAGCTTGTCGTTTTGGCTTAGGTTTTGCGGTCGGAATCGCATCCTTTATTGTTCCGCTATACCTATCTGAAACAGCACCTGCTAGTATTCGCGGTTCAATGGGATCACTCTTTCAATTGATGATTACAATTGGAATCTTCTTGATTGCCGTTACTAACGTAGTTATTGCTCGAATTTTTTTGAATCCGCATGTTGCTTTACCAATCATGTTTCTTGTGATTGCGGCATTCTCTCTAATCATGTTTATTGGCAGCTTTAGACTACCAGAGAGTCCTCGTTGGTTAATGCTCAAAGGACGCAATACACAAGCTCGTGAGGTTTTGGCTCGTGTACTATGCCATGACGAAGATATCGATCGTGAATTAGCCGATATTGACAACGCGATTAAAAGCGATAAAGGTGCTGGAGTTGGCATTATTTTTAAAGGTTATTTTTTTAAAGTATTGCTAATGGGGGTAGTATTACAAATGTTCCAGCAATTAGTTGGAATTAATATGATGATTTATTATGCTCCGACGATTTTTGGCTATGCTGGTATGAAAGGGCTCTTGGCAATGCTGACAGTTCCAACAGTAAATATGCTGTTTACCTTCCCAGCTATTAAACTAGTTGAAAAATGGGGGCGTAAAAAATTACTCTACGTTGGTGCGGTTGTAATGATGATTACAATGATTGCGGCGGGATTAGCTTTTGCTTCAATCGGAGGCATTAGTGATCCATCGCAAATTGGCGGATTACCTAAAGCAGTTTTACTAATTGCGGTAATTATTTATATTTTTGGATTTGCAGTGTCATGGGGACCAGTTGCCTGGATTGTTTGTTCTGAGGTATTCCCGCTAGAAGGTCGCGAAGTTGGCATGACGATTACAACTATTGTTAACTGGTCGTTTGCTGGTTTAGTGATGGGTAATGCGTTAAGCTTCATGCGCGATCATGGTAATGCATCAATCTTCTTTGTCTTTGCTGCTTTCTGTGTCGTATCAATGTTATTTTTAAAATTCTTTGTACCCGAAACTAAAGGGATTACTTTAGAAAAACTTGAATCAAACTTAAAATCTGGAAAAGCTCTAAAAGATTTGGGTTCTTAGTTATAATCAGTGTCGTAGGTGATACTCAAATGAAATATCACCTACGGATTTATTATATTTTAAGCAAAAATATTAAAAAAACCTACTTACGCAGGATATTAACAATAATCCCTTGATCATAGTTACCAAACCCTTTACCAAAAATATTTACACCACCTGGATTATCAGTTTCCCGTGGTGAAATTATTTTAAACGTAGCATCACTATTCTGAGATAAACCAAGTTCACCAATTGTTACGTTTGATACTAATTCGTCATTTATATATGTTCCGCTAGTAGTAATCTTGATTTTGACTAATTTACCATATTCGGTTAAATACCACCATTTTGGTGTATACGTCCCCTTGAGTTTACCAAAATCACCAGGACTTATCCATTTACCAAGCGAAAGACCATTGATATTAAAATAAACATCAGATAAAAAATTTTCATTAATTCCTGGCGCCTCAGAGCATAACTCTACGCTTATTTCGAGTTCACTAATTTTATTGGTATTTTCAAACATAAAACTTGGTAGCTTATATTCAATTTCCCCATGTGCAAACCACACAATTCCAGCATTGTAGCGCTCTGGATGACTAAAATAGCGTGGGTCATCACAGACTCCAATCAACGAATTTACCGTAGATAGACCGCATGTGCCACTTACGTTATACGCAGAAAAATGTCCAATTGATAATTCAAATTGTTGTAGTTGTTGCAAAGAGTTATTAATTTTCTGTTCAAAGACTAAATGATAATCAGTCAAAATTACCCGACATACTTTTTGGATACCTCGATTTGCTTTGATATTTTCGCATTTTACGATATTTGCCTGTTCCAGTATTTCAATATGCTTGGCGATAATTGTTGAGGATAGCTGCAACTCATGCGCTAACTCTTTAATATTCTTGTGTTCAGGTAATAAATTTTCAATTATTTTTAATCGAGTTTCTGAAGCCAATGCATTAAAAAATAAAACATTATCAGAACTAACTCTAATTTCCATGCCTATCTCCTACTCTGCACATAAAATATATCCCGTAGTTGATTATATCTACTTTTAATAATTTAATCAACAATATTGTTTATTGATCAAAAAACAGTTGTACACTCAATCCGATTCATCATTCTAGGTCGTTGATTTATTCCTCACCTACTACGTGTAGGCTTCGTCATAAATCGCCTACTAGTATTTCGAATCAGTTTGAGTATAGTTTGGATGTAACATATTGTTGCAATGCACAATCATCTGTAATTGACTTTTTATATTACTTGGCATATAATTTCGTTTAATCAACTTATTTATTGATTAATCAACAAGATTCTAACACATTTATACATGGAGATATTGTAATGGAAAAGCCTAAAGGTTTTGGCAAAACGCTCTTTTCTTACGCCTGTGGAGCATTTGGGCATGATGTATTTTATGCGGCGCTATCCTCTTACCTGATAATGTTTATCACCTCTCAATTATTTAATCCCGGACAAACAGGAATTAGTGAAGCTACCAGTGAAAAAATGATTGCAATTGTAACTACCATGTTGTTTGTGTTACGCTTTGTTGAACTGATTATTGACCCAATGATTGGTGGGGTGGTCGATAACACTCGCTCACGGTGGGGTAAATTCAAGCCGTGGATTTTATTCGGCGGTACAATCGGTTCGGTATGCATTGTCTTATTATTTACTGACTTAGGTGGTTTGTCAACCTCTAACCCATTACTTTATATAATCTTATTCATTGTAATATTTGCTGTGCTTGACATTGTATATTCATTCAAGGATATTGCATTTTGGGGTATGATACCAGCGCTAGCAACCAATAGTGCACAGCGCGAATCAGTTGGGGTTTTTGCCCGGATTGCCTCAACACTTGGACAATCAATTGTTGCATTTTCAATTGTGCCAGTAGTAATCTACTTCTCAAAAAATCATACACAATCAGCAACCGTAATCGGTGATAAACAAGGCTGGCTAGTTTTTGCTATCCTTGTGGCGGCAGTTTCTCTAATTGGCGGAATTATTACCGTTATCGGTGCTAAAGAACAAAGCTCAGCGCTACGTCAAACTACTGAAAAAACTAGTATTCTAAAAGTATTTAAAGCAATTGGACATAATGATCAATTATTGTGGCTAGCTGTGTCTTATGGCTTATTTGCCTTAGGCTATGTAATTTGCTCATCATTCTTACTCTATTACTTTACTTATATTTTTGGTGATGCCACTAGTTTTGCTATTATCGGTACATTAAATTTAGCTTTAGGTTTTGTGGCTGTTGCACTATTCCCTGTTTTAAGTCGCTTATTCAAAGGTAGAAAGAATCTATTTTTTGTTGGTATCATAGTGATGGTAATTGGCTTAATTATCTTTGGTTTAGCTGGCAAAAATTTACCGATCATCTTAACTGGCTATGTTTTATTCTTCTTCCCCTACCCGATTTTGTTTGTGTGTGTTTTATTAATGTTAACCGACAGCGTGGAATATGGACAACTTAAGACTGGAACTCGTTCTGAAGGTACGACTCTTTGTGTAAGACCTTTATTGGATAAATTAGCTGGTGCAATTTCCAATGGTGTGGTTGGTTTTACTGCCATCTGGGTTGCAATGACTAATAATGCCACTGCGCAGAGTGTTGCAGCTGCTCCAGGAAATGTTATGAAATTCAAAATAATCATGTTTGGTATTCCAATTATTTTGTTCATCCTCTCAGTTATTGTTTTTATGAAAAAAGTAAAACTTACTGAAAAATTCCATGATGAAGTACTTGATAAATTATGTACTAAACTTGGGGTTACCAAGAATGAAATCTCATCATGAGTAAAATCATTAGCCTTCACGGTAACACTACTAGCTTAATTCTCGCCTCTAAAGATGCAGATTTACCGCAGATTGTTTATTGGGGAGGCTCTCTCAAACTGTCCGAAGCTGAAGAGCAGCAACTATTAACTCAGCTAGTTAGACCTGTTCCGCAAGCTTTTTTAGACGAAGATGTGCCACTAACCCTAGTTCCACTATGGGGGAATGGTGGCTTTCAGCTTAATGCTCTCTCAGGATGTTCAAATGGTAAAAATTGGGCTCCACAATTTAAAAAAATTATTTCCTTAGTTAGCACCGAGAGTAGTTTAACTGTCTGTGCCTTGGATGAGCAAAGTGAATTAGAGCTAAAAATTAGCATCGCACTAAATCAATGGGATGTACTTGAGAATGACATCACACTAACCAACCTTGCTACGCAAGATTATCAACTAGGTGAATTATTGCTAAGTCTGCCACTTAAAGCACAAGTTAACGACATGATGCAATTCCACGGGCGCTGGATACATGAGTTTCAAACCCAGCGCAGCAAAATTGATCAACCCTGTTATGTAGTGGAAAATCTCAAGGGGCGCACCTCTAATGATAATCCACCATTATTAATTCTTGGTGACAATGGATTTAACCAGCAAAGCGGAAAAGTATATGGCTTCCATCTTGGCTGGAGCGGTAATCATACTTACAAGGTTAGCACTCTCAGTGATGGACGAAAATTAATCCAGTTTGGCGAAAAATTACTACCCGGAGAAATTCTGCTTGCTCATGGCGCAAGCTATAGCACGCCAACTCTGTATGCATCATTCTCTGCTGCAGGTCTCAATGGATTTAGCCACAATTTCCATAGTTTTATCCGTCAGAGCAATAAATTTATACCGCATGTCCTCCCCTATCGCCCAATTCATTTTAACACTTGGGAAGCAATGTATTTTGAGCATAACCTTGCTCAAATTATTCAATTAATTGAGCGTGCTGCTGCCATTGGAGTAGAAAGATTTATTTTAGATGATGGGTGGTTTAAAGGGCGCAATCATGAACGTGCTGGACTTGGCGACTGGTTTATTGATAAAGAAAAACATCCCCAAGGTTTAGCTCCAATCATTGAACGAGTGCTGGCAAATGGCATGGAATTTGGCTTATGGTTTGAACCAGAAATGGTTAATCCTGATTCGGATTTATTTCGTACACACCCTGAGTGGATGTTACAAGTTCAAGACTATTCGCAACCTTTGGGACGTTATCAATATGTGCTTAATTTAGCAATTCCTGAAGCTTATGATTATATTCATCAATGCATCTATGACTTACTTAGCGAGAATAAGATCTCTTACATTAAATGGGATATGAACCGTGATTTAGTTCAAGCTGGTGGTAACAATGGACAAGCAGGAGTGCATCAGCAAGTTTTGGCAACCTATCGTTTAATTGAACAGTTACATCATGAATTTCCCAAAGTAGAAATCGAAAGCTGTGCATCGGGTGGCGCACGTGCTGATTTGGGTATCTTACGCTATACCAATCGGGTTTGGACATCAGATTGTAATGATCCTTACGAGCGGCAAAGTATTCAGCGCGGATTTAGCTATTTCTTCCCAGCTGAAATCATGGGTTCACATTTTGGTCCAGCACAAGCACACACTACCAATCGTTTGAGCACGCTAGAATACCGCATCCTAACTAATTTCTTTGGACATCTTGGCTTTGAACAAAACCTGCTGGAATTAACCGATGCAGAGTGCCAGCAATTAACGCACTATCTAAAATTATACAAGCAACACCGCGAGTTAATTCATTCTGGTCGCTTGGTGCGGATTGACACCATTGATAATGGACAAAATATTTACGGTGTCGTTAATCCCGCACAAACTCAGGCGCTATTTGCGATTGCGCAAAATGATTTCCCATGTAATATGATTGCCGATAAATTACAAATTAGCTATCTCAATCCCGATGCGACATATAAGGTTAAGCTCTTGAATGCGCAGGATAATACTGGCTATTTGATGAAGAAATCGGTTCCCTTGTGTGCTGCTGAGTTAGTAATGAGTGGTAAAGTTATCGCTGAAATTGGAATACAGTTGCCGATTATGCATCCACAGAGTATTTTGTTGATGGGGTTTGAACAAGTAAGGGGGTAGCTGGAAATGGTAAACTTTATCGAAAGTTATATTGCAAATAATTTTGGTTCGGCGAATAACTTCATGGCGGGCATGAATTTTACTAACTTGATAGTAGCAGTACCGCTATTAACTACTTTTATTCTGTTGGTAATTAACTTTATACACTCACCACACAAACCAAAAATTTTGAATGCTAAATTTCAAATAATTACAATTACATCTTACGTGCTTATCATCACTCTAGCTATCTATTATAAAAACATTCCAGACGTGATAATTAATATCTATAGTTGGATAAAACTATTATTAATCAATCACCCTACAATTATAGTAATTGCCTATATTCCTTTTATGTTTTTAGCATGGTGTATTTATAATGATAATGAGCAAAACTCCGAAAAGAGCACCAATCAACACAAAAATATTGAACTTCAAAAAATTATAAAAGGCAAAATTAAACAACTTCAAGATGAAAATAAATTCAAAAACATACTCATCAATGGACACTGGGGCTCTGGCAAAACGTACTTTGCAAAAAATACGTTATCAAAAACTATTGATTCATCAATATATATTTCATGCACTGACTATCCTGACATGTTTGAACTGGTGAATGCATTGGTTTATAGATCCAATAACGTTATTATGCGCCAATTAATTCGCTTTTCGCTGGGAAAACTATTATCTGTAATTACTAAAACAGAACTACGACAATATGTTGGGAATAATAAAATAATAATACTTGATGAATTTGAACGCCTAGTGGATTATAATAAAATTGACTATATGCATATAGTTAGTCTAATTCAATACTTAAATGATGTAAAAAATTGCATATGCATTCTAATTGCAAATGAAGATCACTTAACTTATGCAAATCAATTTAATAATGTTCGTGAAAAATTAATTTCACACTTCTATCACTATAAACTTGAATTTGATAATGTTCTTGCTTTAATTGAAAAAAAAGAGCAAAATGGATTAGATAAATTACCTAAATTAAAATCAGCTGAAGAGCAAATAATTAAGTACTCTTTAATAACTAAGAGCAACAGTAATAAAGATGAGTTTTCTGACATTTATCTAGAACTAAAAAGAAGATATAACCTAGATAACAATATTCGTATGCTGGAACATACCTATAAAAAAATCAATGAAATATACCAATATTTTGAAAAGAATACCAAGTTTGATGATTTTAAAAGCAAGAATACTGAGATTAAAATAACAAAGGATAAATATTTTGCATTATTATTTAGCAATGTTTTAGATTTAATAATTCCATTATACTATCTATACTTAAAAAACCCATATAATCTAAAAGCTGTTGAGACATTAGCAATTATATATACAAATCATAAACCTGAATCAAATTTAAAAGACCAACCTGCAAATATTAATAATAGACATAATGAGATTTTAAAATATTACCTTGATAAAGACTCAATTCAAAGCTTAGCACTCAACTACTATGATGAAGATAATATTTCGTATAAAAACAAAGAAAACGAATTAAATGATAAAAGTTATGACTTAAATTATATTATTACCGATCAAAATTTTGAAAATATAAATATGAAGTCCATTACAGATTTTCTTGGAATAGAAGAAATTGTAATTACTTTATTACCAATTGGCAAGTATGGTAAAACGTTACGTGAAAATATAATAAATTATATTAGGCTCTTTAAAGAAAACTTTTGTGAAAGTGAAGATCAAGAACTTATTATCAATTATTTCAAACAAATAAATGTACTAGAGCAACGATTTTTGAGAGTAGTTAACAACGATACAAACGCATCATGGGATGATAGTATTGTTACCGATTATATTGCATACTGTAAATATATTGATACAACATGGCCACGAGACAATCCTAACAACATCAGACCAGTATCCTATAACAAGATTGCATACATTAATGCACTAATAATCCAGTACTTATCGGAAAAATCTGATACTAACTACAAGAATATTATTGATGCATTCAAACTATTTTATAGCAAAGATAAAAAAACAGAATTAACTCCAATTATTTATGAGCTTACTGCCCAACAAGCAGTAAAAAAAGAAAGATTGCAAAATTATATTAACTTAATTTTACAAATTGTTATGAGATTATTGAAGTCAAATAAAAAAGAAGAAGATTATTTAAATTTATTAAACTTTATGTATCAGTCATATAATGAAATAATAAAATATCTTAATCACTCGGATATTAAATTATGCAATAAAAATATGACAAAATTATTAGAAATAAATATAAAAGATAAAAATTATTGTGATTCATTTTTCAATCTTTTATCCAGCTTTAATTTGGAAGCAATAAAATTCAAACCGGATGAAATAATTATCGAGAATTATATTAAACAAATCTCTGAACTAATAACTACATTATCACAATACTACAATTCAATCATTCTATTAAATCAATTAAATACAACTTATAGTCCAATAAGATCATCTCTTAATGAAAATACTATTAAACTCTGTAATCAAAATATGATAAATTTGATAGAGTTAGATCATACTAATGAAAAATCATTTTTAAATACTTTATTTATGCATCTAACTAACTTCAATCTTGACAGTGCTACAGATAATTTTCCTAATGAATCATTAGATCATTTATTAACTAAAATCCAAAAAACTTATGATACTAATGAAAGAAAACAATCCTTGATTGATATGTTTAGTAATAATCAAAACAATCTTTGTAAAAAAGTTATGAAAAAACTTCAAGAAGAATTAAATAATAACAAAAACAATGAAACCTCAGAAACCGAAGGAAAGGAATAACATGTACTTAGGCGTTGATTACTACCCCGAACAATGGGACAAAGAATGGTTAGAGCAAGATTTAACACGAATGGTTAAATCAAATATTAACTGTATCCGAATAGCCGAATTTGCTTGGCATCTGATGGAGCCAAGCGCAGATAATTTTCAATTTGACTATTTCCGCCATGTCTTAGATCGTGCTGAGCATTATGGTATTAAGGTTATGCTGGGCACGCCAACCGCAACATTACCCGCGTGGCTAGCCAAAGCACATCCAGAAGTGCTCTCGGTGGATGAACTTGGCATCAAGCGCCATTTTGGCGGGCGGCGCCAAGCATGTCTTAATTCACCAGTTTATCTGGATAAAAGCGATAAGATCACTCAGCAAATGGCATTAGCCTACCGAGAACATCCAGCTGTAATTACATGGCAGATTGATAATGAGCTTGGGCATGAAACCAGCGACTGGTGCTATTGTGCGCATTGCGAGCGTGAATTTCAAAATTATTTACGTAGCGAATATCAATCAATTGATGATCTCAATTATCGTTTTGGTACTGTGTTCTGGTCACAAACCTATAATGATTTTAGCGAAATAGAATTACCCAAACCAACTATTCCAGCCAAAAACCCCGGGTTGATGCTGGCTTTTTATCGCTTTAGAGCGTTAACGATTACTAAATTTACCGCACGCCAAGCAAAAATCTTACGTGAGATTGTGCCATCTTCACAAGCGATTACACATAATTTCCCGGGAGATTATTATAATAAAGCGCAAAATTTCACTGATATTTCGGAGCAGCTGGATGTAGTTGCGCTAAATAACTATCCGGTATGGGGCGGCTTAGAGCAACCAGTTGAATATGGCAAAATTGCTATGAAACTCGACCAAACTCGTGGCTTTTTACCTGGCAAACATTTTTGGATTACCGAACAGCTCATCGGTGCACAAGCGCATACCATTATGGGCTATTTGCCGCGTCCGGGACAAGCGCGACTCTGGTCATGGCAAGCGATGTTGCATGGCTGTAATAATCTGATTTATTTCCGTTGGCGCACGGCTACCAAAGGTGCGGAGCAGTTTTGTTATGGCGTACTTGATCAGGATAATCAAGATGGACCGCGCTATCATGAAATGAAACAAATTTTTGCAGAGGCCACCGAGCATCAAGCAGAGATAAATCTACCGATCAATGCCAAGGTTGCCCTGCTCTACAATCCAGATAATATTTATGCTTGGAAAATTCAACCACAATCTACTGGTTTGGATATTCATCATGAGCATTTTCGGCTTTATCAAGGTTTTAAACGCCTGAATATACCTGTTGATGTAATTGATATTCGTCATGCTCTTGATTCTTATTTGGTTATCTTACTGCCAGCGCCAATGTTATTAACTGCGCCACAAATTGAAAGATTAAAACAATTCATGCGCAATGGCGGAACGGTAATCAGCAGCTTTAGAGCCGGAATTAAAGATTATGATAATGCCGTGTATTTTAATCAGGCTAATCCGTGGTTAAAATTAGCTAACATCAAAAGTTACTATATTGAGTCATTAGGTAATGCTCGTCACGAAGAGATAATTGGTGCCGAAGGTAAATTCTCTGCAAGCGTGTGGCGTGATATGTTGGAGATTGTTGATTCAACACAGGCACAAGGACTCTATCGCTATACTGATGAATTTGCAGACTATTTTGCGGTAACCGAAAGCCAAGTTGGGCGAGGTAAACTAATCCATGTCAGCACCGCAGTTGCCGAAGATGAATTTTGGTGTAAACTGGCTCAGAAAGTAGCAAATGCAAACAAGATTAAATATTACGAAACACCATTTGGCGTAGAGCTGATTTGTCGTGGAAATAAACGTTTTATTCTTAACCATAATGCTAAGAGCGTAGCATTTGAGAATTATACCTTAAAGCCATATGACGTATTAATTGAACCTGAATTTATTTAAGAAGAGATTATTATGCAAGACATAACTAATAAACTAACTAAACAATTTAATCAACTATTCACTAACGATAATGCAAAGCGCCTGTTTTTTGCTCCAGGACGAGTCAATCTGATTGGTGAACACACCGATTATAACGGTGGAAATGTTTTCCCCTGCGCGCTGGACATTGGGACTTATGCATTGGTTGCTGCCCGTCAAGATAACTTATGCCGTTTTTATTCGCTTAATTTCCCAGCACAAGGAATCATCGAATTTGAAGTATCTAATCTAGAATTCAATACCGCGCATAATTGGGCAAATTACCCTAAAGGTGTAATGGTCGAATTTATAAAAAATGGTGCTACACTTAGCCATGGTTTTGATGTGGTTTTTTATGGTAATATTCCTAATGGAGCTGGACTATCCTCCTCAGCATCGATAGAAGTCCTAATGGGCACGATTCTAAATGACTATCTAGGCACGGCTTATGACTCAGTAAAAATTGCATTAATCGGACAAGCAGCCGAAAACAAATACATTGGTGTTGGATGTGGAATTATGGATCAATTTGCTTCAGCTATGGGTCGAGAAAATCATGCTATTTTACTTGATTGCAATAGCCTAAATTACCAATATGCACCATTAAATATTGCAGGCTATAAATTAGTAATCGCCAATACCAATAAACAACGTGGCTTGGCGGACTCCAAATATAATGAGCGTCTTGCTGAATGTCGTGAAGCTTTGAAATTATTGCAATCACGTCTGACAATTAATGCTTTGGGTGAACTAAGCGTTGAAACATTAGAGAAAAACAGTGATTTATTTACCAATCAGACTATATACCAACGTGCACGGCATGCAGTAGCTGAAAATCAACGGACATTAACCGCGGTAGAGGCTTTGCATAATAACGATCTGGTTAAATTTGGCGAATTGATGAAACAATCACATATTTCACTCCGCGATGATTATGCAGTAACGGGTAAAGAGCTTGATGCACTGGTTAGCGCAGCTTGGCAACATTCAGGGTGTATTGGTGCACGCATGACGGGCGCTGGCTTTGGGGGATGCACTGTCAATTTAGTTAAAGCTGACAGCGTTGAGGATTTTATTAAGCAAGTTGGTGCTGAATATCGTAAACAAACTAATTTAATCGCTGAATTTTATGTAGTGAGCCCAGGCGATGGCGCACGTAAGCTAAAGGAGCCAGCGTCGCGCTGGACCGCGGATTAGAATATATGAAAAATCTTTCTCTCAGGAGTTACTAGCATGAGCATAAGCATTAAACAACAAATAATTGCAAAGCATTTAGGACAGGATATTATTGAATATCAGCTAATTAGTGCAAATGGATTTCAGGTTAATTTCCTCAACTATGGTGGTATCATCAGTGGAATTTATACACCTGACTCGCAAGGCAAATTAGATAATGTCGTGCTCAGCCGCACCGAGTTTGATCCCGAAAATCCCGGACATTGGGGTGCTACGACGGGAAGAATTGCTGGAAGAATTGCTGGCGCAAAATTTGAGCTGGAAGGACAAAAATACCAGTTAAATGATAATAAACTCGGTAACAACCTCCATGGTGGACCAGGCGGAATTGATAAGCAAATCTGGCAAGTTACCCTGCTTGCCGATGGTGCAGAATTAAGCCACTTTAGTCCGGATGGTACGGCTAAGTTTCCAGCAAATGTAACATTTAAGGTGTGTTACCAAATTACACAAGATAATCGACTAACTATTAGCTATAGCGCAATTTGTGATCGTACTACCATCATCAACCTCACCAACCACAGTTACTTTGATTTAAGTGCTGGTAAAAATGCGATGGGAATGGAGCTAGAAGTACCAGCAACACACTTTGGCGAAATTGATGCAACAGGTTGTGTAACTGGCAAACTAAGTTCTGTGTCTGGTACACCATTTGATTTTCGTAAGAGTAAACCGCTTGGGCAGGATATTTTTGCGAATCATCCACAGCTAGAATTAGCTAATCAAGGTTATGACCATCCATTTGTTTTAGATAATACGCAAGCGATTAGACTATCTGATCCGTTAAGTGGGCGAACTTTGGAAATTACTACCGATGAACCATGCTGTGTGGTTTATTCAGCTAATTTCACCACTCCCAAACATATTGCGGTTTGTCTTGAAACGCAGAGAATGCCTAATGCGATTAACTGGCCCGAGTTTCGCGAGAGTGTAATTTTTTCCCCAGATAAACCTTACCATAGTCAAACTCATTGGCAATTTGGAGTTAAATAAATGACTGATAAATTAATTTATCTTACTGAAACTTTACTGACTAAAGCTACTACTGTTGGATTGATTGAACAACGCGATTTGATCTACTTTCGTAATCATTATGCGCAATTGTTTGGTTATGAACTAACTAACAACACAACACAAACTAACCCTAAATTAGCCCAGCTAAATTTAGCCGACATTGCGAGCCAAATTTATCTAGCTCTTGATGGAAATCAAATTACCAGCCTTGGCAATGCTAAAGAACAAATTGAAACACGAATAATTGATGAGCTAATGCCACGACCAAGTACAATCGAAGCTAAATTCAGACAAATTGAGCAAGCACAAGGTATTGAAGCTGCGCTGGATTGGTATTATTTGTTAAGTCAAAATACTAACTATATCAAAACAGCAGATATTGCTAAGAATCAAAGCTGGAGTACCGAGACAGAATATGGTAATCTTGAAATAACCATCAATTTATCCAAGCCAGAAAAAGATCCACTCGAAATAGCCAAACTTAAATCTCTGCAAAAGAAAACTACTGGTAGTTATCCGCAATGTCTACTGTGCATTGAAAATGAGGGTTACAGCGGAGACCTAAATAAACCAGCGCGCCAAAATCATCGCATGTTACAACTAAACCTCGATAATAATGCTTGGTATTTTCAATACTCCCCTTATCTTTACTATCCAGAACATTCAATCGTGATTAACCAGCAACATCGGGATATGCAGATTAACCAACAAGCATTAAAGAATATGTTCTCATTTGTCGAACAAATTCCACATTATCTCATTGGTTCAAATAGCGATATTCCAATTGTTGGTGGCTCAATTTTAAACCATGATCATTATCAAGCTGGTAATTATGTTTTTCCATTAGAGAAAACTTCAGTACGTTTTAGCCATTCGTTGGCAAAGTTTAGCGATATTACACTTAATTATCTGAATTGGCCATTATCGACACTGCAACTAATTGGTTGTAAGTCAGATTTACTCCAACTAGCCGAATTAGTAATTCAAAAATGGTATACTTATAAAAATCCTAAATTAGGCATTATTTCTGCATCCGAACAAGGCGTCCGTCATAATGCGATTACGCCAATTTTACGCAAATTATCTGCTAGTAATGATAGTTATTGCCTCTATTTAATTTTGCGTAATAATCGTACTAGTGACGAGCACCCTGAAGGAATTTTTCACCCGCATCGTGAACTACATCACATCAAAAAAGAAAATATCGGTTTAATTGAAGCAATGGGCTTGGCAATACTGCCCGGTAGATTAGCAGCTGAATTAAAAGAAATAGAAAATTTACTACTCTTAAATGATGCAGATAGTGCTGTAACTAGTTTACTCTTTGATGATAGATTAGTTAAACATGAAGAGTGGTTAAAAGCATTATACATGAAATACCCACTTTTTTCACCAAATAATGTTCAACAAATTTTGCAAATTGAAGTAGGACTAAAATTTAGCCAAGTCCTTGAAAATTGTGGTGTTTTTAAACTATGTTCATCTGGTGACAGTGGCTTAAGAGAATTCTTGTCTAACTTAGATAGTTAGCTATAGTACGTTACACCTTAAGAACACAATTAAATATGTTATAATTTACATCTGTTTATTTTTTAAAAGGACTTACGCATGAGAACACCTCATCAAAATCTAACTGAAAGTTTTCCAGAATTAAAAGAAGCATTCCATCACCTAAAAGTTAATGATCATCATTTTCAACATGTTTTAAAGCAGTATGAAGAATTAGATACTCAGGTTCACAAAGTTGATCATGAGCAGGAAGCAATGAGTGAAATTGAATTAGAAAAAGTAAAAAAAGAACGCGTAGCTTTAAAAGATACTTTGTATACACTTATGACTAAATGCAAAGCTGAAATGAATTTATAAAAAAAGTAATTGCGCTGAACTATTTTATTTGGTTCAGCGTATATTTTATCCAGAATTTTTTATAACCTAATAATAATTGAACACAAAAACAAGTTGGGAAAAAAATTTATTTATAACACTAAGGGGATATTGTGGCTAAAAATATTACTAAAGAATTAATTTGTCGTGAAGCATTACACCTGATAAAAGAAGGTGGAATGGCAAAACTTAGCATGCGCAACTTGGCGACTAGATTAAACATTAAAGCACCATCATTATACGTACACATCAAAAATAAAGCAGATTTAATTACTCTGCTACAAGATTATACATTTAAAGCACATAAATTAGCTGATGCATTCACCCCAAATAGCTCAAATTGGCGTGAACTCTTGTCTGAAATCATGCGCAATATGCGTGATGTATTTAAAACCAAAACGTGGCTCTTTGAACTATTTGCATCATATCAATTCAATTCCGATGACTCGCGTCAAACATTTGAGCATTTTCTAAGTAAAATGATGTCATTTGGTTTTACTTTAAAGCAAGCTGGTTATATTGGTCGAAATTTACGCATATTTGTCATTGGTAATGTGACATTTGAAACGCACAGTACTCTTGCGACTAGAGAGCACCCACGCTTACCAGAAAATATCAAACCAGAATTTACATTAAACCAACAATTTTATAATTTGTTAACAGAAAAAGAACATGATGAAATGTTTGAATTTGGTATCAATATTATGCTTGATGGTTGTGAAAAACTTTTAGCTAGTAACTCTAAATAAAATAGGAGGTTATAGACCTCCTATTTTACTAATTACGCTAGCTTTTAAGCATTGCAAACAGCTAAGAAATCAGCTAAACTCATCGCACCAAGATCAGAACTGTCTTGTTTACGAACCGTTACCTGTTGATTTTCAACTTCGCTATCACCCACTACCAGTAGATATGGAATTTTTTGCATTGAGTGCTGACGAATCTTATATCCAACTTTTTCATTAGATAAGTCAATTTCCGCACGAACACCCTGAGCTTTAAGCGCACTTAGAACTGAAGTCGCATAATCAGCTTGTTTTTCAGAGATATTTAAGATCACTACTTGCACCGGAGCTAACCAAAATGGCAGATTACCCGCATGATGTTCAATCAATACACCGATGAAACGTTCTAGAGAGCCCAAGGCTGCGCGATGTAACATCACCGGAGTTTTCTTGCTACCATCTTCAGCAACATATGATGCACCCAAACGAGTTGGTAAATTAAAATCTAATTGTAAAGTACCGCACTGCCATTCGCGACCTAAGCAATCTTTTAATGCAAACTCAATCTTAGGACCATAAAATGCTCCCTCACCTGGTTGCAAAGTAAACGCTAAGCCTTTATTATTTAATGCAGCAGCAAGAGCTTGCTCAGCAGCATCCCATAGATTATCATCACCGACCCGTTTTTCAGGACGTGTTGATAATTTAACCTCCACCTTGTCAAAGCCAAAACGTTGATAAACGCGATAAACCAAATCAATAAATTTGATTGACTCAGATTCCATTTGTTCTTCAGTACAGAAAATATGCGCATCATCTTGCACAAAATTGCGCACACGCATAATTCCATGCAACGATCCAGATGGTTCATTACGATGGCATGAGCCAAATTCTGCCAAACGAATTGGTAAGTCACGGTAAGATTTTAAACCTTGATTAAAGACTTGGATATGACATGGGCAGTTCATTGGTTTAACTGCATAATCACGATTTTCTGAGTGAGTTGAAAACATCAACTCTCCATACATATCCCAGTGCCCAGATTTTTCCCATAAACTACGATCAACAATTTGCGGAGTCTTAATTTCCTGATAACCATCAGCATCAAGCTCTTTGCGCATATATTGCTCTATCACTTGCCAAATCGCCCAACCTTTAGGATGCCAAAAGACCATACCAGGTGCTTCATCCTGTAAATGGAATAAATCAAGTTGCTTACCAATCTTACGATGGTCGCGTTTCTCTGCTTCTTCAAGCATAAACAAATAATCTTTGAGCTCGTCCTTATTGCGCCACGCAGTACCATAGATACGCTGTAACATTTCATTATCCGAATTACCACGCCAGTAGGCACCAGCTACTTTCATCAGTTTGAAAGATTTTAATTTGCTTGTGCTCGGTACATGAGGACCGCGACATAAATCAATAAAGTCACCTTGACGATATAAAGAAATAGTTTGCCCTTCAGGAATCGCACTGATAATTTCAACTTTATATTTTTCACCCAGCGAATCAAAAAAACGAATGGCTTCTTCACGTGGCATTTCCACCCGCTCAACAGCGATATTTTGATCAACTAAATGAGTCATTTTCTTTTCAATCGTCACCAAATCTTCAGGTGTAAACGGGCGCTCAAAACTAAAATCATAGTAAAAACCATTTTCAATAACTGGACCGATGGTAACTTGTGCTGATGGATAAAGTTGCTTCACCGCTTGAGCTAATAAATGTGCGGTAGAATGGCGAATTACTTCTAAACCTTCAGGATCTTTATCAGTAATTAAGCGCAATGTTGAATCTGTTGTAATTGTATGTGATACATCAACTAAATTGGCATTAACTACTCCAGCCAAAGTAACTTTGGCTAAACTTGAACTGATGTTTTTGGCAACATCAAGGACAGTTACAGCGCTCTCAAATTCGCGTACTGAACCATCCGGCAAAGTAATTTTTAACATTTATTTTCCTTAAATTACAAAATAACTATTGAATAAATAGATTTAGGGCTTATATTTTAGCATAATTAGGCTATAATCACTTAGCATTTCGCGAATCAAAAGGAATCAATATGGAACAATTTCACGGTACAACCATTGTAGCAGTACGCAAAGGTAATCAAGTAGCAGTAGGTGGCGATGGTCAGGTAACATTAGGACATGTAGTAATTAAATCAACCGCGCGCAAAATTCGTCGTCTGTATAAAGGACAGGTAATTGCAGGTTTTGCCGGAGCAACTGCCGATGCATTTACTCTTTTTGAACGTTTTGAAGCTAAATTAGAAATGCATAATGGAGCATTAATGCGTTCAGCGGTTGAACTAGCTAAAGAATGGCGCACTGATCGGATGTTACAAAAATTAGAAGCAATGCTCATCGTTGCCGATAAAGAGCACAGCTTGATTATTACAGGTACTGGAGATGTCTTGGAGCCAGAATACAATATCGCAGCAATTGGCTCAGGTGGATCATACGCTTATTCTGCAGCAAAAGCACTCACAGATAATACCGAGCACTTAAGTGCAGAACAAATCGTAAAAAAATCCCTAGAGATTGCTGGTGATGTTTGTATCTACACCAATCAAAATCATTTAATCGAGACTATTAACTGGGATTGATTAATAACCAATCGTTAGGTTAACTTCTGCATTAATCCCCTCTTTACTACCTTCAATTGGGGTGGTTGGGGCGGATTGAGCGTCAAACTTAGCCATATTCATTGCATAGCGCGGCTGTGGTTGATTATGGCTACCGACACTAACTACAGTAATTTGCTTTACTTGAGTCGAATGTAAGCCAAGCGCACTAAGACTCGCTTCTGCTTGTTTTTTGGCATCCAAGCTTGCAAGTCTAATCGCTTCTAGCTCAGCAGCGCTTCGCTCTTTATCACTAGCCGATAGACTTGGACCATTAACACTAGTTGTATCATTATCCATTGCTAAATCAATAATTTTACCTGCATCTGTCAATGAAGATTTAACTTGGAGACTATAGTTAGCTGAATAACCATCCAGTTTAGCAACACCATTTGGATATGACCATTGTGGGTTAACACTAAAAGAAATTGTCTCAATACTCGTAGTTAGTTGACTGGATTTCAAAGCTTTAACCAATTTATCTGCTTTAACTCGAACACTTTTCTGAATATCATCAGCATTTCTACCAGTTTCATTAATCGCCAGTTGCGTAGTTGCCACTGTCTCAGGAATAAAAACTTGAGCATGCCCCGTAGTCACAATATTACGTTCTTTTAAATTAGCCTCTGCGGCATGTGCAAATAATGGTAAAACAGAAAAAACTGTACTCACTACTAACTTCCTGATTTTATAATCTTTCATCATTACATCCTTTTTTTGTAAATTAACCCAAACTTCCACCGCTGCTAAATATCATTTGATAAAATAACACCACAATATTAATCCCAACAATAATCATAAAAAATGGTCTGACTAATTTTGAACCGCGCAAAATAACCATTTTAGCACCCAAATAACCACCGCATAATGACCCACAAGCCATTAATAAGCCAATTACAAATTGCACCTTACCGTAATATAAGAAAATTGCCAGTGAAAATAAATTACTCTTTAAATTTAATACTTTGGCATAACCTGAAGCATTTAAAAATGTATAACCTAAAAAAAACACGATTGAAATTATCCAAAAGTTACCCACGCCAGGTCCAAAAAACGCATCATAAAAGCCCCAGATAAAGCCAAAGATTGAAAAGAAAGCGAGCTCACCCATTCGCTGTTTGCCCTCTTTTACCCCCAATGATTTATTAAACAGATTAAAGATAAATACTAGTAACATTAAGAAAGGTACGATATAGCGCATAAATTGACTAGACATGTGATTTGCCAAGGTGGCTCCGGCAAAAGCACCTATAAAACCCATTACTAAGCCACGATAAACTGTACGGAAATTAATTAAGCCATCTTTATAATATTTATAAACTGCAATACTTGTACCGATGCTGCTTTGTAATTTATTGGTACCTAATACCAGCGGAATAGGCATCCCCGTAAGCGTTAATGCAGGTACACTAATTAATCCACCGCCACCAGCAATAGCATCAATAAAACCAGCTAAAAAGCCCATTGATATCAAAAAACCATAAAGAACCATCTGATGTTGTTCAAAAAAAACGTGCATAGTAAGCAGCCTAACATTTAAGTTAAAATTTACACAATCTCGAATTATACTATATTCCTTTATATGATCTTATAGCGTTTAATCAGCACAACACTAAAACTAAACGCAGGTAAATTTCGCTACTTTTTAAATGATCATCTCCATTATTAACAAATTACATGGTAAAATCACTGTTCTTCGTAATAAACCTACAAAAAGCAATAACAAAAATGAAACAAATACCTCTTAGCTTTCAATTAGTAATCATACTAGTTTGGGCGCTACCACAAATGTCAACCGATATTTACCTTCCTTCTATGCCAGCTATGGCAAGCTACTTCCATACCAGCATTAGTATGATTCAATACACCATTTTCTTTTATACAGTCGGTTTCAGCCTAGGTGCTCTATTTTTTGGCCCAATTTCTGATCGTATTGGTCGCAGACCTGTAATTTTATGGAGTCTAGTAATCGCCGCAATTGGTAGTTTAATTGCAATGGTGGCAACTAGCCTAGATATATTATTTGCTGCTCGCTTTATTCAAGGAATTGCGCTAGTTGGAGTTGGTTCAACCATGCGTGCTGTCACTAAAGATGTTTGTCCCGATAAGCAGGAAATGGCTCGCTTTGGCGCTGTTTTAGGCATTGTTATTCCGATTGCAGCAGCAATTGCTCCCGTAATTGGTGGTTATATTGAGCACTATTTCTACTGGCGGATAAGCTTTGCTTTTTTATTGGTATATATCTTGATTTTCTTGGTTTATACTATTAAAGCTCTACCAGAAACCAATAATGATCGCTTGGAACGTCCATTGAAATATATGCTTGTTGACTACAAAGAAGTTTTAACAAACGGATTATTTTTTCGTTATAATGCGATCACTGCATTTGCGTTATGTTCGATGTTTGCTTACGTCACTATCTCGCCTTACATCCTGCAAGTTAAAGTTGGTCTTTCACCAGAACAATTTGGTTATACTAATTTAATCATTGCCGCAACACTAGTAATTTCAAGCTATGTAAACAGCAAAATGATCTATCATCGCGGAATTGATAAGATGTTACAGCTAGGGGTAAGATTATTAGGCGTAGCAGGAATCCTCTTTCTCATTGGCGGTATTTTTAATTTTGTAAATCTCTATACTATAATAATTCCATTAATTATCCTTATTTGTGGATGTGGATTTATTTATCCCAATGCTAGCGCAGGTGGATTAAGTTTATTTAGCAAAAGTGCTGGTACTGCTGGTGCAATTTATGCATGCATTCAAATGCTAGGTGGTGCAGCGGGAAGTGGGATGATCTCTTTCATGACTCATTATGGACAGCCACAGGAGTGTTTGGGAATCCTAATTATTTTGCAGGGAATCGTGGGCGTAATATTTACCCGCCAGTTACTTCGTAAAAATCAAACGTTTACTGAATAAATCAGATTGAGAAGATAAAATGTTAATTGAAATAATTGCCACTAACCTCGATGAAGCGATTAATGCTGAACGCTATGGCGCAGATCGACTTGAACTGATCCATGATTTTGAGCTAGGCGGCTTATCACCTCAACTAGAATTAGCTCGCGAAGTGTGTACCGCAGTTAATATTCCCGTTAATGTGATGGTGCGCCCACATGGTGAAAATTTTATTTATACATCACAGCATATGACCACTATTTTACACGAGATTGATTATTTACTAAGCAATACCAAAGTTAGTTCAATTGTTTTTGGCTCGTTAACGGAAAATAACGTCATCAACATTAAACAGCTGGAAGAAGTCATCAGACTATTAGAAAACTCTGCAGTTGGTTTAACTTTTCATCGTGCAATCGACGTTAGCCATGACGTAGTTGCCGCTTATCAAGAATTACAAAACTACGCACCACACCTGACTCGGGTACTATCCTCCGGTGGTAAGGAAAGCGCTCCTGAGGGTGCAGCACAATTAGCTATAATGCAGCAAGATAGTCGTGGCGTAATTTTGCTTGCTGGCGCAGGAATCACTCCTGATAACGCAGCAGATTTAGTTCGTGCAACCAAAGTTAGCGAAATTCACCTTGGCACTGGTGTCAGAACCAATGGTAAATTAGATCAAAGTAAATTTGAAATATTAAAAAATAACCTGATTAATTTATAGATCACTTAAAAATATTGGTAAGCCACTATTACGCACCGTTTGCTGTTTGATTGCAGCAAGTAGTGTTTGCTGCTCACAATACAAGCGAATATTGCTTTTGGCACGTGTCACTGCCGTATAGAGTAATTCACGACTTAGTAAGCGCCCTGCACTCGTATCCGTTGATTGCCTAGTTGGTAAAATAATATTCACCTGCTGATATTCTGAGCCTTGTGATTTATGAATTGTGATTGCATAAGCTAAACTGTAGTTGGGCAAGACCTCGGGAATAAACTCTCGCCCATTCTCAAATACTACGCGAGCACGACCATCTTTTACTACACAAATTCCAATATCACCGTTAAACAGCTCCAAATTATAGTCATTTTGTAAAATAATTATTGCGCGACCGTTATACCATTCATCATTGATTCCTAGTATCCGCTTAATCTGTAACTCAAGCCGAGCATTAAGATTATCGCAACCCAATACTCCGCCATTAGTTAGGCAAAGTATCGTCTGAGCGCTAAATAAGCGAAATAATTCAGCATAATTATGCTCATCATTAGCATTTTGTGCAAAGCTTAAAAATTGACGGAATGTTGAATTTGCATTATCTAACACATGCTGTAAAACTAATTTAAGTTCAGGAGCGAAAACTTTCACTTGCTCTGAGGATTCAAGAACGCCTGTTAATGCTGATTCATGTTGAGTTAAGATTGCTTGTGCCAGCTCATGAATTGCTCCCTGATTACGATTACTAATCAACAGCTCATGCGTGATATTGGGTTCTTGGATCTGAGTAAATAAATCGTAAGCAGCATTACTATTTGGCGTATCATTACGTAGCGCTACCAATGAGGCAAAAACATACCCTTCTTCAACTGAGGACAGCTGATTTTTATCACCCAAGAAGACAATATGTTTTAATTTATCAAGATTGAGTGCTTGAAATAATTTGCTAAATAATGGCAAACTGATCATTGATGATTCATCAATAATTAAAACATCTAAATCAAGCTGATTATGCGCATTATGCCTAAAATAAATACTATTATGCTGATAACCGAGTAACTTATGAATAGTTAAAAAATTATTGCCCTCCTCTAATAACCCAGCAAAAAGAGTACCCTCAAAATCAATTAATGAACTTTGCTCTAAATCGCGTAACGTTTTACTCACGGAATCTCGGACACGAATGGCGGCTTTACCAGTTGGCGCACAAATTTGTACTTTTAAATCAGCGCCATAAGTCTGGTAAAGCAACCATAACAGCAATGTAACTGTCGTCGTTTTACCAGTACCCGGACCACCAGTGATAATGCTGAATTTCTGACGGCTGGCAGCAATAATCGCGGCTAATTGTTCGCTATTCGGACGATTTTCTGCGGCAGATAACGCTCGTAATTGTTGTAATCCTTGCTGATAACTAATAGCAATATTATCAATTTCAGGTATTGCCATTAGTTGTTTTACTTGAGTAACAATACTTTGTTCATAATTTAGGTACTTGCTAATATAAACCAATGAAGTACCGTCAGTATTAACTATGCTAAAAGGCTTGCTATCGTATTCAGTATTTATCCTGTCTTTATATACCGCGCATAAACCACTAGCCATAAGGCATTGATTAATTTCAAGCGCATTACACTCCAAGCGCAATGCCAAATCCGCAACCAGACTACAGCTATGCCCCTCATCAAGATCATTAAATAAAGCATCAATTATGTTAGCTAATCGCGTAGTCTGAGCCTCTGGCATAGGATTGGCTAAAGTTAGTAACTGAGAGGTAATTGGCAAATGAGAATTATTCAGCATCGCTTACTCCACGAAACAATAAATCTAATTCACGAACTAAATTTTGGCAACCTGTATCCAGATAAATTCCATCTCCAGAGCTAAGCTGCTCGGTAAATATTCCCCGCACGTAAAAATACACTGCGCCCCCCAAAAGTTCAGTTGCATCAGCAATACCTAGACGTTGCTCAAGATAACGTTTTACTGCCACCAGATAGAGTAAATATTGTAAATAGTAATGATGATCAGCCATTGATTCCACCAGCTGGCTTTCAGTTGCCAAGTGATTTTTCGCATGTGCATAATTAGTTAAGGTATTAGTTTTATAATCCAATATCCAATATTTGCCCTGATATTCAAAAAATAAATCAATAAACCCAACCAAAAACCCAGCTTCAATTTTATCCAGCATCCGACAAGAGCGCGTAAATGGATGTGCATCACCAAAATACCTAGCCAATAAATCAGCAATCTGTTCACGCAATGAATGGCTATCTTTAATCAGCAAGTTAAATTCTAACTCATGCAAGCTTCTCTCGCGTAAATCACGCAAACACAAATCATCGATCAGAGGATAACTAAAAGTTTCTTCAAGCATCGCACTAAACTGCGCTGGATAATCATGCTCATCATCGGCGCTCAGATTCTCTTGTTGTAAGAGTTGCTGCAACTGCGCCTGACTAAACGGATAAGCCTCACACAAGCTATGAAAGAGCACCCCAAAACTTGCGCCACGCAACTGTCCACTACTTAAAATTGAATAACGATAATTTGGTGCAGTTATTTGCTGTGCTTCATTCTTAACAAAATAATCGCTAATATCAAAATCTTCTGCGCCATGAGTAGTCAAAGCGGTATAACTTTGACGGGTATAAACTTTTTGCCCACTAAATTCGCTAAACATTGTATTAAAATTATTAATATTATCTGTGCGTGGTGGCGAAGTAAATTTTAATGCCTGCAAATCTTCTTCGCGCAAACTATTGCGGTTATAAACAGCTACTCCCGGTAATAAGGCTGGTTGTTTGAGAGCCAAACTCGGATCATCACTAAAAAAATTAGCATAACTAAATAATTTATGACTATTATCCTGTGGATCTTTTTCGACATAGCCAAATAATTCGCCAATTTTATCTGGGCGTTGATTGCTATTGTATTTGCCTGTACTTTTGGTGATAGTTGGCTGTTTGAGATAAATATATAACCTCTGCTTAGCACGAGTGAGCGCAACATAATTCAAACGATGAGCTTCCTTGTTATCATTAGCAATAATCTGAGTACCGAGCGTGGTATCCATGATTAATTCTGATCTCATTCCACCCTCATCGCGGAAATTACTAAAAAATGGGCGGCGATAATTAAAATCATACGTTCCATCCAGTTTTATCCCGCTTTTGAAGAATGGACAAAATAAGATTTCATATTCCAGCCCTTTGGCTTTATGTTGGGTGGTAATAATAATCTGCTCATCATCATTATCCAAGCGTACCAACTCTTCATTATTGCCATCTAAATCACTCTCCAGATTGGTTTGTGCATCATGAGTCTTATGTAAAAACCAATAGAGCAATTCGGCTTGATTATGTAATTTGCTCGCTTGCTTATTGAGTAGCTCAGCTAATTGCCAGATATTAGCCAGTTCACGATGTGAAACAATTGAGTCTTGCTGTGGATGGTTAGTAATTACATCTTGTATTAGATGATAAACCAGCGAAATTATGCCCTGCCGCTCCCAAATCTCCTTATAGGCAAAAAATTGTTGCTGTAATAATTCAAATTGATTATTATCAGGATTACTTTCAAGATTCAAACTAGCTAAATCAAGATTAAGTAATTGCGTACTCAGCGCGCGCATAAAATTTTTACGATTATTGAGATCACTGATTGCCAATAAAATATGATATAAATCTAGCGCACTGCTGGTAGCAAAAATATTGCCTAATTTCAGCTCCGCTGCCTTTAAACCATATTTAGCCAGAAATTTAACCAACTCGCTGGCTTCGCTATTTTTGGAAACTAAAATTGCAATCTTACCTTTGAGTTCTGGGTTTAATTTCAATAATGCTAAAATCTCAAAGCTAATTGCCATCAATAAACGCTTGCGCCGTTCATCGGCTGAAACACCGTTAATTGCAACAATTTGCACGGGTGCATCACTAAATTCAACATTGATCGAATTATTCCGAGCTAAAGCATTCAACTCATGCCGCTCTGGTAAATACAAGCCATTGTCACTTGCTGCCGCCACTACTTCGCTATAATCAATGCCACTCCCAAGAAAACTAGTCTCACTCGTACAATTTTGATTCTCCAAACTAAAGAGCTGATTAACAAAATTCATAATCTCAGGATGCGAACGAAAATTATGCTTTAACTCTAATTTAGTGCCAATTTGAGAACGTGCGGCAAGGTAGGTATCAATATCCGCACCACGAAAACGATAAATTGCCTGCTTGGGATCGCCAACGACCACAACATTACCGCGCCGATTAGATTGTTGCAAGTGATAAATCTGGCTAAAAATTTGCCACTGTAGGCTATCGGTATCCTGAAACTCATCAATAAAGGCAACGGGAAACTGCTGGTAGATTTTATCCGCCAGAATATTAGAAGAACTAGAGTCGGCATTAATCAAATTTGCTTTAAGGCTATCTGCAACTTTCTGAATCAAATCATCATAAGATAAAACTCCCGATAATTCATTAACTGCCGGAAATTTGGCTGCCAAATGCTGCATCAAATAGGCTAAAAACTGCGCTTTTGCCTGCCGTTTATCCTCTTCGCTAAGTTCACTCTGAGTAAGTAATGCCAAACTTGCTGGAACATTACTCAAATTATATTTAAGATGATAGTTATTATCAAGTAGTTCAAACATATCTTTGGGTAATTTGGCGCTGATTTTTTCAACTAGGCTTTGCTGAAAATCGCTGCTATTAAAAAGCTGCTCTAAATTACTCAAAACCTCGGCAATACAGCCCTTAAATTGTGGATTATTAATAATCTCACTGCGCATAAAATCAACAACCAGATTTTCTATTAAGCGACCTTTATTCGTAACCAATTCAAATTCACTCGGCGTTTTACATTCAAACTGATAATCTTCGATAATCCGCTTGCAAAAACCGTGAATGGTATAAATCGCCGATTGATCAAAATTTTGCAAGGCGCGGCTCAGCAGAGTTACATCTTTCTCAAACTGCTCTGTGCGTGTTGCGAGATATGCTAAAAAAATATCATCTTTGGAATCTAAGCTTTGCTTATTCATGACAATCAGAGTATTGATCGTGGTTTGAATCTGGGTAGCAATCCGTTGCTTTAGCTCATTGGTTGCATCATTGGTAAACGTTACCACTAAGATATTTTCAACACTTAGCGGCAAGCTTGCATCATACGGCTGGCTTGATTCTAGTAGTGCTTTAATGTAAAGACGTTCAATAGTCCAGGTTTTACCAGTTCCGGCACTAGCTTCGACCACATAAGCCTGATTGGCATGGTTAAAGCTGATTTGCTGTAGTGGGTGGAGTGTGTTATTCATGTGTATAATCTGTTCCAACTAAATATTTGTTTGGATTAAGGATAGCTTACTATTAAAATTATAATTGATTATGTCACCGCTGATTATCAAGCCAATAGCTTGTTCAATAACTGATAATGGCAAAATAAACCATTCCCGAGGATTATAACGCTTGCTTTCTTCGCCAAATACATCTAGATTTAGACAGGCACTGGCAAAAAAAGTGTGCATAATATGCTCGAATTTCTGTGGATTGAGGTTATAACACTCATAGATTGATACGATCTCAACTGGTGCCATCAGATACGTTGCTTCATTCTCGGCATTTTTAATGCGTTCTTCAACTGGGATAGTTGAATAACCAATCTTGTAAAGATTATCAATATTAGCAACTTTAGGATTAGTGCTTTTTGATTTTAGAATATAAATATACCCTGTTGATTGATCATCTTCGCTGATAAGATTAAACCCATGATGAAATTCAGCAATATTTTCGGCATTTGATGACGATACAATTTGACCATTATCATAGAGCATTTTACCTAATGATCTGAACAACATATTTGACTCTGTACCATTTTCAAAAACACAATAAATACGTCCGTCAAACTTGCTATTCTTATCTTTTACTAAATCATAAACTGTTTCTAAATACCCAAGTACTCCGTTAATTATGAAATAAGTATTTGGTGCTAAGCTTTGCTCATTAAATTTAATTAATTTTCGAGCTCCTGATTTTAATTCGGTTTGACATTGTTTAAATAATGGCTCATATTTGGCAAAGTTTTTGCACACCTTACGTCTCGCCACAAAGTCCGTAGCTTGACGCTCTGAACTATGCTTCACATGTTTTAAATCAAAAATACCTAATGCCGAGCTGTCATCACCTAAAATACTAGCTAAAAAATCATCTTGCAAAATATCATCCAATGACTCGATGGGTTTTTCTTGGATTTGTAGTAAATTATGCTTGTCATGTGGTTTCAGGGTAATAGATTTCTCGGGTTCATCCCGAAAATTTTCAAGGCGTTTAGCTAATTTTCGCTCATTCATATCAAGCATATTAGTTGGTTCATGTCCATGCTGATCGATAAATTTATTGATTTCATTGAATGATTCAATCAGCCGATCATCCGCTGAGATAACTGGATTAGTTGGCTTAATGCTAAAAACCTCACCAAAATCGCTGTCGTCTAAAATATCATCTAAAGATAAATATTGTTTATCCATTTTTAGCTTTTTCCCGAGCATAGTTTTTCATGTAAATAATAAATTCAGCCAATCGACGCTCTTGTGGGTCTGCCGCATTAATTTCCGGTGCTCTTCCCATGTGGCTAATAAATAATTTTAATTTAGGTGCCAATATAATTGCTTCTTCGGGTGTAATATCAATTTTAATCGCATCAATCGTTTCTTGAATAAGCCGCAATATCTGCCGAGTCACCGATTTAGATAAGATTTCAAATGCTTTTTGGAATGGGTTGATTTTATCAATTAAATCAATGTTAATGTCATCAATATTAACAAAAGTGTTTGCCATTCTGATAAATCGCTTGTCACCTTCTTGCTTAATCTCACCATTTTTGATAACTGAGTCAACTACCACATGTTGGCGAACTTCTTCAATTTCTTCTTTGGTCAACTCAGGATATTTAACTTGGATAATTTTAGGAATTAAGACTTTATTAATAACCTCTGGCTCAAGATTGCCAGGCATAGCTTTTAACATTTGTGCATCTTGTAAAATCGTTGCTTTGAGATCATTCAAATCTGATTCAATGATATTTTGAACTCGCTTGGTTGATGGCATTTTGAAGCCGCGAATTTTAATCGTGCCCGCTTCTTCGGGTGTATCATCAAATTCAACTTTAGTTCTAAATTTGAAGTTAGGAGCTAATACTTGCTCCATCAGTAATGATGCAGTAATAGCTTTGAGCATATTATTTACCGATGTTTTTACTTCTGAGTCTTGAGCATCTGGCTGAGCAATTAGGTTGGTAAATTGGGCATGAGTTTTATTGCTACTATCTCTGGTAGCTCGTCCAATAATCTGGATAATCTCCGTTAATGAACCACGATAGCCGACGGTTAAAGCATGTTCACAATATGGCCAATCAAAACCTTCTTTTGCCATACCAAGAGCAATGATTAAATCCATATCAGCGGCTGATTTTATACCACGTAAATACGTGACCAGCTTTTCACGATGGATAGGCTCATCATTGACTAAATCCGCTACTTTGATAATCTTACCATCACCATGGCGTTTAATGTAAATTACACTGCTATCAGCATCAACATGATCTACTTCACCAATTTTATCAATGATGTAGTCTACTTCGTTATGTTTATCTTTGGTTGATTCACCAGAATTAACATTCGGAATATGTAAAATGGTTTTTTTATCGGTATCTAGCATCTCCATGATTGCGGTGGTATAACGTCCTTGGTAAAAATGATAACCAATCCCCAAAGTTTTAAGATAGTTATAGCCATTTAACTGATCGTAATAATTATAGGTCACTTTATCAAATTTGGCTTCATCTTCTGGACTAAGCACAGGTACACTATCTCCACGAAAATACGAGCCCGTCATGGCGACAATATGCACCGAAGATTTTTGCATCAAGTTCCGTAGCAGCTCACCGAGGCGGTTATCGGCATCGGCTGATACATGATGAAATTCATCAATTGCTAATAATACATTGTTGAATAGGTTATCCTCAAGCTCCTCATAGGCAAAGCGTAAGGTCGCATGGGTGCAAATTAAAATCTTCTCATCATTAGCCATGAAGTTTTTAAATACTTCAACCTTGCTTTTGCTGCCATCGTTACCTGGTGTACACAGGTTATAGTGATCATTGGGCTGCCAATCAGCAAAAAAGCCGTATTTACTGAGCTCAGTATCGCCAAACGAACCACCAATTGAACGCTCAGGTACTGCCACAATTACCTTTTTTAGCCCTTGATTAATTAGCTTATCTAAAGCAATAAACATCAATGCCCTTGATTTACCCGATGCTGGTGGTGCTTTTAATAGCAAGTATTGTGAATTACGCGATTCAAAGGCATTAGCTTGCATTTCACGCATGCCATAGTGGTTAATCTTGGAGCTTTGTCCAGTTTGGGCATAGGTTACATGTATTAAATCAGTCATTATTTATCCTTCAGCTTTTTATTTTGCTTCTGTGGTGGCAAGAAATTTTCACTACTAATTACTTTTTGCCCTGTTTCTTCCTCAAAATCTTCTTTAGCCCGTTTAGCAATTTTACCTCCACGTTTTCCTGCTTCAATATTTTCAGTAAGCCCCTCAGCTTGATCTGATTGAGCAATGTTACGCGTAGACAATTCAGCTAACGCCGTAAAAATAAGTTCAGCCTCATTCATATGATCACGTAAATTTTGTGTTTTTAGTTCTTTAAGTGCTTTGTGTTCTTTGACTGTTACACCAGTCCATTCTTGATGAATAATATTTGTTAGCAATGCAAATTCTTCTGACTTTTCAATACCGTGCTCTTTCCAATAATCAGTTAGTTTATTGCGTGTTTCTTGTCCCATCATGCGTTGTTGAATCCATTTATCACTACGCCCCAAATTCTGCCAATTTTCCCGTGCACGGTCTAAACTCTGCTCTGGATCAGCAATTTCTTGCATACGTTCATAACCAACTTTAGCTAACCATAATTTGAATGGCTCAGCTTTTGGTGATGGTATAGATTGTATAATACGTAAAATAGCTTGTACATCTGCAGCTAAAGTTTTCCGAGTTTTACCTGTTTCAGTTTTCATTGCTACCTGGGGACAATTTGTCCCTATGTAATCTGCAAGTAATCCATCTCGCTTACGTAACTTTTTTAAGTAATCCGTTGGATTTATTGAGTCTGTCAATATCTCAACTATATCAATCACTGAAAAATACCACTTTTCCAATTCACTATCCCAGTGACTACGCACTTTTTTTGATTCAAATAATTTTATATCAGTCATATTTTCATTCCAACTTAATTAAATTTGAGCTATTAATTTTTACTACATCGTTGTCTTAGTAAAGGTTACACCATCAAACTTTACTAAGTGTTTCCTTTAGTAAAGTTTAATGCGCTAAACTTTACTAAAGATGTTTAAATAGCGTTCAAAACTATATAGTTTGTTTCGTTGTAATCCCGTAACTTCTATCAAGATACCTTTTTCTACAAAATCACTCAATAATAAATTTGCCGTAGGCTTACTAACCCCTAATGGTTCAATTATATCGGCACTACTAATTATAGGCTTTTGATATAAAAAATCTACTAGTGCTTTTGCATTTTGTGACTTTTTGCCAAAACTGAATATTACCGAATCAATCTCTTGCTTTAATGTCAATATCTGTTTAAAGGTATCAACCCCGCTTTTAGCAGTTTCAATAACAGCAGTTAAGAAAAATTTTAACCATCCATTCAAGTTATTTTGAGTCCGAACAAATGTTAATGATTCATAATATAACGATTTATTACGCTCAATAAAGTCAGATAAATAAAGTGATGGTTTATTTAATAACCCATTACTAACCAAATACAAGGTTATTAACAACCTACCAATACGACCATTACCATCTAGAAATGGATGAATAGTTTCAAATTGATAATGCGCTATAGCTATTTTTATTAAATGTGGTACGTATATTTCTTCATTGTGCAAAAAATTTTCTAAATCACTCATCAAATCTGGAACTAACTCATGATGTGGCGGTACAAAATATGCAGTTGCTAAGTTTGCACCACCAATCCAGTTTTGTGATTTACGAAATTCGCCTGGTTGTTTAGTTTCGCCACGCACACTATTTAACAATATCGCATGAATGTTTTTTATCAAGCGATTACTTATTGGTAATGTATCGAGTTCTTTCAACGCATTATTCATCGCATCAATATAATTGCGAACCTCTTGCCAGTCATCACGTTTTTCAGGATTAATTTGATCTTTAGCCAATAAAACTTCATCAATCTCGGTTTTGGTACCTTCAATCTTGCTCGATGTATTTGCCTCTTTGGTAATATGCATCTGGATAAAAATATCTACATTCGGCACTATCATCGTAAATGCATTTAACTCACCCAATGCACGAGTTGCATCTTCCAGCAAAGTATTAATCTGTGGATCATCCCAAGTGAAGGTATGATTAATCATACTTGGTACAAAGCTTTTGTATTGGTATTCTTGGCGTTGTCAAGCCCCCATTATTAGTACCAACCGAAATTAGACACTTTCCATATACCACA
>ERZ650304.172-NODE-172-length-40790-cov-26.102884_pt1 | contig 40790 bp, 38 predicted proteins | sample MGYA00376240_ERZ650304 | MGnify/ENA primary metagenome ERZ650304 (study PRJEB26733, sample SAMN07839271) | wastewater metagenome | biome: small river; feature: stream; material: water | place: USA: North Carolina | collected 2016-03-01 ... | reverse complement strand
CCCAGCTTCACGCGGAACTCCTCCGGCGTCAGGTACTTCTGGCCCTTCTCGCCACCCAGGTCGATGCCGTACTCCGCGCTGTTCCGGCTTCGTGCGTCAACGTATCGCATGAAGTCCTCCATCTGGCCCGGCTCTGAGCCCTGCGCGAGCTGAGCCAGGAGCGCGTCGCGGTCGCCGTCCTTGCGGGCGAGCAGGTCGAAGGCGCGCTGGAAGTGTCCGTCCATCGTGGAGACGGTGCGGCCCTCAGAGTCGATCTGCGTCGCCGCGCCGTAGCCCAGCATCGTGGGTGCGGCCTTCGGGATGCCGCCGAGGTTGGAGACATAGGCGTTGCGGTCCTTGATCGAGGTGGCCCGCATCGTCTGGAGCATCTGGTCGCCCTTGGCCAGGGTCTCCTCCAGGTTGCCGGTCTTGACGGCGAGATCGCGCACCATGTCCGCCCGCTCGGTGGCCGGGCTCTCGCTATGGATTATAATCGGTAGTGTGTAGTCGGTGAGGCCCCGGAGATCCTTCTCGGTGATCGCGGTCTTCAGGTTGAGGAAGTCGTCGAGGTCGGCCAGCGGGTCGTTGAGCTTGATCTGCTGCAGCAGCGCCACCGTCTCCGGGGCGTACCAGTCAGAGCCACCATCCTCGCCGAACAGCCGAGCCACGGTCTTGTCGTAGGCTTCGCGCTGCTGGTCACCAGGGCTGTACTCGTCCTGCATCTGGCGGTCGCGTCGTACGGCGCGAGTCAACGAGGTGTTGTAGTCGACGGCCGAGCGCCGCAACGGCGTGAGGGCGTTGTAGTCCTCCCACGTCATCGGCTCGGTCTGCTTGGCGATGTTGCCGGGCTTCGGCTTGCTGCCCTCCGGCGCCGGCTCTTCGCCGGGAACCTTCAGCGCCTCGACCCGACGGGCGCGCAGCGCTGCGTCGAGCTTGGCCTGGGCCTCGTCGATGTCGGCCTGGTAGCGGTCCTGCTCACCCGCCTCCATCGTCCATAGGTCCTCGGGCGTGATGTACGCCGGGGGTGCGCCGCCGGCGATCCATCCCCACGGACGATCGCCGGCTACACCAGGCTGCGCCTCTTCGCCGCGCTTGAGGATGGCCGCCAGCTCGGCCCGGGCTGCGGCGATGGCGTTCGGGTCGTACGACGGCTTCGGCGCAGCAGCCGCTGCGGTCGTCCCCATGGTACGGAGCTGCGTCATCCACGAGGGAGCAGGCGTGTCAGCCGAGACAGGGCGCCGCGGCTTCGGGGTTGCCGCCTCACCACTGAGGTCGATCGGCATCTCCGTGCCTCCCTACTTGTCCTGAGCCTTCAGCTGATCCAGGTCGATCTTGACCTGCGCCTGGTGGTCCTTGATCGCAGTCACGTCAGCCCGGAGCTCGTGGATGGCGTCCGTGATCTTGTCGATCGCGTCGCCGATGTTCCGGCTGTCGTGGTTGGTGATGATGGACTCGGTGATCTTCGACGCCTTCTCGTGAGTCGAGTTGGCCTTGTCGTTCGTGTCCCGAGCCAGCGCGAGCATCTGCCCGCCGAACTTCCACATGAGCACGTAGAGCCCGATGATGGCGATAGCGAGCACCGGCCATCCGGAGTCGGCTGCTTCAACTGCTCGTGCGAGAGAGTCCACGGTCCACACGTCCTTTCGTCAGAACGCCGGGACGACGACAGCGTGCTGCCCTCGCCCCGGCGTCCATGGTCGGCTGCCTCAGTACCGCCCGCCGGGCTTCTCGTCCGAGGGCCCTTCCCGCCCTTCGGGCTTGCCGCCGGGCTCCTCCGGGCCATTCGGCTCGGGCGGGCCGCCGTGCATCGGGGGCTTGCCGCCACCCTCGCCGCCGCCGCTGGCCTTGTCGGCACCCTTGAGTGCGTCAATGGCTGCGCCGGCAAGCTCCTGAATCTGGCCGAGCAGCTCGATGAGCTGGTCCATCTTGTTCTCCTAGGTCTCTGGCACGAGCCCCGGGTGGCGGGAGGTCTGGCCTCCCGCCACCTAGGTGACTCAGTTGATCCGCTCGAGGACGGCCGTGCCGTCGGTGAGGGACTCGCCGATGTCGACACCCGTGGTGCTGGGCTGCGAGCCGGCAGTGGTACCGGCCGTGGTGACGCGGTACGCCTGACCGTTGGTGAACTCGATGATCTGACCCCAGACGACAGCCGTGGAGTTGGCGCGAGCGCCGCCACCCAGGTCCTCGCCCAGCGGAGTCGGGTCGTCGAGCACCGACAGCGGGTTGTTGTGCGCCACGTCGCCAGTCTCCTGGATGGTGAGCATGCTGTCCAGGTTGGTGGTCGACTCGTACGGCTGGTGGAACCACTCGGGCGTGCTGAGCAGCGTGTCGGCACCCGACAGCGGGTACGTCGACGGAGCCACGCTGAGCTGGGCGCGAGCCGCGGCGACCTTGGCGGCCACGTTGGTGAAGCTCGTCCCGACCACCGTGAGGTTGTCGACCGAGGCGGGCAGGAACAGCGGGACGACGCCCTCGGACAGCTGGTCGATGACCCAGCAGTCGTAGGAGAAGTCCTGGACGTACTCGGTGCCCTTGAAGCGGGTGCCGCCGTCCTGCTCACGACGCTCGCTGAAGTGCTCGTAGGTCTGGATCGCGTTCTTGTACGCGGCCAGAGCGACGACCTGGCGCTTGGTCCGGCTGCCGGTCGAGGAGTTGGCGACCGGGTCGACGACCAGGTTGCTGTCCGTGTAGACCTTGGGCAGGAACTCCGGGTGGATCTTGACCATCTTCCACGACCCCTTGAGGGTGCCGAGGTAGCCGGCCGCGTTGGCTCCGGAGATGTCGCCGTCCTTGAGCAGCTTGAACGCCGACTCCGTGCCAGCACCAGCGTCGATGAGCGCGTTGATGTAGACGAGCTCGAGGGCCGAGGTGATGAGCAGGAAGCGCTCGTTGTTGCCGAAGTTGCTGTCGAACCAGTTGTCGGAGAACAGCAGCGTCAGCGCGTCGAGCGTGGCGAGCGGGTCCGCGTCGTCGAGGTACATGCCGGTGATCGTGGCGAACGACGGCTGGATCTGGTTGTCGTAGTCCTCGCCCGGCTCCGCGATCCACTTGTAGTCCTGGGCATCGCCGGTGCAGGAGACCCGGTAGGCGTCGGCCAGGGCGGGACCGACGGTGTCGGCGCCGGTGCGGGGAACGAGCTTGCCCGTCATGTGGCCCATGACCGCGGCGAGCAGGCAGTACTTGTCGTGGTCACGGAGCACCGTGGTCTTCATCTTGCGACCGGTGTACTCCTGGACGATGTTCTTGATGGGCGAGTAGCGGAGCTGCTCGTCGAACACCGTGAAGCCGAAGGCGCGGTGACGCGACATGGAGTAGGTGCGCCACTCGATGGGCGGCACGCCGTTCTTCCACTCGTTGGTGAACTCCGACCCGGAGTAGTGGTCGGCACCGATGCGGCCGATGTCGGCGTCCACGATGTAGTCGTCGACCCGGATGTCGGGCACCCGGATGGATCGGGCGTTCGGATTGGGCTTGATCTCGTTGCCGGTGAACATGCCGGCGACGGGGGACGTGATCCTGAGGTACGTGGCCAGAGCGACCTGGTAGTCGGTCAGGCTGTCCTTCTGGACTGGTGCGACCATGTCGCAACCTCCTTGTGTGGTGTGCCTGAACTTTCAGGCGCTGGCAATTCAGAACCTAGAGCCCAGGTGCGGGCGCCGCCACATCAGACACAGCTTCTTCGGGGTTACTCGGCGAAGCACCTGTAGATGATGCTGATGTGACACCTAGTTTGTCGAGCAACAGTTGCATGTTCTCAGCCATGATTCGCTGGTTCTCCTGCAACTGCTTGATCACGTCGGTCTGCATCCCGAGCTGCAGATCCTGTCCGGCGACGAAGCCGTTGAACGACTCCTCCATGGTGGCGATCCGCTGGTCACGCTCGCTGACCTCGGCCGCGTCACCGCCGTTCCAGAGCTTGCCGATCTCCTGGGCGCTGCTGGCGCCAGAGAGCTCGATCTGCTTGGAGATGATGTAGCTCATGGCACGGGCGGCCTGGCCGATCATGTTCGGGTCCTGAGTGGCGGCCAGGGCCGGCATCGCCTGGCTCAGCGGGACGAAGAGCTGGTTGAGCACGCGGAGCTGCTTCTCGTCCTCCATCTCGGTCAGAGAGCCGGGCACGCAGCGCACCCAATACTCGGTGACCATGTCCTCGAAGTCGATCTCGAGCTTGCCCTCCTCGTTGAAGTTCTCCGGAGGCATGCCAGCTTCGAGCAGCTTGATCCGCGCCTCGGCAGTCGGCGCCATCTTCTTCACCGTACGGAGCTCGGTGAAGAAGATGGTCAGTGCGTAGGAGCAGTAGTGGCTGAAGAAGGACTCGATGGCCTTCTGGTCGTTGTTCGTGGTGATGTCGACCATCTGCTGCTGGGCGTCCACACCTTGAGGCGTAGCGCTCATGCCGGCGTTGGACTGCTGAGCCATCTGCTGATCCGCGGTGCCGAACATCTGCACCATCGACCCGAGGTTCTGCTGACTGATCTGGCCGTACTGCATGAGGGTCTGAGTGTTGACCTCGAACGGCTCGATGCGCGCGCTGGGGTTGGAGATCTGCGTGTACTTGCCCGGGCTCAGGTTCGGGATCGCATTGGGCGCCCCGTAGCCGATGATGCTCGGGTTGATGTTGCGGTACCACAGCTTCATCGCGCCGTTGAGCATGAGGTCCTGGAAGTCCTGGCGGCCCACCAGCAGCTCAACACGCGACTTGCCCAGCGGCTGCATCTCGTCCTTCTCCAACACCATGAAGTGGACCGGGTGCATCTTGAGCGGGTGCTTGTTCCGCTCGATGCGCAGGAGCATCTTGGTCCGGACCTCGAAGGTGAGGAAGTTCTCGCCGTCGTTGGTGTAGCGGGTGACGATCTCATAGCCGTCAGGCGTGCGACCCTTGTGCTTCTTGGTCTGGAAGGCAGCCGAGCGCATGTCGCGCACACCAGGGCTGGTCTGGAGCATGCGCTTCAGAGCGGCGTGATCCCAGCCCGGCACCTGGCTGCGAATCAGGTTGACGACCTCACCCCTGGTCAGATAGCGGCGGATGTAGACGATCGTGGCGTCCCGGATGTCCTTGGCCCCGGGCTCGGGGAAGACGTCCCGGTAGTGGATCGAGTCGTACTTGATGTACCAGCCGTTCTTGGCGTCACGCAGCAGCACGGGGATCACGGTGGCAAAGCCGAGCGTCAGCGCCGTCTTGGCACTGGCGAACAAGTTCTGCTGCATGTCGTTGCTGTAGAGGTCAGACCCGATGATCTTGGTCGTCAGGATGTGACGAGACAGGATGCCCTTCACCTGGTCATCGTTGAACACCGAGACGACCTCGACGTTGGGCGTGTTCTGCACGAGGTTCTTGGCCGCGCGCCGGACCAGGCCCGCGGTCTCGCCTGAGCTGATGTTCGGCAGGTCCGGCTTCTGACTGATGACCTCGGCGTCGCCCAGCTTCTCGAGCACCTCGTAGCCCTCGACCCGTGCGTCCATCTCGGACTTGAAGCTGGTGTACTCCCGGTAGAGGACATCAGCGCAGGGCGCGAAGCCTCGCCATTCCAGCCCGTTTCGGGCCGCCGGGTCGTATCCGACGTACCACTGTGAGAAGTCGGTGACGGCCTCGTAGCCATCGATCACTGCCATTGCTTCAGCCTTCCTCGCTCAGACCAGACTCGCTCGCGCCGTACGTCGGCCCGACGAAGCAGGGGGTTGCTCACGTTGATGTAGGGGATGTTGTCGCCGTACGGTGCGACACCGCGAGGCAGGGCGTAGAGACGCTGGAAGTATGCACCGCTGCCGCTGCTGTAGCCGCCACCGCCACCGCCGTAGCCGCCGTAGCCTCCGCCACCGAAGTCCACCCAGCCGGAGCCGGAGCCCTTCTTGTCGTAGGCGGACCTCGGAACGAAGTCCAGCTTCTCGACGGCGTCGAGCAGATCCTTGAGCCCGTCCTTGGTGATCTTCTCGATGCTCGGAACTTCCCAGCCGGCAGGCCGTGCCTCGAGCGCGCGCATGCCTGTGTTGATTCCAGCCACCTTGTCGACGGCGTTACCTCGCTGGTCCATGGCCAGGCCGGTGCCCTCGGGGCTGATCATCCCGCGCATCGGCTGAAGGCCGAACGCTCCGAGCAGGTTCTGCCGCTTGAACCCGGTGGCCAGCGGCATGCCGTCCCAGCCGATCACGTAGGTGGTGTTCAGCTGGTTGTACTCCAACGTGTCGCTGTAGGGGATCTGGTCGGAGTAGATCAGGTCGATCAGCCGTGGCGTGCCAGCCAGGGTGTTGGTGCCGTACATGATGCGCCGCATGCGCCACGTCGCCTGGTCCTTGCTCAGGCCGAGATCGACGCCCTCCTGGACGATGTCCTTGCCCAGGTCGTCGCGGAGCTTGTCGCGCTGCGGGAGCGTCATGTAGATGCCGTTGAGCGCCGCGGTGCCCAGCGTGGTCGAGCCTGCGCGCAAGCCGTCGATGACCGCGCGCCGGCCGTCGTCGGTGAGCTCCTCGCGCCCGGTAGCCTCGTTGACCTGGGACAGCAGTGCCATGTTCTGCTGGGCCACCATCTGCTTGGCCTGAGCCTCGACCTCATCAGCATCCCACCACACACCAGCGGCCTCGTACTGCCTCTTGATGATCTGCGATGCCTCGTCCTCGGTGAGGTTCATGGAGATCGGGTTCTTCGAGTCGAGTGCCAGCTTGTTGGAGCCCTGCCACGCAGCGAGGATGTCAGTGGTCAGCGAGCCTTGGTCGTCCGGCATGAGCTGGACCTTCTTCACCTTGACCGGCATGTTCCAGCGGAACATGTCGGATCCGCCGAAGCCGCCAGTGAAGATCGAGCCGAGCAGCGCCATGCCGAAGCGGTTCTCGGTGAAGGACCTGATCGTGGCTCCGGCCTCGTCGCGGGCCACGTAGCTCTGCTTCATGTTGCCGTCGGAGTCGACGTACTGCTGCAGGCCGGAAGTCTCGTAGGGGTTGCCCCTCACGTCACCCTGAAGGTTGCGGTCGCTGTCACGCGCAGGCAGCGCATACGGGTCACGGTCGTACCTGTCGGACCCGGTGTAGATGGTGTTGACGAAGGCGTTCTCGAACATCATCCGCTCGAGCACGCCAACGGCGGTGATCATCAGGTGGCCCGCACCGACGTTGTCGCCCTGCTCCTGGGCGTCCACGGCGTTGGCGTGGAGCTCGTTGGCCGTGGCAACGGCGTCGCTCCACAGTTGGGACTGAACGATCGGGTGAGCCCCGAGCCCGTCCTTGAACCCGGCAATGATGTCTCCGAAGTCACCGGTCTGGTAGAACCGCTCGAAGCCCATCACCGGGGACAGGAAGTAGCGCATGGTCCAGTTCATCTGAGCCAGCGAGTCCGAGTCAGGGTTGGTCGGGTCGGAACGGAACCAGGAGTCCATGCCCATCGGCAGCCAGTTGAGGAAGATCGTGTCCTTGTTCCGGATGTCGTTCTCGGTCGACCGAGGGTCGTGGATGAACGCCGCGCCCTGCTGCTGCGCGGCGAGCCGACGGCGCTTCTCCTCGTCGTCCTCACCCCAGAAGCCTAGAGATCCGGCGATCATGCCGAAGGTGAACAGCGCAGTGTGCGTGATGCCGCCACGGATGAACGAGTCGGCCAGGTCGAGACCCTCGACGACCTCGGACATGTCGTAGTACTCATCCTCCTCGGGCACGAAAGGCTCGCCGGCCAGCCCGGCGCGGAAGCGTCGGTTCAGCTTGGACTTCTTGCGGCCGTCGAACCAGAAGGCGGCGAAGTCGGCGGCACCCTGCAGACCCGTCATGTTGATCACCGAGTTGGACCAGAAGTTCTGGAACACGGTGAGCAGCTTGAGCATGTTGCCCGCGGCGTTGCGCCAGGGCTTCCCGCTCTCAGCCAAAGGCTCGATGACTTCACGTGTGGCGAGTGAGAGCACCGAGGGCTTGAGCGACCGGATGTTGGAGATGGCCGCGATTGCCATGTTGTGGGTCTCGAGGTCTTGCTTCTTCAGCCATTCCGGGTCACGTGCGATCCCGGCAAGGAACCGCTCGGCCGAGTAGACGTTCTCGCCTAGCGGGTCAGCAGCGATCCGACGGAGCACCGTCTCGACGTAGATGCGTGCCAGGTCACGAGGAGGCATGCCCCAGGTCGGGTCCTGCATCCGGGCGCCGGCGCGGGTGAACTTCTCCAGCCGGTGTTCCCATGTCCCGACGGTGCCCATCACGGGGTACTGGAAGCTCAGCTCCTTGTAGATGAGGGACTTGAAGGCAGGCACCCGGCTGAGCGCGTGAGTCAGAAGGTCCAGCTTCTGCAGCTCGTCGAGGGTGAACGTCGGCTTCGTGCCGAGTGCCTCAGCGATCGCACCGATCCGGGTGTCAGCAATTCGCTCCCACCAGCGGGCCTCTATGCGGCCGAGCCGTCCTGTGGACTCTCCGGCGGCAAGGTTGGCCATGGTGTTGATCGAGCGGCGGTAGAGCGCCTCCACAGGGGCGGAGGCGATCAGCACAGGGTTGAACAGCGAGAGCCCGACGCGGAGGTTGAGCGCCGAGCGGAACAGCGCTGTCGTCGTGGTGGTGTGACCGAGGAAGGTCTGGCCGGAACCACGGACACCGCGCACCGTCGTGGCACGTGAGGCAGGCATGTCCTGCTCCTTGCGCCACCTGTCGATCCGGCGACGCTGCTTCCCCATGGCGCTGGACGGGTCGGCGCCACGGCGGCCGGGCGCGTAGATCCGGTCACCTGCGACGAGCTGCTCGAGCTGGGCCTGCGCCGTGTTGAAGTACGTGGGGTCCGTGGCCAGCAGGTTCTCGTCCTCCGCGATGGAGACGAGCATGTGGTGGTTCTCGGGGTCCATCAGCTGTCGGGCCAGCAGGATGTCACTGGACACCGGGAGGTCCCGGGTCTCGGTAGTGGCGTCCTGGTAGCCGTGCATCAGGCCGTCCACGGCGAGCAGGTACATCGAGTCGAAGCGAGGCTCGGCCACCAGGCCGGTCTCGGTGTCGCCATCCTTCATCAGCCACGCGCTGCCGAAGGCAGTGTTGACCCAATCGTCCCAGGACGTCGCACCGTTGGGGGCCCAACCGCCGTCACGGTTGCGGTTCCGCTGGAACATCGTGGTGAGGTGGCCGATGTCGATGAGCGGGATATTCCCGCCGGCCACCGGTAGCTCGTGCTTCTTGATCGTGGTGAAGATGTAGTTGGCCGTCTCGATGGCGTCGGGTCCGCTGATCAGCGAGAGGTCCACACCGTTCTCGTCGAGGCCGTAGGGTCGGCCGAGACGCGAGCGCACCCAGGAGTCGACCATCGTCTTCTGGCTGCCGAACAGGTTCAGGTAGTTCAGGATGTCGGCGCTGATCTCGCGGTAGCGCCGCTGGTCAGGCTCGGACCAGTCGGTCTGGTCGAGCTCCTTGAACAGCCCGACGATCTCATCGCGTGCAGCAGCACGCCGCGCGGTCTCGGGTGCAGCCTCGCGGCGCCACCCAGCGAGCCGAGAGACCTTCTCGTCCGGCAGCGCGGTCATCATCTGCCAGAGATCCTGGCCGTTGACACCTGTCTTCGGGTCCACGCCCTTCGGACGAAGTGCCTTGGCGTAGGACTCCGCTGCCTTGAGTCGGTTGTGGGCGGTGAGCGCACCGATCGACAGGCTCGCGGCCATGACGTTGTGTGCAGACACAGCGGCCGGCGCGTTGGGGTCGTACGCCTGGCCGTCGGTTGCCGGGTTGTCGCCTGCGGAGTGTGCCTCGCCGAACTGCAGGTAGACGCGCAGCGAGCTGCCGCTGTCGTCGGTGATGGTCACGGTCCAGTCGTTGTTGAGGTACATGCCTGCCCCCGTGTCGAGCAGCGTCAGCTGGTCGTTGAACCGCTTGAACAGCTCGGTGTGCAGCGGGGAGCCCACCGCGGGGGCGAGCAGGTCGGCGAAGATCCCAGGCACCAGCTTCGTCTTGGCGGCGCCCGTGTTGGCCAGCGGGTGGCTGAATCCACCGGAGCGGATCACGTTGTCGACATGGCCGTTACGCGTCATCAGGTAGATGAGCACCGCGGTAGCGATCTGAGTCGACGGGTCCTCGTTGACGAAGTTGTCGATCCAGCTCGGGTCGATACCCTCCTGCTCGAGCGCGAAGTCGGTCAGAGTGTCAGCGATCGCAACCTTGGCACGCGAGAGACTCGAAGCATCGGCCACGTCGAACTTGAGGTCGAGCCGGTTCTGCAGTCGGTTCAGCATCGTCATCGTCAGCACACGTGCCGTCGGATCAGCCGGGTCCGTGCCCGGGAAGAGGAACCGAACCAGGTCGTCAGTGAAGTCGTACTGGAAGAAGGCCAGAGCGTTACGCATGCCACTGACCCGGCCCTCGTTGGCCTCCTTCTTCCGAGCACTCCGGAGGTCGGTCAGCCCGTCAAGGGTCAGCCCGTTGGGGAACACCGGCACCCGGAGGAAGCTGGCGAACTCCTGGATCGCCGGAACCATGTTCAGCTTGAGGCCGTTCCACTCCAGCTGCATCTTGTCGCCGTACATCTGCAGCGGGATATCCATGGTGACCATGCGGCCGTAGCCGGCGCGGTTCTCCACGCTGGTGATGGTGGCCGTGGAGTTGGCGTTGAGGAAGCTGTCGGTCTTGGACTTGGCGAGCGCCACGTTGAGCCCGTCGCCCATCGCGAACAGCGTGGGCAGGTCGCTCGGGTCGGGAGCGGCGAAGCCGTGTCGGTACAGGATCACCCGGCCGTTGGTGTGGATGAACGGCAGGATGTCTCCGACCATCAGCTCGTCCTCGACCTCGAGGCCGAGGGAGGACTTGGACGTGATCTTGCTGTGGAACCTGTCGAGGGCAGTCGACAGCGACATCACACGCTCAGGATCCTGACCGCCCATCTCCAGCAGGAGCTTGCGGTACTCAGCGCTCGGGGCAGTGATGGTGCGCAGGTGTTCCAGCGCCAGGGCGTAGATCCCGTTGTCGTCGTTGTTGTCGAGCAGCAGGTTGTAGTTGGTGTACAGCGAGGTCGGCAGCAGGTTGTTCACTGCCTTCCGGTCCTTCAGCTTGACCGTGTAGGGGTTGACCATCATGGTGCCCTGGTCGAGGCTGCCGAGCTGGTCGACCGCGAACGCGATGACAGACTGTCGGAAGGGCAGGATGTTCCGGGTCTCGGTCAGCGTCGACTCGTAGGCGCGCTCGTTCTGCGACTGGCTGGAGAACTCGACCGGGGCGTACATGTGGCGCGAGCCCTGGATGGACGAGTAGCGCATCTCCTGAAGCAGCCGCTCGCCGAAGAACCGGAGCTCGGACCCGCCGTTGCCGGACCCAAGCACCACGGTGGCGCCAGTGTTGGACAGCCAGGACAGCGTCCGCTCGAGCATCTTCTGCTGCTGCTCGAGGCTGCGCGCCGGCCGGTCGAAGGTAGCCAGGTCGACCAGCACGATGTCACCCTTGACGACCTGATTCCAGAGCTCGCGCTTCTCGTTCAGCGACTCGACAGTGAGCACGCCACCGGGGTAGTCCGGTGCGCCCTCAGCCACCACGCGCCAGCCACGCTCCTGCGCGTTGACATCGGTGCGGCCTCGGTACGCCTCGAGCAGGCGCATCGTGTGCGGCGCCTCCTCGATCTTGCGCGGGCCGACCGGCAGGCCGTCAGCCATGAAGTCGAAGTAGTTGGTCTCGGCCTTGATCATGCCGAGCGCCTCAGCCAGGATCCCGTTGAAGCCACGGTACGCCGCGCCCTCCGGGAGCTTCTGCGACCGCGAGGAGCGGACCTTGGCCGAGGTGTTGTTGAGGAAGATGATCCGCTCCATGCGGGCGTTCCGCTCGGAGTCGGTGAGCATGGAGCGCACCTTCAGCGTCTTGGCGGCACTCACGTTGCGGAGCGGCGTATCACTGAGGTCGCCCGGCTCACTGGTCCAGCCGTAGCCGAACCGGACCAGCATCTCGTCGGTGATCCTCGAGTAGTTCCCGATCAGCGCGGGGTTGACCAGGTACTCCTCGTCGAAGTAGCGGGGCACTCCCTGGTCACCGGTCTCGCCCACCATGGAGCGCAGCACGTCGGAGCTGAGCTTCACGAGCTTCGGGTTCTCCATCGGGAGCGGCTCGTCCGGGGTGGCTGCGTAGTGCGCAATGACCTCCTCGGCCGTCATCGCCTTGGGCTTGCCGTCCACGGTGCCGACCACGATGTGGTGCAGGCTCAGGTGCTTGTAGAGCGCGTTGTAGTACTCCGGCGGTAGCGAGCTGTCTGACTCCAGCAGGATCTGGGTCTTGGCCCGCAGCAGCGCACCGAGGTCGTGGTTGAGGGTCCAGAGGCTCTCGGCCTCGGCAGCCTTGACCTCGTCCGGCCGGATGAACGGCGGCAGCGCCAGCGTCCCGGTCTTGCTGGAGTCCAGCAGCTTCTGCGTCATGGTGGTGATCTGCCCACCATTGTCAGACCACAGGGTGGCCAGCAGGGACTCGCTCATGTCGGGCAGGAGCGAGTGGCTCATGCCGTCGAAGTAGACGTTGTTCATCCACTCCTCGCCGGCGGGCCGGCTGTCAGGGTGGAGGAACTCGATCTCAATGGTCAGCTGGGCCAGCGGCTTGCCCGCCCTGCGCGCGTGAGCCTTGACCACGCGCTGCAGGCGCTCCAAGGAGATGTACCGGAGACCGGAGGCACCGACCTCCGCGTGGTACTGGTAGCCCAGGTTGTCCGCGTCGAGCGGGACGTCGACACCGTCGATACGGACGGCCGCGAAGTAGCGGTTGTCCAGCTGGGCCAGCGGCATCTCGATCTCAGCGGTAGCCCCGGGCAGGGTCACCGCGAGCACGTTGAACCGGCTGAGCGTCGGGTCCAGCTTGTCGCCGGTGAAGGCCGCCGTGGTCACGAGACCGCGATCAGGGACCTGCTCGGCGGTGCGTCGAGTCGCGTGTGCGATCGCAGCCTGCCGCTTCGGCCCGTTGCCGGGGCCGCCGATGAACGGGCCCGCAGCAGCGGAGTCCATCCGGGTGTGGCCCTCCACGATCTGCGACATCACGCCAGGCGCCCAGGCGCCCAGGTCCGTGGTGTCGAGGATCGACCGCTTCAGCGTGCCGAGCACCTTGTCGGTGTTCGTGGTGACGACCGGCTGCTCAGCCACAGCGTGGAACCAGCGCGCGGCCTCGGCCAGCGGGCTCGACATGTCCAGCAGGTCGGTGGCGATGAAGGAGTACGACGGGTCGAAGTACTTGTAGAACCGGTTGAAGCTGGTGACCGGGTCACCCTTGGGCAGGTCGGGGATCGAGATGTGTCCACCGACACGCACCAGGGCGTCGGTCAGGTAGACGCCCATCGCCGAACGGGACAGCTGGTCCCAATCGAAGTCGTCGCCCGGGACTTTGCCGTCGAGCTGGAGGTCCGCGATCTTCCGGTGCAGCATCAGCGACTCAGGTGCACGCTGCCCGAAGTCGACCGTGGATGTCACGTACTCCAGGATCCGCGCACGGGCGGCCTGGTCGCGCGCAGCGTCACCGGTCACCTGGAACCGGGCGATCACCGAGGAAAGCAGGTCGTCCTCAAGCAGCAGCTTGAACCTGTCGACGGAGGTCTTCGTCTGGTTGTCCAGGATCTCGAGCCGACGAGTCAGCTCGGAGGAGTCGGTGATCTGCCGCTCCAGCTCCTTGGACTTGGCCAGCGCGTCGCTCTCGAGGTTCTTGATCATCAGCGTGACCAGCTGGTCGACGACCTTGCCCTGGTCGTCGAGGATGCTGGGAGACGAGAGCTGACGCCTGTGGTCGCGCAGCAGTGTGACAGCGTCCTTGCGGATCTCGTCCACCACACCGGCGGCCTGGGCGTCAGGGTCGGAGAAGACTCCGCCGAGCTCCTGCAGCGCACGCGCGAGGTCAAGGTAGGCACGGTTGGTCGCCCGTGACAGGTCGTCCTCGGTGGCGGGCCGGTCCAGCTTGGTCAGCCTGGCCGCGGCGAGAGCGTTGACGTAGCGCACCTCGTCGAAGTGACCGCCCTTGGACCGGGCGTAAGCACCGATCATGGAGAGGTAGACCATCGCGTTGTTCATCGCGCCGTCACCCTGCAGGTTGAACAGGTGAGTGTAGTTGCGCTCGTCGAGGAGGCTCTTCAGCGAGGAGTCGAACACGTTGCGCTCGACCATCTTGTCCCGGGCGACATCGAGGGCGGCCGGCGTGAGCAGCGCATAGGCCAGCGCCGGCGCCTTGTCCAGCATGTCGAGGGCCTGGTCGACGGTCATCCGCTCCCACACGATCTCTCGACCAGTGGCGTCCATGGCCTTGCCACCGAACCTCGACAGGTCACCGAGGTTCGACTTGAGGCTGGACAGCGAGTGGGAGGTCAGCGACTCCATGGTCCGCTCGAGAGCGGGCAGGAAGCCGAAGCCGTCCATCAGAGCCTGGAACTCACCCAGCGGCTTCGCGTAGTCGATGGTGGTGCCCTTGTCGTGGGCGTGCGCGTCGAAGCCACGCAGCACACCACGGGTGAGCGCCAGCATCGCCGTGGGCGCGAAGCCTCGCGGGAGCTCCTGGCTGACCTGCACGGCCCGCTCGAAGCGCCGCAGGTTGTCCAGGTCGTTGTTGTTGCCGCTGCCGTCACGGGCACGCAGGATTGACCGTCGGAGCGCGGCGTCCGTGGCCTCACGCTCGGCGCGGAAGTTGACCGCGTCGCGCATCGTCTCGGCCTGACGGGTCGCCTCGGAGATCGCCTGGCGCAGGTCGGTGCTGTTGCGCGACTGCGTCCACCCACCACCGGAGTCGGCCTCGAACTCAGCAACGTCGTCGTAGAACGGGAGCAGCGGAGCACGCTTCCCACGGAAGCCGGGGGTGCTGTTGAGCCACAGGAAGAACTGGTCGATGTCCTTGTACTCGTCGAGCTTGCGAATCAGCAGCTCCATGTGCATCTGACCAGGCTCACGGCTCAGTTCGTACAGCATGCGGTGGAAGCGCGACTGCAGCTTGTTGTACTGGCGGCCCGGAGCGTCGGAGTCGTCCTCGTTGGGGTCGACGTTCAGGGAGAACCACTGCGCCATCGTGAGGTTCTTCCAGTAATGGAAGGCTGCCTTCTTCGAGTCGTCGATCGTGAAGAACTCGTAGACCCAGGGATCCACCCACAGCTGCCCGTCGCGGTACTCGTACAGCATGTTGACCGCTGCGTCAGGGATCGTCTCCAACACAGCACGCCCGAAGTCGGGGTTCTCGGTGAACATCTGCTGCACCAGCTCAACGGTCAGCTTCCGCTTCGCGCTGGTCCGGTTCGACTGGTTCCGCATCGTCTGCAGGGCCTCGCGGCCGAGCTTGTGGAGCTCGATCAGGTCATCGGTGGCGCGGTGGCTGACCTCAGCCCTGCGGCCCCGGAGCGCACGACGCGCGTTGGTGATATCGGTGTTCGGCTCGAAGGTGAGCTCGGCCCGGCCCACCGCCATCATCGCGTCCATCATCGACCGGTAGGGGGTGATCTCGCCGCGCTCCATCTCCTTCATGGAGTACGGCAGGTTCGACTTCTCCTTGCGGTCCAGGTACTCCGGGACGTTGGTGAACTCCCGCTCCATCGCGCGCCGGCCGATGTCGTCGAGACTCACGTAGTTGCGCAGCCACTGCTCCGGCGTGGTATGCGGAGCCAGCGCACCCGTGGTGGAGCCGAGAGACTCCAGGAACGGGGTGGACTTGAAGACCTCGAAGAAGGCTCGCTCGGCGTTGACCGGGTGCTTCTCGTCATTGGGGAATGTGAGCGCGCTCAGCGCAGCATGCCGCGCCTGCAGCTTCTCGTCGGTGTCCCAGGTCCGGGCGTGCAGCTCCCGGTCGGCGTCCAGAGCCTTCTTCAGCAGGATCTGCACCAGGCTGCGAGGCTTGTGGTCGGTACGTGCCACACCATCGGAGTCCAGCCACACGTCCTTCATCTTGACGTTGGCCAGCACGCTCATCGCCGTGGTGGGGGTGAACTTCCCTGCGAGCTTCGGGTCGTCGAGGGCGGAGTCGACCAGCCGCTCGAGCATCGCCAGCACGGTGGCGCCGATCGTGTCGTTGTTGGTGACCCGGCTCAGCTCCGACTGAGTCACGCCGCGGCTCAGCTCCTCGTACGCCATGGCTGCGTCGAGCAGATCGTTGTACGCGGCGGTCTCTGTGCCCCGGGCGGCCGAGTTGTACCAGGAGTAGTGGGCCTTCTGGAACTTCCGGAACAGGGAGTTGCCAGTGGCGAAGAGACTCAGCGTGATCGCCTCGGTCGTGGCCCGCGTCTTCCTCGCCTGGATCCCCTCAGGTGTGTCGATGCTGCGCGCGCTGGTCACCGGCGTCGGCTTCGGCGCCATCCTCAGCTGGCGGTAGGAACGCTGGAACTGCTGGAGCTCGCCACGCACCAGGCTGCTGGCCCACAGCCACTCGTTGTTCAGCTCGCTACGGCCGAGCTCGGTGATCTTGGCGCTGGCCTTCTCAGCCAGCGAGTTCAGCAGGCCGACCCGGGCCTCCTCGTTGCCGGCTCGCACGTCGGCGGTGAACTGGATCTCCACCGCGGTCATGTCGGCCTGGCTCATCAGCTTGCCGTACCGGGCGCGCAGCTTGGTGAAGATCCGATCCATCGTGGCCTCGGCCTCACCTGCGAGCTGGCTGCCGTCGTAGGTGAGGAAGGTGCCGAGTGCACGGATCGACTCCGCGTCCACCGCTGTGGCGATGTCGATGCTGTAGCCGGCGCCGCCGTAGTTCTGCCCAGCGCGTGCCTGGGCGAACCGCTCGGTGGTCAGCACCAGCTGGAACTCGCTGCGCAGCTTGTCACCGTCGAAGTCGCCGTTGATCGCCTGCAGGATGTCGACGTTGACGTTGAGCGTGTTGTCGCTCCTGGTCCGCGTCAGCTCCCACGACGCCTGCGGCAGCAGCGCCAGGTAGGAGCCGGAGTCCAGCTTCGGCTCGCGGCTGTGCATCATCGTGGAGAACAGGGCCGCGGCGTTCCGCAGCTCGGCAGGGTCCACGTTCTCCAGGCCCTTGATGATGCCGACGTCACCGGTGCGGTCGAAGTAGCCGACCAGCAGCCGGTTCATCTCGACCATCGCGCGCTGCGCGTCGGACTCGGAGACGCCCTCGCCGTAGATCCCGTCGAGCAGCCGTGACACCTGGCTGTTGATCCGCTCACCGACAGCCTTGGCCAGGTCGACCTGGCGGCCCATCGCCACCAGGCTGGCCTTGATCTCCGGGGTGGCCGTCGCATCCTCGAGCAACCGGGCGATCGTGTCGGCCTGAAGGCTGAGACCACGGAGACGGTCCTCCAGCAGTGTCGCCACCGTCAGCGCGCTCGCCTCGAACGCCTCGGGCCTGGCCTGGCTCAGCGCATCCACCAGCCCGCCGATGACGTGGTAGGCGTCCGTACGACGAGTCGCCTTCTCCAGCGCCTTGTCCCGGATCGCGAGCCGGGCGTTGATCGCCTTCGTCACATCCGGCTCGGTCGCCATCAGCTGAGCGACCTTCGAGCGCGTCAGGTTCTGCAGCGCAGTGGCCGTGAGCTGGACGTCGCCCTCGCTACGGCTGGTCCAGACCCGCTTCTGCGTGTCGGTCGCGCCGTCCCACATCGCACGCCACTCGGCCTCCGACGGCTCGATGCCACCGCGCCGCAGCGTCTCCAGCCAGTACGCCTGGCCCTCCATCCGCTGATCACCAGTGGGGCGTCGCAGCGTGGCGCCCAGGCTCATGCCCGCACCGCTCGCCGCGCCCTGCAGGAAGGCGTCGAACACCCCGCTCGGCGCGGCGTCCATCGACCAGGGCTCGAGCAGCCCCTGAGCCAGCTCCTCGTAGCCCTCGCCGAAGCCGTTCACCAGTGCCATCTTCAGCTTGCTGCCACCGGCCGCCATCGACGTGGCCGCCTTGTAGAAGTCATCGGCGGTGACCACGCGACCCTGCTCCATCGCGGTGACCCGCGCCTTGCGCGCCACCGACCACGCGGTGATCTGCTCACTCGGTGCCAGCAGCGAGATCGTGGCGCGCTTCCCGGTGATCGCGCCCGCCTCGTTGGTGAGGAACCGGTAGCCCGCAGCCTCCAGTGGCCGGGCGCCGGCCGCAGCCGCAGCACCCTGACGGCCCATGCTGCGCGCCAGCCCCCACATGCCCGTCATCTGCACCGCGTCGATCCCGATGTTCAGGACCCCCGCCGCACCGGAGCCCGGGTCGAAGTTGCCCTGCTCGTCGCGGAAGATGTTGTTGAAGCCGCCCTCGCGCGGGTTGAACTGCTCGCCGCCACTGGCCGCCAGGCTCAGCACGCTGCCGCCGACCTGCGTGCCCATCTGCGCCATGTAGATCCCGCGGTTCAGCGGACTGGCGAACTGCATGATGCCGTCGGCCACGCTCGCACCCAGGCTCAGCGGCTTGGCCCACAACGGCCGTGTCGGGTCACCCTTGTCGTCCACCGCGTAGTACGCGCTCTCCCGGTCACCCGGGGTGCCGCTCGTCAGCTCCACCAGACCATGGGACGCCTGCGTCAGCGGCATGCTGGCCGAGGCCGCCACACTGCCCCACTGCTGCAGCCCGACACCCACCGTGGCCAGCGTCGACTGCTCACGGTTGCTCAGGCTCGTCACCTCGTACGCCCGTGCCGCCTGCTCCAGGAGCTCGTCACGGTTGAACCACGCACCCACACCACCGACCACGAAGCCGCCGGCCGCGAACGCACCGATACCAACCGGGCCCAGAGGGGTACCCAGAGCCGCTGCGCCACCCGCAGCCGCCGCGCCGGTCGTGACCGCGCCGCCCACCGCGCCCAGCCCCGTAACAGCAGCCTCGCCACCGTGCTCGGCGAAGATGTCCTCACGCTGCTGCACCGTGCCCTCGAACGCCATCGCCTTCAGCGCCTTCGGGATCTCGACGTTGTTGGTCTCCCGGGTCTTCTCCAGCTCCAGCTGCAGCCGTGCCATCGGGTCAGAGTCGCTGAGGATGTCGGTCTTCGTGGCCCGGTCGAACGCGATGTCGGCCATCATCATGTTGGCGGTGTTCTGGTCGAACGTCTTGAAGACGTTGCCCTGGAACTTGCCGTCCTCGTACACGTCGCCGAAGTGGTACTCCCGCGGAGTGTCCAGCGTGGTCGACGTGTGGTCCCACAACACCACGCCCGTCGCATCCGGCCGGTCGAACTGCGTGTTCAGACCACCATTGGCCGAGAGCTCCTCGTTCTGCTTGATCAGCTTGGCGAAGAACGGAGTGGACCAGCCGTTGTTGATCCCCTCGGTGTTCTGGCCCGTGTACCAGGTACTCGCGATACCGCTGTAGCCCTGGTCGCCATAGATCTGGTCGAGCGTGTTGCCGAACCCACCACCAGCCTGGCGAGCCGCCTGCTGCTGCAAGCCCTTCGGCGCGGCCGGGTAACCCTGCTGGGTCTCGTACTCGTTCAAGGTGGTGTCATCGAACCCCACGGGGGAGACTCCTTCTCGCTGGTGACGCTGCAGCGCCTGAGACGAAGCGTAGACCACCACATCCTGCTCCGCTACAGCCACAATCGACCCCGGCGCGTCGTCCCCACCAGGTCCCAGGTGAAGGGCACCCTCCTCAGCCTGACCCGCCTACCAGAGACACTGCCGCTCAGGAAGTCCACGTCAGGACTCCATCACACGTAACAGAGGTCCAGGAGACTCCTCTCCTGGCTCCCAACGTCCTCGTCAGAAAGTTTCTGCTGAAACAAGTGAAACACTGGAAACTTTTGTGGGAGGTACCTAAATATACATAAGACACAAACAAGACAACATATACCCCCTATACATGTATATGTATGTATATGGGGAACCCATTACGAATGCAATTAGGGGTACCCGTTGTTTCGTTTGTGTCATGTGACTTTTTGGTTTATCCAATCAAGGGAAGGACGTAGCCATGTCTCTGTTGACGCCCGACATCAAGGCTCAGCTGTTCGCTGGACTGGTCGACAATCTGGACGGCAACAACGCCAAGCTGGGCAAGCTCATCGACGTCAAGGTCGACGAGGCCACCATCGGGGTGGACAAGCAGAAGCTCGAGATGTTCGACGCGATCGCTGCTCGTGTCCAGAAGGCCAAGGATGACGGTGCCGATGGCAACGTCGTCGCAAGGCTCAACGAGTGGCTCATTCGCTACTCGAGCTGACCTGTCAAGGATGGATCCCGGGTCTCGGACCTGGGGTCCACTCCTTTTTTCAACGCTGCCGCTCGGCTGCTGTTGACACTTTTGTTTGTGCGTGCACACGGTGATGAGTAGACCAATACGAATTGAACTCACTTTCGCCTAGTCTTGTGACGCTTGCGCTCCGGCTACGGAGCGACCGGTCGTCATAAGACAAGGTGCGTGTGCGTGCACATTATGTAAGTGTCAACGGCAGCCGGCGGCAGCTCAACGCTGTCGCATCGCGACAGAGTTATCCACAGGTCAGCTGCTCTAGCCCTGCTCGACGTCCCTTCCCACCAGCCAAGGGCTGGTCGCGTCATGCGCAACAGCCTTGGCGTGTAGTCACCCATGTAGTCACCCACCAGGTGACTACGTATTACCGCAGGTCAGAGCCCTGTTACGGCCGATGTAGTCACGTAGTCACTCCTAACCTTCTGTTCAGTTCTTCAGCCACACCAGGAATTTAGGTGACTACGTGACTACATCACCGAAAAAGGGCCTCTGACCTGGGCAAACACGTAGTCACCTAGGGGGTGACTACAGGTGACTACACCGACTACAAGATTCTTGACGTCAAGAGACTTTCCACAGGCTCGTCCACAGAGTTATCCACAGGGTTATCCACAGGTCCACGACCTGGTCAGCCACTGGTCCTCTACCTCTCCACATCGGTACGATGGAGCGTTCTCTACTTCTTCTCCTAACTCCACACAAGCCACGTCTGTGGCATCGTGCTGCGGCACGACGGTCCATGCTTGGACCGCACCATGCTTGGTGCTAGAGATATGAAACTCTCTAGGGGAAAGGAAAGGAAAGACTCTTCATAGAAAGAGAAGAGACAATTGAATAACAACTGAATATGGAAGTTCACTTCGTTCACAGGAGAAACACCATGTTCCCACTCATCATCGGTCTGCTCTCGTTGATCGCACTCATCGTGCTGACGTGGATCTACCAGCACCGGATCAACTCGGTCGAGCATCAGCTCGACCTTGAGGAGCAGAACGTTGAGCATCTGCTCAACCAACGTGACGACCTCTACGGTCTAGTCGCTCTGCTTGAGCGCAAGGTCGAGACTGGCGATCGCGTGTTCAACCTGGTCGCGGACAGCAACGAGAAACTCTCGACCACCGTGCAGTCCATGACCACGACGCACGACATGCTCATCGCTGAGCTCGAGGACCGCAACAAGGAGATCGCGCACATCCTGCTCGGCGCGTTCACCGACGACACGCCGATCCCGTTCGTGCCGGCCGACGAGGTCGTGGAGTTCCCCAACGGGGGCAAGCTGACCCTGGTCAACGAGCACCCGCTGTGGGTGCACGACGACGGCACGGCCTGCCCGACGGTGACGTTCCCGTCAGCCGACTTCGGAGGCGTCTGCCTGCGGCACGGTCTGCCCGTGCACATCCCTCACGAGGACGACGTCAGCCCACGTACCTGGGGTGATCGCATGTCTGACCTCGGCGTCTCCGACGAGAGCATCGTTCGACTGCTCAGCGAGGTCAGGCCCGACGACAACTGAGCTGGTCCACCACCTCACAGACCTACCGGCCGTCGCTCTGTCCCGAGCGGGGCGGCGGCCGGTAGCACCACCTCCACCATCTGAAAGGAGCTTCTCGGATGAGCCGAGACAAGCGCGGCGAACGCCACACCTATGGCCGGCTGAACTACGAGGGCTACTCCACTGGCTTCGTTGCTCCCAACCTCAAGCCTGTCCACCGAGTGCGGGTCAACCTTAAACGGGTGCCGTGCATGGAGTGCAAGGCAGAGATCGACCAGCCCTGCATCAGCCTCATCACCGGCGGGATCAAGCACAATGTGCACGCTAGCCGCAAGCGCATCGCCATCCGCAGGTACAACGAAGAGCGTGGCCTGTGACTCACCCACCTCATCGCTTCACTCCGCTGGTTGTGTTGCCGAAGGCATGGGTGCCCTGCCCGCTGTGCGGGAAGCACCTCGTGATCAAGGGTCGAGTGCGCAAGCGCACCTGCCAATGGATCGAGGAACAAGATGCTCGACCAGTGCGCAAGCTGTAAAGGGTCGCTGGTCTACTGCGATGGCCGGCACTACGTGTACGGCCTACTCTGCTGCACTCGTTGCAGCCATCACACGTCCCGGCTGCAGCCGGGCGAACCACAAGAGAAAGGCACCACCATGGTGAAGTCCACCACCAAGAAGGCAGAGGGCACGAAGCGCACGATGCTCACGCCTGCTCAGCGCGTGGCCAAGGCCGAGGCCGAGCTCGCTCGGATCAAGGAGCTGGCCGCGGCGAAGGAGGCCAAGGCCGGCAACAAGCTGCGCGAGCAGCGGGCCAAGCTGGTCGCGCAGATCGCCGAGCGTCAGGCCAAGGTCGACGCCATCGACGCCCAGCTGGGCGACGAGGCCACGACCGAGGCCGAGGTCGACGAGGCTCAGCTCGAGCTCCCGGTCGGCTGACATGCTGGCGTCGGACATCATTGCCGACGCCCAGTCTCGTCTCGCGGGTGACCCGGTCTTCCTGGCCGGGTCACTCGTGGCCGAGCAGGCGTACGGCAAGAGCAACGCGCACAGTGACGTCGACCTGTTCTGCCCCACGTTCCAGGTCGTCGTCGCCATGACACAGAAGCTGGTGAGCCAGGGCTACACCTTCGCTCCACGCTTCGAGCGTGTCTGGTACCGCTGGCTTCGCATGGGTGTGAAGCAGTGGCACACGAACAGCATGCGTCTGGTGTCTCCGTCCGGCATCGAGACGAACCTGGTCTACAAGATCCAGGACGGCCACCCCACCACCAGCCTGAGCCAGGTGCTGGAGTCCTTCGACTTCGGTCTCCTGGGTGTGGGCTACGAGCTCGACACGGGCACGTTCCGTGACCATCGCCCCTACTTGTTCCCGGGCATGGACATCAGCGGTGCTCTGCCGATGATGCCGAACAAGCGGGACAATTGGAGGCAGGGCTTCATCAGCCAGTACAACGGGCTGCGTGAAGCCGGGCGCTACGCCAAGTACCACAGCTACGGCTACGACATGTCGCTGGTCAAGGACGACTTGGCCACCGGGTACTTCGAGGCATCGCTGTACCTGTCGAACCACTTCGACCCGGACAAGCAGCTGCTCGGTCGCATCTTCCAGGCGATCGGCGAACACATCGACATGGACAATCTGCCCGAGCTCGAGAAGGCGAACAAGGAGATCAACTACAGCGACGCTCTCGACACGATCATGGCTGCTCTCGAGTAGCCAGGAAGGAACCAGCATGCGTATCAACATCATCATGGATGTCGACGGCACGGATGAGCAGCAGCTCGACTGGCTCGAAGAGTTCGAGGCTACTGCCGAGGAGAAGCTGAACGTGGTCTTCGCCTCGCCGGGTTCTCCCGGTGAGGTTGAAGGCTGGTTCGTCTCGGTCACCGAGGTGCCCGAGCGTCAAGTCCGTGGCCCCGCTAAGGCGCAGCCGTGACAGAGCACGAGACCAACTCCAAGGAGGTGTCGGTGGACACCGATAGCCTGGACACCATGATCCAGGAAGCCTCCACTCCCAGCCTGGCCAGCCTGTTCCGGCTGGCCAAGAACCGGGGCCTGCTTGGCCCGGTCACGGTGTACGGCGAGGCGCCTCCGGCGTAGCGCTGGTACATCAGCAGTGTGTTGCAACCACATCCATCAGAAAGGCACCACCATGACGTTCACCACCCAGCGGTTGGTCAACAACCGCATGCTCGTCCGCGGCTCCGACATCACCGGAGGCGTCGGCGAGTGCACGCTCGACACCACGCAGTGGGACGAGATCAAGGCCAACAAGGCGTTCAGCGAGGCGGAGACCGAGTTCGACGAGGCCGTCGAGAAGTTCTTCGCACCGCTCAACGCGGCCATCGAGAAGCTCGAGTCCGTCGGCCAGGTCGACCCCGACCCGTCCACGTTCGTGGTCCTCCGCGAGGAGGTCGCCGGCCAGCCGGCTCAGCCTGGCCTGCTGGTCAAGCTGAACCACGACAGCGTGGTGCTCCGGCTCCTGGAGCAGGGCAACCACCAGCGTCTCGTGTGGGTCGACAACACCCTCGAGGTGCTGGAGTCGCAGCCGGTGGTCCAGCCGACGCTGGCTCAGCCGGTCTCCGGCATCATCACCACCGACGACGTGCCCGGCTTCGGCGACAACGAGAGCTGAACAACAGGGGCGGCAGCCGGGTTACGGCTGCCGCCCCTGCGGCTGGCCCCTCTCCACCAAGAAAGCGACGAGACAAGGAAAGCACATGCTCGAGCTGATTCTCAAGCTCTACAGCATGGCGATGGCTACGGGTGTGCGCAGTCCACTGCCTCACCTGTTCGGCCCGCCGGGCTGTGGCAAGAGCTCCACTCTGGAGCTGGCGGCCGAGACCATCGGCTGCAAACTGCACATCATCAACGTCGCACGGATCTCACCTCTCGAACTCGAGGGTGTGCAGATGCCGGTGCCCTCGGATACCGAGGAGAAGATGAAGCTCAAGCTTCTGACTGCCACGTTCTGGACTCAGCTCAAGGACGGGGACATCTTGTTCCTTGATGAGTTCCTACGTGGATTCCCCGAGGTGTACAACGGGCTGCTCGACATCATCACCAGCCGTCAGGTCGGTGGGTTCGTGCTGCCCAAGGTGTTCATCATCGCTGCGTCGAACAGCACCACCACCTACGACAAGGCGTTGGAGGACAGGCTGCTGCACCTGCCCGTCGATGACCCTCGTCACAATCGCAAGGTCAAGAACGACCTGGCTCGTCGGATCGTCGACCAGCTAGGGCTGCTGCCTGCGATCTCCAAGTCCATGGAGATGACCTCGTTGCTCGACACCGAGGTGCTCCCCATGTACGACATGCTCGACAGCTGGAAGAACAAGACGGCATCGCCAGCCACGCTGAAAGGCAGCAGCATTCGCAAGCTGATCGGGCAAGCGCAGCTTCGGGAGGTTCACTCTCCTGCGTTGGCTGAGCTGCTCGATGCCAACAACCGCAAGGCCAACGCTGAGGGCAAGGTCCAGTACCTGTTCTTCACCGATGGCAAGGAGTCTGCCAAGTACCCGCAGTACGAGACGACAGCCGTCTCGTTGCGTGGTGACGTGCGGCTCAACGAAGTCCAGGCTCTCAACCTGGAGCTCAATCTCCAGCTCATCGAGCTCGAGAGAATCCGCCACGAGAAGGGAACCGATACCCATGAGGACACCATCATCGACGACATCGACGACCTTGACTTCAACTGAGCTGCACCACTCGCTCACGTTGTTCGAGGTCAAGCCGGGTCTGCGCTTCGACATCAACACGTTGAAGGAGCTGCTGCCTGACGTCGAGACCCTGCTGTTCTTCGGCAAGGTCTACGACCTGGACGCGAAGCAGCTCGCTGCCCTGCTGCACGCTGTGCTCAACACCGATCTCACGTCGGCTCTGTTCGCCGAGGGCGGGCAGCACAGCAACGACCTGCAGGACTACCTGCTCGACGGCTACACCGACGAGTGCGGCCACTGGCACGACCCCATCATCTCGCCGGCTGAGGCTGGCAAGGTCACGGTCAACCCGGACGTTCCGCACGGGGAGATCCTGCCCGAGGTGTGGAAGCAGCTCGAGATCGTGGTCGCCTCCTCCATCAAGGAGGTGGCCGCCAAGCTGGAGTCGGTCGTCGACCGGCTGCCCGGGAAGCACGGCACCATGGTGATGCGCTCGATGATGAAGATGAACGCGAAGCGTCCCACCATCGGTGACTACCAGGCGACCGTGCACCACGAGCACATCGAGGAGAACCTGCTGATCCTCGACGTCTCCGGTTCGATGAACGCGGCCACGATCAAGCGGATCATCGACGACGTGGTGGCCCTGTCCTACGAGGCCAACGCTCACATGGCGATCGTGTCCAACACCACGACCTACTGGGAGCCTGGCTCCTACTCGGTCGAGGATGTGCTGGCTCACTGCCAGTACGGCGGCACGCACTACGAGACGCTCAAGGATCTGTTCGACAGGGATTGGGGCACCGTGATCACGGTTGCAGACTACGACTCGTCGGTCGTCGCCAAGCCCGTGATCGCTGCGTGCTCCGGTCACATCGAGCAGGTGCTGGACATCAGCCTCGTCAACCGTCCGACGTTCCTCGCCGAGGTCGTCGGCCAGCTGGCCAGCTCGGTCAAGCCCATCCTCATCGGGTCGAGCAGCTACCAGCTGAGCTGAAGCACCCGGCCCCTGCCTACCTACATAAGGCAGGGGCCGGGCTCAAGCCCGACATCTGATCAGCGGGAAAAAATTTCCGGCGCGTCAGATGTCACGCATCACCACCATCCATCGAAAGAAACGGAGCAAGACCATGGCCCAGGCCAAGGAGAAGAGCCCGAAGAACGTCACCATCTACGGCCGGCTGAGCTGGCCCGTGTGGACGGCGCAGGCTGCGTTCGACCGGAGCCAGGGTGGCAAGTACCCGGTCGCCTCGGTCGACAAGGCGAAGCCGGAGTTCAACCTGCTCGTCGAGCAGCCGCAGCTGGACAAGCTGCGGGACTTCGTCATCAGCACCTTCTTCCCGTTCTGCATCCAGCAGGAGGCAGACGGGGCGAAGAAGGGTGGCCTCACCGCACAGGAGGTGGCGGACATCACGAAGCAGATCACCAGCTCTGACTTCGGTGGTGCCACCGCGATCTACAACTCGCCGTTCAAGGTGGTGCACGAGAAGACGGCGCCGTCGGTGCCCGAGGCTGTGGCCTCGGTCAAGCTGATCGGCAACGAGGGTGTCGACATCGCCCTCAAGGCGATCGTCAACGACGAGAGCGAGCTCCTGGTCCCGGACCCGGAGATCCTCAAGTTCCCGGTGGTCAAGCCGATCCACGAGACCGTGCACCAGATGTACCCGGGTGCCTACGTCGCGGTGACCGTCAACCTGTACGCCTACCACAACGGCAAGATCCCCGGCTTCTCGGCCGGTGCCAGCACAGCGGTGTTCAAGGCGGACGGCGACCGGATCGGCGGCGGTGTCGAGGTCGACCTCGACGACATCTTCGCCGACTGATCCACCTGCAAGACCTAGGTTCAGCCTACGACGTGGCTGACGTAAGTGAGAGGTACGCGGTCTCAGCCTAGAACAGGGCACGGTTCAGATTCCGTGTCGCTCGGCCACCACTACCTACGTCCGGTGGTGGCCGGGCTCTCCCCCTTTACTCCACCTAGCAGGAAGGTCTGAGAGATGACCGAACGAATGAGTGCCAGCGTGGCAGGTAAGCACCTTGCGTGCGCGGCCTCGGCCAACCTCGACCTGGCCATTCCGAATTGGGTGCCGCCTGTCGTGGATGACATGGCCGGCGCCAAGGGTGACGGCTCCCGCAAGCACGAGATGCTCGAGCCCATTGTGGCACTGAGCGCCCGAGAGATCAGGCACTTCGCCAAGCTGCTCACCTACATCGCTGACCTCCGCGGCAATCGCCGCTTCAAGGTGCTCATCGAGCAGGAGTTCACGGCGACTTGGCTGACCAGTCAGCCCAAGACTAAGCCGGACCTGGTCCTGTTCGTGCAGGATGAGATCCATGTCATCGACTACAAGTGGGGCAAGATCCCGGTCGAGGTAGTGAACAACGAGCAGGCCATGTACTACGCCCTGTGTGCTGCGCCGTTGGCACCGAAGGCGAAGGGCGTCACGCTGCACATCTTGCAGCCGCCCATCGACAGCTACGAGTCGTGGTTCGTGGACACCAACACGCTCGCTCAGTTCATGGCTGACATGCAGGCAGCCGAGGCCAAGATCCTCGCAGGCGACACGACCTTCGGGCCGTCGGACCACTGCAAGTTCTGCCCTGCCAACCCTCACGGGCGAGGCGACAAGGGCCGGCCGTACTGCCCGGCGATGATGGATCTGCTCTACCCCGATCGTTTCGACGAGGACGCGATCCTCGCACTATGACAAGAGGAGGCGGCATGAGCCGTTACATCGGTCTCGACTTCGAGACCTACAGCGGAACAGACCTAACGGTTCATGGGCTCCACCGCTACGTCGAGGACCCGACGTTCCAGCCCTTGATCGCTAGCACCGTCAAGGGTAGTGAGGGCCCCATCAGGTACAACTTCGTCACCAACCCTGACGATGTCAATGCTTTGGAGGAGCAGATCGATGACTGTCAGATCATCGCTCACAATGCTTCCTTCGAGCAGGCGGTGCTGCGCAAGATGGGCTTGAACTACCCGAGCACCAAGTTCGTTGACTCCGCTGTCGTTGCACGCGCAGCAGGTGGAGGTAGCCGGCTCGAAGCCGCTGCTCCTCAGCTGCTGGGCATCGACAAGATGGCCGAGGGCAGGGATCTGATCAAGCTGTTCTGTGTGCCTGGCCCATATCAGGAGATGCACAACACACGACGCTTCGTTCCCGAGATCTTCACTGATCACCCTGCTGAGCTGGCACTATTCGAGGCTTACTGCGACAGGGACGCTGAGCTGGGACTCGACCTGGCCTTGAAATTCCGGTTCACTCAGCCCCACTTCGAGCTCAGAAAATTCGCGCCCATCACCTTGGACATGAACAACACCGGGTGGACTGTAGACATCCCACTGGTCGAGGAGATGCAGCGCCGCTACCAGGAGAACATGGAGCAGGCGCTGTGGTCCTTCCGAGACTCCTACCCTGATGCTGCTGACCTCAATCTCAACAGTCTCAAGCAGATGAAGGAATGGTGTGCCAAGCGTGGCATCCGTGCTTCGTCGTTTGCGGAGAAGCCCCTCGAGCGTATGCGCAAGCGGCTCGAGGACAAGCTGGACATCATGCAGATAGACGACCCCAAGTGGGACGACTACTTCGCTGTGCTCGAGCTGTGCAAGACCAAGCAGATCCTTGGTGGCAGCAGCCTGAAGAAACTTCAGGTCATCCTCGACACAGCAGTGCCCGACCCTGACAGGCCGGGACAGTATCTGCTCAAAGACCAGTACGTCCACTGTGGTGCAGGGCAGACACTCCGTACCACGGGTCGGTCTGCTCAGCTGCAGAACCTGAAGCGACTTGACGAGCATCCGGCTGACATGTCGGAGCTCGACGACGACACCGTGTTGTGGGACAACGATCTCCTGGCGGAGAACCTGCGCCAGGTGTTCACCGCTTCACATCCTCAAGGCCGGCTGATCGTCGGTGACTTCAAGTCCGTCGAGTCTCGTGGCCTGGCTTGGTATGCAGATGAGCAGTGGAAGCTCGCTGCCTACTTCAATGGCATCGGGATCTACGAGTCTCTGGCTGCCAAGATCTTCTCCGTGCCGATCCCTTCGGTGATCAAGTCTCAGCGTACGGCAGGCAAAGTCGGAGAGCTGAGCTGCGGCTATCAAGCTGGAGCTGGTGCAGTGCAGTCGTTCGCGGCTGGCATGAACATCGAACTCACCGAAGCCGAGGCTACGAAGATCGTGTACGACTGGCGTGATGCCTGTCCGAAGACGGTCGACTTCTGGGAGAGACTCGACCGGGCGCTTCACAATGTTGTGGAGAACAAAGGCTTGCAGACGATCGCTCTCCTTGACTCGTTCAGCTTGGACATCGATACCTTCGGTACGCCTGACTCGCTGAAGGACATTCATCCAGCGGCTCAGTCTGTCGGAATCTCTGTCTGGGATGACAATGGACAGCTGTACCTGCGGCGTTACTTCCACGGATGTTACGTCCGTGGCAGGAACATCTGCTATTACAAGCCTTCCAGTCGTAAGACCGGAGCCTTGTGGAGCAAGGACTTCATCGACCCGAAGACCAAGCAGCGCAGGTACTACGAGATCTACGGTGGCAAGCTGGCAGGAATCCTGACTCAGTCCCTGTGCCGAGAGATCTTCTTCCGCACACTGGTCAACGTGAAGCAATGGGTCGACGCCAACCCGCAACTCAGGTTGGTCGGACAGTTCCACGACGAGATCGTGGTGGACTGGTCACCTGGTCCGCTGTCTCTCTTCGATGCGAAGCTCGCGCTTCACCGGCTGATGTCCACCATCCAGGGCATGCCCTCCTTCCCACTCGACGCGGATGTCAAGGATGACTACCGCTACATCAAGTAGCCGTGTGGCCGGGTCACCTAGTGGCCCGGCCTCCGGCAGAAAGGAACACCATGTCAACTATCGTTGTCACCGGAATCGACCCGGGCCTGGTCGACACAGGCATCGTAAGCCTCCGCTTCGAGATCGACATGTGTCAGATCTTCATTGACTCAGCTGTGCACACGCGCGCCCCTGCGACGGTTATCGCTCACACAGCAAACATCCTTCACTCTCCTGCCCACCTCAACTATATCTTCATCGAGGGCTACCGTCCGAGGTCACACCTGAACACGGACGCCAAGATGACCGCACTGGTCCATGACCTGCACCAGCTGATGCCCTACGCCAAGGTTCTCAACAACACCGGAATCAAGAAGGTGGTCAAGCCTCGGCTTCTCGAGCTGCTGAAGATAGACAAGTTCCCGGTGGCCACGCATCACGGGGACCTTGTGTCGGCCTCTCGGATCGCGGTGCTTGGGATGCTCAAGGACCCCAACCTCAACCAACTCCTGGTCAGGGTGGTGTCAGCCACCTTGACTCCGTCTCCATGGCAGGTGACAGTTCTCTAGCAGCACCTGCTCTCCACCACGCACAGAAAGCGAGTTACCTCATGGCCACGAAGCGCTGGATCTCAGTCCATGCTCGGCCCGGCGGCACCTTCGTCACTGTCACGCTGCTCGATGGTCCCGTCTCCTGCAAAGTAACGGAGAAGACCTATGCGCCTGACTTGAGAAGGGCCACCGTCTCCGCTCAAGCCCGCGCTCACGCGATGCTCAAGCAGATTCAGGAGTTCCCTCATGTCTGACCAGCACTCTCCGACCTGGCTCATCGCGGCGATCGACCAGCGGCTGGCTCTCGTCAACGAGATCAAGACCCGCAGCGAGTTCCCGGAGTTCGACGTCATCTTCATCCCGCTCACTGAACCTCCGGAGAACGCCACACACAAGGAGTTCCTCGCATGGGACCGGGGCTGCGACAACTGCAAAAAGTTCTGCGAGCATGACCTGCACACCGGTCACTACGGTGGGATGATTGGCGACCAGAAAGTGATCGTCACCTTCGGGTGTTGCTCCGACTGCGTGAGGCTGCCATGAGTCGTATCCTCGATGAACTCGCTGCTAAGGCGGGACTCGATAGCTGGTTCGACTACCAGCACTTGGCCCTGACGAAGGCCAGGCTCATGTCGGGACCACAGCAACGCCGGTGCCTGTACTACAAGACAGGCGCCGGCAAGTCGGTCACTGCTCTCGGACAGATGTATCTGTGGGAGCAGGACGACGTGCTGGTTGTGACACCACCCAGCACCTTCGATGGCTGGACTGATCTCGGTGAGAAGTTCGGGATCAAGGTCGAGTGCATGTCACATGCCAAGTTCAGGATGGCTGGGACCAAGCTTCGCCGGGACCAAGCCATCATCGCTGACGAGCTCCACCTGTTCGGCGGTCACGCCGGTAAGGGCTGGATCAAGCTCGATCGGATCGCACGGCACCTGCAAGCACCGATAGTGCTGGCCTCTGCCACTCCCAACTACAACGACGCGGAGCGGGTGTACTGCGTGCAGCACATCCTCGATCCGCAAGGGACTAAGGGTGGGTTCCTCGACTTCCTCTACGCCCACTGCACCACCGAGCAGAATCCCTTCGGGATGTACCCGATCGTCACCGGCTTCCACCAGTTCAAGGGTGCCGAGGAGTTCCTGGCTTCATTGCCGAATGTCGACTATCTACCGGACGACCTGGTCTACACCATCAAGGACTATAAGTTCCCGCGGGTCAATCCACCCATGATGTCGCTCTATGGCTTGAACGAGCGGAGGGGCCGGATGATCGCATCCTCCATGGAGGAGAAGCACGCGATCATCGACCACTCCATGATCACCGACTCCGGGAAACTTCGGATAGATCTGTACGACTTCGTCATGTCTGAGTGGCGTCAAGCAGGAGGGCCCCTCCTGGTCTTCGCCAATCATTCAACTGTGGCGCAGGCACTGGCTACCCGTCTGCACTCCGTTCAAGAGCCCGCCACATGGGCCCTTGTCACAGGGGATACCACGACGAAGAACAAGAACGTGCTTCTCGAGGCGTTCCGTCAGGGCGACTACCAGATCCTCATTGGCACCGCGTCGCTTGCGACAGGAACCGACGGACTCGACAAGGTCTGCAACTCTCTGCTCATCCTCGATGACACCGAAGACGACAGTCTCCGGCGTCAGCTCATTGGTCGCATCATGCCTCGGGGCTTGAGCACCAACTTCAGTAGCAAGCGTGTCACTCGTGTGGTGCTCACGTGAGGGATCCTTCTGAGCGTCGTGACCTGGGGGCGGGGTCGGCATCGTGCCGGCCACGACACCGGAAGGAGGGGTGCATGGTCGATGACCGTGAAGCCCGTATGACACGACTCCAGGATCGTCTGGACTCGACAACTCTAAGCAAGTCCGAGCGCGAGATTCTCGAGCGACGGCTGGCGGAGTTGCAGAGCCAGGAGGCCCAGAGAACGTGATCGTCCCTGAGGGGCGGCAGCATCCCACGGCTGCCGCCCCTCCCGTATCTACCCTCGAAAGGAGGACTCGTGCTCGAGCTGAAGAATAAGCAGAAGCTGGCTGACGAATCGTTCAAGCTGGCGACTGCGTTCAATCTGATCCGGTACCACAACACCACCTACATCCCGGCAGACTGCGACACGTTAGAGACCTCTGTGTCTCCGACTCCGGAGCGGACTGTCTGGCTGCCCATGTCACGGCTGGACATCCGGCGCGTGGCGTCCGCACAGTTCAACACGCTTTTCGGTACCGACGGCGAGCTCGCGTCCTTCGAGTTCATGGTGGCGCAAGCAGCCACCGAGGTACTCGAGACTGCTTCATCTCTGCTCGTGCGCACACCTGCAGGGCTGCGCGAGCTCAACGAGGTGGGCCAGCTCGTCGACGTCACCGGGAAGTTCCGGCCGAACCATCTGCTGCCTCAGCTCAACGAGAAGCAGGAGGACAAGGACCGGGTCTTCAGTGTCATCTGTGAATGGCTCGACTCCGAGGAGGATGCACACTCGCTGCTCAACCACCTGGCTACCAGCCTGGCGCCGGGATGGTCGGCAGTGAAGTACGTGCTGCTCCTGGGTGAAGGCCGCAACGGCAAGGGCGTCTTGCTCAAGATGCTACGTGGGATCTTCGGAGCCCACAACATCAGCAGTGTCACACGGCAGATGATGGCCGAGTCGTCACCCGCGGTGCTCGATCTCAACGGCAAGCTGCTCAACATCGTCTTCGATGGCAGGGCCGACTATCTGAAGGACTCCTCCACCGAGAAGACCTTGGTGGCTGGTGAGTCCGTCGGTATCAGGAAGCTCTACGAGTCGACGGCTACCCAAGTGGAGACCAACTCGCTGTTCATCGAGGGGCTCAACCATGAGCCCAAGACCAAGGACAAGACGCCGGCTCTGCAGAAGCGCTTGGTGCGCTTCCAGTTTCCTCAGGTCTACGAGCAGGACAACCGCTTCCAGCGGATCATGCTCGCTGAGGACTCGCTCGGCGCGTTCCTCTCACTGCTCATCGACCACTACGTCCTCGAGGACGAGGTGGCCAAGAAGCTGGCTCCGACCGCCAAGGCGATCGAGCTCCAGCTGGAGCAGATGCACACCAACTCACTCGGTCTGCAGTACCTCAAGTGGCACGAGGAGACCGACCAGCTCGGTGTGATCGGCCTGCTCGGGACTCCGATCTCGAACCTGGTCGCAGCCTTCCAGTCATGGAGGCTGAAGGAGAACGACCTCGGCTCCTGGCCGGAACCGGATGTCATCACCTTGTTCAACCCGCTGCTCAACACCGAGCGCAAGACCCAGCGGATCAACGGTCAGCCGCGCAAGGTGCGGGTGATCACATCGTTCAAGTTCGAGGCAACCGCCTTCATCGAATCCCTGAAAGGAGGTGACGACGATGCAGCACTCCTCGACGCCCTGGTGGACGACTGACGACTACGTCATCAGCGACGCCGTGCCCGGCGAGTTCAACGATCTCGAAGGGCCCAAGGGTCTCGCACTGGTACGGGCCTGGCCTGATGGCAGGACCGACCCGGGCTGGGGCCTCACGTCACCAAGTGGCGACGGCTTCATGCCCCGCTACATGCGAGGCGAGTTCAACGAGCGGCGTGTGCTCTTCGGTTACGAGCGTGACAAGTGGGCCTTTGCCTTCGTGATGCGCAGCACCTGGCTGGTGTGCATCGACATCGACGGTAAGAACGGCGGGATCGGTGGAGCCAAGAAGCTGGTGCTCCCACCGACGCTGGCAGAGACCAGCAAGTCCGGGAACGGGTATCACCTGTTCTACATCCACGAGGAACCGTGGCATCCCGAGTTGGGTTACGGAGATCTCAGCGATCGGATCGGCTTCGAGCAGGGCGTGGACTTCCGTGCCACGGGCTGCGTCTACCACCACAACACGCAACGCTGGAACGGGCGGGCGCCGGCTCAACTGCCGGAGCACCTGGTCCAGATCCTCAAGACCCGAGAGCAGAAGCTCGCGGCCACCCACCACAGGATCGCCACGGTCCTGACCGACGAAGACCCCATGGAGGTCGCAATGCTGCACGACGAGATCCTCACCAGGCTGGCTCGGCCCATCAAGCCGGGCAAGCGCAATAACACGCTGTTCGCCATCGGCGCGGAGATGGCCCAGGCCAAGGTTCCCAACTGGGAGACGGCCCTGGCCGACCGGGCGCTCGAGGTCGGGCTGCCCAACGACGAGGTGGTCAAGCTGGTGAAGAACATCAACCAGTACTCCATCTCCGGCGCTCAGCTGGTCTAACACCATGGCCAAGAAGTTCGACAAGTACGGCAGGTGTTTGGAGTGTGGAGTGGAGTGCCGTCATCACGAGAAGTTCGTGATGATCGAAGGTCGATGGATCGCATTACACTGCCCAGACCTGTCACTGCCTGATCCGTCCCGGGACGACGATCCTTGGGATCCAGTGGAGATCGAGTCCCCGCTGAGTCAGATGTTCGATCCGATCGACTGAGAGTGGGGCACATCCTTCGGGGTGTGCCCCACTCTTTTTCTGATAAAATTTCGTGCATGACCTCACCACTCGAAGAGCGAAGCCTTCTCACGGAGGTCGAGCTGGTTCTTCAGAAGAAGTTCAACAAGGATGCAAACGCCACGCGCGTGCCTTCAACGGCACGCGCGGCTGACGGAAGCCGTCGGCTCGACCAGCTCGTCCTGCCCGACACAGAACGAGCGAAGATGCCTTTCACGAAGGACAAGTACCTCGTGAAGGAGAACCCACACCTGGTGCAGTGGGAGCGCGAGACACGCAAGTTCCTGCGCCAGCTCAGCCCGATCCACGGCCACCGTGTCGCAGCGGTGATGATCTACGAGTGGGCCACCGGGATCAGCATGGCGGACATGGTCGCCGCGGAGTTGGCCAACCCTGACGCACCCAAGGTGCCGTGGCGCTCCGACCTGCGGAAGATCAACCAGTGCCTCAGGTTCTACTTCGGCAAGCCATACATGACCTACATCATGGGGCGGAAGATCCCCAAGGCGTACCGGGTGAAGCCCGGGTGGTACGTGAAGCGTCACCGGCCGATGACGTTGACGCTCTACGCCGAGTACATGCAGAAGACGCTCAACCCGTGACTGAGCGGCGCATCCGGGTGCTCCCGGACGGGACGCGGGTGTACTCCAACTACACCCGCTACAAGCCCCTGGACCCTGCTCAGCGGGTCAACGGGGTCAACAGGCCGGACGATCCCCGGGCGGTCAGGTTCCACACCCGGTGGTTCCTGCCCCTGGACCTGCTGCCGGACACCAGCCGGCAGATGCCAGAAACGCGCCCTGACGACCAGACGCTGGAGCACCGGGCCTCCTGCCGCTGCTCGGTCTGTACGCGCCCCCAGGCCCCCATTCTGTGGGCCAGGCGGCGAATTTCGACCTCCGGCTAGATCCGGATTTCGTCGACCAGGCGCTCAGCCAGCGTGGCGTCGTCCAGGGCGCCACCTTCGAGGCGCTGGAACAGCTGCCCGATGGACTCGAGGTCCTTGGCGATGATCGCCTGGAGGATCAGGGTCGCGGCGGTGTGATCGAGGACATCTCGGCTCTCGTTCCAGATCGTCTGCACCGTGCCGAAGCGCTGATGCCAGAGCCACACCAGCCGGGTGTCCAGACTGGCACGGTGGATGTCGGGGACCTGCTTGCGGAACTTGAGGTTCCGGACAGGGACGAGCTCGCCGGCCATCAGTAGTGGCCCACGATCGCAGGCTGAAGCATCAGAACCCAGAACACCAGGCCCAGAATGGCGAACATGATGAAGGCGAAGCACTTGGACAGGAAGTTGATCATGTCGCGTCCTTCCACTGAGGGAGCAGGCTGGGCGGGAGCGTCACGATGACGTTGTCGTGCCCTGTGGCCACGAGCTCGCCGAGCTGGAGCAGCTCATCGAAGCTGAGAGGGGCCGTGCCGAGTTTCCACACATCATCGGTCAGGGTGGACACGGCGATCAGCTCGAGGTCATCCATCTAGCTCTCCTCCTCCGGTCAAGTCCAGGAACTCGATCTCGTCGGCTACCCCGGACACGGGCTTGGTTCCTGTTCGACGCTTACCAGCGAGCCGGTCCATGATCATCTTGCGCGCCTTGTTCGCTCTGCTCATGCTGCCACGTACCGACTGGTCCGGTCGATTGGCGATGTCGAAGAGGGCACGGGCGACACACTCGTGCACGGGCATGTTGAGCACGACGTCGTCGACGGGCTCGGGGTAGTCCGCCACATGCTGAAGCGCCTGCCGGATGCTCACGGGCTTCATCGTCTCCACACTCCTGACCAGTCCTCTTCGTAGTCCACGCTAGCCTTCTGGCCCGGAACGTCGAAGAACGTGTCGCCGAAGAACTCCAACTCCTTGGTCGCCTGTACCGCGTAGCGGTAGGCGTCCATCATGTGCGAGTACTTGTCGTGCACCGGCTTCTCGGTCCACATCTGAAGCTTGGTGCTGAAGTCGTACTTGTAGTTCTCGAAGCACTCGAGCAGCCACTGGCAGTTACCCGCTTGGGTCGGAACGATGAGTCCCGACTCGGTCGTGGTCTCGTCGAGCGAGCCGTGGATGATCGTGTTGTAGAGCTGGATCCGAGCCTGCTGGATGTCGGTGATGATGTCGAAGTCGCCCTGCCGAGCACCGGGGATCTTGTAGACCTTGTTCGACTTGGCGAGCACGGCGACCCTGCCGAACTTCTCGCGCATCATGTCGGCCGGCGTGGTGTTCACAGCCTTCTCGTGGTGCTCGCCGTCCCACGGCAAGATCATCCAGGCGATGCGGTTGAAGTAGTGCTTCTCCCGCAGGATGTCGACGTACTCCGGAAGTGCCTTGCCGTGGCCCTCACCACAGTCGTAGAGGAACAGCTGCCCGTTGATGAACTGGAACGCGATCCAGGCTGTGGCGTCGGAGTGCATGCCGGAGGCGCCGATGTCGAAGACCACGTAGACGGGGTGGCTGTCGCGGAGGTTGAACAGGTGGATCCGCTTCTCGCGCATCATCGCCATGTACGCCTCGCCGTAGACGGCAGCGGCATCCATCTCCTCGAACGAGACGTGGTACTCCTGCTCGAACATCCGGTCGTTGCCGAAGCGCTTGAGGTAGGTATCACGGATCGACTCGAGCTGCTGCTTGGTTAGCACCGGCGGCAGGCCGTTGCGACGCATGATCTCGTTCAGGTCGTCGATCGTGCGAACGATGACCTGTGCCTCGGCGTTGCCCGAGAGCGCCTGCATCAGCTGCCACAGCGGGTTCTTGCGCCGACCACGTGGAGTGCTGACCACCATCAGCCGCTTCTCCTCGAGCCGGTTCTCGAGGATCGGCATGATCCGCGGGATCGGGTCCTCGCGGAAGAACAGCGCCAGCTCGGTGAAGGTGTAGTCCTGGAACGAGGTGCCGACGCCGCCCTTGTCCTGGCCGGACTGGAAGTAGCCCTGCAGCTTGAGCCGGCTCTTGTTCTTGAAGCGGCCCTCCATCACCGTGGACTTCCAGTCGACCTCGCTGGTCGGCACCTGGTCCTGCATGCCCTGCACGTAGACACCACAGTGCGGGCACAGGTAGGTCTTGTCCCACAGGATGTCCCGGATCATCGGGTTGTTCAGGCTGACGTAGGTGCCGGTCGTCTTCGGTGTCCGAAGCCTTGCCTCCATCTGCTCGTTGGAGGCTGCCACGTCCTTACCGGTCTGCCGAGGCAGCACCGCGAGGCCGTACCTCTTGGTCCTCCACATCTGATGGAGTTCCTGTTGGTACGGCCTCGGGCGGTAGTGGACGGGGAACTGTGCCATGTCTCAGCCAGATGACTGAGCAGTGTCAAGAGCAGCTCGCACGAAACAGTCCTTCGCTTCGAGCAGCTTGCGGAGTCCGGCAGTCAGTTCAGGCCCGTCGGGCAACGTGCGGATCATGCTCTCGGCAAGAGCATGACACTGCATTGAGACGCCCCTGAGAGGCGTCTTGAGGTGCTCGAACTCGAAGTGCTGAGCGATCTGCTGAGTTGCTGGATGGCGGCCTTCGACATTCATGGTGTCTCCTTTAGTCGTTCAGCTGTGCTCGGAGCAGTGCGCGCTTCGCACGCAGCGCGGAGATCCGCTCCTGCAGACCCTTGATGCGAGCCGTGATCCCGGTGATCCGTGTCTCGAGCAGCTGGTCGTGCCACCAGCCGTTGTAGTCGAACGTCGTGAGTGCGGGGTGGAAGGGGAACGTGTCGGTGGCGTTGCCCACCAGACCCGACCAGCGGTTGGGGTAGGCCACGTCACGCTGCCACTCGGCCAGATCGTTGACGTCACGCGGTGTCGCCAGCACGCCGTGCAGGTGCTTGCCACCACCACGGCCGTTCCAGTTGAACGGCCTGATCCAGATGGCCCAGCTGTGCGCGCGGCCGGCGCGGCACTTGCGATCGGCGTCGTACGGCGCCAGGTCGACCACGCCGTCCTCCTCGTGGGTGTTGGCGCTCGCGTCCACGTTGGTGTTGTACGGGCCGTTGACGATGGTGAGCTCGTAGCCGAGCTCCTCCTCGAGCACTGCCAGCGCAGCCGCGGTGTAGCGTGTCATCTTCCAGCCCCGGAAGGTGATGATCTCCCACGGGTCGGGCTTGACCACCTGCCTCCGGGCGAGATCCCGGTGCATCTGTAGGCGTGCGCTCTTGTTCATCGCAGCCGCTCCTTTCTCTCGAGCTCGACGATGTAGGCGTCGTGGTCCGAGGTTGTCTCGACGGTCTCGGAGCCCAGGCAGATCAGGCCCTTGTACATGAAGGCGTCGATCGGTCGCCCGTGGTGCGTGCCGAGCCGCTTGAAGTCCTGGCTCGAGACCAGCCCAGCCTTGCGCAGCGGCTTGAGCACGCCGCTCGTGGGCTTGCAGTTCCAGTCGGCACCGATGGCCAGGTGGTAGCGGCCCAGGGACCAGTCGGCCATGTCGCGGGTGTTGTCCAGCGCGAGCCGGCGCCGCGGCGGCCACCACTGTGACGCGGGCAGATGTGCGCCACCGACCCAGCCGAAGCCCTGGACACGCACCAGCGGCATGTCCTTGGCGTTGACGACGTCCGGCCCTGCCGTGTCACGCGGGCCCGGTGGGTTGCCGGTGCCCGTCCGGGGCGAGAGCTGCACCAGGTCGTGCCGGTGCACGGGCACACGCTTGTCCCACATGATGACGTTGCGGCCGGTCCCCGCGTAGTAGCGCGCCCAGCCGGAGGCGTGGCACGCGGCGTCGATCTCGTCGTGACGGTCGAGCGACTCCTGGGTGCAGAGCATGTCGGTCAGACACATCAGGTGCATGAGATCCCCACGCACCTGACGTGCCGTACCGTTGCCGAGATTCGAGACTCCGAGTCTCACGGGGTGGCCTGCTTGTTCTTGGTCCAGTAGACCGCCTGGTGGCCGGTGAGCACCGCCAGGGCGATCCCGAGGATCTCGGATGCGACGAGGCCGTCGTCGACCACGGGGATGGCGAACGCCAGTCCGGCTACTGCACCGGCCACGATCGCCTTCATCTGCTCCTTCATCAGAGCGCCTTCCTGTCGGTGGCCGCGGCGACCGCCGCTGCCATGCGTGCCATGAACGACGGCTTCGGATACCGCCGAGCATGCTTCAGTTCCTTGAGCTCCCGGCGCCGCTTCTGCGCCAGGAGGTCAGGCTTCATCCTGTAGGCCATGATTCCTCAGATCTGGAGGTCGGGCAGGCCGATGGTGCCGAAGAGCGTGGAGAAGTCATCCTTGCCCTCCTGGCTGGACCCGGGCTTGGACGGGATGCCGGCCTGTGGCAGGTCGGCAGGAGAGGCAGGCGTGCCCGCAGTGGCCGGTGCGCCGGCGGCCGGGGGTGCCTCCGGTGCAGCGGGCTTCGCCTGCCTCTCCGCCGTGACCTGTGCGCGGACCTGGTCGATGATCGGTTGCACAGGAATCGAGTAGCCCTGGAGCTTGCCGTCGACACGGAGCTCGTAGGGCTTGACCAGCGCGGTGAAGCGGTTGGCCAGCTCGACGTCGAAGCCAGCCGTCCCGGGGATCAGGTCGGCGTTGTTCTGGAACAGCTCGATGCTGGCGTGCAGGGTCTGCAGGAAGTCCTGCTGGCTCTCCATCGCCTTGGTCGCTCGAGCCTGAACCTCGTTCACGAGCAGTACCTTCACCGCCTCCTGCCACGACTTGGCGTCGGCTTCGTCGGTGATGGTCTCGTCGCCCTCGCCGTTGAGCGAGGGCAGCTTGGCACCGACCAGCATGCGTGGGTGCTTGTTCAGCGCATCGAAGTAGTTCTTGTGCTGCTCCCGAACCTCTCCGAGCGCGGTGGCCTGGTGAACCTTGGTCACCCGCTCCTCGAGTGCGGTGGAGAGCTTCTCGATCTCGGGAAGAAC
>ERZ650304.171-NODE-171-length-40899-cov-7.925717_pt1 | contig 40899 bp, 53 predicted proteins | sample MGYA00376240_ERZ650304 | MGnify/ENA primary metagenome ERZ650304 (study PRJEB26733, sample SAMN07839271) | wastewater metagenome | biome: small river; feature: stream; material: water | place: USA: North Carolina | collected 2016-03-01 ... | reverse complement strand
TTTTTCGACTTCCCAAACGAGCAGATGTAACGATCTTTTATGAATTCACGAAATTTCAAATAGAATTCGATGATATGCACCAAAACAAATCTTGCCAACGAATCGTGCACGTAGGCGTACACGTGTATAACCAATCCAAAAAAAGCCAAAACACACAAAATACCAAAAAGAAATACATATACAAGCAGATCAAAAATTTTGTAGATCGACCGAATCATGGATGCAGAACAGTTCTTCATTTATATGAAAGCAAACTTCAACCCTGAAGCGTTTCCGATAACCCTAACCCTACCGAAGGATCACTACTTGTTCGATGATCTCCACAGACAACTCCAACCAGGTCCGCGTTTTATCCATACGCTAGAAAAGCCGCTGATAGAGTTCATAATGAATACAGTCCGCGAGGAAATACGCAAAGAGGATGAAAGACGTAAAAACGACCAATAACAAAGGAAGTGGTGCAGGTCCTGTGGTACATATCATGAAAACTTATAAAAACAAATAAATGTTTATTTTGCTATATTAACGCTCTCGATGTATCGAGATGCAAATAGTTCGTCGTAGTATTCCATCATGTGGTCTAGGTCCTTTTCCATTTCCATAGCCCATTTTGTGTCTATCGTTGCCAGCATCGATCTCATATGCTTCAACAAATGCTCGCTCTCCGAATGATCATTTGTCAAGGTGCTTTCCTCGTAATTAAGCTGAACAACAAGCGCCCCGTACAGCTTGTAGAGCAACCTCCTAACCTTAGCCCAAACATCGACCATCCTCTCTTATCTTTCTCAATAGAAAACCAGATTTTTATTTTTGTATATAACTCGGTATCCAACCTGGTTGCATAGCAAGTATGTTAAGAATGTCCTGCTCCATCAAACGAGCCCATGGTTTGTTGTACGATGCTAATTCGGCTCTTAGCTGGTTCAGTATGCTCGTGCTGACGATGCGTTCGTCGTCCCCTTGCATCGTTTCGAGAGCTCGCTGACCGACAAACTCGTGAAATCGATCGCTGAGTCGGTACATCGTGTTGAGTTCTGCGAGGTCTAACATCGCGTTTTTATCGTTCAACAGAGTGTTCAGAAGACGAGTAAAGTGAAGGGTCGGAGTCCTTATGATTTTTAGAGTCTTTGTACTCTGCTCAAGCATGCAGTGAAAGTGATGGTCTGTGCAGCAACTCCGGTCACTCTATAAATGACGTTCGTTCCGCTGACCACCCACGTGTGCGCGGTGGTTGTCAATGCCACGTCAGCGTTCGATTGCACGTTGAATGGCGTTCCTATGGTCACGGTTCCTATGATGTTCTTGGCTCGGACGGATGATTGCAACGCGACGGCATTCGCACCGGTCATTCCGATCGTCTCGACGCTGAAAAACGAAGAAGAATTGGCTGGCATGGGTATGGTGAAAAGATCGGCTGTCGTCGCACCCACCGTGGTGATGCTGTTTTGTAAATAAAAAAACTTTTTGTCGTTGAAGCTGGTGATCGCGGTTCTCATGAACCTGACGCCCCCCGTGAATCCGAACGTGAGCTGATGATCGTTCGTGGAGGCCAGTGCTCCCGCGGGTGCGACAGCGGTTGCGTCGGTAAAGACAACGCTTCCGGTATTCGCGGCAGTCGAGAATCTTCCAATGGCGGTAGAATACGGGGCAGAAGCAGTGCAGCCATCCCCGCTGGCCAGCGAATCTTGTCCCGATGCAACATTGTTGGTTCCGTTGATGATGGATCCTCTGACCCCCGAGACGCTGTTGCCAGATCCACATCCGACAAATCCATTCTGTCCCGATATGGTATTGGTTATACCACCTCCGATGTGAGACAGTCCCAGTCCGGTGATCGTGTTGTCCTGACCTCCAGAGATGCTGGCCAAAGAACCGGTTGGATCAAGAATGATGTCGTTGCCGAAACCAGACAGAATCCCGCTCCCCAACGAACTTACATCGATCAAATTGTTCGCCCCGGATACTATGCCAGAAAACGTCGCCCGTGCTACGTTTGAACTTCCCCCCGAGACAACTGATTCGGTTCCTTGTGCTGAACAGGACCCTCCGGCTCCGACGAAAGAACGATCCCCGGAAGCAGTGTTTCCCTGTCCACCCACCACGGTCGATAAACTGCCTGTAGAGAAATTGCCTAATCCCGAGACTGCTACAGAATCAAGTCCGGATGATGTGTTATTTTCTCCTCCGCATACCGTCGACCCCTGTCCGGAAGCAATGTTGTTGATTCCTCCAACTATGGTCGAATAATTACCAGATGCAACTTGCGATGCAAGTATTCTGAATCTTTGCAGATCGGTTGCGTATTGTCCTCTTGCGTTTCCTCCTGCAGTAGTGTTATCCGGTATCGCAGATGTGACGGCACCCGTGCCTTTTGGTACGAATGCCAGACCGACGTTGGTGCTCGCGGACACGGGCACGATGGATGATACTGTGATGGCTGGAGAGACCAGCGTGTCCGTGCGGGTCCTCACTTCGTCTATGGTGACCCCTGCATTGACGGTGTCTTCGGTGACGGTATCGGCATAGAGCGCCTTGACTCTCTTGACTCCGAATATGCTCTGGTTTCCCTGGTCCAGGACGACGCCGGAATCGCTGCCAGGATCCATGAACGAATATTTTCTTTTGACTCCCGAAACGACTCCATCGACGGAGTCGCTGTTGATGTAAAACGGAACGGACATTCTCAGAGGGTCCTGTCTTTGTATTGTTTTACCTGAGAAAATTGATATAATATACAAATAAATAAAATTTCTTGATTCATGACCAGAACCCTGATCCCGTCAACATGTCCAACTCCGGTCATCCCCTGTTCGTGGATTCCAACAACGAAGCCTCAGGTTTCAAGCTCCGAAAAGGCGCGGTGCTCGACGTGAGCAAAGGAAAACTCGTCCTCGGAGGCAATGCTCCGGTGAACGGAGATGTCGCAACCTACGAAGCCGCGTCCAACAACTGGGTGGCGAAACCACCCCTCGGAGGAGGAGGAGGCGGAGGAGGAGTCCAATCTCTCACTTCCGGAACCGGCATTGCCTTCTCCACGGACCCGAATCCCATCACAACCACCGGATCCATATCCCTTGATTTCGGTTTCGTGACGCCCAGCGTTTTAGATTCTCTTCCCACAAACATCCAAATAGACGGAGCCGGAAGAGTGCAGGAGATGGATGGATCGGATTTCAACATCACAAGCACTCCTTCCACCAGCAAGCTAGGACCAAAACCAGGAGTGACCAAGAATTGCGTCCTCGGAAGCGTCCCCGATTGCTGGGATGACGTGGTCACCAGCAAAGTCGAGCTGTATCCCAACACCGGTACCAACACCATGAAACTCTACGCGAACAACGTGACGGCGAACTATGGTATCACCATGCCTCCGTCAAAACCAGTACCGGGAAGTTTCCTTCAGGTCGTTTCCGCGGTCGGAGCTGCCAATCCCGATCCCAACATCAACACCGACTACACCACCACATGGGCCACCACGGCCATCACACCCGGTGCTCCGGGATCCGGGACCGTGACATCGATCGCAGCGGGAAACGGGCTTGCCAGTTCTCCCAATCCAATCACTTCCACCGGAACGATCGAGCTCGACGACACGTTCATCACACCCGCTCAGACCAGCAACAGGTTCGCCAGCTTCGAGGTCGACGGGACAGGAAGAATCGCTGCTCTCGACTTCACCAATCACCTCGGATTCGAGAGCCCGGCTTCGAACACCGGAACGTTTTTGTACAACAATTCCGTGAACGGATACACTTCGAAGTTGGGCACGCAGGGACTGCCTTTCAGCGAGGTCCATGGTAAAAAAGTTCTTCTGAGATCTAATACTGGAAACGAGGTGGGACTCAGCACCGAACCATCGACCCTGGATTACAATCTGAACGTTCCTCCCACGCGTCCTCTTGCGGATCAGACTCTCGCGATCGTGGGCGAAACAGCTCCAGGATCCAAGACTTTCAACACGAGGTGGTCCGATCCTCTGAATCCCGACGATCAATGGGAAGAGATACCGGTCTACTTGTTTCCTGCCATCATCGTGCTTCCAATGGGACGAAAGAAGAATCAGATATACTCCATAGATCTCTCTCCCGTGGTCAGCGGGCCTTTTGTCATTCCTCCTTACGACGAATCCGATCCATGGGCTATCTACATCCCCCCCGCGGGTCCAGACTTCCTGGACAGGGACATCGTGTTCACCATAAAAGTACCCGGGGTAAATCCGGGTGGCCAGACACGCGTGGTCAGGGTGCTGATCTCCGAGCCAGTCGTGGTAGATCTGAGGATGAGTGACCAAGGAGACTATGTGCATTTAAGATGTATAAACGACACTACCCCAGGAACACTCTTTCCTTATGCATGGGTTCCCGTCGGCTCTTTCCGCAAGAATCCAGTCATCCCCATACAACCTGCCCTGCAATACAAACCGACTTATACGAGAACCGTGGTGGATCTGGCCTCTACCACGAATCCTTCGACATCCGGATTCGGGACCGGATTCCAGAAGATCATCGTGACGAACAGTCTCACCTCCAATCCTTTCACTCAGGATGCTCCTTTTGTTATCAACCTACCTGCAGCATCGGTGACATACGAGGGAACCACTTACCTGTTCCAGATGAACGACGACATCCTCAACGATGTTGACAATAGCCCGATGGCAGTCGAGATCAATGCGAATTTGTCAGATCCCGACCAGATTTCGACGTTTTTGACCGGAGATAACAATTATGCAAAATTTACATGCGTGTCGAGAAATGGCGGAAGCTACACATGGAACCTCGAGGGAAGCACGTTCACGCCCATCGAACGACTGTATCACGAATATGCTTACCTGGAAAACTCGGACTTTGTTCTTTTACCTGGATCAGCATATACTTATGTGCACACCGTGCCATCTCCTCTTCCAAATTGCTCGCAATGGGATATCGAAATCGTGACCACGACGGAACAAAGACTCATGTTTCAACTACCCGTTCCCAGCCAACAGGATCTGGGCAAAATAGTGCGTATAAGACTCTTGAAAACACTAAGAAGCAACCTAGATCCCTCCATCCAGTCAAAATTGTATGCTCTGTTCGGAACATGGGTACCTGGAAGTATCGGACTCCCACAAGATCTGCTGGGCGTCATCCAATACGAAAACGATCTGCTTGTTTTGCAGTGTGTCATCATCGATGGAACTGTCGTCTGGGTCGTCAAGTCTTCTTATCTTTCTCGTGATTACGACTTCAGCGTTAATTCTCCTTCGATCACCGCAACAATTCCGTTTTCCATATCTGCAGATAGCCAGGGAAGGGTGAAAAGTCTTACCCCGAGCAACTTTCAATTAGGTCCTTCTTCAACTTACCTGACGCACGATTCGTATGGCACGTCCGAGCTTGGAGTGCAGAACAAACCCTGGCAGAGAGTGAATACTTTGGATGTAAGGCTGGCAAAATCCGTCTCGGAAGGACTCACTCTTGCAGCAGAACTGGGCGGTCCTTCTTACACGATAAGATTTCCAGCGGGTCCTCCGTTGCAGGCTCTGAGCACTCTGGTGAGTTTACCCGTAACAGGAGGGGAGGTGCTGCTTGCTTGGCAACCACCCGCCGGTCCTTGACCCTAATTCAGAACAAGACAAATACAACAATAAACTTTTATTATATGTTATTATATATTATATATATTATTATTTTTGTGGCGTGGATAGGTGCGCATCCGTCGACGGAAACTCGTCCGTCACCATCTTTTTGAATCGTTCGAGCGTTGCGTTCCATTGATCGTTATCAAATCCGATCCATTTCATCCAGAGATTCTTTCGAAAGAATGTTTCCAGTTCCATCACTTTTTGGAGGGCGTTGGTATCGACGGGAGAGGATCCAAAATGATCAGCGGCGTCGAGACCGATTTCGAATCTTCGCACTGGATAGGGTTGATTGCTGACGAATTGCGGATCTCGTGGGATATTCTGATTGCCGTATATCTTCGGGAAGCCGAAATTAGAGGCCACTTGTGGGGCTGGGGCGGCGATTTGAGTTGGGTACCGAGGCGGATACTGAGACATCTTTTGAAATCCCGCTTGGAAGCCTTGGTTAGGTCTTGACGGATTGTGGACCGGTTCATAGTGTTTGCAGACTTGACATGAGTAGTAGAAATTCCCTTTCGATGATGTTTTGCCATAAGATGGTCCTCCGCACTGAACACAGGTTTTTTGTTCCGGGTGTGGTTGATTGCTGTACATGATGGACAAACAACGAACCGTGGTGCAAGTATTTTATATTCGGACGAGCCAATCGGAACATTTCGGAAGAATCTATGACAACGATGCTATGACGACCCTATCTGCCGATCTTTTGCTCACGGTTGTACAAATACCGTTCCTCTATCACTTCCGGATGGACGAACGTTCTGAAATAGTACTGAAAAAGCGATTCTTGCCAGGACACGTTGAATTCGTCTCCCAAAAACAACAAAGCAAGCCCTCCGAGCAGGGTCGCGTTCCGGTCGCTCGTCCATCGAAATATCATCTTGTTCGCCAGAAACGCTCCCAGCGCACCAGAAGTGAAAGCGACAGAGCGAGTAGCCAGGACGTCCTGTTTGTACGGGTCAGCGTGAGATCCCACGGGCTCGGGATCGTTTCTGTTTGGGTTCCGAGGATCCATGATGGTGGCTTTTAGATACTCGATCGGATCCATGATTTAAAATCCTTCGTGTTATTTTTACACAAAGAAAAAACAACAAAAAAACCATAATCTTTCTGTTCTGGATCAACAAAATAATTTATATGTCGGATTTGTTTATTGTTCTTTCGGGGGTGGTTGTACTATAGTGGCAATTCAATCTCGTAGGGTCTGACGCTCTGTGGGAGGAGTCTCTATACTACGGCTCGCCTCCATCCTTTTTAGTTATCAAGACCAAGAGAAGTTGTTTATTTTTGTTTTTGTTCTTGTTTGCATTCTTCCACGTGCTTGAAAAGATCGCCTATGATTTCCTTGAGTTCCTGGATTTGAGAGGCTTGCAGAGTAAACCCATCGACAATCGCAGCAAGACAATCCTTCTGTCTTTCTTGTATTGTTTTGTATTCCTTGCAGGTGCACGCCGCGGTGCCGAAACCACACGTGCTGCATGTGCTCTCGGACGGCTCTGCTTGAACGTTCTCCTCCACGACTTCCTGCCAGACGGGTTTGTCCTTTCTCGGGACCGCGAGCAGTTTTCGAAAGCAACCTGCTTCGCTTTCGGAAGAGACGCTGACGGGATCGCTGCTCATGGAACTGACGATCCTGGGTTTGGGTGGCTGGCTCTTTCTCCGTCTCTGTGTTCTTTTTTTGTCGATACAGGGTATCAGACGCAACAATGATTTTCTTTTCGGAGGAGGCCCGGACAGCGTGCTGTCATCGATGCTGACGGATTCGAACATGAATAAACGAAGTTTTAAGAATAAAAGACGGGAACCCAGGGTTGATACGCTCCCTGGTCTCTTGTCGGGTTGGGGTTGTGTCTGGGCATTGCCCTAGAAATTTCTCGGTGGACGGATTTCTGCGAGTGGCGAGGCCTGAGGTTCTTTCGCATATGAAACGGCGTGCTGGGATCCAAGAAATTCACCACCGTGTTCGGGTTGCCCTTTCCAAAAAATTGGTTCTGTCCGAAAGAGGGCATGGTGATCAGATCGTTCGGATGCGGTGGTACCCGAGGTGCGTCGAGTGCTTCTTTGTACAGATCGAAATCCTCGCTCTGGCCCGCCTCGATGTGATAGGGCTCGAGTTCGTTCCTGTATTCGGGAGTGAACTGACTCGCGAAATAGAACAGGATGCCTGCTACCAGTCCGGTCTCGAAAAGATTCATCGGTTGGGTTGTTTTTTGTCGTTGTCTGATTGCCTAATTGTCAGATATTCTAAGAAAAAAGAATAACAGACGACAGCGAACACACATGAGCGAATCCTTGATCTTGTTGGCATCGCTTGGATTGTTTTACCTCGCGAGCAAAAAGAAACCCATCGAAACGGTCGTGCCCAACGATGACGTTCCGGTACAACCACCATACAGCCAATTCTCGGCCAGCGATAGGTTCATGGAAGATCAACTCAGAGACGGGGCGATGCACGCGGACGTGATCATGGGACCCAGAGGAATCCCCGTGATCCAGTATTCAGCTCCTGGAGGAAGACACAAATACGTACTCAGCTGCATGAACAGCATCATGCTTTGATTATTCTAATCCGGACAGATGCAATAACACCTGATCACCATGGATCAAATCCAAGCACTCAACGCGGTCATACTGCCTCATCTGAAAAAAAAAGAGAACAGCGGATCCGACGACGTGCCACCGAAAGATCTGAATTCCAAGAAGAAAGATCCGACCGTTCCCAAGATAACTCCTCCCAAAAAGAAGATATACAAGGAGGCTGCTGTCCTCAGAATCGCACAAAATCAAGAACAGAAGAAGAACGAAAGCAAATCCAACAGCAAGCCCGAAAGCGAGAAAAGAAAGGTCGAGTTCTACGCAAACAGTTCGTCCAAGAAGAAAAAACAATAAACAAACAATTGCATGGAAGTCAAGTCCGCCGTCGTGTCCGAGATCACTTTTTATTTCATAACCTTCAGCACCGGCAGAAAACACAAAGTGGCGGTATCGAGAGGGCCTTTCTGGGTGTCGGATAGCGTGGAAGATATGATCGTAAAAGCGTTCGAACACACCTTGAAACCGAACGAAAAGGAAAGAGAAGAATTCGAATCTTTTTTGACGGAAAGAAGAATAACACAGAGAGGAAAGCTGATATGGACATCGATAGAAGAGTATAAAAAACTGATTTTGTGATCAATAAATGCATGTTTATTTATAAGTTATCATACACATCTTTCAGGAATTTTTCACGCTCGACGAAATCTTTTGAATAATCCTTGCCGGTCAATGCATGAAGTAAGAGAATCAACGGAAGAAACAAAGAAATCCTTTCACGAAGCAATATCAAATCAAACTTCTTTAGATATCTTAAATCCAAAACTTCCTGGCTTGACTGACTTTCCGAGCAGAGAACCCTGACAACTGGGATCTCTAGCCGGTCTGTTCCGAACCCGTCGTATAGGGTAGCATCGTATTCGTTGTTTATTGTAATGATTCCATCGAATCTAGCGTGATTAGCATTTGTCCAAGATGTATAACTGATTTTGAATTCGCAATCTAATCGATAGAAGAAATCATGTTGACCGCTGGCAGGTAGCCAATCATAATCAACGTCACAACCACTCTGGATCAAGGTATTACATCTCATGAAATTCATATCTGCATTGCTTCCGATTATCAAAACATCAAAGGAGGGCTTTGGTTTTATCGAAGGGAGCATGTTTACAAAAAGAACAATTTATTCGAAAGTCTTAAATAGCCGACGTTTTGGTTTCATGGGAGCGTCCGGTATTCTCTGAGAAGGACGTTTTTGAGGAGTTACCGTGGTTTCCTCTGGCATTATACGAAGCATTCCCAAATCCGAAGCATCGAATCTCCAGTTTTTTTTCACCCACTTCTTGGAAATAAACGAAGTATAGGAAGCCTTTTGGAGCTTTGAACTGGGACATCCGCATCCACAGGAAAAGATGGGCTTTTCGGTCTGCTCGTCTGTTATGAGCCTCACCGTGATTTGAAGGCGGCAGAGAGAATGGATCCAATGATTGCAAGACCAGGGGCGGCAAAGCACGTAAACATCGGTTTTTCCGTCGTCGAGGGCTTCCAAACACCACACACAAACTTCGTCGGGCTTGGGTAAAACGGCATCAAGTTCCATCATCGAGGTTGTTTAATAAAGTTGTTGAATAAGGTTGTTGAAGTGAAGTAGTTGTTCGAGGTTGTTGTTGAATGATTCGAATTATGTGCGTCCATTATTTATACCATTTTATTTTTCGAGATATGGTCCTCGGAAGTTTGACCTTTTCTTCGAAATCCAGAGCGTCGGAGCGTTCCGTTGACCAAAATATCTGAACAAGTTAAAAAGTCAACAGATTTTTCGGAAAATAGCCTTTCCAAGGCCTTATTTTGACCTGAACGGTAAGATATTTTTCATCCTGGTGGAAAGATTTATTACGATTGCTGACGTGTCGTTTTTGGATTGTCGGAAATGAATTTTCCGCTCGCGAGGGGTTGGGAAATCCAGCCGGAACAAAATTTCGGAACACTCGTCGGGAGAATCCAAAAAAGGAAATCAGTCCTCGGTAAATTACAAAAAAATTATCGGAGAAATTACCGAAGCGTATGATTTTGTTTAAATCGGCAGAGCGTTCGAGCGTTCCGAGATTATTTGAGATCGTTCCGAGATTATTCCGAAATTAATGAATTTATGCAATAAAAAACAATTATTAAAACCGGTTATTATTAGTAAAAATCAGTGCATTAGATGATCTATCAGATTTTTCCTTTTCGATAATAAAATAAATAATAATAATAATAATAATAATAATAATAATAATAATAATAATAATAATACCGTTGATGTGGTCTGCGGCTCCATAAATGCTCATTTTTCTTGTTCCTGACATCGTGTAGACCTGTTTGAAACAACAATGAACGAATCTTATGGAATGGATCTCGGACGAAAACTCTCGACCGCGAGAAGGGACCATTACAACTTCTACGTGGCTCCTTTCAGACTTTATCTCAAGCCAAAGGTCTCCAAAAATCATGTTGCTTTATCCGAACTGCTGGTTTCCGTCTGCGAGTCCTTGGAAAGAATACTGTATCTGCCGAATCCTGTTACATTCGTCTTCTGTGATAATTTGATGCTGATGACCAACGTCGTGGTTTCCACTCCTCTCTTTCGCATATTATCGTTCGTGTTAGACATGGACCCCAAAGCCTCCAAGAATATACGTGCCCTTTGTGAGAGATGCCCTGCTGCATTCCACCACGAAGCCTGGTACGGAATGAAAAAACATTCCGATTGCAAACCTTCGAGGTCCATTGTGACAAAGTCCAGCAGCGGTGCCTACACTGTCGAACACAGCACGTTGTATCGAGAAGGAAAGGAGGTGCTTGTGCATGATATTGTCATGTATGAAAAAATAGACAAGCTCCCTTGGAAAACCGAAGCAGAGAAAAGGAATTTCGGCTTCCCTTTTTGCATCCTGAAGCCCAATTTTGTTCGTTATCTTCTGGAAATGGAAATAAACGCAGAGGTGGAACAGCCGTTTTTCAACTTTGGCAAATCCGAGACCAGAAGCCTGATGAACCTCAACAGCCCGGCCAATTTCGACATAGATGTCGTCCGTTCGATGGTTGTTGATTACCAAAAAAAGGAAGGATGCCTGTCTTTGCCTTCCTATATCAGCTTGAAAACAGATATCGTGAACTACATGAACTCTTACTTTGTTCATCTGACCATGTCAAGACAGCTGTACGGCCTGAAAACGAAACACGTCCTGGACGTCAAGGAACGCTCGCAGCTTCTGATGCAGATGAATTCCTGCTTTTTTGACCTGAAAATCGAAAAAGACGAAGACGAGATCGACGAAGAAGAGGAAATGTTGGAAATCGAAGATGCTCGAAGTTCTACCGACCGAAGATCCAGGAAGAGAAAGCACGCGAATCGAAGAAACAAACAATCTGCAGACAACAAAAAATCAAAGAGAATAAGACTCAACGTTTTCAAAACATGGGAGGAAGATCCAACACATAACATGGCCACCGATTCTACGTGTTTTCCATGGCCCATGAACTTCGGATCGACCTTGCTCAAAAACGAACTTCATCTGGGTGATTCCTTCAACACGTACAGCGGTCTTTCGTTTTCCCTGAGAGAAATGGCGATTGCCTGGAACGAATGCGATCAGTTCGACATTCTCGATTTCTTAGCAGTTATATACTTTAACCTTTGCTCGGAGTCATTGTCGGAATTCGTCTACGTCGTGAAATGGATCGCCCACATCCTGCAGATGCCCTTCAAGAAAACAGGAGTCGCTCTGGCTTTCGTTGGTGCTCCAGGTATTGGAAAGGGAATGTTGAATACCTTCATAACACACGCGCTAGGCGCCACCAACATATTTCACGTACCCGCTTCGAAAATCAACACGGACTTCAACACGCATCTAATGAACAAGATCTTCGTGTACCTGGACGAATGTAAAATACAACAGGACGATTTCAATCGTCTCAAAACGTACATCACCGAGGATACTGCCGTTGATCACGCCAAGAACAAGACTCCCAAACTGTCCAAGAATTTTAGCAACTTCTCTCTCACGACAAATATAAACGAATACATCCAAGGCCTGGAAGCCGCGGATCGTAGGTTCGCTTTCTCCATGTGTGTCGAAACCGCGAAACCGGAGAACAAGACGATACTTAACTACATTCAAGAAAAACTGGATGCCTCTCGGAAATCCGACTGGTCTCTTTACAAGGCTTTGTCGTGGTTCTTCGTGAATATAGATCTCTCGGACTTCGTGCCGTCGAATTACGTCAAGAACGACAAGTTCAGCCAGCTCATGCGCAGGAACCATCACAATCTTGTTATGTTCTGGTGGTGCACGTGCATCAACCGGAGTTCCAACAGCACCAGCCAGCGACTGGAACGACTGTACAAGTCGGTACCGATCTTGGATCATACACGAAAACTCACGGACCATTCGGCATTTGGCATCGACATGACAATCACCGCGGAAGGTCAGAGGGATCGTGATAGAGGTGCATGCGAAGACCCTGTCAAAGAATATTATATGAGCACCATACAAGTATTGACCATTGCCGAATTCATGAATTCCAAGACCAACGGAGGAAAACAGCCCTTTTTGGATCCGACCATGTTTCCCAACCAGGATCCACACGGCAATCACGATCCGTTGTCGTTCTACGACAAAGACAATAAAAACTGGTTCTATGTGATGCCAACGAGCGTGCTTTATAATTATTTCATCCATTGGATGGAAACCACAAAACATTCCAACATGCAATCGTCCAAAAACATAACTCTGATGGATTTTCACTGCGAGATGAAGAAATTGCTACCCCAGCATTCTCGGCCAGCGATCGTGAACGTGTTCGCTAAACACACCAAAAAACTCGACCCCGTTGTCGACGGTCAGCCGTCAGTCGCCGTTGCCGAATCGTTCGAATACAGCATCGAATGTTTTCTGATTCCCAACGCAGCCACGTGCAAGAATCATATGTTTACAACCCACCCAGAGACCAAAGGATGGTTCGACAACCTTCCTCAACAACAGTCTGCACGTGACAAGATCGATTCCGAGTTCAGGCAGAAATGCGAGACTTGGAAATACGATCTTTTCAGAGAAACCAATCCCAAGACCAGGTTATCCGGTGACACGATCAACATCCCTGGAATGTACGACTTGATGGACGTGTTCAAGATGCGTGTCAACAATCCTTCTTCGAAATCTTGGGGATTCGGGAATTCGAGAATTAAGGAATGTTTAGACAGCCGGATGAAAACGTACGAGGAGCACATGAAACAGATCGGAACGTGGAATAGCATAGTCTGCGACATAGCGGATGGTACAAAAACACGGGACACCCTGAACCCGGAAGAAGAAAGAACTTATTTGGACATGTACACGATCAAAATGAAAGAAATCATCGAAGACATGCAGAATATCATGGAGAACTGGTTTTCGATTCCTTACGTGTCCAAAGACGATTTCTGGGCTTTCTTTGGCGAATCCGATACCATTTATTCTTTCCGTGAGAGCGAAATGGCAGCATCTGCCGAGGACGAGGATGCTCCCGCTCCCACCAGCGACGAATTCAAAAAACTGAAAGAGAGATACGAAAAACTGGTCGAGAAGTACAGAACCGCCAAAAAAGAACTCAAAGAAACAAAAAACAGACTCCAGGATTCTCAACCACAAACTCCCCAGACTTCCGATGTTTCTTCGCCTCCCACGGAACCACCGGCTCAGAACTTGTTGACGGAAGAAACCCTGAGTTCGATAGAAGACTATTCGAGCGAACACACCAGTCCTTTGTTGCAGGATCCCTTGCTCGTGGAAGCGTTCAAAAATCATGATTGTATATTCGACGATACTTATTTTGATGTAGATAATGATAATAATAACAAATAAAAAATAATCTTGTAATTTATTGTTTGATTTATTGTTTTCAGTACTGAGACTGGTCGGGTTTTATGCTGGCGTCGCCGTACTCCAGGATCAGATGAATAATCGCCGAATCGAATCCTCCGTTAGGATTGTCCAGTCCGACGAAGAATCGATCGAATGAAGCACGGGATCCCGAAGCCACCGGGCGCGGGGTGACGTAGGTCTCCTGATAGGACGTGCCGGAAGAATTTATAAGCAAGGGATACTTCGTGAGCAAAGCGTTGTTGTTGGCCAGATGATGGGGGTGAGTTTTCGTGCCATGAGGAAAGGAGAGTCTGAAGTAAGGCGTGGCTCCGAGTATACCGTCGATGCTGAACGCTTTCAGGTAGATTGCCTGGAGTCCTCGGATCTCTTCGGTGAGCTTGACTTCTTCGAGGTTTGAAGAGAACACGATGAATATGTCTTTGGTAGGCATCTGTTCATACGGTTGCTAGAAAAACGTTCATCATCCCAGCGGGTTTCTTTGTGGGACGTGGAACTGGCCCAGAGTGGTCAGATCGTCCAGATGTCCTTGTTCCGAGAACTTTGTTTTCATTGTGTTGTAAGGATATTTTTGGAATTCTGGTTGGAGACCCTTGTGATCCATGTCGGTCATCAGACGCGAGTGTCTGCTGTAGTTGCTCATGAATTCTTCGTCCACGAACATGTCCCACGCATTGGGATTCAATCTCACGAACTCGTCCGGATTGTCCAGAGGAAGAACGCTGTGCAAAGAGATGGGAAAGTTCACCTGCGATCCCTTCTGCATCATCACGGATCTGTCAGACCCGGAAGGTAGCCTCCCCGGGATGGGAGCGGGACCTCTGTGCCTCTCGCCGGAAGGCTTCCCTTCGTTGATCATGCTCGCGAATTTGGACCTCAGCCCGAGGAATCCGGCTATGCCTGCGGTCACCAAAAGAATCTCCATCGATGGTTTATTCGGGTCTCAGGAAAAAGGGTATGAACAGCAGAGCGAGGAGAGCCCCATAGACGTACGTGTCGGTGTCTCGGAGGGCAGATTTTTTTATGGTTCGGTGCACGTCGTAAGAAACGGCCGGTCGTTCCCAGGTGTCCATGTCCAGATCTCTCCAGATCTTTCCCTGACGATTCCGATCGAAAAACTTCTCCTGCGGAAATGCCGCGAGCGGATGTTCGGCCGTCTTTTTGTGTTTGACGACGTGCCTGCGACCCTGCAAGGGGTGTCTTTGCGGGACGTTCTCGTGGTCGAGCGTCCTTGTGATCGACTTGAATGGAACCAGGGTGTTGAGACCCGACAAAAACGCCAGCGTTTCTCCATGTGCGTTTAAGGCAACGGGGTTCACTCTCTCGTCCGCGTGTTTCCTGTTGAACAGCGCAACGGCGCCATGATCGTCGAAGGCTGAATTGGTCTCTTTCGATCCGTAATGATTGATCGGATGGCTGTTTGCTATTCCTATCCTTCTTGCCAGGTCGTAGTTATGATTATCGTATTGCCAGCTCACATCCGTGATGCCTCCCACGGGTTCCGAAAGCATTCTTCTGACGTGAGCATGATGATGCTGATTTGACATATCGGACATGTCGGACATGGTGTTCTTCTTTTTTTTCGTCTAGAAAAATCAAACTAGAAACTGAGCTATCACGGTGGTGAACAAAAGAAATATGGATATGAGACTCGAAAACAGGTCGGTTGCCACCAAATGGGGACACAACAAAAACAAAAACAGCCAAAAAAGCAAATAGAATATCTCGTAGTCTTGCAGCTTGAAAAGGTTTATGCATTTTTACATAGAAATAAAGCAAAACAAAATGTCAGAAAGCGGCCATGTTGTCGAATGCATAAAGAATGATCATGAAAGCATCCGCCATGTTGTGATCGAGCTGCCCCGCCAGCTGGACCAGATTATAATCCTTTCCGAGTTTTTTCGCGAGAGCCTGTTCCATTATTTCGGTTTCCATGTCGCTTGGATCCCTTTCCTCGGGCTCGAATATCATAACATCGGAAGATGCTTCCTCTTCTTCGGACATGCAATCACACAGGTTTCGATAGATGTGTAATATTGCCTGAGATGATTTTTTTTTGTTCTTCTTGCGTTTTCCTCCCAGTAAATCGATTCTGGCATTCGGAGACAATTGTATCATCCCTCCTATGTTCGCCAGGAGATACTCCTGTACGAGGTCTACTGCTGCTACTTTGTTGAGGGCATAATTTCCGACGTTGATCGAGAAATATCTTTTCACCTTCAACGGGCTCAGGAAGTGTCCTCTCGGATAGAACCTGGCGTACACCGTGTTCTGTACCTGTTTCATAACGCTTTTCATTTGCATTTCGATGAACATCTGATCGATCGTCAGGAAGAGTGCCTCGTTCTCGATGATCCACTTGCATATAAAACCAGCGATGTCCTCGCTACGGAACTTCCTTATCAAAGAATCCTTCGGCAGAATGTCATAAACGTCCCAATGGACGATCTCCATTCTTTTAGGATCCTTGAAAATATCCACCACGCAGAGCGACAGGTTTTTCAGTCCCGGGTCTATCGCTGCCCATCTACACACTTTGCTGTTTGGTCTATTGTCAGACATATCTTTCGTTGTCCAAGAAATTTTATTTTGGTTTGGTTTATTCTTTTTTATTCTGTTTTAATAACCGTATCTCATCTTGACTTCCATTATCATGTCAGCAAGGACTCCGGCACCGAAGATGATCGCAAATGGTTTGATCAAGGATACGGGATCTCCGTTGGATACCAATTCTCTGGTATAGTACAGCCCGGCAACGGCAAGAGCAGAACCGGCGATACATTTGACGCACATGAGCTCCTTCTTGCCGAAGTCTTGGGCATCTTGAAAGGAAAATCCTGTTGAAACTGGGGTGGTTGCCATTTTTAGGTTTGTTGAGGTTCGAAGTGGGTCGATGTTCGTGGTTCAAGAAAATTTTTGTGTATTTTGCATATTTCGGATATAAATAAATAAACGCAAATCCAAATCATTATTATCACTTGAAACAAATGGAAGACAAAGAAGCATCAAGATTGCACGCATCCGCGCCTGTAACCATATACAATATCATGTTACTGGGAGCCGGAGGAGTGGGTAAAACCAGTTTCGTGACCGCACTATATGGAAAAGAATTCAACAGTCAATACACCCCAACGCAACCCTTCGGAGACGACCTTCCCCCAATGTCTTATATATTATCCCATTCGACGACCACGAATATTTTTAATGACCTCTACGATCCCAAAAGACAATGCTATTTCATCGTGCATGATTACCCAGGAACATACGAATATGAATCGCTGGATTTCCATCAAAACCTGATGAAGCGTATGGATGGGTTTATCATAATGGTCGATCTGGGAAGACCGAAACTTACTGGAGCAACCGTCGAATACTTCGAAAAAATCGCAATAGATGCCACCAAGAACGAAAACATCCCGATCATCGTGTGTGGAAACAAATGCGACATAACCACTCGCACAGCTGGATATACACATGTTACCGACTGGTTTAGAGAAGAGATGCAAGACGGGGATCCCAAAAACCTTAGATACAAATGTATCATATCTTGCAAGAAACGCAAGAATCTTGATCTACCATTTCAAATGATGTTAAAAACGATCCGTCCTTTTACGGGAATGCATAAATAAATGTTTTTTATTCAACTCGAACACATGATCTTTCCGTTAAATCCAGGGAATCCGATTTTGTTTCTTTGCGGACCCAGCTTGATCGTCGTGGCGTCTTCGAGCACGTCCAGGAACTCGCAGGCACCCCGGTAAAGATTCTCCCAGCAAGCCTCCATGCTTTTGTCCCAGACGACCTTCCAGATCACGAGTTCGTTCTCGATCCCGGGAACGTAAGAAACGTAGAAAGCCTGTTTGACCCGCAGCGTTTTCATCTGGACGAGCATCTGTGCTTTGTGATGTTCCGGGATTCTCGAATAGTGGACCCTCGAGTAAGGGCACTTTATTTCCACGAGTATCGGTCCATCCCCGAGTCTCTCTCCCCATATGATACCATCCGGAGACACCCCAAATCTTGGATCTTCTTCCAGTATCCACAATCCCGTGTCCCACCAGAGGTCGATGGGCAGTTCTTCCATCAGACGGAATTTCGCGGGTAGTTCGTTGTCCCTGCCGTAGTCGAGTATGGATTGAAACATCTGGCTGGTCGGTTTATCCTTTCCGAACTTCTTTTTTTGTAGAAGATCGTTCCTGCTGTTGTACGCTCCTATCACGTTGGCTGCTGCTGCGATGTCGGAGCCTCCGAGTCTGATGTGTTGTTTTCTGGCATTCAGCCATTCTTCCGATCCCTGGTCGAGTGTATGGAATCGTTGTATAGTCGGATTCAAGCCCTGTCTGGCGAAAAATTGACGCGTCAGCACCTTCTCCATTTTTTGTTTGTATGTATGAGTTTGTCTGTTTATTGTTTCGAAAAAAAAAACAAGGACTGGTGCCTGAAATGATATTCGTCGACCAATCACGGGATTTTTGTTCAGGATTGGAAATTGAACGAATTGGGTTTCGGGGCTTCGTCTTTAACGAGCTTTCCAACGGTTTTCTCCTTCAGGTGTTTTCGATTCAGTTGATCGCAAGCGTACTCGTGCAAAGCGAAGTGAACGAGGCCCACCGCGGCTGCGTTTCTCAGCGCGTCTTCCGGAGGGGAAATGGCATAGGTTATTATGGTCACCGCGACCCCGTCGATGTATGGTAAAATGGAATCCATTCGCTGTTGTTTGTTTTTTTTCTTTGTCAAATCATAGTCCAAAGAAAAATAAAAAAAGAATGATATCATCCGACACACCACAAGACCGAGTGAACGGCGAGACCGCATTATCGGCCATCTCCGGAAGCATGATCGGAAGCACCCTCTCGTTCCTTCTTCTCGGAGACGTGAACTTCTACATCACGGCGGCCGGTGCCGTCTGCGGGGTCCTACTTCATATTTCTAATCAAAAGATGAACCATCAAAAAGATCCCGTGAAGTCTCGTAATGAACCCTGAGGAATCCGAGCTCGTCACTTACGCCGGTCACATGGCGTTCTTTGCCACCGCGGCTGCAGTTTACGGGATGTCCACCGGACTAGGAGGCGGAGAATTGCTGGAATTCATGGGACAGTGGTCTTTGTTGGGAATTCCTGTCGCTTTTTACAACATGAACTCGAAACACAGATACGGAAAAGGAAGGGATGCAGGGACGGGGTTTTTATCTGATTATCCTTTCGAATAAAAATTTTTATTGAGGTTGATTATTATCTTCCGAGAATACTGTTGTAATACTGGTTTCCCTTTTCAATATCCGAACCAGTTTCCTTTTCTGTTCTTCTATCCCTTCCAGCACTTTGCATATGCAATCCAGCCTGCGTTTTCTCGAGTCGATCACTTCGTCTATCAATGCCTCGCGAGTGTATCCGCTGACGTCTTCTTCCAGGTGCTTGCTTGCCGATTGACGATCCTGTTTGATGGTTTCGATGGTGGTCGAGACGTGCTGGATCTGGTTGATCAGCTTCTCGACATCAGCTGCTGTGTATGGCATGACGAACAATGAAACTGGTCGCAGAAAGAGGCAGTACTTGTATCAAACCCGTGGCCAATCGGAAACGATCGACACGATCAACACGATCAAAAAATGGTCGTCACTTGAAGGGCGGCGGCTAAGGAATTGGACAAAAACAACGCTCCCATGACTCCTCCGGTGACTATGGTAAGCATCATGTATGGTTGTTGCGACAATTGTGGCACCACCTCGGATCCGATGTTGATCAGGATACCGGTTCCCAGAGCACCGATCCCAGCTCCGAGCAGATATCCCTTGGCGACGTTTGGTTCGTCCAGCTTGAATCCGTTGGTAAGATAACTCACGAATCCGGACATGGGGTTGAAAGATGGCTGATGTTTATTACCAGATCAAAGAAAAGTTTGCGATTTCCATCCATTCAGCCTGTCAGCTATGATGAGTCCGATCGGAACCCCGACCGCTCCAGCGGCAGCCGCAGCCAACAAGGAAGAAGATTGCGGCATGTAGCTTGTCATGCTGTATGCTCCGTATGCACAAGCTGCCGACGTACCAATTATGATTATTTGATTTTTTGTGCGCCACTCTTTTCTCTCGGCTTCTGTTCCCTCCCTCATTACCATATCTCAAATATCTTAAAATATCTTTCGGATATATAATACGAATCAAACAAGAAAAAACATCATTTCATAAAAACCTAATCATGAAATTGATAACCTCTCTGAAGTACGGCAAATACAGCAACGGGCCAAGAGTATGCATACCGGAACACCCCTGCTTGGAGGACTTCTTCAAGTTCGTGAATTCGACGTTCGACCCTAACCAAGCTCACGACTTCGACTCGCTGTATCTCAGGCTCTCGCTCATCGTAGCCGCCCAGCGTGGAAGTTCTTTCTTCCTGAAACAAAAAGAGAAGATACAATACTCGCTTCATCGCACGCTGCTCCCGAGGGAAATCATCAACAAAATAATGAAGTACGCGTTCGCGGGCCGTGATTTTGTCTGGCTCGACACGTTTACTGGACGTATGTCCGTCATAGGACTGAACTTGCTGCTCGTAAACAAGCAAATTCATTGCATGCTCATGGAAGACTTCTATTCGTTCAACTCCGATTTATCGGTATTTTTGTTCGAGCGCATGGGCATCATACCCTTGAATCCGAGAATATCGTTTCGTTCTTGGTGGGAGATGCATTGTGCTGACTCGGTGATGACGCTTATAGAACAAGATTTAGATAGCATCTCCTCGGACTTCAAGGTTTCTGGGTTCATGGACGTAAGAGATGCGACTGATGCAGCAATCAGACTCGTCATGAATCATGGCGATCTTTTCGAAGGAAAGGGGTATAATCACAACAATGACTGGACGTTTTTTTTGATTCGATTCTTGAATACCCCCAGCATCATAGTCAACCCGTCTCAGATAAAATACCATGAACCAAGAAACACGATCAGAGATTATCGTACATACGACGATTACGGATGTTTTGCCAGGTTCATGATGACGGAAGTCTGGCAGATATACACGGACATGATACGCGAAGAGTGCTATCTTGCACAGGACAGCGGTCCGTCGGAACATCTGAAAAATGCATTGATGTTGATACACGTGCGAATGAGTTCGCTGTGCAAAAAAGAATGTCTTTTGCAGGATTTAAGCAAAACAGTGACTTCGTGGGATCATCTGTTTTTCGAAAAAAAACATAAAGGGGTCCCTCCGAAAGCCGAGCCGAACGGTTGCGACGAAACGACGAATCGTTTCGCCATGGTGCATAAGTTCACCGCCCCCAGTCCGTATTTTTCCTTCGCAAACAAAAACCTGAAAAAGCGTGTTCATGTCGGTTTGATACCTGCCAAGCTAGACGAGATCGCTACGAGATACGCCAAACACATAAGAACAGAATAAATGTATTATTATTATTATTGTTTTTCAAAGATTTTCAAAGATTTTCGTATTTGGTGTCCTTGAACGACACCTTTGCGCTTTTGACAGCCTGTATTGTTCTTTCGTTGTCTTGATGAGTTTGCAGACAAATGAATCCCAGATCGCACGCCAGTCTCGCCCATATATTACCGATCATCCAGTCGCTGTATTTGATGGATAGCTCCTGCATCAGGGGCATCAGCTTGTCTTTGCTGTTTGCCACGTTGTTGGCCAGGTTGTGAAGTTTGAGTTCCATGAAGTTCAGTTTCGTGTAAGACAATGCCTGGGCTGCTTCTGATATTTTGCATGTTGCCATGAAGAACATCTCCGCAGCGGGCATGTTCGTGTTCTCGAGGTCGTAGAGTTCCGCCTTGAGATTCTTGAGGCTCGTCTTCTCGGTGATCCTCATTTTTTTACGATTCGCGTGTCTTTCCAGGTCGTAGTACATGGTTATCTTCTGGATCAACCTCCTCCTTGCTCTGAACAGCTCGTCGCCCGAAAGCCCATCCTCGTTCCCCCCCGCATCCTCTCCTGCGCTGTCGGCAGTGGATCCGGTCATGGATCTACGAGCATCCGCCCAGTACTGCTCGAATCCCGGGGGACGAGCGGCCTTTTCCGGTGTTTTGGATCTGGATCTGCCCCTGGATGGCTTCTCTGGTCCGAACTCGCCCGACGTGGTCACGCTGGAGAAATCTATGTCTGGTACGTCTGTCATGTTCGCTACGATTCTCTGGGGGATAGAATTTTCGATCTCGTTCGGAACTAAACAACATCTTATGCGACTATCAGGAAGTTGAAGGAGTAGGTGGTGTTTGCTTGGAGGTTTCCGGTGCTTGCATAAAGTCCGAATTTGGTGGTGGATATCGCCTTGTGATATGCAAAAGCAAGGAATGCTGCTGCTGCGTCGTTGTTGGCCGACGTTTGCACGAAATACGATGCGGCATTGGTGGGGACGGCGAGTGTCACTTCGTATACGGTGTTCCCAGAAACAGTGGGAACCAGGGCGGGGCCGGTGGTGAACTCCACGTTTCCAGAGACTCCGTTCCCGACGATTGCCAAAGAAGGTATCTCGATGACGGTATGAGTGGCCCCGAGCACCACGGAAATCCCTCCACCTCCTTGGATTCTTTCTACCAGAAGCCTGTCGGTGAATACGTCGTCGACCAGAAGTTGATTCGCGATGAAACGGCCGATCTTCCCGGGTATGAGATTGTATTCGAGATCGTGAAAGGACGGGCCGGTATTGTTAATAAAAAAGGAGGATTCATGGTAGTTTATGAGCTGCCCCTGTGCGTTTGTTTTGAGTCCCGATATCAAGTATCCAGATCGCGGATCGGATGGGATCAAGAAGTCGAAAGGATTTGGTGGAAGGTCTGCAAGAGCGACCTGGTAATCCGGAAGACTGGGGGTCACTGTAATACCTGTTCCCGCAGACACGGTGGTGCTGGCATCGTCCGAAACCCACGAAAACGCGACCTCGTCCGGAAGGAATCCAGCTCCGGGAGTGATGCCGGTGATTTCCATTTTTTGTCCGGTGGCTGGAGTGCCTCCTGGCAACATGAGATTGTAATCCTTGGTGGGGAGAGAAGCAGGGTTGAGAGTCCATGAATGGGATTGGAAGAGTCCGAGAGTAGCATCCTTTATCTCTGATTTGGGAGTGCTGGTCTTCACGCTGGCGCTGGTCGTGTTGGTGATCACGGAATTGATGGTCGCTGTGGAGAATCCGTTGATCCTTCCCTGTTTTGGACCCACGAAGTTGAAGTCCTGGAAAGTTGGCGTGGAATCGTCCACCTGGACCGATGTGCTGGTCACCCGTGTCACCCTTCCATAAGCATCCACGTCCACGTCGCTGACCAGGAAGCCGGTTGCGTTGGGTGGGACGGTCTGTGTGACCGGTTCCAGTGAAACGGTGGCCGTGTTGGCAAGGGTTGCAACATCGATGCCGACACCTTCCACCACGTTTGTGACAGCGGGGAGAGCTTGAGAAGAAACAGACGTGACTTGCCCCTGTGCGTTGGTGGAAAAGTCTGTTACCATCTGTCCGGTTATGGTAAAAGGGTTGGGAAGGAGATCCGCGATGGAAACGGTTGCGTTGGGGGCTGCGGACACAACATCGATACCGGTGCCGGGAAGGACGTTGGTCGCCCCCGGTCCTCCTCCTGGAATAGCCTGGAAAGTCACGGATGTCATTTGTCCCTTGGAATTGGTGGTAAGTCCCGTGACCATCTGTCCGGTAACCGTGAGAGGATTCGGAGCGACGTCGGATAACGAGACGGTCGCGGTGTTGGCAAGAGTGACCACGTCGATACCGGCCCCGTCCACAACATCGGTGACTGCAGGAAGAGCCTGGGAAGAAACGGAAGTGACCTGGCCCTGGGCATTGGTGGAAAGATCTGTCACCATCTGCCCGGTCACGGTAAAGGGATTGGGAAGGAGATCGGAGATGGACACGGTGGCATTGCTTCCGACCGTGAGAACGTCGACACCGGTACCGGGAAGCACGGTGGTGGCAGAGCCTCCTCCTCCCGGGATGGCCTGAAAGGTCACGGATGTTGTCTGTCCCTTGGAGTTGGTGGTGAGCCCAGTGAGCATCTGACCGGCGACGGTGATGGGATTGGGGGCAACGTCGGACAGTGAAACAGTGGATTCGTTGGTGGGGACGTTGACGACCACGTCGATCCCGCTCCCGGCCACGACGGTTGGTTTCTCCTCGAAAGTGATGCTGCTCACCTGTCCCGTGGATTGGAGATTGGCGCCCGTGAGCATCTTGTCCATGATCACCGTGGGGATGGCTGTGTTGGGATCGATGGATATGATGTTCGTCTGTCCCACCGACGTGACGACGACCCCGTCTCCGGCCTGAGGGGGTATGCTGGTGCCGGATACCCAGGTGTCCTGAGCCGCGCTGAACACGAGAACGTCGCCGTTCGCGCCCTGTCCTCTCATTCTGAGCTTTCCCTTGGTGGAATCGAACGTCGCACCATCCTTGAGCTTGAAACCTCCTACTTCTCCGTTGCTGTCTTTGTAAAGCGGTGCTCCGGGATTGCTCATGATTGGTGTATTCGGTTTTCAACCTTGTATAGAAATTTCTTTTTTGTTTTTTTTTTCTTTCATTCGAATAAGTCAGACACGAGAATGCAACACATAGAAGCAGACGGGAACGAGTACTGGGCCGACGAGAACGAGGAATACCACAGGGACGATGATCTTCCTGCCATAGTGCTCGCAGATGGGACCAAGCAATGGTTCCAGCACGGAAAAAGACACAGAGACGGAGACAAGCACGCTGTTGAGTTTCCGGACGGAATGCTGGTGTGGTACCAACTCGGTCAAATCCACCGAGACGTCGACAAGCCAGCCACCGTATGCTCGGATGGAATGAAGGCATGGTACCAACTCGGTCAGATCCACCGAGACGGCGACAAGCCAGCCATCGTATGCTCGGATGGAACGAAGGTATGGTACCAATACAACAAGATCCACCGAGACAACGACCTGCCCGCCGTCGAATATGCGGATGGAACCAAGATGTGGGCGCAGCATGGAAAGTTTTACAGAGACGGCGACAAGCCTGTTATCGAATGCCCGAACGGACATAAATTTTTCGTGCATGGTAATTTCCTCGATGTAATAGAACACATAGCACCAGCCCCGGAGCTTACCGAATAAAAATAAAAATTTTTGTGTTTTTATTTTATATCATTATATATTTTCTAGTCTCAAAAACGAACACACTTCAAAATCCCCAACATCGACATGTCTGGACCGGTTTCCGAAAGCAAAAAGATCGCCAAGAAGCTCGACAGGCTCGAGGACAAATGGCAGCAGGGTACCTCGTTGTCCGAGAACGGAACCGATGGCTATCCCGTCCAGCCAGCGAAATACTTCGAGAAGGATCCCAGGGATGATCGCATGAAAATGAAAACTGTTGTCACGAATGCAATCAAAACTCAAGGAGCGACTAAACTCGGAAACAACGTGCCTGTTACCGATCGAGATATCGACTACTTGCTGGATCAAAGAACCAAAGAAGAAAAAATACAATTCGACAGGTGGAAATACAAGGCATTTGCTCCTGGTACGGATCCCGTCAAGTTGAATTATTATCAGAAGATTGACCCCAATTTCTTCAAGGAAAGGGAGGAAGAAATAGACAACATACTGGGACTCGTGGGGGAATTAGCAAAACTAGTTCTAAACGGGGTCGAAAGTGAGGAAGATGTCGCGCTTTTGTATGCCATGAGCACCGGAAAAGTAAAAGAACCACAATGGAAAATATTGTTTCCGACTGAATGGTTCTATGACAAGAACCAATTTGGCGTCTACACAAAAGACAACCTTAAACAAGGATACTGGAATCCCAAAAAGTACGCTTCGGAACGAACTGGCAAAACGAAGACCCCTGGTGACATGTGGACAGATGCATATCTCAAACCCGAATACGACACACCATATAGAACAGACAACAACGACAACATGATTCCCGATTTTTGGACAAAATCCGCATAAAAATCGATTATTCTAAAAACATGTATACCGGTACCGATCATGAGCAATCCCGTAGCCGCAAGCAAGAAGATCGCTAGAGAATTAGACGAAATCGAAAAGGAAAATCTACAGGGAATAAACCTACAGCATGTAGATGCAAAGAATCCCAACCAACCGTATCTTACGCAACCTGCTGCCTATTTCGAGAAGGATCCATACGATGATAAAGCTCTTGCAAAAAATTATTTGACCAAATCAGAAGCCCTTGGAAACAAAATCGAAGTAACCGACGAAGACATCGACTATCTTCTTGGACAAAGAAAGAAAGAAGAACTTTTTCAATACGACACCTGGTTTTATGACACTTTCAAGTTCGGAGCCGATCCCAACAAGATTGCCGTGGCCAAAAAGATGAATCCTCAATGGTTCTCGAGAAGAGAAGCAGAAATATCAAAACAGATCGAGATCTGCAAGAAATTAGCCAAGCTGTCCTTGAGAGGGCCAAGAAGCGAGGAGGATGTTAAAGTCTTGTATGCATTAGACCAGGGAAGGATCAACGTGCCTAATTTGGATCTGCTGTTCCCGGAGAAAGCAAAGAAAGTCCTCGACGCGCTTGGTGGCAACGCCAGGAACGTGGTAATCTCTGGATACTGGAATCCAAAAAGCTACGCCTCTCAAAGAGATGTTCCCAAAGGAAGAAATCAATACGATGCAAATGGCGTGTCTACTAAACTGTCTGGAACAAGGGCCGCGGGTCAGTTCAACACTGCCAAGTCCAGATACGGGATCACGTATAATTAGAATAATAATTTGTATGATTTTCCTAAGCACGAACGACATCGTATCATACACGCACGTAAACAAACATGGCAGAGATCCTTCAAGAGTTCGGAGTCGAACCACCAACAAACACCAATCCTCTTCTCGACGCCGCCATCGCAGTGACGGAACCATTCGAGAAGTTCTATTCCGGGCTCGGAGCCAGATATCCATGGCAAAGAGTTCTCCTGGGAACCACTCTGGCAAGCGCTTTGGTCTGGCTAGCGGAACCATCTTTCGCATTCGACGAACGCGGACAACCAAGACAATTCCGTCCGTTCGCACCCGAGGATCCAGATGGCACTCTTTTCCATTGGGCGGTCCTTCCCGTAGCTTTCGGTCTCTTTTCCGGGTTTTTTGTTTAGGAGCTGTATTATTTTCGAATAAATCTCTAAAAAATCTCAAAACTCTCAAGCCAATGATCTGATTGTTTTATTTCGTGTTTGATTGTGTTGCATATAAATTCCGGGGGTTGATCCGTGTTTTCTTCGGAGCAAAATCACAATCACAATCACAATGGACATCGAGACAGAATTGAACAACAAGACAAAAAACTTCTTCGCGCACATACGTTCGTTCAACATTCCCCAGCTGAACGAGTACGTCGACTACGCGTCCAACAACGTCGATGCATGGACCATCATGCGTCTGATAAACATGTTCATGGAGTCCTCGAGAAGCATGGTCGAATTGGGGTCCGATGCAACGGACGATTTCGACTGGGACACGTTTTCCATCAGGTTTTCCGAGTCGATGAAGAATCAGAAACACCTGGTAGCAGAGCCGATGAGACCGAGATTAGACGAGATGGCGGATTTGGTGATAGTCGCAAACAAGATGGGAGACAAGAAAGCCATGAAAAGGCTGTTCACTTATTTCAGTTTCTATCTTTTCATGGGTTCGCAGGTGAACAGTATAAAAGCCGAATAAAATCTTATTGTTTATCGTTTTTGTTATTATTCATCTCATATATTTACAATCATTGACCTCTACCCCTGCCCCTCGGCCTTCCTCTGGCTCTTCCTTTCGGAACTCCTCCTCTGGCCAAAGCTCCTCTGGCTGCTTCCTTCTCGCGGTATATCTTCTCCTGCTCGGGAATGAGCCCCGAAAGAACCTTGGCTCTGAAACCGAACCCCTTGAGCTGCATGATCTCCTCGAGGTCCTTTTTCATTTTTTTGTAATCGAGCATGGCGGATTTGGTTTTGGCATCTCCCGGATCCGGAGGAGGACCGTCCACGGTAAAATACAATCCCCAATGCACGTGGAGCTTTCCGTACTTGTCTCCCGTTTCGAAGCTCCATTTGCTCTTGTTGACGGTTATGTGTTCCTTGTGAGGATAAGGCACGGCTGGATCGCTCGCGCTGCTCCTTCTCTCGATGATGTAGTCCTTTATGTTGTCGCTCAGATACTGCATGCCAACCTCGAAAGCGGCGGTTGCTTGCTGAATATCGTTTCCCTCGAAGGGGGATCTGTTGGTGTTGAACGTGATGCTGTAGTTTCTGAATTTCGGTTTCCAGCCATTGGGATCATCCCCCATGCGCTGTGGTTTTTTATGTGTATGTTCTTATTCGTACAAACAATTATCAGAAAACATCAACCTGCACATCTCCTGCCAGATGCGAGCGTGTTTCTTGTACACCTTCGGGGAGACTGTCTTGAACGTCGCCTTGTGCTTGTCGTACACTCCGTAGAAGTTGTGATCCATCCTTTCGATCGTCTGGAGGTACTTGCCTATCATGAAGTCGTGGGGAAAGTTGTGCCTCTTGGGCGCGTAGACGGACAAGCTTTTTTTCAGATGATCGGATGCCTGTTTTTTTTTGAGCCTCGCGTTCTTCCTGTTTTTCTTCGGGATCTCCGACTCGTGCTGCGATACCTCGGCTTCCTCGATCGAGAACATGTCCTTGCATTGGATCCATGCTGGCAGACTGCGATCGAACATGTCGATCACCTGGTTGATCAGATCTCCGGGAGGGATCGGAACCTCCGGAAGATCGGAGAAATAGACCGGATCGGAATCCTTCAGCATCTTCATGATCAACGGGTACTTCTCCTGCATCTGCGAGTGTTTCACAGATCTGCATATTTTGGCGATGGTCTTTCTGTCGAACCCGGAAGGTTTCCCGTATGTTTTCTCCTTTTTAGCCTCCACAACAATTTTGTCCATTGTATTTCTGCTAGGCTTAGGACAATTGCCACTCCACTGAGCAAGCTTCTCGTTGAGATAATAACGTATCTTATAACTGTTACGAAAATAATTGGTAGGTGCACCCTCCAGAACCCCATATTCAAAAAGCTGTATGCCAGCTGCGACGACCATTCCGCATGAGTCGCAGACAAGATCTCGTTCGCCAGTGAATATCTTGTAAGGGTGTGTGCAAGGAGGAGGAGACACAACCAGGTCACCAGGAAGTATTCCGTCATCTTCCACGTGAATTCGCTCGATTTGATCCGTCTTCGGAGGCTGTCGATCGTCGACATCGATAGGGTCGCAGTTTCCATGGTCGATCGGTTTCTTCTTTTTCGATTTCTTGGCAAAGAAAATCTTTCGAACGTTTATGAGATGCACCTCCTCGTCTGTCTTTTTCATGAATTCTTCGGCGACTTCCGTTCCATGTTGCAGCACTTTCTTCTCGTTCGAGACGTGTCCGCAGTTCGTGCACACGGAAACATCCTGGCAAACGACGAGCGAATCAAAGAAACAGTTGCTGCACAACGAGGAAGGGTGCATGCTCTATCTGACCCTGGTATTCAAATGACCAGTAATAACGTTCGTATGATTTATGATACGGGTATTTATGGATCGGATTTTTCTGATCTCGTCAGTATTCCTCGAGAACACGAAAAGCATGCAACAAGATCCAAATCTCCCAATGTCCGAACCCGCCTTTTTCCTACCCGAGCCAGCCGCAGCCGTCGTATCACCCTCGACTCCCGTTCCCCAAAAAAGGAAAAGATCGGCATCTGTTACCAAGGCCGAGCCAACATTGTCCGATCCAGCGACCGAATCGACCGATCAACCAAAGGCAGCATCCAAAAAGCCAAAGGCCAAGAAAGCCAAGACAGAGAAATCTTCCGAGGACGCTTCTTCCGATTCCGAGCCCCGTCGCAAATCCTCCAATGTTACTCTGAACACACAATACGACCTGAGCACACCAGGAACCGCAGCATCCAAGTGCCCTCCTCTCAGGGACTGGTTGAGACACGGACCCGGGGCAAGAGCGACCGTCAACAAGTGCATCCAGAAACCAAGAGGTGTTTCTCAAGCCGATTGGGACAAGATTTCTCTCGACGGCAAGGCCCTGTTCGTCTTGCATTACCAGACATGCAAGGACATGCACACCCTTGGCAAGCTTTCTCTCGAAGACTTCCTGGCCTACGTCCAAGACGCGGAGGCTCATTACGCTGCCAAAAAGATCAACTCCGACTCGAGGATCTCTGCATACGAGGTCCGGGAGAACATCAAGCTCAACCGTGCTGCCAAAAGAATCGAAAAGGATGTCAGGGACAGGATCATCCGGTGCTGTGATATCGAGAACACCGTGCTGAAGGCAGCCGAATCCGAGACCACCACCGATTGAGTGTACATATATTTTTCTATCGAATAAAACGAAATCAAAACAATAATTGTCTCATGACCGATCCACTCGCTTTCTATCTCATCTTCCCACTGGCTCTCGCCGGGATATGGGTCGTTCTCAACAACAAACCTTCCATCTCGAAAACGAAACAGGATCCTCCTTCGGGCACCACGAGCACGATGGCACTCCAGGTCAGCGAGAAATCGGCAAACACGAGACTTGATCCCAGGGGAGAACTTCTTCTCGCGGCGGCGGCAGGGACCAATCCTCATCTACGCGACGACAAGCAATTCAGGGAAAATCTTTTGAATCCCAAAAACGAAAAAGGCAATCCAATGGCATTCGTTTATTCCGAGAAGGTGTTTGTTCCAAAATAAATAAACAAACATCCTAAGAACATTTTGTTGTTCGATATTTTCAAGAAATGAACACACACGTGAAACACTTCGCCAGTCATCATTGGTACGACGAAAATCGGTTATTACACCAAGACACTGATCTTCCTGCCGTAGTACGGACAGACGGAACCAAGGAATGGTTCCAACACGGAGAGAGACACAGAGACAACGACTTGCCTGCTGTCGAACGTCCAGACGGATCCAAGGAATGGTACCAACACGACAAACTCCACAGAGACAACGACCTGCCTGCCATTGAATATCCAAGTGGATCCAAGGAATGGTTCCAGCACGGAAAAAGACACAGAGACAACGACTTGCCTGCTGTCGACCGTCCAGGCGGAACCAAGGAATGGTACCAACACGGAGAAAGACACAGAGACAATGGTCCTGCCTTAAAATATCCAGATGGAACCAATGAATGGTACCGATATGGAAGAAAGATGACAAAAGAGGAAGCCAGAATAACGATCCTCGAAGAGAATCTCATGGCTGTAATAGATCAGATCTCAAAACTCAAAGAAGAGCTGGTGGCTGCAAAATCCCCCCTTTTCAAACAATAAAAACACTTGTAAAAAGTTTATTTTTATCTTTATGTTTACAATGGATCTTCCACGCGACCGATCTTGGGTTTGTCTCCCGTGGGCATGACGTAAGGATAATTCGAAGGGATGATGGGGTGATCCTCGCTGATGGGAGTGATGAAGGTGATCGGTTGTCGACCCTTGGGATTGTAAAATTGTTCTCTTCTCACGTCGAATATTTCTTTGTACGCCACCTGTCTGATGGCCTCTTGCTGCTTGGCCATCGACATCATCATGTCCTCGATGGTCCCGTACACGAGCGTGTTTTCCCTTTCGGATTTTCCTCTGGTCGCGAGCATCCCGTTGTTGGATCTGTAAACGTGAGGATCGAATCCCGTGGTTCGGATGTCCTGGATCCTGTAATTGAGGTTGACCTGTTCCTCCACGTCCACGGTCGGTTCGGTTGTTTTTTTGTTTATCTTCCAGAAAGAATAAAGAAGTGCCATGGAAAGCAGGGCATTTGTGATGGGGGTCATGATGGATTTGTTCGAGGTTGTCTGAGATCGGGTTATTTTGTTTATTAGAAATTATCCTTGGATCGATGCGTATTACGCGGTTATGGCAGGTCTCAGGACATTCTTTTCTGGCAGACGCACTCTTCGACGTTTGAAGTTCGGGATCGGCAAATGGACGTTTTTGAACATTTTTGCAAGAAAGGCGTTGCTGGTTCGTTTATCGAGTTCTTTCGTGGGTATGTCTGGTTTCTTTCTTTTGATTGCTGCTTTCGTCTTTTCGATGTTTTCCAGCAGTTTCTTTGGTCTTTTCAGTGCTTTCGTCATAGATGCCTGTATTGCTTTTGCCATTTCTTGTTGTTTTTCATCAAGTTCTTGTAGTTTCTTGGCAGACTGCTGTTCTCGTTCTTGTTGTTTCTTGACGAGTTTTTGTTGTTTGTCGACGAGTTTTTGTTCACGGAGCGCGTATTCTTTTTCGAGTGCTTCGAATTCCCGATCCCTGATTTCTTTTTCCTTGAATACTTCTTCCATCGGTCGAACTGGAAGCGAAGTTCGCAACGATGGCGGAACAACAAAATTGAACGGTTTTTCGGTTTGTTTTTTTGATGTCTCGAATTCCTCGTCAAGAACTTTCATATTCTTTTTAAATGCGTCGAGTTTCTCTTTGGCATTCTTTCTGGCATCTTCAGCCCTCTTGTCGTACTTTTGTAGTCGTTCTTTCACTGCTTCGAGTTCCCTGTCTTCTGCCGTTTTCACGGCGATGGAGGCCACCTCGGCGGGGATTTTTTCTCTGTCGGATTTCGAAGAAATATCCCTTTTCAACTTGTCGAGTACTTTTTGTTTGTTTTGCATGAGCAATTTTTTGGTTTCTTGTATCAACTTCTCGCGTTCTTCCTGTGCTTTCATCACTTCAAGCATTCTTTCCCTTTCTGCTTCTTGTTTTCTTCTTTGTTCCTCTGCTTCTTCGAGGTTTTTTGCTTCCAGGATCCGGCGTTCTTCTTCTTTCCGTCTTACTGTCTCTCTTTCTGCTGCCTCTCTTGCTGCCGCTGCTTCTCTTGTTGCTGTTGCTCTTGCTTCTGCATCCCTTCGGGCAATATCTTCTTTGAATTTTTCGGCTGCTTCTCTGTTGATTCTGTCCTGTTCTTGTGCTCTCTTCGCTGCTTCTCTTGCTATTGCTTCTTCCTCTGCTTTTACGGATTCTGCTCGCTGTCTTTCTCTTTCTTCTTGTTTTTTCTGTTTTCTTTCTTTCTTTTGCGACTCTTCGGCCATGAGTTGTTCGTATGCTTTTTGGATGATTCTTTCGTCTTCCTCTGCTTCTTCGTCGACGGATACTGCCGCGTGCCATTTCGTCGTTCGTTGTTCATCGTCGTCGTTATCATCTCGCTTGCGCTTTTCGAGCGTACTGGTGTACTCCGTCATTTTCTTGTCTTTGGCTTCCTTTTTGATTTCTTCGAACTGGTTTCGGAGTTTGTGCAACAAGGCCTCTTTTTTTTGTTTTCCGCTGTCTTGCTTGGCTTCTATTCTTCCTTCTCTTCCTTCGGTGTCGATCGTCGTGACGTCTGTTCTTTGTTCCCTTCTTTTTTTCTCTTTTTTCTCTTTTTTCTCTTCTGCGCGGATTCTTTCGAGAAGCAAGTCTGCATGATTTCGTTGTTCTTCCTTGTGTATTAATTCTAGTTCTCTTTCTTCGTCCACTTTTCTGCGGGATTCGATTGCATTCTGTTCTCGCTTTTCTCGGTCTTTCTCTAGTTTTTCTTTTCCTTTTTCTCTTTCCTTTTGTTCTTTGATCCCTTCTCGAGGTTTATCAAGCAGTGCGATACCGTGTGATCCGGTTTTGGGATCGGTTGTTTGTATGTCCATGTTTATAATGCCCTGCTGTTCTTCCTGGCTTGCAGCTTTTGGCACAGCAGCATCTTTTTTGCCCACATCTTTCAGATCAACAGGAACCAGCTCGGAACCAGGCTCTGGCTCGGTTTCTGTTTTGGGAACTGGATTGTCGATGGGGATTGGATTGGAACCAGATCCGGGCGAGCCTGACGATGGAGGTGGTCTTGGAGATGGTGGAGGTTGTGGTGGTGCAGGTGGATTTGATGGGGGTGGAGGCTGTGGTGGTGCAGGTGGATTTGGTGGGGGTGGAGGCTGTGGTGGTGCAGGTGGATTTGGTGGGGGTGGACCCGGTGGAGGTTGTTGTGCAGAAACTGCTGGAGCTGGTGCTTGTGTAGGTGGCTGTGCTGGTTCGTCCGAAACCAGCGAACGCCAAGCTTTGTGTATGACGTGTTCGACATCCTCTCCGTGTTTTTGTGGTATCTTCATGAAATTGTCCAACTTCCTCTTGTTTTCGTCGTTCATGAAGTCGTAAGATGCAAGATTCAGTCCACTTTCCTTCTCGAATTCGGTTGGATGGAACAGTGCATCCCAGTCCAACAAGAACCCGATTCCGGATTTATCGTATATGCTTCCTTTGACAATATACTTGAAATAGATATAACTCTCGGGAAGATTCGATGGCCCACTATCGTACAAGATCATCAACTTCTTGTAAAAGTCGTACCTCATGTCTATGAAACCATCAAGGTAAGCGATCACGTCGTCGAATCTCAAGGGTACCCTGCCCCATCGCGTTCGTTGGTGATCCTCGTTTGATCCCTTGCCGAGGAGCCATTTCCAGAAGTCCATTATGAATTCGTTTCGGGATCCTTCGAACAATCCTTTTTTATCCACGTGGTTCCGGCTGGTCAACAATCCCTTGATCGAGTTATGCAGGGATTTCTTCATTCTTTTCAAATCTCCTCTCAATGCCATCAAAAAAGGACGTCTCGTGCTGTTGGTCATTTTGGTTTCCTTCTTTATCTGCGTCCACCGTGTCTGTGTCTCGGTTCCCAGTATAAAATGTTGTTCGACCCATGCAACGACCGCGTCCACGTTTCGTACGTCTCTGCCGAATGCTTCGATGGGCGAATCAGACGACAGATCAACCTTGGGATTGAACTCCACCACGCCTTCGTCGAGATACGAACCGCACATGTCGATCAAAATGTTGGCAGTGTTCAGAAGACGATCCTTTTCGTATATCCTTGATCCCATGCTATTGCTTATCCTTCTTCTGGCAGCTTCCGGGAGCTCTTGGATGGTTTGGATGTGCTTCTCGGTCATAAAAGGATCTTCCCCGTGCTCGAATTTCTTGAGATACCCGGCATCGCTCGGTGCTGATGGTGGTTTCATGGAACCTCCGGACGAGGACATCTTGGTTCACGGCTAAGGAAATTCGGTTTGTTTTATTAATATTGTTTTTTATTAATTGTTGTTGTTTTTAGAATGTATGGTTCGCAAGGGTGCATTCTTCCACGGTGACGTTCTCGTACTTCAGATGTGCAAGGACGTATTGGAACTGCGCGAGAAGGACGGCGTATTCCGCATCCGTCAGAGCACGCGTGTTGAGCCACGCCACGAAGTTGCTCTCGAAAGCGGAAGTATCCATGACGGTGTGAAGGCCGTTGGCGATCGCCGCGGGGATATCGAAATTGGGAACATTGAATTTGTAGATCTTTCCATCTGCCAGGGGAACCTTGAACCAGGTTCCACGAGTGGAAGTCGCGAAGAAATAAAAACCAGGTTGAGAACAGCTCATGTTTGGTAAACCAGTACATACACATTTAGAATTTTTTTTTATTTTAATTTTTTTTTATTTTGATTGTTTTTATTTTCGCATAAAGACGCAGAACGGTCGACCCAGTCGCACATCATGGAATCAAAGAAGTTTCGATGCGCCCTGTGCACAAAGTCATACGGGATAGTAAAAAGACTGAACTGTCACATGAAAACCAACCACTGCCCGGACTCCGAAAGAACATGTGTTACCTGTCGGAGGGTTTTTAAGAACAAAAAGTCGATGAAGGTTCATTGTTTGAAATGTTCCACTTGTTACAAATGATATTTCTCGTCTTCCAGTTGATCGGTTTGATCTTTCTGGCCAAACGTGCATCGGCAGCCCACGAAAGTCTGGTCGATGATTTTGAAGACTCTGACTGGATGATGGAAGGTTATTAAAACAACCAAATTATTTTCTTGTATGTCAATAAAGCATGCTGTCTTTCTATTACTTTCCCGAAATTCTGTCCTTGGTTGCAGGATTTCTCGTCCTGGTCAAGTCTGCTGTAATAGTTCGACAAATGAGAATCGAAAATTCCCGCGACGACGAATGGGAAGACGTCGAAGTCACTATAAAACCTCTTTTTTCTGAAGTCGTTTGATACGACGCTTGTTATCCGACATGTCACGCACCGAACCAGTCTCCATCAAAGAAGAAACAACCCCCGACAAAGCCAATGAAACCGAAGAGCAGGAACAAGACTTCTCTGACAAAGGACCCGTCAGCTTCAACAAGTTCAACATGACGTACGTAGAAGGAATCTCTCACAGACAAGCTCACATGATGGCTCGAAGAACCGGATTCTTATGTTTTGTTGCAGGGGTCCTGTTGGGATACAGTTACTTGCCGAGCATGATAAACACCGGTTACCAGGCTATCGCATATCTGTTCCCAAATGGTGTCTCCTGTGGACAATGTACGCTTGCATAAAAATACAAAAAATATTTTTTTGAGTCTTTTTATTATTTTTTATTATTGTTGCCTGCCCATGAGTCCCAAAGAATCTCTGAAATAATACACTGCCGCTATTCCCGCGATCAGAACCAAGAATCCTTGCTTCGAAAGTCCAAACGACTGTGGCGAGTCCTTGCTTTTGGGAGCATCCTGCAAAGGCGTTGGGTTTGTTTGATAGTGATGCCGAGTGTCCGCAGCTTTGGATTCTTGTTTGTAAGACTGTTCTCTTGTGTCCATCGCCATGGTCCCGGTCTGTCTGTTTCCGGACTGGGCGTTTATCATGGACGGAACCTCGTGGCCGAGGATGTGGGAACTGCCGGAGCTGGCACTGAAGTGGAGATTCTGTTTTTTCAGCATGATTGTGGGAGGCTATCTTTCCACCGACAAAGAAAATGTTATTTTTTTTTAAGAAGTGATCTTGTCGATGGCTCCACTCTTGAATTGCACGAACTGATGATAGAGTGCCACGATATCGAATAAATGAGCATTGGTATCGTTCTCCACGGGGCTTCCTGTGGATTGGTTGTAGCTGGTCCCGATCTTGTGATTCGCAGCATACTCGACGAAAAGAACCGGATTGAAGGCGTTTCCGATTTCCAGATGATTCCAGCAATTGAACTTGTCGTCGGGAATGACGCTCCAGTTGTGAACGTAGATGTGGTAGTTGGAAATGGCGGAGTTGTTGTACAGGTTGGAAAGACGGATTTGATCGTAGAAATGGTTTGTCGGGAAGATGATCTCGTCCTTTCCGGATTTCATCTCGTACGAGTTGATCCTCAAAAAGTTTGTCCAGTAAGTAGCATACTTTGTCTTCTTGTCCAATGAATGGATCTTGGTCATAAACAAGGTGGTGAGGGCCGATTTCAATCCGTTGATGGCGATCTGTCCTTTGGTTCTATTTTGTTGGAAGGTGAGATTGTTGTCCTCTTGGCTTTCGATGTCCAGGTTCTTCCAGGTCAGACCGTGTCGGGAGTCGAGCTGTTGGAGGATTTCCGCGCGCTCGTTCTTGAGCACGTGTGTCATGTGATTCTCGATGTAACAGTTTCTCAGAGGGATCTGGACGGGTGACAGGTTTGTCTTGGTTGTCAGGTAGAGATACTCTGGATCCTCGAGCTCGATGACGATCTGGAGGGGTCTCGAGGTTCCGACGACTGGGAGCTGCTTGTCGATCTTTCCAACCCAAAAAAGGAGATCCAAAGGAACGCAGAACTCTCTCCATGTTTGTGCCTTTGCGACCTCTCCGGTCGGGTCCAAAGGTCCGTTGTCCCATCCTCCGGTCATCTGACGGTAGTGTTCCCTGGTCTCGAGATTGTGGAACTTGAGATGCCAGTAGAGAAGGTCCCTTCCGGTAAAAGTCTGTACCTGGTTTGTGGATTGCTTCAGCATCAGCTTTTTGATCATCAAAAAACCGACGTAGTCCGCCCAGCAAGGATTCGGGGTTGCGATCACCTGGTTGGTGGGATTGGGGTCTGGGAGTCTTCCCGAACCATTTCCCTGAGCATAAGTGCTGAGAGTCAGGTCGTTTCTTCCAGGGTTGCAAGGGATACCATCCACGGCAGCGTTGTGATTGGTATCGATGAAAAACTTGTCGTCCCCACTGGGGTCGGTGGTGGGATTCAAGGAGGGCAGCTCGAATCTGAGATCGACGAAACTGTTGAAATCGGCATCCTTGTCGATCTCGAAGGTAAGCACATCTCCAGCCTTGGGGTTGGGGTTGGACTTTGGGGTGATCTGTTTCCTGTCCTGGATGAAAGGAGCGACTTTGGACCAGCTCGCGTGCTGATGTATCGATCTCGAGGGGTCGATAGAGATCGAAGACACAGCGGACACATTGTACTTCGAGAGTGTTTGGTTGGGCATGCTGGGTTACCTTGGAATAAATTTCTGAGGATTATTACAAGATTTAGGAAAAAAACAGCAACGACAGCCACAATGAACAACGGTGTAAACAAAATGGTGGGTGCGACAGGAGCAACCGCGGCTTCCAAGGGTGCCGACGATGCTCTACACAATCTTCCAGCGAGCCAGCAGCCAGGAATCCCCACCGGAAACAGCGATCCAAGACACATCGGAATACTTTCCACCGGAAAGAACGACCTGTTGATGCTCTCGGCAGGATTGATATTGTTATATGTTCTTTTCAATAAAAATTAAAACATATCGATGATTTTCTGGCATCGAAAGACAAGGATGGAGAACAAGCTCGAAACTGCCAAACGAAAGGCGGATGAACATCTGACGGGCGTGAACTGGAACAGACCCAAAAAACAAAAAAAGGAACCAAATGCCAAGAATGCTCCCAGGAAACGAAAGAACGAAGAAGAGTTCGAAGAGTACCCGGAGAACGAAAAGAATATTGGCAAAAAGAGAAGATGGTCGCCAAGGGAAGAAAAAGAAATAGAAGTGCAAAAGACTCTTCAAAAATTACAGATCGGCCCGGATCACAGGCTCAAAGAATTCGACATCACCGAGTTCAAGCTCGACAACATCTGCGTGTGCTTCGGGAAACGAAGGACGGGAAAGACGTGGATCGTTAGATATGTTCTCTTCCTTCTTCAGACCAATTTTTATCACGGACTCGTGATCACCAACACCAAGTTCAACGGGTTCTGGCAGAACTACTTCCCGAAACAAGTGGTCCATGGGAAGTACTCCGATGGCCTGGTCAGGAAGTTCATGGCCGTTCAAAAAAAACTCAAAAGATACGCAGAGGAACACCCGGAAAAAAAGATAAATTACTGGGCGGTCATCGTCCTGGATGATATCGTCGCGGACAAGCACATCAGATACTCCGAGACGCTGCACGAGCTGTTTTACAACGGACGTCATTACGGTATATTCGTCATCATCACGTCTCAATATTTCTTCGGTCTTCCTCCCGGTCTTAGATCCAATGCGGATCACGTTTTCGTCTTGCAACAATCCCAAAAAAGACAGAGGGAGCAGGCGTTCGACGATTACGGATTGAGCATTTACGACAAGGATCTCTTCATGAAGATACTCGACACGAACACGGAGGATCGAGGTGTTTTCTGTATCAATCTCACGGATCCCACCATAGCACCGGAAAAGATTTATTCTACCTGGAAAGTGACGGATGTTCCGAAATTTATGATTGGTGATCCCGAGTGGATAAAAAAGATCTCCGAGTCCTGAGGATCGTTCGCGATGGAGACACCAAAACCATCAAAAAACACAATAGACATTTATTTTTTTATAAAAACATCGGATAACACTGACCACGAATACTGACTGTTTGATTGTTCATTCGTCGTTGTCGTTGTCGTCGTCGTCGTTGATCCCCAAAACACGCATGTAAATCCTTAACACCTTTTGATACATCGAATCGTCCTCTTCTTTGTTGTCTTCTTCGTCGTCTTTGTCGTTGTCTTCGTCGTCTTCGATGAACTCGTCCAGTGATCCCGAAGAGTCGCTTGGATCCGATCTATCCGAGTCTTGGCTTCCCAGGGATTCCCCTTCCTGGTCTTCTTCTTCTGGTGTTTGTTGGTCGTTGGGATTCATTCGATCTCGCTGACGGGGCTACGTTCCACTACAAGATAAGAAAAAATAATCTAGAACAAGTTCTTGAAAAAATCCTTCACGGTGGAGAAGTTGTCCTCGATGTTCTGCTTCACGTCCGTGCTGAAGTTCTCCTTGACGTAGTCCTTGACCTTCTCGGTGGTCGTCTTTTCTTTGTGAAAATATATTATATATATCTGATATCCGACGAATCCGACGGTTCCCAGAAGAGTTACCAGGACGATGTTTTTTTGAAAGCTGCTCATGTTCGTTTGTTCACATGTTGGAAAAACATCCTCGTTATACTTGTACACAATTTCTAACGACGTATTCAAAGCACACACAAACCGTACACATCGATGGCATTCTTGCTGGCGATCCCCGGGTTTGTCCCTGCGGTGGCTGGATGGTTTGCTTTGCACAAAGATAAAGACAAGGAAGAAGAAAGGAAAAACTGGGGGAAAAACATGGTAGCTGCGGTTACCGAGGTCACGAAGAAGGCCAAATTAGTTCCCAGCACCAATCCGGGATACGCGGATTCTCATTCATCGTCTCCGATTTCCGATGCAGCGGCCACGTTCACGAGATCCCAGAGTCCTCCGTCCGTCAAAACCGGCTCGGCGGAAACGACAATACACGAGAAAACCGATCCGAAGATCCTGATTGGCGCGGGTGTGGCGGCTATCGTTTTGTTGCTAGTATATCTTCGCTGACCGACTTGATATTCATCGACCCACTGGCAGAAGGATGACAGACAAGTATATCATCGAAGACATCAGTCTTGAAGAAGGTATCGGTATCGTGGATGGCAATGGAACTGTGTGGCGGTGGGGTGTCGACAAGCAAGGAATAAAACGTCTCATCACGACGACTGTCGATGGTATTCGTTCCATCAGCTTGTGCGATGGAATGATAAAGGCGAACGAACACGGCGTGGTCACCGACGTTCAAATGGGAAGAGCACACGATAAAGACTGTCGATG
>ERZ650304.170-NODE-170-length-40925-cov-8.911647_pt1 | contig 40925 bp, 44 predicted proteins | sample MGYA00376240_ERZ650304 | MGnify/ENA primary metagenome ERZ650304 (study PRJEB26733, sample SAMN07839271) | wastewater metagenome | biome: small river; feature: stream; material: water | place: USA: North Carolina | collected 2016-03-01 ... | reverse complement strand
GTTGCAATTTCATTCATTTGGTTTTCAACGCCATCAAATGAGCCCGATACAGATTAAGAACCGATTCTAAATATCGAACAATTAGTGAAATTTCTGCATCTGGGATATATTCCCAAATAGTAGAACCATCAAGAGCCATTCTCAAAACCTGCTTCACGCATAACGCTTCATTTGCAATAACGACAATAGATTCAATTTGGTGCTGATGGTAGCTGATGCTAATTTTACAATCGCCTAGTAAATACTTATTTAACCAATAAAGCTTTGTTTCATTATATTTTACTTTGACGTATGCCGGATCATTTACAGTCGTTTCCACCATGTCGCGTAACTGCTCTAAAAACATAAGCGGGTTTAAATAAGAGCCTCGAGCAAAAAGTGAATCTATCCATAATTGATTATATTCCATGCTATCGGGCCGTACCCCATCTAAATGTTTAATAAACTTAGCAATGCCGGTTGAACCTACAACGCCGGTTTTCGATACTGTTTTCTTTTTAGACATTTGACAACATCCTTTTTACACTGTTTATGAAACAAAGCAAACCCGTAGGTTTTTACTATTGATTTGCGGCTTCATTGCTGTAATATGCATTTAAAAAATGAATCAATGCAAGGCCATAAAACCCCTCCCGCAATGGGAGGGGCTTATGTCGCTCAATCGTCTTCAACATCCAGTCGTTCGGCATCCGGTAAGGACTCAATCTCCCCATAAAAGCTTCTCGGTGCTTCACCCGTCACCGGCGGTTGTTCCCCTACCGCTTTATCGACCAGTGTATTGATGTACGCCGTACCGTCTGCAATCGTATCAAATACCTGCGCTCCCGCCTCCCGTAGCGTATCTTTCAACGCAGATTGATCGGCTCGTTCCGCATCCGTTACGGAGACGTCTCCATCCGTTACCGTAAAGACCGCTACCGTCTTATCCGGATTCTGAATGGCGCTCGCCATTAACGCCGCTACAGCGTTAAATCCCGTCTGTTTCGGCGATACCACGTACAGACTCGCTAACGCTTCCGATCGCGCTACACTCGCTAATTGCTGCGTTTCTAAAGAGGGATTCGCTACCCCCATCCCAAAACACCCCGTCCGTATCTGCTTAACGGCGTCTTTTACCCATTCCCCCGGCGCACCCCCTAAGTACACCAATCGATTCGTAACCCCTTTAATCCCTTCATTCAATCCCGATCGAAACCCTATCGTACTCATGTCCGTATCCCCTTAAAAAAAAAAGACTGACTCAAAGAATCAGTCTTTAAACCCAAATAAAAGCTCCGTTCGCATTAACGCATCGATATTCGTATCCGTCTCATCAATCCCCAGTATCCGGTAAATCGATGCCCAATTCGAATTAGGCGTCGCTATAATGTCCCCCGGATAACCGGCTGGCGTCTCTATCCGTATCTTCACCCGATTCCCTTGCGCTACCAGCCCTTCCTGAATCGCTATTCGATTCATGCGCTCTACGGACTCAATCACCGTATAGCGAGCCCCTCCCCCTACCGGATGCACCCCTTCCAACGGATAACCGTCTATACAACGCCCTATCCCTTTCACCAATACATTAACCACTTGCTCTATCCCTACCCACTCTAACAACGGACTCCCATCCACCGTATCGTAATCCCCCTTATTCAAAACGAAATCCTCTCCCGTCCGAATCGCTTTAATACTCGCCGTTATTAAGTCATTGTAGTGATTCCGTCCAATCCGTCCCGACTCATGCGTCCCTATCGGATTGTGAATCCGTACACTGAATCCTTTCCCACCATTCGCTATCCAATCCGTCAGTATTTGCTCCCCCATCCCCTTACTGCGGCTATACGGGCTCGGTGGATTCATTCCTACACTCGCACTCGACGCAAATACCAGCGGAATCGATCGTTTACACCCATCTATCCCTTCCAATAACCGCATCAATCCATTGACGTTATTCGAATAGCAGTCTAACGCATGCTCCCGACTATAGCGTAATCGTTTCTCCCCGGCTAAATGAATTACCCCCACAATCTCATGCCAATCCAATATCGTGGTCAATGCATCACTACTTAACAGACTGACGTCTTTCGTCAATACCGTTAATGGCTCCCCTATCAATTCCTCAATCCCTTTCCAGTTATTAGGATTCGCACTGCTCCGGTTATCCAGTACCACCGGCGTATATCCCGCCTCATGCAGCCCTACGCAGGCGTTACTGCCAATGTAGCCCAATCCACCCGTTACTAAGATTCTTTTCATTACTTTTTCCTTTTTTCTTTTAGCGATCGAGGAGATCGCTCTTTTCTTTTTTTAAAACAAGGGCCCTGAGTTACTACTCAGGACATAGAGACTCTCCTCGAGTCTGTTACGGAGGGGATAATCGGCTTGAGGCCTATCCCCTCCTATCCCTCTAGTCTATTCACTAAAACCCAGAGTTGAGTGTCTAGGACCCTCACTCTGTCTTATTTCCTAGATTGTATTAAATTAAGGAAGGCTCTCTCTCTTCTTTCGAGAGCGGCTACTCTCCGTGCTAGGGGACGTCTACGCTAAAGCTTGACTGCCTAGCACTAGCGACCTCCTTTACCCTCTCCACTCACCATCCCCCGGTTTGTACTCCGCTTCGCTACGTACAAACCGACCCCTTCCTCTCGGTTCTCCCTAATGGTTCCTAAAGGCAGGGGTCGGATAACTATTAGATAAAGGACCCCTGTAATTAATTACAGAAGTATCTATTAGGGGACGTCAGCGTGCTGGATAAGGAGTGCCATCTCAGCTGACATTGAGTCGACGTTGATAGTCTCTGAATGGTGAGATTCGTGTCGGTAATGCAATCCCTCATTATCAATCGCTTGATCACCGAGAAGCTTTAAGGTTTCCCATTCGGCCCCCTGTCCCACCGTGGGCGGTTTGTCGGATTGAGTCCATGTCCACTCTATCTGAGATAGGTAGTGTCTGAGATCGTTAATAAACTCTCTAAGCAGGGGAATAGGGATGCGTATCCGATAGCTCAACATTTCACCAGTTTCTAGTGTGATCTCAATGTTGAGGTATTGCAGGCTGCCGTTTGTTAGACAACGTTGTCCTTTTGTGATTTGTAAAATATTGACTTCATTGTTGAGGGCTTGAACATCTAGGTGACCGATCAAGCCATTATACGTTACTGGGTTGGAAAGAATGCGTGATTCGTTAGCTGTAAAACGAATGGCTTGTTCGATGAGTACGTGTGTTCGACGCGCTACAATGTTAAAAGCATTTATTAGCATGGGAAGATTTCCTTTGAGTGGTTGAGGGCATAAAGCCTAGGGGTTAATCCCCTAGGCCGGTTCTGCGTTGAAAGCTCCTAGGAGCCGTTATACCGCGTTCTAAGAACAAAGGGATACTAGGGTCGCCCTTTGTAATCACAAACGCTCTAAAGGGTTGTTTAGAATGATTAACAGGGGTTAAGGTATCTACCCAACCGGCTAATCGTCGACGACGTTCAAACGCTGTCTTAGGCTTTAACTTTCGTACTGTACACCATTCGGCTACCGTACGCGTTACCCCCTCGATTAAAGAGTCAATACCTACCCGTGTAAGGGGTGTTATTTTAAGATTATCTTCATGGTGGATGATAGGCCATCTAAAGATACACTCTTAAGATGGTCATCGGAGACGGTGTAGGTTTCACCGTTGGCATCTGCGGTGCCTACATTGCTGTATTTAAACGCTTCTGCGTTTGTAAGTGGCACCACCTTTCCATCGGCATTTAAAAACACTAATTGTCTTAAATACACCTTTAAATCGTTGAAGTACTCCTCCAATAGATACTCGTGTATTGTCAGGTTAAAAGTTGTGCTTTCAAAGTACTTAGTTTCGAGCATCAAACTAAAGTTCTTAAATTTAGGCGCAATTTCATCTTTTTCGCCTTCTAATACTTGGATGCATCCTAAGATACTTTTTGGCGTTAAATATGCCAGCTGATCATTTAAAAACGTCCTAGTATGTGGATTTTCCAACAGTGCGGACATGTGGATGAAATTTTCACAAGCCCTATCTAAAAGAACAGCTGTGCGTGCTTTTATGGTGTAAAACGGGGTTGCGACCATGGTGGTCTCCTTTTCAGATTGGTTGGATTTTAGGCTTAATCGCCCATGTTGTTTTTACGTTGAATGAATCTAGGGGATGTTATACCTCGCTCAATGTAAAGCGGTGTACCTGGATCCCCCTTTGTTATAACAAAGTTCTTAAATTCTTTCTTGGTGCGGTCTACAGGCCTTATTGACTCCATTAGGCTAGAAAAGCGCTTACGCCTCTCATACGCTGTTCTTGGGTTAAGATTTCGCGCCATGCACCACTCAAGGATTGTTTTTCTAACCCCATCAATTTCAAGAACTGTATCGAGAAACTCTTGATACTGGGTTTTACCGTGTCTCTGGTTCATGATGCTCCTTGTTATTTTAATACCGATATGCTAAATGGTGATATATACTTCATTCTGATTTAAGTTCTGTGAAATCTTGTGACCCACTCCTTAGGAAATAATTCCCATGGCGGATGAATCCATTAAGTCTGTTATGGACAGACACGGTATCGATGTCACCATTGATAACAAGCTCTTATTAAACATTCACCGGTGGCGTGTCGGCTTTGCACACAAGAACCAAGACCATGCCAAGTTCTTTGGCGGTAACTTATTTGGCGTGTATCCGATTCGTTTCTTAGCCGCTGATCGCTTAGACTGGACAGACGGTATCTTAGGCCTCGATGAATACGCCGTACGGCAAGATATCATTGCGTTGCCGACCGTAGACGAAGACTGGGTACGCGGTACAGATGTCATGAACATCTCATGTTTATGGTTAGTCCATAAGCTCTATAACTCACAGCTATCGCCTAAGCAAAAAGAAATCGGCATGAAAGATACCTTGTTATCATTTCACTATAAGCTAATCACGAGCTTAATGACGCATTACTTTAAGTACCCTGCGAATGAAGCCACGGCGTTAGCAACTTACAATGCCTTATCGAAGAAGTTTTCATTAAAGCAATACGGTAGCTGGCAAAAGATGCTTGAAGCACGCTGTGATGACATCATCTCGAAACAGTCAATTCATTTTAGAACAATTGAACGTTTTAATGACGATGGCGCAATACAGTACATGATCACCGACATTCAAGGCCGTCTACGGTCTATCATGAAAAACATGTACGAGGTCTTTGAACAAGTGCGTGCTCAAGACGCTAAGGTATTGGGCGTTGGGGGTACGTTAGAGCTAGACGGTATTTCTATCGTTCGCGATATGTCCCGTGAGTATACCGCGTATAGTCGCTACATTCATGAAGTCGTTCAAGATAAACAACGGTTCTTAAAGCCTGAACTGATGCAGGTTATTGCTTCCGCTATGCGTACGATGCCTGAATCACTCTTTGGTGATACGTTGCTTTACGTAACGGAACATGCAGGTAAAGGCACGGCTAAGGACATTGAAGACCTAGTCGATGAAACGATGCTCCATGCGTTTAATTATTTATCAAAAGATCGGGGCGCATTTCAACGCTCTAATGACATCAATCAGTTAATTACCAAACTGATGGCGCTCTACAAGAGCTCACGTACATCCGACCCGGCTATGCTAAAAATGCGTGTCTTAGCCGAAAAGATTGTACAACGGTCAATTAAGTCAAAGAACGGTGCGGTTATCGCTGCCGTACGTACGGGACTGCTCTTGTACATTGTGGCGCGTGCTTTTACCAAAAAGCACTACGGTTAATCCTTACGAATCCTCCGTTATTATTTGCAGACGGATGACCGACAGCCGTGACCCGATAGCGATTCCTTCACGCTAACGGTGAGCACATTCAGTCTCGGAAGGGGATAGGTAATCACCAATGTAGTGTGTCTCCCACTTACGCTGGTAGATTGCGAGTATAGCACTCGAATTGAGAAGCTTGTCTCCCCAGCCCCTTGGTCGGGGGCTGGGTCTATGCCGTTGATTGATTCAAAAAAAGAAAAGATACGCAACGGCATAAGCCCCTCCCAAATTGGGAGGGGCTATTATGCACTTAGATCAGATTCTTTGCTTTCAAGGTTTTATTCAATCGAATACCCCAATTGGCTGAAGGCGTTTCTTCATTGAGAATACTATCTCCAAAGAGGAATGTCAGTTTCGTTTCTAAATCGTCTTCCTTTACGATCCCCGTGAGTTGTGTGCAGTCATCCACTGCCCGCGATGCAATGATGTAGCCGTGCGCATACGTAGCGTCTTGAAAGAACTCCGTTGCCATGAGATACACTACCACACCTAGATCAGTAGCCAAGGTTATCGCTTGGAAATCCCCTCCTTTGATACGTCCTATCTTCCCGATAGGAACAGTATCCTGCCCTGTCAGTTCATCCACTTTGTATACCAGCTCTTGATAGTTTATCTTCACTGACATAATCGCAACGTTAGAGTAAGTCTCCCACACGCGCTCAAAATGGTTTTTAAACGTTAAAAGGCGTTTACGCGATCTTACATCAAACCGATGTTCTGGTTTTAGGTCAGCCGGAATACGATCGCAATACCCAATCACTGCACGACTCCGTTTCCCTTTGGGTATCGTTACAGCGTAAGGCAGTGGCGGTTCTTCACTGTTAAGCTCTTTAACAATCGCAATATCGGCTTTCGTTAATGCAATAGCATCACTAGAGGCTTCTCTTCTCACCTTATTAAGGTGAACAACAAAGGCATCCCACCCTTCCTCTAGAACGATCTCAGTAGCAATGGCTGCGAACTTATCGCGTTTATACTCACAGAAGCGCATGTTTCGCTCCTTAAGCGGGTAAGAGGAAGTTACTCGGGAAGAACTGCAGAACCGTGCTTCCTTCGATTAGGGAGTGTTTATAACACGCACAATCATCCGAGACCCCGATGGGGTAGCCGCGCATGCGTATGGCATGATTCATATCGACGGTAACGTAATGTGAGAAAACAAGAATGGTGTTTTGCTCCTCATGTGTTTCTGCCAATGCAGGATTCAGAATGGGGTTGATCTTAACACGATCGCCGCCCTCAAATTCTTTATGGAGGTCTCCTTGTAGGATTTCCCCCCAAACAAGGTTTGCGATTTCGTCTTTCTCCTCAGATGGAAGTGGTTGTGGTGGGGGTGGCATACCACCCATTTCTGGGTTAATCATGATGAATCTCCTTTTGAAAAAAGAAATGATTTAACTGAGGGAGTTCCTCACAGAGGTAGTGTGTGCGTATAGATAATTGCGATTGAATGGAAAAGGGTAAAAAAAAAGAGGGCATAAAGCAAGGGGATCCGAAGATCCCCTTGCCCTACGTTTGAAAAAAAGGTGCGAGTTTACGACAGAGCAGTCACTCTCCATCGTCTGAGATTTATTGGAATCTGATTCTTTTTAGTAGTTGGAAGCCGCTTTATTGCAGTAGGCAATGATACTTCGAGCCACAGAAACATGAATCTTAGAAAGATTTGTGATCGGTTTGACGTAATAAGTATTAAATGAGTTGGTAGCCCATTTCGATCCAATTTGAACAGCGCGCGTTTCGGCGGTTTGATCATCGCCGCTAAACCACGGCACATGTTTCCACATCCCATCCAAATCTGATGCAGCCATCCCACGATGTGTAAAAGCCTTGGAAGAATCTTCGACCGCCTTTAACAGCGTGATAAGTTCGTTCTTCGTAGGGGTTTTGATTGGCGTATTTTTATTTACGTCTGCACCGCCCACACCATAAATGCTAAAGGTTAGTTTATTCCCACTTGGAACAATGCTGAATGTTCGATTCCCGGAGAATGGTTTGCCAAAACACTTCGATTGAAGTGCTTTATAGAAGGCGTCTAAAGTCTTCACAAATTCTTCTGTAATTTTCTTTTTAGCGGGATCGCGTTGTGCATCGGGAAAGAATTGATAAATCCCCCCCAATAAAAGGCCAGAATAGCCAATCAAGGCCACGGTTCCCGAGACCGCCATGACGGCTATACCAATTGGTGCTGATAAAAACACGATACCCATACCAAACATAAAGAGGATAAGTGATTTAAGATAGAGTGCCCCTCCACCAGCAAACATCGAATCAGTAACCCCTGCAGTACGCGTGTAGAGATTAGTGACATCATCTATTAGTTTGGTGTAAACTGACTTAAAGTTCTTCTTATAGGTTTCCTGGACGTCAATCAAGTTATTAAACCCAGTAGTCACTTCCTTGGCATCAGCACTACCGTTTAACTGAATCAATCCTGCCTCTGCAAACGTAAAAGTATCATTAGACGGTTTCTTAAGATCGAGACCATTGATCTTTTCGCGCAATGCAGCCGCATCAGCCGCTAAAGCTGCTCCAGCTTTAGCTGAGTATGCCCACCAATCCCCGATAGCTTTACCAATGCTGCGATTGAGTCCTTCCATACCCAGCTTCAATTCCAACTGCATCTTTTCAATGCGGATGTTCACATCGCTGGTGGAGGCCGATTCCATAGAGACGCCGCTGAATGAACGTTTGTAAAGATCGCCAACGCCTTTACCTTCCAAGTAGCTTTCTACTGACACAGCCAGCATTTGAGGACTCATCTTCCGGTTCTTGTAGTTTTCCAACGCTACTACCGTTTCCGCCATCTCTGCATGGGCGCCTTGTAAATCTTCAATTTCGACTTCTTTAGCAGCAGCCAGCTCAACAGCTTCATCTACTGTAAGGTCTTGTGCTTCGATTTCGCTTGCGCCTTGACCATGATCCGTAACGATATCGTCAGCGGTTTGGGCGATTTCTTTTCGGGCTTCAATCTCAACAAATTCGTCGAGTGTAATTTCAGTGCGCGCCATGTTGGCAGTCCTCAAATGGGGGGGGGTACTTGAGGGGTATTGATAAAATACCCCACTCACATAGTTTAAGTTTACTCCTCATTTGAGGCAAAAAAAAAAAAGAAAGGACTCCACCCCTTTCTTTTTTCACTATTGAAAAGAAGATTAAGAAGCTTCAAGCTTCTTAATCCGCCGACGGAGCTCACTTACATTGCCTGCCTTCGTCTCGAGCATATACTGGAGCGCGTCTACAATGTTGTAGCCTTTCGCTTTTGCATATGCATCCGCCTCGAACTCCTTTCGAGTAGCCTCAGTTTCCCAAGGCAGTAGGCGGCTGGCCAGGTGACCAATTGTGCTAGCGCCCACCAGGTGATTATGCTCGATGTGGCCCAACTCATGAGCAACGATGGCCTGTTTCACAGCCAACGAATCAATCGCCATGAACGCATCGTTCACGTAGATGAATCCATTGGCACAGGCAATAGCGCCCACCTTATTGCTGGGCGTGCCGTAATAGCCCAACGTTAAGTTAGACTGAATGATCTTTCCAGACGCAAATCCGAGAAGACCGCCTACATCTACTCCAAAGCCAACCATGACTTTGCATTGCTCGGCTTCCATCCGAGCTTTGAAGCTGTCTTTGAAATCCTGAATGAATTTCATGGATAATCTCCTTAAAAAAAAACAGACTGATAGTACGTCAGTTTTGTCTTATGTAACTGTTTTTTTTCGATCGACGACATAGTCCCCACACCCCATAATAGGGTGTGGGGGGTTTATGCCATTAGATGGAGTTGACCTTCACCGTCGCATGCACAACAGGAATGCTTACACCTGATGCTGGAACGTAGATAGTTTCTTCCTTCTGGGTTTCTGTAGCGGTGACAGAGTCTTTCACGGCTTCCTCCACAACCTCAATGACGCCGTCTGCTCCCGCACGAGTTTGTTCAACGCGTACATCCAGGACTTCAGCTACGGTTTCAGTGACCGGATCAGTCACTGCTTCTGTCTGTAGCTTTGGTATGTCCAAATAGCCAATCTCGAGCGCCTTGAACAACTCGATTCCAGCAGCTCCAATAGCGGACATTTCTTTCGTTGTGTCCTCGTAAGCGCAGGCAAAGTAGATAGGATCTGCATCGATTGCGTTACTGCCTGGAATCACTGGCAGAAACGTTTCGAGCTGTGGTGAGTACAATGCTTCCCTGCTATGGAAGCGTTCGTAGATCACTACCGAGCATTGCGCACCATCACCCTGGTAACACATTAGACCTCGACGACCAAAACGATCCTTGACCTTCATCCAGACGCCATACTGGACACCGTCGACCATTGCCTGATTTCCCCCCTCTGCGAAGGAGTTTACTGTGCCATGATCTTCCTTTACCATGCTGTACAGGTCATGCCAAGCCTTGTAGGCTGGGTTAGCCAATGCTTCATCCAAAGGCATCCGCAGCGGCTCGATTACTGCATCCTGATCCACCACCTCGATTCCGCCCGCATTTCGCTGGGCATTGCTACCCAGAATGCGTTTGAAGGTTTCTACCTTGTAACCTTCAATGTTGACATCATTGTCAATGCGTTCCTGCATGTAGGCACGAATGCCTTTGGTGTCATGCAGCTCAATGCCTTCTGGGAAGGCAAAGAGATAAGAGGCATCTAACCCCTCCAAGAACGCGCGATACACACGGTACTTAGAGAAGTCCAAGTAGGCCAGGTCTGCACCCGACACCATCTTAATACCCTCTGCTTTGCGAAGGGTGCGTAGCTGTGACCAGCCGGCATAGGACAGCACGCCGTAAGTGACAATACTGCCAACACCGACACCAATCCCTGCTGAGATGGCAATTTTGGTTACCAGTGGGGGGATAATGAATTGAAGAGCCATTTTTAATCTCCTTCCGGATGAATTCCGGACAATTGTGAGTTGGGCACATAAGCCTGAATACCGGAATTGGTATCCGACTGGGAATGGTAGCGCGCTACCGAACTACGTCTGAGGTAGAATTCCCACCACAAACGCTCCAATAAAAACACAGCGATTAAACCACTGCTAATAAACCAAACGTATACCGACATCCTTTACTCCTGTATTGTTGTTAAGGGCATATTCCCCTCCCGTTTAGGGAGGGGAATACAGTTAAGTGCGTTTCTTCTTTTTCGCATTATTGCGCGACAGTAACCGTGTAGCGATCAACACGTCACGCACACCAACGGCTGTGCAGTCCTTGTGATTGACTGTAGCTAAATTATTCGCCCCGACGTGCGAACGAAAACTCAAGCGTGCAACGTTGATCTTATCGAAGTTCACTGAATCACTAGCTAAGCAGTCGTTCAGTGTTTCGAAAAAGACAATGTCCGTCCTTAAGCTATACTCGGACGGATCCTCTTTGGCGCGTTGTAGCGGACTACTAAACGCCGAATGTTGCAGGTTCAACTGATCTTCTCCCGCAGCATGTTTGATGGCTACAACGAGTCTTTCTCTCGTCCAGTCTGACATTGCAATTACTCCCTGCAGCAAAAAATGCTGCTCAAACAGTTCCACCGTGGTGTTGTGTATCCTAAGATTTTTAGGATCATCAACAGATACTGGGCCCTTTCGGACCCTTCAATTAACTACGATACTCACTCCATGAGCCGTCAGTGGTAGATGTTATTCATACCACCAATCCTTTGTTGTCCTTCCCGACAAACGAGATAAGCGTTGAGACTTACATCTTTGAAAACTCCTTCAGATCGGATTCACTATGATATTAAATATCTAAAACATATTGGGTTAACGACATAAAAGCCCCTCCCGCAATGGGAGGGGCTTATGTCACCATAACAACGTTTTAGGCGTCGACTGATACATCGGATCTACAGCGAGGTCATACGCTTCTAGAGAAGCCTCTAGCGCATTATCATCACGGGCTATCTTCACCCCCATGATGGCTTCGACTTGAGACATGCTCCATTCCATGATGTCTTTTGCACGCGTTGAGATATTGGGTTCGGTTCCCGTATCTAACGTAATCATGAAAACGTAGACTTGCGTGTCTTGCCCTAAACGCGCGCAACGCGATACGGCTTGATCGAACTCATAATGGCGGAACGGTGAGTTCATCATAATGATCGTATTGGCCACAATCAATGGAACGGCTGTGGATAAAGAATCAAATGTTGCGACTAACGGATTTACGTTCTCGTCATTCTCGAACTCTCGAACAATGCCTGTGACGTTCTTGTTGGTTTCTCCATAAACCAAACGTGTATCGTAGCCTTCGGCTTTTAACTTATTGTCGACTTGTTTTACAACGTCAACATAACTCGTAAAAACAATAGACTTCTTAATAGAGTCATCGATCAATTGGGACAGATTCGTTTCATTGACCATATCTACATTGCACTGAGAACGTTTCTTTCCTAAGACGCGACCTAAGCATTCGCCTTGAATCTTTAGAGAGACGTACTTAATGACAGACTTACAGTCACGAAACTCATGTTTCATGGCATTGGGTAATGCAGGCGTAATAACGTCTTTTTCGTATTTGTTAACCCACAATGCAATAGCTTTGTGAATAACCGGATCGTAGCTTTTCCGAATCGTTTTGATGTGGGCTTTGTACAACGCGAAGTCTTTCTCTTCTTGTCTTGACCGCATTGTGTCTGCGTAATAGGCTAAACAGTCCTCGTACGTTTCTTCGTAACGCTTCATGTTAGCTTTGTAATATGCAGTACGCTCTTTAATGAATGCTGCCATCTCATCGCGTATTGCGCCCAAGGTGTAATCGTACCCATTCTTAAGCTTTACTTTTACTTCTGTAATGATCGGCTTAATGTCCACTACAGAGGACTTCTCGACTTTATACGTCAGAATCCCCATGCGATGGGCTAAGATATCGACGGCACGCTTCGCATTCTTCCCAAAGATCATTTTAAATCGGTCTTCAACTAAAGGATCAAAGAAGGGATCAATGGTTCGTAGTAGTGGAATGGCTTCATTGCCAATGGCTTTAATGGGCGTGCCACTACTCCACAATACGTGTTGGCAATTCAACAAGGTACAAAGCTTTACAAACATTTCCGTACGTTGTGCAGTAGTTTCATTGAAGTTGTGACACTCGTCAAGAATAATGACCGGTGTCTTTACTTTCCCTGCCATCTTTTCTGCAAGCTCTACGGCTAACCCTAAGGCTTCGTAATGGAAAACGTTGTATTTTGATTTTCCATCTACCGGTTTCCCGTCACGCGACACCCAAGCTTTTGGACTTCCACTAATCTGATTCGTAATGGATTTATCCCACACGTTGTAAATGCTATTGTTAGGCGCTACTACAATGACCAAATCCGAATGGAGTAACTTTGATAAGGCTAAGCCGGTAAAGGTCTTACCCGTACCAGGAGGACTCGACAATAAGAATCCCTTCAGTTGGTATTTCGGCACCGAGCGATTGTACGTTTGAAAGAATTCCAGCTGATGGGGTAAGGGCTTTAATTCCAGATTCTTCAACTCATTGAAGTCAAGAATATCGGATTGGGTAAATCGTGTTGTGCTTAACCACGTATTCTCGTAGAGTAATTCCAACACCCGTTTCAGGACACGGCCATGGCGTAGCCGCTTTGCATTGGCTAAGAGATACTCCAAAATGTAAGCGAACTCTATCGCAAAGAACTTAGGAAGTGTGATGCTGCTGCGCGTTGCTTTGATGAACATGCCGACAGCAATCTTACTGCTATTCCATTCCCGCAGAATCAGTGCTTCCAAATCTTTCACTGGCACATTAGAAATAACAATACTGTTGTCTTTCTCTTCTACATCAATAAAGCCGACTAACCGACCCATTACTTTACCAAACGGCATAACGAACCCCCTACCCAATACATAAGTTTTGACACTTAATACTGTACAAACCCCCAGAGTATGCCCCTATGATACTTTTCTTAAAAGACCAAGCATCTTTCCCTACTGCCGTCGTGGATTTCCATACGACCAATACGAGCTTCTTAGAAATCGCTGAAAAGTATCGCATGATGGGGATTAAGAACTTTTATTTTCATCTTTTCACGTTACAACCTGAGCTCTTAGGTGTGAATCCCCATGCCGATAACTTAACCCTCGAACAAAAAATAAAGATTGGGGTCGAGTGCCGTTATAATCCCTGGTACTTTTTCCGTGAGGTATTAAGGATTCCACCACAGGCGGGGCAATGGCCAGTACCCTTTAAAGCCAACCGCGGCAATATTGCACTCTACTGGTTATTCTTTAATCATGTTGACATGGCATTGATTCAACCCCGTCAAACGGGTAAATCGGTAGCCGCTGACGGACTCGATATTTACATTCTCTATATCGGGGCGGTGAATACCCGTGTCAATCTGTTAACGAAAGATAATGAATTGCGTGTATCGAACGTGGAACGTTTGAAAGCCATGCGCGATCTTTTACCCGTTTATCTGAATCCCACCAGTAAGGAAGACTCCGATAACAAGATGGAGTTAACGTGTGCACGACTTAACAACCGACTAAATACCTCTGTAGGACAATCCTCAGAGAACGCGGCGAATAATGTTGGTCGTGGATTAACGTCACCAATTAACTTAGTGGACGAAGGACCCTTCATTTCGTTTATTGATGTTATTATCCCTGCTATGCTGTCGTCGGGTAACGCGGCACGTGATGAGGCCGAACGCTCTGGCGCGCTCTACGGTAACGTCTTTACTACGACCGCGGGTAAGAAAGATTCTCGCTCTGGCCGTTACATGTACGAGATGATTTACTCAGGGATGCCTTGGACAGAAGCCTTGTTCGACATGCCCAATCAGATGACGTTACATTCGGTGGTGGCTAAAGCCTCTGGCGATGGGAAAAAGAAACCCATTGTCAATATTACACTCAGCCATATCCAACTCGGCTATACCAATGAGTGGCTAGAGCGTAAAATGCGCGAATCGAATTCCTTTGGGGAAGCCGCAGACCGTGACTATTTCAATAAATGGACGTCGGGTGGACTACAATCGCCACTATCTACCGATCTCAATGATCTGATTCGTGCTTCTCAGAAAGACGTGTCTTACACGGAAATCACTGAAGACCATTACACGATTCGCTGGTACATTCCGAAACACCAACTCGAATCGCGTATGGCATCGGGTAAATTTGTCATGGGGATGGATACCTCCGATGCCGTCGGTCGAGATGCTGTGACGATGGTTCTTCAAGACGTAGAAACGATGGATGTAATCATGGCGGCTAACATCAACGAAGCTAACCTTATCCGATTATCTGGCTTTGTAGCCGATCTCATGATCCGTTACCCTAACATCGTACTCATCCCCGAACGGCGCTCCTCAGGACAAACATTGATTGATACCTTGTTACTGCGTTTACCCGCTAAAGGCATCGATCCTTTCAAACGAATCTTTAATGTGATTGTTGATGAATCCGATGTTCGTAAAGAGGATTTTAGGGAGATTCAGCAAGATCTGTCTCGTCGCTCGCAAGGCTACTATGACCGCATGAAGAAACACTTTGGTTTCGTTACAGCCGGCAGTGGCAAGTTCTCCCGCGCCACGCTCTATTCAGATGGGCTTTTAAACGCTGCTCGATTGGGCGGTCGTTCTGTAAATGATGGAATACTCATCGATGAAATTACCGGACTCATGGTAAAGAATGGCCGCATTGACCACTCTGATGTAGGACACGATGACATGGTGGTTGCCTGGTTACTAAACTTCTGGTTCTTAAGCCAAGCAAAGAATCTTCGTTACTACGGTATCGAACGCACACTCAATGCAACTGTCGAGTATAAAGAAGGTCAAAAAGCCATTGTTGAAATCGATCCTTACGATCTCATGTTACAAGAAGAACAGATTCTGCTACGGAAACAAATCGAACAGATGCTGGAAGAGCTCCGACGGGCCGATACAGAAGTTGCTATCATGAAGCTAGAAACTCGTATTCGTCAACTCGATAAACGACTAACCGAACACTACTCGGCTACTGCATCGATTGATACGATCATGAAAGAAGCCGCAGGACAACGCTCTCGTCGGGTAAGAAATGGAATACGTACCCGCAGTACCTATGACACTACCGCCAACCAAGGCATTGGTGGAACGCAATATCGCTTGCGTTATCACCAAGCCGCCTAACGATTGGAGTATCTTAATCATGGTTAAATGGTTTAAACAACGGGTCCATTACACGAATCTTGCCGGTCTACACGTCTTTAATGTCGGCGAATATTGGTTAGCCATTTGTCCTACCTACGTTGGGCTCTATAAGAGTAAACCCGCTAACCTTCCGTAATCGTGTGTATTAGGGTGCTAGAAAGCACCCCTCACGTATCTGGAGGGTTGCATGAATCGCCTCACCAACGCCCTCCTAACAGCATTATACGCGTTGTTTCGCGGTGAGTGTCGAGTCGAAACGACTCTCGAACCCACCGTCTATCGTTTTGCACAGGCATTTGATGATGGTTCTTCAAAAGGAATCCTGTACAACATCGTCTGCCAGCGACTGCAACACACGGTTACCTTTAAGCGATGGTATATGCCTACCCGTATTTACCGTACGTATAAGGTGATGGCATTGGATATTAATGGGCAACTTGCACTACGTTGGCCTATTGCGCATTATCCAGAGCTTTCACCACGTTTCATGGGAAATACCAATGTGCCTTATTTCTTAGCAATACACGCCTACGTGGAAGGCATCGTATTTGGAAATGAAGGCATCCCCCGCCCCTTAGCGGCATAGTGTGCGGAGGCGTTAGGCCTCCGCTTTATGCCATCGTAAATAATTGAGGAGAAGCTGCATGAGCAGACGATTGATCGGTCTATTAGAGTGTTTAGAGTACGATACCGATTTAGCAGATAATGCGACTATCTGGTTAGATACCGTGCTGGACGGTATTGACGAGCGCGTAAGGGAACTGATCAAACAAATCGAAGGGGAAGGTCGATTAACACTTTATGCGGCGCGGGGCTGCGCTAATATCCCTGCTGTAGATTTATTGCAATTGTTGGGTTATCAAATCCTGCAATACCCTGTTAAGCATTTGGTTATACAAACGCGTAAAGGACGAATTCCTTTGCCGGGATTACAGGGCGAATTATTTATACGCGAAGAGCCTAAATGGCGTATGCCTTCACCACGAGATTCAACGGTTGAGAATGCAAAATGAAAATTAAACTATCAACGATTGCTATTGGCGTTATGGTAACAGTGGGGTTATTGCCCGCTGGTGTTGGACTTTATAAAGCACAGGAACGACCCGTCGAAGAAGCAATGCTATCACCAACAGAAGAACCGCCTACAAGCGCCGCCACTGAGAGCGAGCTCTTAGAAGGGATTGCCCCTGCCATGACAGTTGAAGCCCCTGTAGCAAGCGCTGTAGAAGATTATACAGCCCCTATTGCAGCAGTTGTAGAGGAGCCCGACGTACTTGCGACTATTGGGGGTGTGAATACGCTCTTAGCCGGATGGTTTGCGTGGTTCTTTCGGCGGCGAGAGAAGATTGCGGAAAACATTAAGAAGCTTAAGATGGAGGTAGGCGATTTAGCATTCATGGAACTGCCTGAGCTTTTAAATCTCTTGTGGAAATCCACTCACTCGCTTACGGCATTGAAACGGTTGCTCTTACGGACGAATAGTCAATTCTCCATTTACGGCTTTATCCATACGGCAATGGTACCGAAAATAGCCGGTAGACCCGTTCAACATATTGACCGAGTCGGTAAATCAGTGAATTGGTTACTGAATGATTTCGAACCCGACATTATCAGTAACGATTGGTTTACAAAAGAACGTTCATTAACAAGTTTAGTCAGAGCGTGGCCAAATGCAAGAGCCGTCGCTGTAGGTTTTATGCAAGATACGGAAAATACAGTTCGAGTGGATTACGATAAATGGTTAGAAGAGGAGAATTGGCGTACCGATGGCACACATTCTCAAAGTCCACATGCTATCGTTAATGAGCTCGATGCGGATGAAGTCGGTATCATGATCTTCCTAAAGCGAATTAACGGTGAAGACGACGTGTATACCTACCTAGCGAAAGATACTGAACTCCCTGAAACGCTTGAGCAATGGGAAGAGTTTATCATGGCGTTCCGGAAAGAAAACAGCACACTCGTTAAAGAATGCTTAATTGCTTCAATTATTGCTATTCATAAACCCGTGATATAATGCAAACAATCCCTACTCGTTGGAGTAGGGATTTATGCCACTGATTTATCTTTTAGACAATTCCGTTATAAGGAAACGCAGTCATTAATAAATCCATTCTTAACTATTCTACTAACCCCGCCTAACGAACATAAGCCCCTCCCATTTCTGGGAGGGGTCTTTATGCCGTCTTAGGCTTTGAGCGTAAGCGATGCCACGCCCAATTCCAGGACTGTACCCGTAACGTCTCGATAGAACTCCAACCGAATGGGCATCCCTTGCGTTAGCGGTTCAGTGAAGTTATCATGCAGTAAGTTCCACTGCGTAATCGGCACGGTGCGATTCGTGGTGGTGCCGTATTTGATACGGAAGTGAGTGGGCGGTGGTGGAATCACTTCTACGCCGGGTGCGTAGAGCGGTTCAATCTTATCAAAGATCTCCGCTTTCCATTCACCGTAGTTAGCAAATCCATTATCCAGTGTGAGTGTAAACTGTCCAGGCGTTACACTATTGCCTTTCTGTGCACACAACCCATCGCCATAGACGTTGCTGTTCGTGTATTCTAAACGCCAGTAGCTTGCAGCATTTGCTGTATTCCCGGTTGCTAGCAAACGAATAAAGAACGTTTGAACGTGTTGGAAGTAAAGGTATCCTGCACCGATTTGATTCAGATTAATCGTTGCGGTTAAAGCTTGGCGGCTGGTGAGATTAGTCCCATCGAAAGCAGTGCCTGAATATTGTACATACGGCGTAACATTGTAAATGATGTCACGATCCAATGTGTACAGATACCAATCCAGTTCCCATTGTGCCGGCGTTGTACGCCAGCGTGGAACGGCAAATAGTTTAACCGTGTAGGCAGACTGGGCTTCTACTGTCCGAATCTGGTAGCTCTTGTTAATGAAGCGATCGCCGGGTACAGCCCCTGCACCGTAAGCGTACTCATTGCTTGCCATGTGATACGTTAATACCAGATTAGCCGTTTGCCCTACAACCGTAGCTACATAAGCCGTAATGCCTTGCAATTCAAACTTTGTACCGTCAATGGGCAGATTGATACTTGTACCATCCGAATAACGAACACGCCCTACCAATGACCCAGATTGAATCGGTAAGTTAATAGGGTATTCCAACAACGATAAGTTCGTTGCTGACATGAACGGGCTGATCAAATCAATACCTACGATGTACTTCTTCGATGCATCCGTCGTACGGATGAAGTCGGTATTGATAACGATGTGTTTATACGCGCCAATGGGTTTATCATCAGCGGTATACACCACGGCAGTTACTACATCCCCATCCTGCAGTGCTTCCGTTACCGAAAAGTCAGAGGGTGTCTGTAAGGCATAGTTAACTCCGTTGATACCTGCAATTAATGCCAACGGAACGTTTTCACTGGTTTGAATACCCGATGAATTCACCATAGCAGAGATAACATTCCCTGTCATGGATGTATCTGTTCCTAAGAACACCTTGATGTGGTGGGCACTCGCTTGATAAATCTTTAAAGCGCCATCCAAACAAGCTGAAAAGGGCAATGCACCGCCCTTAACGTACATTCGGTACTGCTCACGGGTTTCCCCTAAGCTTGAGCCTAACAGAACGTCCTCTTCTGCAACGCCGCCTACCAGCTGATCAAAAGAGGCTTTAATCATGGTAGAGAGTTTCGTGGTTTGGTCTACGTCGGTTACACGGAATGTACCTTGTACCCAGTCGTGAACGGCGTCATTGACATTGGGTACATACACCTGACCAGGTTGTCCGCCTGGGCCGACGTAAATTTCGGGTAAGGACCACAGTCGCCACCCTCGGTTCCAGTCGTAAATGGGAGCTGGCATAATTAACTACCTATTGAAACAGTGGGTGAGAGATTCACTTTCGAGGCTAAATACTGAATATTCAGCCGTGTTAAGAAAACGTGCTGTGCTTGTGTAACGGAAATAACTACGTCGTACTGATGGGCTGCAATGCCAATGTAGTTCGTGTTAGCACCTTTTACACAGGGATCGTAGTTTAACAAATAGAGCCATGGGCTCAACCAGGTATCCATTTGTAAGTTGTCATACGGGTTATCGAGCTCGCCATTGCCTAAGAACCCGTTCTGGAAGGCATGGATAATCGCTGACATAAAAACCGAATAGCACGGCCATTTGTCCGTACTGATAGCTGGGTTCAACGGATTGGGCTGTGGTAGCTTATCGGTAAGATAATTTTGTACCGCCGTATCAATCGCTAAGGCTTCAGTGCGATAAGGCACCGTTGTGCGGTTCGTGTAGGCCTCCGCCGGGGTAACATAGTCAGAGACCGAGTAGGGTTCCCCATCAAGGAGTAACGGTCCCGTTCCAGATTCTTGAAATCGTACTTGGTCACGGCGCTTCCATTGATCGGCTACCAAAATACGAATATTCCGATCGTTCCTTACATCGTATTCACCGTCCACCGATAAGAGTCCGTCTTTCACAAAACCGACTTCTCGGGCTTTATACCGTTGCATAGTGGTGGGGTCACAACAACCGTAACAGCGTACCTGAACGACTAACCCTTCAGCGGGTCTCCGTTTAGGTTTCTTGCAAATTACGATTTCAGGCCACGCCACGTAATAATCGATATCTTCAATCAGTGATTCGCCATCCATAAAGACGTCTAATACAGCAGGCTGAAGTTTCAATACCCGATTACCGCTAACCCCATTAAAGTTCTGCATGTAGCTATTTACGCTAAACCGCAAGAAACCAGGATAGTTAGCTGTTTGGAACGGTACCGTGTACAGCATCATTGTGCGTTGCAGTTTAACGCAAGGGTAAAGATTCAATGCATTTAATGCTGCTACATCCCAGGTTAATGTGGGCTTATAACCGCTACTAATATCGCCAGTCGGATTATAAGTGTAATACGTTCCTAAACCTGATACGGTAATGTCTGACCATATCTCATTTGGCGTTCCGCCCACAAGTGAACAAACATAGCAACGAAAGCCGAAGTGGGTAAGTTCATGCGTAGTCAATGTTTGATTACCAAACACCACTCCATCGTTGTTCGCTATACGCATGGGAAAGACTTCTGCGCTCGCTGGCGTTTCAGTCCCATACACGGGAGCCAACGGGATTTGATCATAAAGCCCTGTATTGTTAAAGGCAGCGATCATTTTACCCGATACATTGTAAAGAAAGACAGAACGATCGCCATACCCCGTTTCGGGATTTTGTAAACACTGTCCAGGCGATAATGTTAAATAGCGACTATTGCTAGTCGTCTCTACCGCCTTTTCGGGGTTTGCCATGACCTGCGTTGCTGCGTGGTAACCGTACGCATCACTGACGATGTCTAAATCGTTTTCAATGGCTTGTGCTGTAGATGACATGAGTCTGACATACGCAGACTGTTCAAGTTCCGCAGCGGTCCATTCGTCCAGTAAGGCATCAATGCCTGACATGGCATTGAGAATCTGACTGTTTGACAAGCGATAAAGTTCTTCAATCCGATTGTGCTGGTGTACCAACCCACGCTTCAACCCACCTTGTCGAACGTCTAAACGAACAATAACCTCATTAACATTATTCCACAACGAAGGATGATTCGCCACCGCTTCTGCGATACAGCTAGCTTTTACGGCATAGGCGTTGTGGGTTAACTGTCGTACTTCATCGCCATCGTTACGGTCGAGATAAATCCCTTTCCATACGTTGTCTTTGTACGACATTAAGAAAACATCAATATCGTCACGATAATTAATGGTGTTGCCACCGACCTCTTTCCCTAAGAAAAGAATGTATTTGGGTACACTGTCTAACACGGAGTTGAACATAGGGAGATCACTTACGGTCGATTCCCATGTCAGTTTCTGCGTCGCGTCACGTACCATGGTGATGGTACGCCCTTGGTGTTTTGCAGCACTAAATGCCGTAGGGCGCGTGGTGCGTAATCCATCGAGATAATAAACCACATCCCCTAATGACCCATATAACTGATTCGATGCATTCGTTTCAGATAAGAAGGTGGTCATGTCGTTGTTTGTATTTATCCGACGACTAAATACCTTAATAGCGGGTAATCCACCTACATTAGCAGCAATGAATTCGGGGGAGTCGATGTACGCATTGCTATAGACACGGAACGTAATGGCGTCTAAGTCCAATTTAGCCGGTCGGACAGTTCCATCTAAAATGGTACCTAACTCCATGGTGGGGATAATTTGTATTGCCACCAGCAAGTTATTGTCGTGGTTTAAATAAAGCCATACGTGAATAGGAGGGATCTTTACGCCATTGGGCAAATAGCACTCAACCAGTACGTTTCGCGTCTCCATGATTCCGTGAATCGGAACCCATTGCTGTTTAAGCGTTACCAGATTAAGCAGACTCGGATGAATCTGCCCAATCTGGTAAATGTGAAAATAGCGCTGGTCAGAAGAAGCCGTTACGGTGGGAACCTTAATGTCGTCCCACCCTACTTTAACGAAACGTGCCACTCCTCGATCTAAGGTTAATCGAGCGGGCTGGATGATGTACTGTTTGTCCTGAATGGGTTCACACCAGATATTCTTAAGGGCGTGTTCAATCAGGTAATTCGACATCGTTATTTTTCCATTTAAAACCAGGTGACAGGGAGGTGCCAGACATTGTATAAGAAACTCTTAACGGCGTCGTTTTTGTCGTACGTTTTCAGTAGTTTGCCTATGCTGGTATCTTTATAACCACGCTCTTGTGCCGCACTAACACAAAACGCTAAGAAGGTAGGCGGGTGCTCTACAGCAACCGCAATCAGCTCGTTCTTGTTAGAGCCAAACCAGCTACCGGCATAAAGCACTGAATAGAGCAACGCTACGCTTAAGTTCTCAAAACGAGCACTACCGCCATGATGTTTTAAGAGATCCACAAACATCACTACGTTAGCGGGTGTGTATTCCACATCGGCGAGTTCCTTCAACACGTCTTCAACCGAAATAAAGGTTGCGCGTGATACCATGGTAGCCAGTTTAATACGGTGTGCCTCATTTGACAGATCGACGTCTTGATACTGGGCTAAGTAAAAGAGCCCTGTCAGTACGGTGAGTCTTACCTGTACATCAGGCGGCAACGCTAACCGTCTACCAATCGCATCTGAGATCCAACGGATAAAAACAGTGACATGAAGACCGCCCGTTGTCAAGAGTGCTCCTAACCCTTCTTGGTTAGCCACACATTCCAGAATGGCACGATTGCGTATCGTCGTGTAATCTAAATGGCTCGACACGACAGGCGATCCATCTTGCGCACGTCTGACGAAATTGCGAACATCAATCGCAATATACTTACTACCGCTTGACCCTTCAACAAAAATAGGGTGTGCAAAAGGCGCTACATCAAACGGTCCTGGTAACAGTTCATAAACGGGGATTGGTTCTTCGGTGCGCGGATGATTCAACGTCCGTAGCTGATCGCCAAACCCTTGCGTAATGCGCAATGCCTCTAACTGTCCAATAATGCGTTTAACGCTGGTATCTCCTTTACAGGGAGACGTTTCATAAGCTGATTTGTTCATTTAAAATCACCCAAGAGTGCAAAAAAAGAATAAGATTAGGCAACGTCGTAATCTTTAATCTTTATGTGTGAGACCTTTAACCCATTCACATAGAATCGTACTCATGTACATTAGGAGCCCGCTCAAATGGCACAATTTAAAGCTACTCCGAAAGCCATCCTAAAAGGCATTCGCGACCTGTCAAAGCGGGCACTCGTACCTGCTCCCGAACAGATTCCGACGAATCTGCCCCAAGTCTTCCTGCTTGCTGAACGTGGTCCTGCGTGGCCCCAGGTCGTCATTGGTGATGCTTTCACGTCTCTTTACGGGGACAAAACACTGGACCTGCAATCGAAGTACGCCAATCACCAAACGGTGCTTGCGACTACTATGATGAAAAATGGAAACTCATTACTGGTTCAGCGTATCGTACCGCCTGGCGCTAAGAAAGCACTCTTGCGCCTATCGGTTGAAGTAATTCGTACGCAGGTAACGAAATACCAGCGTGATCCTGATACAGGCCATTATCTTTACGACGCCGAAGGAAATCCCAAGCCTGAGATGACTGGTCCAACTGGTAGTCAAGTGCCTGCAACAGTTGAAGGTTATCGCGTTATCCCCCATATCGGTGTTGAACATTATTCGGTAGGCGGTGGGCCAGGAAATCTACCTAATCAACAACTGTTCGGAAATGCTAAAGCACATGAGTTGCGATTAGGCGATACATCAACCGGTGGTGCTAATCCCGTAACGTTATCCACATACACGGATGACGTCATGAGCACCATCTACCCTATTATTGATCAGGAAGTTTCTTTCGCCGGCGAATACGGTAATCTGGTAGGAATGGCATTAAGCGCGCCATCGACAGATACAAACCCGCCTGCAAATGCTGCATTGATTGAAGCGAAGAAAGCGTTTATGTATCGCTTCGCCATGCTTGAGAAACCAAAAGTCAATGCAATGGGTAACGTGTTACCTACCCTATTGGGCGACAGCGATGTTGATTTAACATTCCGCGAAACAACATTGGATAATAGTGGAAACTATATCAGTGTTCAAGAAGCGTTATTGCAGGCATATACCGACATTGATACACCCGGTTATGCACCTGTATACGGCCCATTTGGTCGCGCGCATGTGTACACTGACGACATTGAAACACTTTCCGATTTATTGATCGATGGCGAAGTCGGAGTAAACCCGATACCTTCGGCACCCGGTGAGAAATCATCCGATGTGTATTTCTGCAACGACGCCGGCGATCCTGAACGTTCTGCATGGCGTACGCAAGAAGGTCGTTTCAGTGACGAAGACGGCGATGTGCTCCCCGGCGTAACGTATTTGATCAACTTCCTTACTGGTGTTGATCAACGCGGCGTGCCTTACGAAACGTTTACGACTGAAAAGGCACCACTGTTCGGCGGCGTTGTTATTGGTGCCCAATCGCAGCTTTATGCCGGTGGCGGCGACGATGGTCTTTCTACAGACGCGTCTCCAACAGTCGCGCGTTTGGCTGACCTGAAAACGTACGATGCTGCTGTTAATAACGTTCTCACCAACTGGGGCCTTATGGTCGCCAATCCAGGCGAAACACCCATTCCCATGTTAGACGATGCACAGTTTCCTTTAAACTCCGTATGGGATTCTGGCTTCTCGATGGAAACCAAACTGAAGCTGCTGAAACCGATGGCCCGTCGTAAGGATGTTATGGCTATCCTATCGCCTCAGGAAGTCGCGCACTCTAATCCCGAAGATGATGCTGATGACCCAGTATGGGTTTACGCAACACAGAACGATGAAACGGCAGAAAACGGCAACGCCATGAGTCTTAAAGAAGCCGCTTTGAACTACCCCGAATCAGAAGCCTATGGCACGCCGGCGTGTCGCGCAATGATTATCGGTCACTCGGGTTATCAAATCAATTCCCTCTGGAAAGGATTGCTTCCGTTAACCATTGACTTTGCTAATAAGGTATCGCGCTATATGGGTGCCGGTAACGGCATTTGGGATAATGCGTACGCCTTTGATCAGCCCGGTTTAAATCAGGTAGAAGGCTTCCGCGGAGTTAATCTCACCTGGAAGAACGACAAGACCTACGATAATAACTGGGACAATGGTTTGGTGTTTGTTCGCCACTATGACCGTTCAAGTTTGTTTTATCCCGCATTCCAGACGGTTTATCCCGACGATACCAGCGTACTGAATAACTTCTTTACGATGGCAGTTGGTGTAGAGGTCGAGAAGGTGTGTCAACGTACTTGGCGTGACTTAACTGGCCGTACATTATCTATCGCTCGATTTGAAGAACTGTCAGATCAGTTGATTGAAGAAAAGACACGCGGCCGATTTGATGATCGCGTCATCATTATCCCACGTACGAGCCATACCGCGGCTGACAAACAGCGAGGATTCTCATGGACCTGTGAGGCAGAGCTTTACGCGCCTAACATGTCGACCGTAGGATCCTTTACGATTAACGCACGACGTATTGACGAGCTGGATAGTGCGGCATAACGCCGCGCTAGACTACTCTCTGTATTTGAAGATTAGGAGAAAGCATAATGGCTCGTCTTAGTGATGCTATTCTGAACCCGAACGGGGTCGGCAAAGCCTATGCCAAAGGCCGTACAGCGCCAATGGTTAACTTGAAAAACGGTGGACAGTTCGGGTGGATGCCCGACATGCCTGCTTACGTCAGTAACGCACAGTACGTTCGTCGTAATTTGATTGCCCGTGTGATTGAAGCCCCTCGCGGATTTCAAGACTTACCGGATCCCAATTACTGGTACGAAACGTTCAAAGCGCTGATTGAGCTTCATCCCCGCACGATTGAAGGACTGGCTGCTGGTTTAACAGCGGAGTTCGTTGAACAGCCCTTTGGCGGTGCGAATGAGATGCAAGAAGACATCTCTAACGTGACACGTCAACGTTCTACGCCATCGTTTGGTTATATTGAAAAATATGGCCGTGCGATTAATGCGTTCTACGCAGGCTGGATTCAATGGCTGATGATGGATCCCAATACGAAAGCGCCGCTTGTCACTACGCTGGGTAAGAAGCCTTCTGACTTACTACCTGACTATACCGGCGCAACGATTCTGTTCTTGGAGCCCGATCCTACCCAAACCAAGGTAGATAAAGCCTGGTTGGTAACGAATATGATGCCGAAGAGCGATGGTCCTGTTGAAGGTCGTCGCGATTTAACATCGGCGGGCAATAACGTGGAGTTCAACGTAGAGTTCACGGGTATTGCACAGTGGGGTAATGGTGTATCCCAATTCGCCCAAACCATTCTGGACCAGATGAATTTAACGGGTGCGAATCCGAATCAGCGTCCAGCGTTTGTGAACAAAATCATGGCTGCCGTACAGGACAGCGCTGCAGGATATGCCGAAGGCATTGCTGCCGCCGCGCGTACTGCCGTACAGCAATAAGTGATGCTATAAGCGAGGCTCGAAAGGGCCTCGCTTTATGCCGCCATCCTGTGTATCGATTAAATGGGGGCATCCCAAATGCGTGGTTGGTTAGATAATGTCATTCGCGATGGTGAAGCATCGCCCGGCTTTTTAAATGTGAGAGTCCCTATCCCAGGCGCCGACATGGATAACTTGTTGAATTATCGTGCCACGATTGTGGATGAGCGTATTTTCGATGAGGGGGGTATTCCACCGGATCCAGAGCCTGAACCCGAACCGGAAGTGGGGGAGGTAACCTGGGCCGAATTTAAAGACCTAGAACCGACATCATTTCTCAATGGGAAACGGTTCCGCATTACAGATCAAGAAGGCATGCTGGTTGAGAAATCGGGTGATCGTTTCCACCAGCTAACGGATCATTTACCAGAAATGGCCTGGGAAGAACGGCCTAACCGCGCCTTGCCTAAATGGAAGCATTGGCATATTCGCATTACCAGTTTTTACGGTAATACCGTAAACATCATTTGCCGCAATAACGGAATGGGCTGGTTAGCAACAAGTAGGGTAGTACTCTACAGCGGAGAATACAACGATAGTGTAGGTAATACGCTAACGGCTTCGCCATTTAGATTATTCCCTGTTCCATTTGAATTAGTGGGTTTAGGTGAAGTTTCTTTTATTGCGACATTTACAGCCGTTACTAACAATAGAACGATTAGACTTTATGTTTCAAATGTCGATACGGGTAGTGGAACGGAGGTTTATTCCATCGCAAATGCTACCGCACAAGTAATGTCACGTGTAATTGAAGTTATTAAACCTGACGTGTTTAGGTCTGGAACACCTACGACTTCTCTATATCCAAACGGTGGTGCAGGTATTGGCGTTAATGTTACAGCCTATCCTTTATCAGATTTAGATAGTGTATTGTGGCTAAAGCCCTTTTGTACCAATACCGTAGCGGCAAACATTACTACCATGACATTAGCACGACTCATTATTACTCCCGGAGTAGGCTACGCATGAGAATCAAAACTGTCACGGCTAATGTAGAATCGGACTGGCTAGAGTTAACTGCGATTCCGGTTAATTCGAAACGAAATGTGATACGGGGGAATGATGTCATTTGTTACATGGATGACGAATCGCTACCACCAGTCCCAGTATCTGAAGAGATTGATGACGAATCTTCCGAATGAAACAAAAAAAGAAGAGCTTAGGGCTCTTCTTTTTTAGTCTGCTGTTCGAGCTGTTTGAAGTAAACATCCCAGTCGGGTTTATCTCGGAGATTGGGTTCTCCTTCAAACAGATCGGGCGGTTCTAAGAACTCCCGTACGATGCGTTTCAACCGTTGTACGAGAGTCGGTTTGGGTTGGGTCATGTGGCTCTCCCTCGTTGCTCAGATACAGCGTTGCGAAAGAAGTCAATACCTTTATCCATACTGGATAACTGATTGTTGACAATCCCGGTAATGCGGTCATCGGTTTCATCTACAGGCATCGTGCGTAGTGTTCTCCATGCAGCATCTAACTTCTGCATGTAGGTTACTTCTCCATCAAGTTTGGCATTATGGTATTCCGCTTCAATTACCCGTGCTAGGGGTTTAAGGTCGCGGCGTACCCAGACGGTTGTTACGTTCATGTGGCTAACCTCTAACGAGTATATACTCGTTGTTTACGTGAAAAATACAGAAACATTCCTTTCAGACAAGTGTAGCGCGTATTCCATTACCGTTAATGCGGGGTTATTACGAAGCATTTATTCCTTCGTTCACAGTTGTAGTGTATGGTTGAAAACCATTCGATTTGACGGCATAAGCCCCTCCCAAACGGGAGGGGCTTTATGTCGCTTACCGAGGAATGTACCCACCAGCATAACCTCGAATGGGGCAACCGTAAAGATCCTCTAACTGATCTTTCATTTCAGTCATCCAACATTCAATCAGCGTCGGATCTATCGTTCCAGTAATACCGCGTTTGATTCGATTGTTATTTGACTCAACCGTATATTCTAATGGTTCACCTATTAAAATAGCTGCATCTGTCATGTGCGGAATCTTTTCAGCAATCACACGTACTGGAATACCGTTTATAAGCCGTGTAGGAAGCGTTTTAAGCAGCTTTACGGATTGATCAATAGCTTTCCATACCTGCCCTTCAGAAACGCCTCCAAAGCTCGCTGCGTGGCGTACACGCGCATTCATAAACTTAATAGGGGCTATACCAGGACATAATCCTTTATACGCATGAAAAGGACAATGGTCATTCGCAGCTATTAAATGGGGATTTCCATTAATGGATTTTAAGAGCTCTTTCTCATTAAACCCTTCCAGCGTTAAGAGCTTAATCGTTTGGCCAAGACTCGATCCCAACCAATAGTCTTCGGGACCTTTATCGAAACCGTAATCGCCGTATCGGTGGTGATCAATACAGATATACGCTTTTAATGCAGGGCCCCCACATTCCACTGTTACAATAAATGGGTTTAAGGGAAAGGGTTTAGCAAGACCTGCTCTTAGGAAAAGAAAAGAGTCCGTTCGATATGCCGTATGGCTATTACACCGCTCTCCATAAGCGGCGGCATAAGCGTGCGGTATACCGCACGCACGAAGTACACTCTCGATTGCATTCATCTCAGCATCGGGCGCACCCAATACAAAGGCTAAACGATTTCTATTTTGCATAATGACATACTCGGGTGTAGCCCGTTAAGGCTACACCATGAAATACAACCTGCTCAAACCGGTGAATTTCTAGAGTATATTAAATGCGGTGTGCTAAACCCGATTGTGTTTGGGGTGGTGGCGTCGGGGTGTTGATAGAGTAACATCTCGGGTTCCTCACTTTCCGGTGCGACCACCACATCAGGGTCGCTCAGTTTTGTCGTTTCGCTGCACCGATAGTAACCGAACGCCCATGCAAGACATAAATCGATATTATCGGCATTCATGAATTCGGGGTCATGCAGTGCCCCGTCAAGGGAGTCGTATCCGTGTGAGTAGAAAACAGGGTCAGTGTTCTCTGGATCTGCATTATAGAGCGTGCCCGAAACATACCACCGAGGCTCGTTAACATAGGTGACCGTGACCTGAAGATCATCTACTTCATTTTTAAACGCCTGCGATTCTGTTGTTGGGTATAGCGAACCTTCTAGCACCGTCGGATAGTTGGCTTGAAACCACGCCTCAATCACCTCGATGGGTACAGCTACGCCAGGGTTGGGGATGTCTCCCAGTGCGGTGGAGGGGTTTATATACTCGTCGTCCTCGTTAAAGCTTGTCCAATTTGGATTGTCTTGTGGATTATCAATATAATCCTCGCTAAACGAATCATATTGCATGTAAGCCTCATACCACTTTTCACGCGGGTCTTCTTTTGTCTTTTCACGTTCGGTGTGGTAGGGCCAGTCACCACTATTAACTAACTGCTCGTAGAAGCTCTCCACCAATTGGAGCGTGGTACAGAGATCTGTTGTGGTCAATCGATCCCCATCAAACTCCCCTTCATTACGATCAAAACTAAGGGATGACCACATTTCACCGCTACGTGTTTGAACATGAATCTGCATTCCAGAATCCGATGTATCACCAATATAGCTATTGCTAAAGGCTTGCACTGACAAACGCGTATCGTTATCAATACTGGCTCCTTCTTCCTGCAAGGTGTACACCGACGATATAGTCGCCGTATTATTAGCACGCCATTGAAAATCGTTCATCACCCACTGTGAGATACCTTTCATTACTCGATAAATCTCGTTTCGAAGGATACTTTTCCCTTCGAGTATGTTCTCAGTAAAGTTGGGCATAGCAGTCCATCCAAAAAAGAAAAAAAGAAAAAAGGCCATCGCATGACAGTCATAAAATGACCACCACACGATGACACCTTTTACACTAGTGTAGTGTTTTGTAAAACTGATCAGCTATGGATACCATACACGCTAAATCCTTAAATGTAAGGGCTTCCACACTCGGTAGGTAATCAATCAGCACAGCATCACCTGCCTCGGTCTGATCGCGCAATACAAAGATGGTAGTATCGCCGCGGTGTATGGTAATTTGAAATCGTACCACATTTTCCACATCTGATACACGAGATACCGATGCGACGACAGTGTAATCGAACGTTTCTAAACGGTGAATTAACTGTAGTGTATTATCCCACGACTCTCTATAGAAGCGCTCAAAGATCTTTGGAATGGTGCTGATAATTAATTTCTCAAAGTCCTCCAAGAATGGATCCTTAGGAATAAACAAACCAACAGCTAATTTCTCCATATCGTCAGTTGTTATCGTCATGCGAATTCTCCCGTTGTTTGATATTCTTAAACTTACCTTTTTGTTTAGGAAAGAAAAGAACTCGCTGTTCGTCGTTAGCCGCCCCACCAGCCTCCTTATGTTGTCTCTTATCGTATTCGGTTAACCAGTCTTCAATCCAACCTACCATGTAAGCATAGTGTTCGATTAACGCATCGGTGTGTTTAGGCATATCGACTGGAAAGTCAGACGTGTTAACATCAACCACAACGGTAACGCCTAATGGGGAATTCTCGTCTGATTGCACGGCAACAACGATAGACAGGCCTGTATCCGCATTGACCGTGTTGATAAAAATAACACTGTCGATCAGTCGCATGTAACTACGAAACAGTGCAACGCCTTCCGCATTGCGCGTGTGACAAGCAACCGGCTCGTAATTGCGTAACTCATTAGATCGCTTCATGTGATCTAACGCTTGAGGTTTCCATACCGCTGCAATTCTACCCATGAGTAGCCTTGTTTCATATTCCGCTAACACGCGATGCATAGGAGGGTCTTCCTCCACAGCCTCCTTTGGTTTTATTGCTGCTTTTAACCAGTTGTACATGGGAAAGTTTCTCCAAAAACCTTATTGAAAATGGAATCGTACATTGTAGATGAGCGTGGGTGCATAAACCCGGCCGCGATATTAAGAGCCTCGTAAGCGCGTTGTTTGAAATCAGCCGAATTGCATTCACTGTCCTCTTTACCCTGCGCGTAGGACAAAAGGAATTGTCGGATAGGACCGTCTATCGAATGTCCGGGAATTTGGTACGTCGTAAAACGCCTAGCGCCTCGATGGAGATACTCAAAAAGAATCCCATTCATGACAATGCCTGCCTCTATCGACGTAGCGCATCGCTCTCGATAACGATCATTAAAAACGTCCCACGCTTTATTACAATTCATGCCTCGATTTAGAAAACCAAGAACCCAGGCAAGCAATTCCGCGTAAGGGCCATAAGCGCGAATTTCAATCGTGGCGGGATTGGTCAGTTCGCCCAATGTTTCGTAAACAAAAGGCCCTTTACGGTTTTGCGCCAGCAGCCATATGAACACCTTAGCGATTTCAATCCGACGCTTTGAGGTTACGCCGAAAGCGGTAACGTGTCCAAGACTACCCACTGATTCCAACGCTAAGAAAGGTCGCGATAACGTGATATCCAATTGATACAGATTATCAAACGGCTGTTTCATCTGGCCACCCGTTTTCAATGATGGGTTTCCACGCATTCGCAGCCATTGAAAAATACCGTTTCATGTCTTCTGGCGGGGCGCATTTATCTGAACCAGCCTCTATCGCTATTTCAATCGATACAATTTCGTCCTTATCGAGTCGGATTAACATATTGGTTTCACAAAGCGTATCCGTTCGCCATGCATGGGGCGAATCTTCTCCGAATTCGAATGTAAATAAAATGGCGGGAGTGTCTTTTTCTGTATCGAGAATTCTTATGGCGTTTCGAGAATAACCTCCACCAATTTTACTATCAACACCGCGATGAAAGTCATTATGCGGTCCGATGTCAAGACTCTTCGCTAACTTCTTTAATTGAAAGTTTTCATCGGTACAGCCGTGCGTTCTTTTTAAGTAGTGCAGCATGTCGTCTTTAAACACTCTGGACAAATTCGCAACCCGCTGCATGTTTTCTTTTTTCTCTTCTGATATTTTACCGCGACCATTGACAATACGCTCGTAAAGCATGCATAACCAATTGAAAAAAGCAATCATGTTTCGTATTCCTTATGTTGTTCATTATAGAAAAAAGGGAAAGAAAAAGGGTTTATTCACCCTTTTTCATGACTTCCATTAGCGCTATAAGCAACGGCTATCCCGCTTGCTAGTATGGCTAATGGAATACCTACCAGTGGAATCTTTACAACTAACAACGCTGTAAAGATAAAGATCGTCATCATAGGTGCCGTAATGAGCACCAGCACAAAGAGAACGATTAAGATAACATAAATTGCTGTCATCACATTTCTCCTCAGTTAGTAAAAGGGAACGGGGATCTCGAAAGACCCCCTAAGCAACGCCGTAATGGGTTTATTCGGCAAACGCCTTTTCACCCAAGCTCTTCAGATGCGAACGCACCTTCTTCAACTCGCCTTTGGAACCGCCGGCTCCAGAGACTGTGTACTTCACTGACAGTACGCCATGATTAATGACCTTACCGCCTTGACCGTCATTCGTTTCACGCGAACGATCGTATTGATAACCGATCTTGTCTTTATGAACAGGAATAGTGGCGTTTACCACATCCACCGTCTTTTGTTTTTCCATAACGGCTTGGGCTTGATGGCCAATTGCATGGCCAAAGCCTGCGATCACTTCAGTCGTATGGGCATGTACCTTCTTCACAGTGGCCATATCCAATCCAGTGCCTTCCAGCGTAGATTCGTAAAGGCCATCGGGGATAGTTACCGTTCCGTCTTTCTCCACTTTAAGCCCGGCTTTTTTGGCCTGTTCAGAGATTTCCAGAGTGCGGTCTTTGAAAACGATTTCTTCAGACATGGTCGGTGTCCTTAATAAAAGATAAATGGGAGGGGTTAAGATTCTGCAAAGCCTCAGAACCTTAAGCGATGTACCGATCGCTTCTTATAGGTGTTATATACCTGTGTTTTAATTAAATGGATGAAAGGTCATAACGCCCCTCCCGTAGTGGGAGGGGCTATTATGCAGTTATACACGAACCCCTTTAATGGTACCTAGTTTTATCCAGGTAATAAAGGCATTCCCTGCAACGGCATTACCCGCAGGGCCTGTGTTCGCATTGGACTCGCCAAGGTTAGCACCCGGGCTACCATAGTAACGATTAGTGCCTAAACCGGGAACTGAGATGTTTACACTGCCGGGAGCGCCCCCTAAGAACAACGACCCCTTCTGCGGCGGAACAATGCTGCTCGAAATTATGCCTCCAGAGAAACTACCCCCAACGCTACCAAAGGGCGCCCCACCACCGCCCGGCACCGTACCATACGGATAAGTACCTAAGGTAAACATATTACCCGTACCGCCATATCCCGCAATGATACCGTTGTTCGTCATCTTGATAGGTTGGCCATACGTGGAGAGCTCGAAGATATACGCGTTGGCTGTAGGCGGCACTGCCGTTGTGTGAATGCCATCCCCATCCAGTATTAATGAGAGGTCGGTATCGACATGCCATGCCCCTACCGTAAGTCGGTTGATCATGGTACCTACCGGCATACGAAACGTTAATGCCTTCTCAAGGTCTTTACGGATGTAAGGGTACTTCTCGTAGAATGCTTTCTCAAGTGAGCCCCCCGCAACCCCGAAGCCGCTTTTCTTTGTGAAATCAATCCAGTCGTACGTGGGGTCGTAATAACCGCCCGCCCATGCTTTATCTAATTGAATTGTCATTTCGAAACGATTCGTTAGATTGTTTTTCACGCGTCGTGTAACGTCAGGAAACTCAGCACCAGTCCCGTCGAGAAAGTTTCCGATGGAGGGTTGATATGTAACGCTATATGTATCATCTCTAAAGTTATTTAAATCGCTGACTGCAATGATAAGATTAAACTCAACTTCAGTATGGTTTTCAATAAGATCAATTAAATCAGGATCATTGAAAACGAAATCACGATTACTGTTAAGATAAGCAATGATTGCTGCCTTCGAGCTAGTGAGTGCAACGCGATACGGCGTAGACATGTTAACGGGGTAAGGTTTCGTTACATCGCCTTTGGCATAGCCTGTTACATTAAAACCTAAGACCATGGGATACGCAACGAAGGGGTGCGATATATCTGGTGCGCCCTCACGCCATGCGCGCTTTGTAATCCCTACAAATACCGCTGAGGTATAATCGGTTGGAGTTCTATTAAAGATGCCCGTATAGAGAAACGGATTCGCATCGCGCCAATAGAAACGCTCTGGCGTCATGACACCCTCTACGTCAATAAAGCGATAGCCTTCGTAAATGTCGATCCAGCCCGTATTGTCTTCATTACGCACCGAGATATCAACCTCAGTTAAGTCACTTCCGATTTTTAATGCCATGTCAATGTGTCTCCTCTCAATGCATAATAGCCCCTCCCACTATGGGAGGGGCGTTATGACAGTTAACTAGCAACGTTCTCATCCGTAGTAATACCGGCCCCACTATACGGCTGTACCACTGATTCAATCCACGAGATTAACTGACCCACCGTTACCTTAAGATCTGCCGGCAAGGTTTTATCATTTACTTTCTCAGTGAGATTCATCTCGACAACCGCCATTAAGGTTTGTACAAGCATGCGCTCATCAGGCTTAAGCTTATCCCAATGAATTTGCTCATTCACCAACCCTACTACCGCTGTTACACTCGCTGATGGTTTCTCATCCAGATACGCTTTAACCGTTTTCGTAATGGCCAGAATCTTTTCTTTATATTCCGGCTTTTCAGTGATGAGGTTAAACACTGCTACCTGCACCACGACACGGGCAGTAGCGGAATGTTGACTAGATGGTGAAAACAACGTTTTCATGGTGGCACATGCTGGCAATGCAACGGCAATAATTGCAATCAGCATGTATAACAGATGCGATGTAAACACCGCAATAATGCCTTGTTTCGTAATCATGATACATACTCCTTAAACAAAAAAGAAAAAAACTACCAACTACTGGATTTAGGCGCATCGGTTACGGATTTATTAATATCCATAAACAACGCTTTTCGTTCTAAATACTGGTCAGCGCTTAAGCTTCCCAATAGAAACTTTACATGCGGTTTCCCATCAACCCAACTCCGCTCTTCCACAAGGTGATGATAACCGCTCTTTAACGCTTGTCCTTTACACCAGAGGATTTGACAATCCGGCTTTACCATTACGTACCATTCAGCACGGTTAATGGAAACTTCCGTATTGTTCTTCATAGGGATCTGGGTTACACTACCCAAAAAGGCTTCGCCTTCGCTAGACGGTTCGTAATGCTGCGTCGTTTCACTGTAACGGATTAACCAATACTCAGCAGTTGCTGGTGCGTCTTTAACGAGCTTTCCGCTCGGTTTAATGGCGTAGGGAGGACGCAATCCGTAAATGTGAAGCACGGGCCATCCATCCTTACCCGTTGTGCGATAACGGGAATATGTATCGCCTTTAGCAACGATGGAGTTGTAGACGTAAGGCGTAACACATACCCGTGGGATTTGTCGATCCTCACTATCACCGCCTAACGTTCGAGCAGAAACAAAAGGAGTAAACCGTGGAATGTTATCAAACGACACATGAATCAATGGGTGACTTTTAAATGCCTCCCCGTCAACGATCTCCATTTCGACTTTATCGCCCCTGGCAACCAGATCCAAATAACGATTAAGTTTAGCGAGTTCGTCCATTTCGACAGGATCTGCATTATCGACATACGAAAGCATATCGGCGGCTACACGCTTTGCAGACTGGTAGTCTTCTTGCGTGCAGTCTTCCCATTCATAGACAGACTCACCCTTCTTTAAAGCACGTGTAAAACGATAGTGTCCATTCTTTAAAACGGCTTCACTGTCTGTGAAAACGGGTAGTTCCACGCCTTCATTAATCTCAACGTAAAACTCAGTAAAGTCAGCGACTGGCTGCCCTTTATCACCAATATTAGCAATCCCCAAACGATAAACAAACAGCTTACCAATCAGCTCTACAGCGTATTCGTCTGTTTCTTTTGAGTAGGGCATGATCCATGCTAAGCGATTAGCTTCAGCAATAGAATCAATCTTAGCGCTGGGGAAAGCATACGCTTTAGGAACGCAGCGATAAATGCCGTACCCCCCTTTCCAATCTTCCGGGTACAGTTGACCCGATTTCAAGGTATCGTAATACAGTCCACCGGCAGCTTCAACGGCATCGCCTAACGCTAATGCCATACGCGCATTAGGAATGCTGGTATCCTCTTTAGCATTACGCCTTACCGCAGGCACCCAACGCGTTACATTCGTTTTTAGGTAAAGCATGTATAGTGCTTTGTTGTCACTGTTATCGACAATCTTAAAGTCGTTAAATTGTTCGGGAGCCGCTACCCCTAGCCATTCGACTAGCTGCTCATAATCGGTTTTAGAATCCATACTGGATCCCCTCACTATAGTGTCATGCATACCATTTCCCGACATAAAGCCCCTCCCGTAATGGGAGGGGCTTATGCTATCACTTACCACCGTGCAGAGGGCGGTACAACCAGTTTACTGTCTGTCCGACTTGTCCAGTGGAGGGCTTCCATCAACGCGTTAGCGGATAGTCCACCCGATTCCATAGACACACCACTACGTTGCTGCATGGCACTTACTTCTCTCAAATGAGATTCCGTAAAGACCACGTCAGGCATGAGCGATTCCAGTGATGGATGCATGAATTTGTTCGCAATGTTAATGCCGGGCTCCATCACCCAGTCCCACGTTACTAACTCTTTCATGTGTTTAATGCGCTGTCCACGCATGTCTTCCACATCATCCGTTAGTGAGCGTACGCTGAAACATACGTTCTCTGCATTATTGTCTAATGCTTCTTTCAGTGCAGGGCCTCTAGGACCCGCTGGTTTTACCCAACCACGCACTGAAACGATTTTGTTACCCGCTTTGTCTTTCATCTGCGTGTCATCAATCCACACTTCGCGAATGTGATGGCTGATGTTTGGTTCAAAAACATCTAAGACGCGATGAATGAATTGCGGCATCGACATACCGGGCTGCATGCGAGGATGACCACATTCTCCATGGAGATTACCGTGACTAATGCGACGCATTAAGTTACTGGAATCTTCAAAAAGAAAACGAGCCGAATCAAAGTCGTAAAAATGCCCTGCAGAATTATAGTAATCAAACGCCCCTAACAGACAATCGTAATAACCATTACCGTCTTGTTTCAGAACACCTTTCTTACCCGTTCCGGCAAGCATTGTGCAAGAATAAGTTGCTTGTGCCATGTCTTAACCCCGAAGGAAATTTTCAACGTTTTCAGTTTGCTCAGAGGGATTAACCAACGCAGACATTAATCCGTCGTCAAAATAACTCCCCATTAATCGAGCCGTTGTATTGGTAGCGCCATAAATCACATTACGAAACGCAATAAAGCGCGGTGGGATTTTATATTGTTCATCAATGCTTTTAATCCGGAAACGATAGTAGTTCTTAGGATCGTTGGGATCTCGACTAATCGCCGCTGCAATGATTTCCATCGGTGCATTATTAACCGATAGCTTTACGCCTGCATGGTATTGCGATGTTAAGAAAAGCGTAGCGACGTCCTCCCCTGAAAAGAACCAAGGAATATTCCCCTTAGCAATAATTTCATCGTAGACCTGATAGCAAATACCGCTCTTCTTGACCAAATCAACAGACTCTACAACCGTTGATCCTTTATCAAAAGAAAACTCGTAACACGCGTCCCCTGCTACATCCACTAATGTCGTGCTGGTGGGTTTGATATACATCATGGCCAAGGCTTTAGAGACGGCATAAAAACCATCTTCTGTCACCATCGCGTAGATGCCGCTAATTTGGACTTCACTTCCAATGATAGCCAACCGTTTATCTTCAAACCGTTTAGGCACGTATATCTTCACAGGGGATTTTGCAACGAGTGCGCCTGTAGGCAGTTCGACAATACAGGCATGCACTCGAGCAGCGTCACGTATCAGTGACGTCGGGTTCATGGGGTAATTCCTTTACTTTAATACGTGTTGGAGCTTGCTTTGAATCTTCAACGCAATCGCATCGGCTACTTGACCTACAGTAGCGACTTGTCCTTCAATGTGGTTGCTGATGTCATTACCTGCTACTGTCAGTACAGTTTGCGTGCCCAATTCAACCGCATTCGCTAAGGTAATTAACGCAGCGCCTGCACGGGCCTGTACCAGGTTTTCCGTATTGGTCAATTCAGGCTTGACCTCAATCAGCGACAGCACCCAGCTCGACACGACATCAATAACGGCATACAGCGCTGCTTCACGAACATCCAGTTTAGGCATCTGGTTTAAGATTTCGTCCATGGCTTTCAGAATACGTTCTGCATCCGTGTGCGCATAGAGCGTAAAAACCAATGCAGTACGTGCTGCTGTGTACAGATTCTCAAAATCGCCACTGCCGAACGTGCCCAGTACTTCACGCAAGCGAGCGTGATAAGCTGCACGATTAATAACGACCATGTCATCGTCTGCCATGCCATTAATAATGTCCGTAATCGCAGCACCTAAGGATTGCAGAATCGTATTAAAACGATGGCTGTTTACCTGGCTCTTACGCATCAGCAAGACGCGTTCCCATTCTTGCTTGTAGCGATCACCGGCTGCTAACAATGCACCATAGCCTGTTTCACGATCTGTAACAAAGCTACCCAGCAGGATCTCAGGCGAACCGCCTTCATTTAACCATGCCGTGTAGCATTCTCCATTGACAACGATGGCAGCGCCATTCAGCAATGCATTACCCGTGTCTGTTGTAGGCCATGACGTTAAGAGCAGTTTGGCATCGGTTTCCTGAATACGGCGAGCCATGGCTTGCGCTACCATGCGCCCTGCCTGCTCCATGTTTTCCGTTAATACTTCACGGAACGTTGAAAGGTCCACACCGGCTTCTGATTCTGGCTGATCTTTCAACGTACGCGCCATTAAATAAACTGCTAACGCACGATTACGCGCCATCAGGGGATTATTATCACGAAGCGTTGAGAGGAAATCATGCAGCTTCGGTCCCGATTCATTCAAATAGGCTTGAGCAAAAACTGTGTTATAAACATCCATAACAAAGTCTACACCCAACCCTTCTACCCAAGCAGCCACCTCACTATCAAAAGCAGATGAACCGCTCTTCAATAACCCTTGCACATCGTCTGTTGCGCGTGAACCGAAATACGCTGGCTTCACTACGTCCCGTACAGGAACGTCTTCATAGCGCCCTACCAAACTCGTGAGCGTAGGCGATGCCCACACCCCATCAAAGGTATCAGGAATAATGGCAATGGGGTTCGCTGCACGAATCGCTGCCTTTGACAGTGTCGATTCAACTGCATCTACTACCTGCTTAATTTGAGGATTCACCACCGTGCGTGCTAACAGAATGTTTTTCTGCACTGCACTGGATGCCATCTCCACTAAGGTCTCCATGACATTATCGTGGGGATAACAGCCCTCACCAGCATCGCGCATAGACGCTTTCTGAATACATTCTGATAAGCGGTAAAGGTCGGCAGATTCTGCCGTATCGATAATGGGAGAATACGATTCATTTACCGCAATCGAAAGCGGCGTGTTCTGATGTGGAATCATGGACAGACCAGATTCACTGATCTTTTTCGCCAGTGTAATGACTGACTCAACGGACGCTTTCTGAAGCATGGTAATAGCCCTTTCAAATGAATAAAAAGAGCGATAGCAGGAATTACCCCACTATCGCTCTCGTGTTTCTAACTGCGATAAGCAGCCACTGCTAAACGTCCAACCTCTCGTAAGAGACGATTGGTTGTCCCGTTAAATTCTGGAGACAAAATGATGCGTCGAATGAAAGCATCGTAACTGAAGATAAGATCAACGTCGTCACCAGACTCTGTTTGATTTACACCCGACAATACACGCCCAATGACGCTTTTTGCCTGGAGACCGGCTACTATTTTCTTATTGTCCCCTCTATTCGCTAGATAGAGGCGGTGTGCTAAGACACCCGCCAATGGTCTCCCATTGGAACAGACTATATCTTCTACCCAGAGGGTAGGCCACTGCTTCCCCATCGCTTGATGGGTACTCCCTGGTAAGGGGATAGTCGTTGAACTTTACTCATGCGCTTGCGCGTTTAGAGTCTTAGCTGCTGATTG
>ERZ650304.169-NODE-169-length-41030-cov-7.089811_pt1 | contig 41030 bp, 50 predicted proteins | sample MGYA00376240_ERZ650304 | MGnify/ENA primary metagenome ERZ650304 (study PRJEB26733, sample SAMN07839271) | wastewater metagenome | biome: small river; feature: stream; material: water | place: USA: North Carolina | collected 2016-03-01 ... | reverse complement strand
TGAAATCAAACACACAATGGGTTTCGGTGTTGCTTATGCGAGACAAGGTGACGTTCTCGACGCGCATCCATGCGGCGAGATATGCACGCAGACAATACAAGCGCGCTCGCCGCGTCTTGCGCGTTCCAGTGCCGACTCGATTTGATGTGCGCGATCCGAAGTTCTCGCGATGGTGCAACGGCTTGCGTGTCGTCGACAACCTCGGTTGCAGGGTCAAAGATTTGACCGCGCTTTACAGATCCAACAGCGGGCAAGCGTGGGTTTGGCGCAAATACTTGACCGACGAGCACGGCAAATTGCGCCTGATCAATGGCGAGTTGATCGACGACTTCTTTGCCGCCGACGGCTGGCGCATCAAATTCCAGGGAAGATGGGTGAAGCTATGAGCTATCCAAAAGCAGGCGACAGAGTCACGCTGACAAATCCAGGCGGTCTTTATTTCATAGATACAGCGAGTCAAAAACTAGTGCGTGCGCCGATCGGGAGAATCTCTTTTGATGTCGTCGAAGACTACAGCCAGCGTGGATGCTTTGGCGTTGGCCGCTATGTCGGCCCAGACCTTGACGGAAATCAAATCGATGTGCGGCTTGAGTTTTCATGGCCGCTGCCGATGACTGACGCGGTGTGCGTTGCTGGCGGCGCCAAGGTGGATCGATGACGACCGAGATCAAGCCGTGTCCATTCAAGTCATGCAGAGGCGAGGCATATGTGCGGCGCGAAGAAGGCATAGGCGGTCACTACAGTGCATTTGTGGAGTGCCTTGATTGCTGCGCAACTGGACCAACTTATGAAGCTGTGACTGGCAAAACGAAAGACCAAGCAGCAAGAAATTACGTCTCGATGCATGCTGTTGCGCTTTGGAACGAGGTAGAGCGATGAACAAAGACATCGACCTACGCTTTGGAGACTACCGCGAAGCGCTCGCGGACGTGAAGCAATTCGACGCGCTGATTTGCGATCCGCCTTACAGCGCCCGCACGCATGAGGGGGTGCGCACGCTTGCAAAGCAGGGTGCGTCGCGAGACTACGTAAGCAAAACACCTATCGCATTCCAGTCGTGGTCGCCAGATGACGCAGCGGCGTTCGCATCGTGGGCAAAGCCGCGAACAACGCACTGGATGCTGATCATGTGCTCGCACGACCTGTGGCGCGCGTATGATGATGCCGCCGGAGATGATGATTGGTACACGTTCGCACCACTGCCGATTGTTGCTGACACCGTGCGCATGAGCGGCGACGGCCCAGCGTCAACACCGGCATGGTGCTTTGTTGCCAGACGTCGCAACGCGCAGCGATTCGGATCCACGCCGTCGCACTATAAAGATTCAGCAGGAGCAAATAAGGCGCTAGAGCGAGGCATCGTCGGCGGCAAGTCGATCGCGCTGATGCGCAAGATCGTGTGCGACTACTCGCGTCCCGGCGATCTTGTGTGCGACCCGACGGCGGGAGCGGGAACAACAGCGATCGCGTGCGCGCTTGAGGGTCGTCGTTTTGTCGGCGCCGAGATTCGGCCCGAGATTCACGCGATGGCGATCGAGCGCATTGCAAAGCACACGGCGCAGGGTGATTTGTTTTCGACAGGGGAGCGTGATGCGTGAGTTGGCTCTTTTCGCGGGCGCTGGTGGCGGAATTCTCGGCGGCCATTTGCTCGGATGGCAAACCGTTTGCGCTGTCGAATTCAACGCCTACGCCGCAAGCGTTCTTGTTGCGCGACAAAACGACGGAAGCCTGGCGCCGTTTCCCATCTGGGATGACGTGTCATCCTTTGATGGGCGACCATGGCGCGGCGCTGTTGACGTCGTTTCTGGCGGATTCCCGTGCCAGGATATCAGCGTCGCCGGAAACGGCGCTGGCCTCGACGGTGAACGGAGTGGACTCTGGCGAGAGATGGCGCGCATCATTCGCGAAGTTCGACCGCGATTCGCGTTTGTGGAGAACTCGCCAGCCCTCACTATTCGCGGAATTGACGTCGTGCTCGGTGACTTGGCCGCGATGGGGTATGATGCGCGATGGGGAGTGTGCAGCGCTGCCGATGTTGGTGCCCCTCACCGACGGGAGCGCATCTGGATTATCGCTGCCGACGCCGGTCAAGTACGATTCGACACCGGGTGGTCCGGGGAATCACTACAAAGGCCTGGGCCACATGGCGAAACACAGTTGGCCGACGCCGACGAAGTCAGACCACAAGGGGCCGAATATGAGCGACGGCAATTCAGCGTCGACGCACAGCCTTGCGACCGTCGTCGCGAAGTCGCGACAATCATGCCCGACGCCGACGGTGAGCGGCAACCACAACGTGAAGGGCGCATCGCCGACGAGTGGCGACGGGCTCGCAGCCGCCGTCGGGAAAACCATCGGGAGGGGCAACGCTGGTGGTCATCTGAACCCGGAATGGGTCGAGTGGTTGATGGGGTGGCCAATCGGGTGGACCGCATTGCAGCCCTTGGAAATGGGCAGGTTCCGCGAGTGGCAGAATTCGCATGGCAAACGATGACGACGAGAAAAGAATGACACGCAACCAACTCGCCGAGCACGGCTACCACATCACAGCAGCAGGCCGCATCTTCAAGCGCGACCCATGCGATCGCCGCGTCATGCGTCCGCTGTTTGTCGAAGTCGACAACCACGGTTATCCGTCGACACGCATCACGATTGGCGGACGCAGACGACGGCACCGCGTGCACGTGATCGTCGCTTGGTGGTTTCACGGCAAGATGCCAAAGCCGGGCATGCTGATCCGCCATCTCGACGGCGATCGGCTCAACTCACGCCCGTGCAATCTCGCATATGGCACAGCAAAAGAGAACGCAGCAGACAGAGACGCGCATGGGCGCACACATAGAAAGGTGACGCGATGAGATTTCAGTGGAAGCCGAAGCAAGAGGATCGATCAACATTCCAAGCCGTCAAGCTGGAGCGCGGGTTTTTTGGAGACGATAGCGACAAGGTGTCGCCGCAGACGATCATCTACGACAATCGCACCTATTTGAATGCAGACGACAAAGCAGATCAGTTTTTGCGCGGCTGCTATGTCGACGTCGAAACAACTGGCCTTGATCTCGACAAAGATCCAGTGACGCAAATTGCAGTGGCGAATTTCAGCTACAACAAGCACACCGGCGAGATCGTCGAGATTTATGAATCGCAGATGCATTTCAGCGACATCGATGGTGATGTGCCGCCGCACATCACAGATCTGACAGGCATCACCAAAGACATGATTCGCGGTCAGCGCGTGCCGCCTGAGTTCTTTGCGCCGTTGCTCGAGGCCAACATTGTCATTGCGCACCGCGCCGAGTTCGATCGACCACGCGTCGAGCGGCTGATGCAGTCGGTTGGCGTGCAGCCGAAAAATCAACCGTGGGCATGCTCCAAGTTCGACATCGACTGGAAAGCGCACGGCCTGCCGAGCGATGGCCTTGAGATGCTGTGTTTGCTCCACGGCTTTTTCTACGACGCGCACGACGCACGCAACGATGTGGACGCGGGCGTCTGTCTGTTGTCGTTTGTGAATGCTGAGAGCGGCAAAACGTATCTCGCAGAGATGCTGGCGAACGCGCGCAAGAAGCGATCGATCATCACGCTCGCCGGCCGGTTCGAGCTGCGCGACACACTGAAAGGCATGGGTTACAGTTTCGACTTCGAGAACAAGACCAACGTGAAGATCGTTGACGATGAGAACATCGAGACGGAAAAGGCGGCAGCTCGCGAGGCCGGTGCAAATCTGATCTCTGTTGTCGCAGTCGATCCGCGCACGCGATTTCGTGCGCCAGGCAAAGCATAGGGCGATAAACGCGCATGGTTCTACCTTCTCGCCCGCTGCTGAAAGAGCCGCGTTGGTATCAAAACGAAGCCTTCGAGGCCGTGATCGAATACTTCGAGCGCGGCATGGATGGCGCTGTTGTCGATCTGCCAACCGGCGCCGGCAAGTCGCTGCTAATTGCGATGCTCGCGCGCTACGTACACGACGCATGGGGATCGCACGTCGTCATCTTGACGCACAACGCCGATCTGATTGAGCAGAACGCGGCCGAGCTGTTGGAGTTGTGGCCGGATGCGGACGTCGGCGTCTATTGCGCGAAGATTGGCCGCAAAGAGATTCGACGGATTACGTTCGCATCGATCGACAGCGTGCGCGACAAGGGATGGATCTTCGGCGATGACGTCGGAATGGTGCTGATTGACGAGGCACACCGCGTCAGCGCCGATCCAACAACACGCTATCCTAGGCTGCTCGGCGACTTGCGACGCGCGAATCCACGCATGCGCTTGTGTGGTTTGACGGCGACGCCTTATCGCGTTGACCAGGGCATGATCACGACAGGGCGCAATCGAGTCTTTCGATCGATCGTCTACCGCGCCGACATCGTGCGGTTGATTGATGAAGGGCATCTTGCGCGCGTCGTCGTCGAGAAGGGCTCGCACTCGATCGACACGAGCAAGCTGAAGATCATTGGCGGCGAGTTCATAGCGCGCGAGGCCGAGATCGCGTCAAACGTCGCAGAGGTGAATGACTCGGTCTTAGGGTTCCTGAAGCGCGGATATGCGAACGGGCGCACGAGCGGGCTTGGGTTCTTCGCGGGCGTCGACCACGCGCGCGACTTCTGCATGATTGCACAGCAACACGGCATCCGCGCTGAATTGATCACAGGCGAAACCGAGCAAGACGATCGACGCAGGATCTACAAACGATTCGAGGCGCGACAAGTCGATCTCATGTGTTCAGTTGATGTGCTGTCGACTGGATTCAACACGCGCGTTGCGGACATGCTGGTCAACGTGCAGCCGATCGCGTCGACATCGAAGCTGCATCAAATCATCGGGCGCTTGATGCGCACCGATCCGAACGGCATCAAAAAAGACGGGCTGTTCGGCGATTGGGGTGGCTGCATTGAGCGGTGCGGCACCATCACCGATCCAATCATCAAAAAGCGCTACAACGAAGATGCGGGCATGACACCCATCAAGCTGTGCAAGCAGTGCTATGCAGAGAATGCAATCAGCGCAGCGCAGTGCAAGTGCTGCGGCCTTGTGTTTGTGAGCGCCGAAGATGCAGACCAGGAAAGCGCCGACTACAAGTTGCGACGCGGCACGCTCAAGAGCGCGGCGACGCATGACGTGATCGGCGTTGCGCCGCCGCCCGATCGCAAGCAGTTCGTGGTCATCAACCGCACATTTGCGTCACACATGCCAAAGCAAAAGAAGGCCAAGGCCGACGCAGAAGCAAAGACGGCGAGCGGGCAGGCGCCAAAGAAGCAAGAGCCAATCAGAGAGACGTTGCGCGTTCAATACTTCGGCTACGAAGTCGGCGACGAGACGCGCAACATCCGGCAGGTGGCAACCGAAATCGTCTGCTTCTCGCACCTGATCGGATCATTCCCGCATCGCAAGGCGCTTGAATGGTGGGGGCGCAATGCTGTCGCAGGGCGGCCAATACCACCAACAACGCAAGCCGCTAGAAAAGCGTGCTTTGCCGGCGAGACGAAGACGCCGACGATGATCACTGTGGAACGCAAGCGCGGTTCGGACTATGTGGACATAGTGGAGATTGCGTTCGCAGAGGACAGCCCGCGCGCCAAGGCGATAACGGCTTCAATGTTTGAATAGACGACGACACGACGACGACAAGACGACAACGAGGGAATGGATGACGACGAGATCGAAAAGCAGCGGCGGTGGCGACCAATGAAAATGGAACACCTGCGCAAGCTGATGCGGCTTGGATTGAATGCGATCCACATCGAGCCGCCCGGCGTCGATGCGCGCGGCAAAAAATCCACAGGCAAAGTGCCAACCGCGCAATGGCGCGATGAGAACAACCAGGCACGCACGCTCAAGGACATCGATCGCGTGTTTTTCGACGTCGAGAACAGCAATGCCGGCGTCGCGCTCGGGTTCTGCAATGCGGGGATCGTGTTCGTTGTCGACGTCGACGGCCCCGAAGGCCAAGAGTTCCTCGACCAGTTCGGATTTTTGCCGCCGACATACACCGTCGCAAGCGGGCGCGATGGCGGCTTCGATCTGCCGTATCGCCACTACTACTATTTTTGGCCGACGAGAGACGATGTCCCGTCGACGCATGCGCTTGAGCGCGACGATGAAACGGTTGCGCATGTCGACATCAAAGGCGAAGGCGGCTACGTCGTCTCCGAAGGCAGTCTGCACGAGAACGGCAACATCTATCAGGTGGTGATGGATCGGCCGATTGTGCCGGCGCCGCAATGGCTGATCGCGCTCGTGCGTCGCCATGTGCATCGCGTGAAAGCCGCAAAAGCTGCAGTCGAGCAGAAGATGGCGGCGAACGCGTCGGCGTTCAAGACGATGAGCGAACGCAAGCAGAATCGGCTGTCGGGGTGGGGACGCGTTGCGCTCGACGGCATTGTCGACGATCTGCGGCGCGCGCAAGACGGCAAAAAGCACAACGAGCTTTATAAGCGCTCGTGCAAGGCTGGCGAAATCGTGCATCTGGTTGGCTATGACACCGTGCGATCGGCGCTGCGCGGCGTCGTCGCCGAATGGGGCGACCGCGTCGCGAACGTCGACGCTGCGCACGCAACCATCGACAAGGGAATCGACAAGGGCGTGCAAAACGCGCGATGGCCGGATGACCGCGAGACCGCGCGGTTTGATTTGGCAATCATTGAAGCGATCGAAAGCGATACGGCTGCGCAGATTGCGGCGGGCATGTCGCACGCCGAGATCGTCGATGCGATGGCGCGCGACTTGGGCATCGAGCCAATCCAGGCGATCGAGCTCGCGCGCGACCATGCCGCCGCACACAGCGGCTCCACGCACATCATGCAAGACGACATTGCGGTGATCGAGTCGCGAGCGTCGCAGGTGATGCCGGCGACGCGCGAGGCACAGTTGGACCGCGCGACGCGCGACATTCAGGCCGAAATCGACAAGCAAGAGCGCATTCCAGAATTGATGCGCGCGATCGGTCCAGAGATTGCGCGCGTCATGGATATGCTGTCGGAGTCGTCGTCGCGTCAGCCGCACATCGAAGGGCTCGTCGCAATCGAGATGGGGCGCGCGCTTTGCGGGCTGAAGAACAACACAAGCACGGGCTTGCTCGCGGGCGCAATCACGATCGGTGCGGCGCCGCAGGGTGCAGGCAAGTCGAACACCTACGGCGCGCTCGATCGCTTTCTGACGGCGCTTGGGCCGGCGTGCATGCTGACGCCAAAGCCGACGTCGCTGCAGGCGCTACGCAAGTCAATCACGACGGCGATCCAAATCAAACACTCTGGCGTGCACGTCATCACCGACGAGATCGGCAAGATGTTCGGCACCATGACCGGCAAGCGTGCGGTCGGCTACAAGGCAGAGATCATCGACGAGCTGCTCGAGATGCTGCCGTCGACGATCACGAAGCCGTATCGCTATCAGATGTCGGTCAAAGACGGCGACGGCGAGATCGTCGTGCTGCCGCCCGCCATGATCTCGGTCTTCGGCGTAGGCACGCCGTCGTCGCTCGGTTCGATTCTCTATGGCGCATCGACGTCGGACGGTACGATTCCGCGATGCGTCGTGTTGCGCGGCGTTGAGGGACGCTTGCCGTCGGCATATCACGGCGGCAAGTTCACAGCGCCAATCAATCAAGGCGTGCAAGCGATCATCAATCGCGCCATCGATGCCCACAAAGAGTGGGTGTCGAATCCGACGTCGGCGCGCGCGCACATGGTTGGCGGCGAGATCATTCCATATGCACCGATTCCGGCGATTTACACCACTGACGCCATCGACGCGCAAAACGCAGCGCACGCGGACTTCTACGTCGAGGCGTTGCTGTTGCCGGTGGACTCGCCGAGGCGCGCAATGCTGGATCGTGCGTCCGAGCAGGTCGACAAAATCGCGCTCGCGCTCGCCGCGTTTGATAACCCATACACACCGCGCGTGTGCGCGCGCTGCATCGCCGCCGCTGTCGCAGTGGTGAAGCAATCTATCGACGACGCGGTGTGGTTGATTAATGCCGCGCGCGCCGCTGCACGCGAAGACCTGACGCCTTATTCGCGCTGCTACACCGACGTCTTCGCGATGCTGTCGGCGTCGGCGAAGTGGATCACGGCGAAGGACATGGCTGTCGCGCTGCGCAACCATCCGGCGTTGATGCGCACGACGGTGCTGGACGACATGGCGATGGCCGGCGAAGTCGTGATCGCAAAGCGCGTCGGCAAGACGAAGCCGACGCTGCTCTACCGGCTGCGGCGCGCGGTTGATATGGATTCGGTCGATCCTGCGGCGCTGCAGGTCATTTCGGCGGCGTGAATATTGGAAGCTCTATGTTCGGATTCAGCAGACCCAGCAAGAGAAAGCAGCCAGCGCCAAAGGCCGGCGACAAGTTCGAGATCACCGTGGGTGACGTCGTGTATGTGCGCACTTTTACAGATGACGACGATGAACTACGAGGCGATCCAGTTTCTCAAGGCTGACGTCCGTGATGGAATTGCTTTTTGGCGTGCAAGCAATGGACAAGTGTGCACCTCGACGGTGAAGCAGCTTGACCGGCTGAACCAAGCGCTTTTGGTGTCTGACTTGGGCGTGGTCGGCTATGAGGTGCAGAACCTGCATGCGGCGTCAGACGCAGCGATTGCGATGCTCGCAAAATCCGCCAACGACGCAGCGAAAGCGCTGCATGGCATGCAAACGGCGATGCGGAATTTTGCTCGCGACGCCGCGTTGCGCATGTTGCGAGGCCAAGAGAGCGACCCGCAAATCGCAAGCAGAATTGCGCACGTCATGTCGCCAGAGAGCGCGGCGGCATTCGGCGTCAGAAGCGCCGACGGCGGCTTTAAGGTCGCCGTGCATGTGCAGGCGGGCGATCTCACGACCGTTGAATGGGTGCGCGCTGAGACGCTTGCGGAGGCAGCAGAGGTCATTGCGCTTGGGTTGTCCGATCTTGGAGAGCGCGAGGTCTTTGCGACGGCGGAATCCGCATGGCTGCTCGGCGATGACCGCGTGCGCGTGATTCCGCTTGGGTCTCGAGCGGAGACGACAGAAGGGCGGGCGCCATGACAATCAAAACCCGCACAGCTGCAGCGATCTTATCGAAGAACATCCGTCAAGGCGGCATGATGAGCGCCATTGCCTCCTTCAACAGAAGAGCCAGGGCGGAATGGTGGGACCACAATGCATGGCAGCGCGATGCACTGATCGAAGCTGCGCTGATGGCCGGCATGAGCTTGCGCGGCATTGCATACGAGCTCGTCAAATACTGTGAGCCATCGATCGCCTCCAACATGTTTGGGGTTTCGGCGGGCGAGAGTTTAGAGGCTGTGAACGTTTGCGTTGTAGGCCTGCACTTCAACAACGCCGCGACTGTGTCTTGGGTTCCATTGGGGACGATTGAAGAAGCAGCAGAGCACATGGCAGGCGTGATGGTCGCATGCGGAACCGCAAGCAAGCAGGTGTCGTTCAAAGCGGATCGAACAAGCGAATGGCTGCTCGGCAAGAGGCAAGTTCTTACGAGGTTCAATATCAAAGCAACCGTCAAGTCCGTGACGATCGTTGATCCGTGATCGGCGCATCTTCTGCAAATGCATCGCCCCGCCCTTGAGCGGGGCTTTTTCATGCCTGATTGCGCGTTCAGTGTGTGGCGTTGACGCCACAGAAAACGGTCGCCGCCGAGCTCTCCGATCGCCTCGAACACACAGCGAAGATGGCGGCATTGAATGCGGATTCGAGTCGCGCCGGCATCGGGTCTTGCGCAAAACAGACGAGCACTGTGCACTTTCACACGCTTACGCTCAGGTAAGCGTGGAGATAATTGGTCCGTTGCGACAGAAAGTAGCAGCATAATGTGAGCAGTTAAGTGCCCACATTCAATGGCAAAGTGGAGATAATAGATAGTTGCACGATCTGCATAAAGAGAGGGAGGGGGCTGGAGGGGTATAGGTGGCGACCAGTCGGTCGCAACTATCTAACTATCTCTGGCAGGCGTGAGAGATTTGCGGGCGAGCGCGAGAGGGAGGTGAAAGGGAGAGGTAGGTTATTATATAAAAGGTATATTTTTTTAATACTTATATAGATACCTTCCATCTCCCCTTCTGACCAACCTGCGGCATTTTGCCGCGATCTGCGGCGTTTTGCCGCATGAGATAGTTGCAGAAAATGGCCAACAACTATCTGCAACTATCTCCGGCGAAAACCGTGCAAGTCATTGATTCCACAGGCGAAAGCGGCAAAAAGATAGTTGCAGCGGGTATACTTACCCCAAGGTAAGTGAGTCACAAAAGAGAACCATGACAGGAACAAATGAGAACTGTGGTGTTGACGCCACGCCTGCGCAGCCGAGCTTCCCTGTTTCGCATTGCAGCCGCGCTCGAGATCAGCGATCGGGCGCCATGACCATCGCAGACGAAATCGACATCCTCGCGCTCGCCGGCTGCGGCGCGCGCTTTCCCGCTGAACTTGCCGCTGCAGCACGCGCAGAATCGCGCGGGGTGAAGCCAAAGCGATTCATCGGCACATCGGGCGGCGCGCTCGCGTCCGCGCTTCTCGCGGCGTTTGGCGCGCGACGCGCAATCGAAATCAGCCAGAGCATCAATCCGGCGCAACTGCTGGATGGCGGCGGCGCACTGCGACTCGCGAGCAGCGTGATCGCAGATCGGGCGGGCGGGCTGTTCTCGATGGCCGGGTTCAAGCGCGCCATTCTACGGGAAATCCCGCACACGCTTGACGAGATGCCGGACCTGGCGATCGTGACGTGCGAGCTTGCGACTTCGCGCGCGGTCATCTGGACTGGCGACAAACAGTTGCACGATTCAAGAATCGTTGAAGCAGCATCGACCAGGTTGACATGGGAGGAGCACACGCGAGATGTCGGCGCGCCTCGCTGGTACTATGCGCCGCGCGCGCGCGTCGCCGACATCGTTTGCGCATCGATGGCAATCCCGATCGTGTTCGACCCGCAGCATCTGCGCGAGCGCGTCGTCAACGAGAACGGCATGACTGTCGACGTTGACGGGCTGCATGCTGACGGCGGGCTTGCTGTGAACTATCCAGTCAACATGATCAACCGCGACGGCGCGCGCACGCTTGGCGTCGCATTCCGCCCTCGCGCCGCTGCGCGCAACATCGCGAACATCGCCGGCGTCGCGTCTGCATCTGTCGAGGCAGCGATCAATGCCACCATGCGTCAACACCTTGACGACGCGACGTATGCGCGGACGATTTGGATCGACGATGACGGCGCACCGCTGACCAGCTTCAACGTCGACCGGAAGCGACACGATGCGCTCGTGTCGCGCGGTGAGGATGCGGCCGACGCATTTTTCATGCGTGCGCGCAAATCTCTTGCACCGCTGAGCCGATCCAAGTAGAAGCACGCGCGACACGACAACGCGCACTCGCGCACAACCAAGGATGACACATGGCTCTCTCGTTTTTTGACCTCGACAACCGCCGCGCCGACATCGACGCGAGGACAAATCAGCTTGCGCGTAAGGCGCTTGATGGTTTCGCGCGCGGCAAAGATCGCACATTGACGATCCAGGTCTCGAACCGTCCAGACTCCGGCGCGATTGCTGGACAGGTCGCCTCGCATCTCGTGCACTATGTGGTCTTGATTGGTGGACCGCTGCGCGGCATCGAGATCGCCGCAACCGACGAGGGCGCGATCGTGTTGTCGCGCGCGAGCGCAGAGTGATCGAATTCCTGATCTTTGTTCTGGGTGTGTCCGTCGGCATCATTGTGTCGACGGTCATCGCTCGCATCACGATCGAACAGATGCAGGCCGAACTCGACGGCGCCATCGCCGAGCGCGCGCGCGATCGTGAGCTGCTATTGCGCGCGCGCCATGTGCTCGCGCAGAGCAACGCCAAGCGCGGCATCGTTGGCATCGTCGCTGAAATTGATCGTGAGGTGATTGGATGATCACTTCGCAGCAGACCAACGCCATGCCGCCGCAGATTGAATCGCTGCTCTTGCACTGGGAATCGGCGCCGTGGATCAACTGCCGCGACGCGATCTTGTTTTCTGTCGACGTCGATCCGCGCGGCATGCCGCGCGCGCGCACAGGGCAGACGGCGACCGGCAAGATCACACATCGCACACCGCAGCCAGCGATTCGCGCAAAGGGCGCCATCGCGCGCGCGGCGATTGCAGCCGGTGTTAAGCCAATCAAGGGCGCCGCCGACATGCTAATCGTCGCGATGATCAAGCCTCCCGAGGACATCGCCGAGCTGATGCGCGTTTCCGCCATCGCAGGAGACGACCAGATATTCCGCTGCACACAAAAGCCAGACGACGACAACATTGCAAAGCTCGTGCGCGACGCACTGACTGGCATCGCATACATCGACGATAAGCAGTTGTGCGGCGGCGGCGGCGTGCATAAGCTCTACACGCTCGACACGCCGAGACTCATCATCGCCATTGCCCCGTTGCTCGATGGGCGGTAGAGGTGAACCAATGCAGACGACAGAATCTCAAGAGATGGATCGCCTTCGCGTTGAGCTTCGTGCTTTGCGCGACGCGAGCAAGACCGACGAAATCCCGGCAGACCTCGATGACGGTGTTGACTGGGAATACATTGCAAGCGGCAGGCGGTGTGACTTTGATGACACCATCGACGACGACGACGACGACGACGACGGCGACAGCAAAAGCACCGTCGATCGCATGATCGATCAAGAGAATGCAGCCTATGTGCGCGCATGCGCCGAGGTGTTTGAGATGTGGGGTCTGTCGTGATGCGCGACCTGATTGACTTGTGCACGCCGGACATGCGCGAACCAACGGCGCTGCGGCCTCGACGGCAATTCGACGTCGTCGACGGCGAGCTTGTCGACGCACGCACAGAGAAAAGCTGGCAAGAGATCGAGCGCACTGCGCGCGAGTGCGCCAAAGCTGCAGCCGCCAAGCGTGCAGCGAGACGCAAGGCGACACGCATGCGCAACGTCAAAGAGCGCAACGAAGCCATCGCATGCAAGCGCGCGCGGCGCGGGCGGTCGATGTGATGAGTGGTGCTCGCGCATCGAAGTCGCTTGCTGACGAGATCGGCTGCATCACGTTCGATGGCGAGACGCGACCATTGCCGCGCGCGCAGGTGCGATACACGCTGATACGCGGCGAGCTTGTAGCGCATGACGGCACATCTGAGCCGGTTGCAAACCTCGATCATCTCGACGTTGCCGATGATGATGAATGCGACGACGAAGGTCGCACGCCGCACAAGAAGCACAAGCCGCACGGCAGCCCGTCGACGTGGGTCAAAGGCGCTAAGCGCGGCCGCAAGCCGAAACCAAAAGACGCCTAGCGTCGTTGCAACTTTGAAGCAAATTCCATTCACCGCTAGATTGCGGCTATGGGAATCCTCGACAAACTCGCCGCCGCCTTCTCGCGTTCATCTCGGACGCAGTCGACCATCACGCGCGAGGTGCGCGCATTGCCGGCGCCGACGGATGGCGCCGAAGCGCCATCGCAGACGTCGATGATCATCGGCGGCGGAAAGTCAACCGGACGCAAGACGAAAGCGCAGACGCTCGCGTCCTATGCCGACTCGCCGCAGGTGCGATCCGCCGTCGGCAAGACCGCAAGCATGGCCGCGCGCGTGCCGTGGCGAGCGCAGATTCGCAATGCCGACGGCACATGGGAAAACGACGAGACGCACGAGCTGCAAAAGCTCATCGATCGACCTAACGCTCGAATGTCCGGCGTCGACTTCCGCAAGACGATCTTTGCGAACTACCTGCTGATCGGCGATGGCTTCGTCGTCAAAGAGCGCTCGCGCGTTACCGGCAAAGTGATTGAGCTGTGGTTCTATCCGGTGACGTGGCTGCAAGAGATTGACGAGAAGACGCAGATGACGTCGTTCATGGTGAACGGCAAGAAGATCACGAAGCCGAACGCTGACGTGATTCGCATCCGCGACATCAATCCCGCGAGCCCATACGGCGACGGAACCGGCATCATCGAAGCGCTCAACGACGAGGTGATGTCGGCGGAGCTTGCGACGCGCAAGATCGCGGCGGGCATCGTGAATGGAGCAACGCCGGCATACTTGATCACGATCAAGAACTCATCGGCAGAGCAAGCCAAGCAAACGCGCGCAGCTTGGAATGAGCGCAACACGCTGCGCTCGCATGGCAGTGTGCATTTCACCGACGGCGACATGACGCCGATCCGCCTTGAAGACAGTTTCCGCGATATGGACTTGGCGAACCTGCGCACGATCGACTCGTCGACGATTCGCGAGACCGTCGGCCTGCCGCCCGAGATCACGGGCAACGTGACGAATTCAAACCGCGCAACCGCCGAGGCCGCGCGCGAGATTGCAGCATTCGCACTTGTGCAGCCGTTGCTCGATGCACTGAGTGATGCGCTGAATGCGTACTTCGTACAGCCTGAATACGGCGACGACGTTTGGTTGCGACCAGACGATCCAACGCCGGCATCGCGCACGTTCGAGCTTGAAGTGATGCGCTCATCTCCATCATCATTCACGATCAATCAATGGCAAGAGCTTGCTGGTCACGAGCCTCGCCCAGATGGCGACGTTCTCGTGATGAATGTCGGTGTGTTTGCGCCTGTTGCGTCAACCGACCCGGACGACTTCGCCGACGCAAAAGCAGAAGCAGAGCGAAAAAAGGCAGCGGCAGTTGGCGAGGCAGAAGCGGAAACAGCGACTCAGCCGACGCAATCCGCGAGACCTCGCGTCAGCATCAAGCAAGGCTCAAAGACGCCGCCATCGAAGCGCGAGATCAAATCTGTCCTTGATGCGAACTCACTCGAAGACGAGATCATCAAGCAATCGAAGCGCACGATCAAAGACGCGGGCAAAAAGTCGGTCAAGGACTTCGGATTGGCGACGGACTTTGACTATGACTCGTCGATCGCGAACTACTTGCGCAACCTGTCGTCGTCAAAGATCCAAGACATCGATGAGACGACAGCAGAGGGCATCCAAGAGGTGCTCGAAGAGGCATACACGTCAGGCCAGTCGATCATCGACACGAAAAAAGACATTGCGCGCAAGTTCGGACTTGAACTGAGCGATGACGGCGCACTCAATGCGAAGCAGTTGTCGACGCGCGCATTGCGTATCGCGCAGACCGAGATGGGGCGCGCAGCGAATGCCGCTCGCCTCGACAGCTATCAACAGCAAGCGCCCGGCGCGCTCGCTGGTAAAGAGTGGCTCGGCGTCGGTCGCTTCGGCCAATACCGCGAGAGCCATCAGAACTACAGCGGCACCGTCGTGCCGCTCGACGCAAAGTTCTACATCGACGGCGTGTCGTTCGACGCGCCGGGAATGTCCGGCGTTGCCGACGAGGACATCAACTGCCGGTGCACTGTGCTGCCTGCTATCAAGGAGATTGAAGAGCAATCAGCGGACAGCAAAGCACGCGGGCATACACCGCGACAGATTCAAGCGTTCGCGTCGTGGCGACGTGAGGTTGTCGGCTACGAGATGCGCGCAGCGAAAGCACTTGACGCGCAAATTAGACGGCAATTCCGATCGGTGATTAGATGGCTCGAAGCAAGGGGCGAATGATGAGCGCAAAGACGAAATCAAAATTGATCGCGCAACGTGCCGGCAGCGCCGCGAGCGTCGTCAAGTCTGCCAAGCTCGCCGACGTCAAGCAGCTGATGATCAAGTCGCAGCAAGACGTCTCGCAATTCGACAAATACTCCCATGTCGTTCAGGCGCGCATCGCGTCGAGCATCAAGACGCGGAACAACACTTTCTTGCCCGTCGAGGAATTGAGCGTCGCCGAGTACGCGAACAACCCCGCACTGATGTGGGCGCACGACCACAGCGAGCCGTTGATCGGCAACGGTTTGCTGGTCGAGAAGGTCGATCAATCCGTTGGCTTCTACGCCGCATTTGCGAACCGCGAGATCAACGCGTTCGCCGACATGGTTGGTCATCTCTACACGTCGGGCATCGCAAAGGCGTTCTCGATCGGGTTCTCTGCGCTCGGTGAATGGGACGAGACCGATCCAGATGGCGTCATCACGTTCTCGCAGGGTGAACTGCAAGAGGTGAGCGCAGTCAACGTCGGCGCCGATCCAACTGCACTCACCGTCGCGCAGTCGGCGGGCATCGACTTGCGTCCATTGATCACGCGCTTCGAGCAGCAGCTTGACGCGATGGGAATGGCGACCGTCGATCGCAAGTCGCTTGAGCGCGCATGGCGCGCAGCAGGCGGCAGCAAAAACTTTGTGCCCTCGTCGGCGCTGTCGACGATCAATCAATCCGTCGCCGCTGGCCTCAAGGCGCGTCGCGTTGTCGCTGCGCAAGAGCTTGAGCGTTCGACGTCGCAATCGCAGGCGCCTGATGGCGTGATGACGCACTGGCAAAAGGTTGCCGCGCTGTTGCTGCAGAAGGTCGACAGCAAGGTTGCACAGAGCGCCATCGAGACCGCGACCTATGCCGTCGAGGAATCGGACGAGATCGCTGAAGCAACCAAAGAGGCCGAGGCATTGATCGCGAAGACGATCGATGCGCTCAGCGAGAACATCGAATCCCTGAAGCAAGCGGGCGAGAAGCTGAAGCCAAAGCCATCCGAGGACGAGGAAGATCCCGAGGCAAGCGAAGGCGACGACGCGGGCGACGAGGACGGCGGCGGCGATCAAGAGGTCGACGACGAAATCGCACAAGCAGTGAAAGCACTCAAGGGAGAGAAGTAGCATGTCGAAACCAGTCAAAAACGAACTCGCAGAATTGGTCCGCACGATGGTCGATGACGGCGTCAAGCAGGCGATGGCCGCTCACGTCAAGTCGGACAGCGAAACCGCGATCGCGTCCAACCCAACCGAGAAGCGCCGCGCCGTGTGTGACGCTGGCCGCGCGATGCGCATTGCTGCGCATGCGAAGAAACACAATCAGAGCTACAAGGCATCGGCCGCGAACTTCAAGCCAAGCAAGGCCATCACGCAAGCGCTCGACGCATACGAGGCGAGCGGCGGCGGTCTCTTGATTCCAGAAGTCTCGGCCATGGAGCTGCTCGAGGTCTTGCGCTTCGAGAGCGTCATTCTGTCGTCTGGCGTGCGCGTGCTGACGATGCCCAATGGCACGTTCCGCTTTGTCAATCCGACGTCGGGTGCGGTTGCAAGCTACGTCGGCGACTGCTCGCCGATCTTGCCGTCGTCGCCTGTGTTGCAGGGCATCGACTTGCTCGCCAAAAAGCTCGGCGCGCTTGTGCCGATCTGCGATCCGTTGCTCGATTTCGCCGTCGACGGCGCTGACGAGTGGGTGACCGACGACCTTGCCGGCGCATTGCGCGAGCGCATGGATGCCGCGTTCATTCGTGGCACTGGCTCGTCCAATGAACCAAAGGGTCTGCGCTGGCTTGCGCAGTCGAGCAACTTGCGCACGCGCACGCTCGACACCGGCAACTCGACGATCGCGACGATCCGCGCCGACTTGCGCTGGTTGATCACGCGCGTGACCAACCAGTTGCGCCGGCTGCCGATCAAGGGCACCTACTTGATGTCGTCCAGCAAGTTCGGCTTCTTGGCCGAACTGACCAACGCTGTCGGCGTGCACGTCTTCCCAACGATGCAAAACGAATCGCCGACGCTGAATGGATACCCCGTGCTCGTCTCGGATCAAATCCCTGACAACCTCGGCGTCGGCGGCAACGAAAGCGAGATCATCTTCTACGATGCAGCGCGCATCGCGGTCGGCATCTCCAAGGACATCGCGATCGCATCCTCGACCGATGCGAGCTACGTGTCGAACGGTGTTCATCATCACGGCATGCAAGATGGCTTTACGCTCATGGTCGCGACGGCGTATCACGACATCGGCGATTCGCGCGGCGGCCGCAGCATCGCCGTTCTGACGTCGGTGGATTGGGCCTAGTTCTCGTCTTGCACGCGTCGGCGTCGGCGGCTTGTCGTCGTCGTCATCCACGCAACCGGCGTCGGCGTGTGCATTTTCTCTTTGACTCTTTGGAGGTCAATATGTCCGGTGGTGGAATCGCAAACAAGAAAGACGCAGGCGCAGACATTCTCGCCGTGCAGCAAAAGACCGCAGCCTCGATGGTGAACAGCACCGCGCAGGTGTCCGACAGCTTCGACGCAGCGCCGCAAGGCGCGCAGCGTCGCAACGTGTTGACGCTGTTGCTTGGTATCAACCCAACAACGAGCGGCGCCAGCGATTCGATCTCGCTTGTGTTGTCGCTCGAGGACAGCGCCGACGGATCGACGTGGGGCACTGCTCCCGCAGAGCTGCAGCCAGTCGCGCCGGTTGTGATTCCCGGTGGCCAAGTCACCGGCACAACGCAAACCGTTCGCTACGACGCCGACATCTCGCGCGCTCGCCGCCATGTGCGTGTGCGTGTGACCCCAACGCTGGCAAACAGCGCAGCGGGCACGATGTCGTTTGTGGCGCTCTTGTCCGGCAGTGCTGTTGTGCCTGGCTACAACCGCAAGAGCGATCCACGCGCATTCATTCCCGCCTACGTGGCGTAATGATCGCCGCGCCGACATCGCTGTCGGCGCGGTGTAACCCTGAACAAGTGAGAGATGACGATGACAGAAGCCAAATCCCCATCAACCAAAGCCGTCGAGATCGTCAAGCCCGGATACTCTTCGTATGCCGTCGGCGACGTCGCGCGCTTCGACAATGACATTGCCGACTCGCTGATCGAACAGAAGATCGCGCGGCTGAATCCGAATCAAGGCGAAGAGCGCGGACCATCATTCCGCGCGCCTCGCCTCGAAGATACGGTCGCGCACGAGCGCGCAAACCAAATCGCCAAGCGATAGGGGTGAGTCATGGCCGTCGACGTCAACACAGCGCTTTGCACTGTCGACGACGTCGCGGCTGCCTTGTCGATTCCGATCCCAGTCGTCAATCCGACGCCGATTGAAGTCGCAATCGAGCTCGCCAGCGCGGAGATCGCGGCCTACCTTGGCCGCGATCTTGGCTATCTCGCAGCGTCGATGCAGCGCCAACGCAGCGCGCCGAACACGCGACGCATCCAGCTTCGCCGGTTCCCGATATACACGGTCGCATCGCTGTCGACCGACGGCGGCACGACAACAACGCCATGGGCAGACGTCGGCGGCAATATCGACGACGAAGGCCGCACGGGTATTTTGTATCTCGGCTGCGGATTCTTTGGCGCGGGCATGTGCTGCGATCGCAACATCGACAACGTCGTGACTGTGTCCGAGGGCGGCTATCGCCTCCCTGGTCAAACTGGCGTGCCGTCTTACGTCGTCGACTTGCCTGCAGCCATTCGCCAGTCTTGCATCTCGGCAGCATGTGCAATCTTCCGCTCGATGAGTGGCGATCCGACGATGACGTCCGGCGCCGTCGCAAGTGAATCGCTCTTGAGCCACAGCGTCACCTATGCGAGCGGCGCGCAGGAAACCGGCGGATACGCCGTCGGCTACACCGCGATCGGCTTTGCGATTCCTGTCGCACTGCAGCACGCGCTCGCACGCTATCGCCTTCTCGTTCACGTTTAGCTCGACTCGTCGACAGAGGTTCACATGGCAGGATTTTCAGATTGGACGCAAGACAACACGATCGGCCAAGTCGGCGCGAAGCTCGACGGCGGCGGGGGCGGCGGCGCCGTTGACTCGGTCTTTGGTCGCACTGGCGTCATCACCGCACAGGCCGGCGACTACAACGCCTCCGAGGTCGCATTTGCGCCGGGCGGCGGCATCATCGCCACCGAAGTGCAAGCCGCCATTGTCGAGGTGAACGGCAATGCGGGCGCTGCAGCGTCGGCAGCGTCTGCCGCGCAAAGCACGGCCAATGCAGCCATTCCGACGTCGACAAAGAATCAAGCAAACGGAGTCATCGGACTCGATGGCTCAAGCAACGCGGTCATCGTCGGCAATGCGACTGCAGCGAAGATCATCAGCGGCCCTGGCTCGCTGTCGGCGCCTGCCGTGATCTCAACGCTCAGCACTGACACGGGCCGGTGCTATCCGATTGCGACCGCCATCGTCGATCTTGTGCAAGGCTCAGCCCCCGGCACGCAGGTTGAAGCAATCCGCTATGCAGGCGGCGCGCTCGCCAGTCAGTTTGCGCAGACGACGTTCCCCTTCTACTCGCGGCAGCCAGTTGCGAACGTGACAGCGGCAAGCATTCCACTGGCGATCTCATCGGGGTCTGGCCAGTGCTACACGAACACCGGCACGACAGCCAAAAACGTGATCACGTTTCCAGCGTCGGGAACATCGCCGGCAGGCACATGCATCGAGGCAATCGTCACTGATGCCGATGGCATTCGCTTTCTCTGCAACGCGAACCAGCAAATCAGCGACGGCGGCACGACCGGCACGCTCGGCGGCAACATCGAATCCACGTCGATTGGTTCATCGATTTGCCTTTTGATGGTGACGGCGACGGACATTCGCGTTAAGTGGAAACAAGGCACCTGGGTCTTGACCTAGTCGACAACAGCAACGGAGAGCGCACAATGTTTTTTTTCTCATTCACCGATTCGACCGACGCACGTCGTGAGAACGCGATTTGCCTGATCACTGATGTCTCGTTTTCGTATCAGCGCGAGCAGCCGCAGCCGACGCCACACCTCGGCGAAGTCGGCGACGAGCAGCCGCAGCCAGCGGAAAAGCCGGACACGCTGTGCGTCACTGTGCAGGCATTTGCCAGCGAAGACGCATTCCGCAGCGGCAAGCGCGCCGCTGAGGTTTGGGAGTGCAATGGTATCCCGTTCGACCGTCACTCGACGGCGAGCATGCACAAGCAAGCCTATGCGGGCGTGCTTGCGCTCTCGATCTTCGCCGGCGCTGTGTCGCCGCCTGAATCCTAATCGATCGCTCGCATGGGAGGTTGATCATGGTTCCGTGGATTTTGTCGGCGTGCACACTTGCCCTCTCGATTGCACTCATTCTTGCGAATGGGGGCACATCGTGGGGCAAGAAATCTGCCGAGTCTGATGCGAACAGCAAGGCGATCGCCGCCGTCGTCGTCAAGCAAGATGACCTCGACAAGAGAGTCGCGGCGCACAATGCAATGCTGAGGGTTCACGAGGAGAAGTTCTTTGCGGTTGGCAAAGAGGAGGCGCGCACCAACAAGCGCTTTGACCGCATCGAGGCCGAGATGGCAAAAGGCTTTGACTCGCTGCACGAGAAGATCGACGATCGCTTCAGCGAGATCATCGCAGCGCTCAATCAGCGCACTGTGCGCAACGCGCTGTCGACGATGGAAGCAGACCCGATGAGCAGCAAAGGGTGACGCGTGACATCGAAGCCATCGCAAGCTAAGACCACGCTCGATCGCTCGCACATCGACTCAGCGGTCGCTGATGACGAAGCCGCCGAATGTCTCGGCGAGCTTCAGTTGATCGGCATTCAATTGGCGGCGACGCGACGACGACTGACGCGCTTGCTGTCGAAAAGGGTGACGCATGCACGACGAAAATCAAGCGACAGTGAGCAATGTCCCGGTTCTTAGCGATGAGAAGCGCGACTTCGCGCACATCCTCGACACGCTCGACGACAAAACATGGCGCATGGCATTCGAGTCGGTTGAAGCAACATTGCGCAGCGGCGGCATCGCGAGCGACGTCGTCGTCGCCTTGTCGATTGCGGACATGATCACTGAGATCGCGAGCGACACCACAGGCAAGGTGCGCGATCCGCGCAAACGCAAACCACATCACACGATTTTCACGCGCCAAGACTTCGTGCGCGGCGTCGACGTCGTCTTCGTCTACGCTGACGCATGGCCGGTTCATCCGTCGTTCGCTGAGAACGGCGGCGCGTGATGAGCATCGCGCGATTCATGTGCGACGAGATCGCCATCAGCACATTTCTCAACGACAACAATCGCCATGGGCAGCCGTCATACCTGGCACCTGTGATCGTCAAGGCACGTGTCGTCGAGGGTCGCAAGGTGGTGCGCGGCGCGAATGGCACAGATCAAGACATCACGACGACGATCGCAACGATGGCCGTGGTCGGGATTCGCGATCGCATTTGGATTGCGCCGCTATCAAGCAACAACGCGCCGCGCGTCTTCCCGCCTGCACCTCAATTTGTCGATGCAGATGCGCGTTCACCTGTCGACGTCAAAAACGCGCGCAAGCGCATCGGCAACGACGGTCACTTTGAGGTCGTGCTGTGATCAAGATGCAAGCCAAAGTGTCTGGCTTCGATCCCGTGCTTCTCGAGCTGCGCGCACTGCAACGCATTTTTCCTGAAGCTGCGAAGAATGCATTGATGGCCGAGGGCTATGGCGTGTTCCGCGACTCGCAAGAGATTGTCCCCGTGCGCGGCAAGTACGGCGGCACGCTGATGCGCTCCGGTCGGACTGCGATCTACAACGACAGCCGACGCGGCGTCGCCGTCTACGAGATCAAGTATTCCGCCGACTACGCAGCAGCGGTGCACGAGATGACGTCGTCGCCATCTGGCGAGCCGATCAACTGGTCGCGCCCAGGCTCCGGCGCGAAGTATCTGGAAAACCCGCTCAAAGAACACCGCGCAGGCATGCTTGAGAGAATGGCTGCGCGCATCAAAAGTGAGACCGGCATATGAGCACAGCGGCAGACGACGTCGGCACCTATTTGCTTTCAAAGATGCCGGACCTTGTCGACGGATTGTCGCTCAAGGTCGGCGACGGCGTGTCCGTGCCGCGCGCCGGGCAGTCGGCGTTTTGCGTCTACGTGACCAACACACAAGGCATGCCGTCCGAGGCGTTCGTTGACGGCGATGCAGGCAACCGAGACGACTTCTTTGGGATCATGGTGCGCGTGCGCGGCGACAAGAACGATCGCCGCACTGCCGAGGTGGCTGCGATTCGCATTTTTGACCTGCTGTCGTTCTCGCGCTTTGGCCGCATCAGCAATTTGCAGGTGACAGGCACGCCGAATTCACTCGGCGTCGACGCCGAGGGCTTCCCATGGTTCAGCATCAACGCGATCGGGCAGATGTGCTCGCTCGGCGCTGCAATGCCGCGCATCTATTTCGGCGCGTCGCCGTCGTCGGGTGGTCCAACGCATGATGCCGCATGGGCAAAATCGCTCGGGAGCTCGATCGCGTCGTCGTCGCGCCTAGCGGTGTTCACGACGCCGGCGCTCGGCGGCGGCGACGCGCTGTTTGTCGTCATTCCGACGGCGTATGGTGTGCCGTCATTCCGTCGCGCCGATGCGCTGTCCGTGTTGGCGCATGCGGTTGATGCGTCATTTGATGTCGACGGCGTCGCGTGCGCGGCGTACAAGATCACCGCGTCGCCGATCTCTTCGGCGATCGTTCGGATTCAGTGAACAGCAAAACGGAGAGACAGCGATGACGAATCAATGGGCAACGCCAGACAACATCAGCACCAATCAAAAAGAATCAGACGACGCCGGCAAAGAGGCGCGCGACCATTTCGCATTCCTCGTCGCAGGCGCGCTCGGCGGCGCGGTGCGTTTGACCGGCGGCGACCCAGTCAAGGCGGCGATCGTCGCCGTCAAATCAGCAGAGGCAGCGCTTTGGCTGATGACACATCCGCAAGAAATGAAAGCCGCCGCCGACGAGATCGAGGCAGAGCAAAAGCACGCCGCGACGTCGGCAGGCATGGTGGGCTTGCCTGCTGAAGCACCGGCGCCGAGCGAGCCTGCAGCGTCGAGCGAAAACCGCCAAGCCTACGAAGAGGGCTGATGCCGCAAGAGCACGACAAATATGGTCGCCTCGTCGACGCGTTCACACCTGTCGACGTCGCGCTCGCGCATGTCGGAATCAAAGAGGCGACGGCGCGCAACGACGGCGTGCCGTCGGACACGTACATGGCCGGGCGCAAAGAGCCATGGTGCATGCACTTCGTGATTTGGTGTTTTGCGGCGCTCGGTCTTTGGTGGCCAGGTCATGTTCCGCCAACGAAGACGCGCGCGAATCCGATCGCGCGCGTCAAGACGTTCTATGAGCAAGCAAAAAAAGCAGGATGGGTCGTCGAGAATCCTCGTCGCGGCGACGTGATCATCTTCAATTCGCGCGGCGACAGCGATGCGGGCGATGGGTGGCACACTGGCATCGTGACCGATGTTGCGGGCGGCATCATTCACACCGTCGAGGGCAACTTGTCCAATGCTGTTGGCACTGCACAGCATTCGTCGACGTCGAAACGGATCATCGGATACGTGCGACACAAGGCAATGCAAATTTGACGCGCACCATGGCGGCGTTAGGATTCATCTAACCGAGGTGTGCAATGCCAAGAGTTCGCGTCCCTGTCACCAAGATCCCGCAGCTTGCCGGCGCCGCTGGCGGCGCGCTTCTCGTCGGCCCGGCGAATGCCGCATCTGTGATGATCGCATTCGACAACACCAACGATCATGAGATGGTGAACAACGGCGCGACCGTGCTCGTCGCACAGAACACCGCCAACGCGGCTGCGACGTTCAACATCGACAGCGTTCCATCTCCACTGAACGGTCGACTCGGCGACATCACTGTCGTCGTGCCGGCATACGTATCGGCGACGCAAAACGCGCTCGCGTTCGTTGGTCCATTTCCCCCATCGCTCTACTCGCAAGGCGACGGCGGCAACCGCGTGCACATCGACAGCGCTGCCGCACCGGCGACGCTGTTCCTGATGGGTCTCGATCTGTCGGTTCGCTCTCTCTAAGGGGTCGTCATGCCACGCGTTCAAATTCCAGTCACAACGATCAACCCATACTCAAACGGCGCGGGCGGTTTCTCGCAGATCACGTTCGTGCCGTTCGCCTCTGCTGATGATCACTACATGGTGAACGACGGCCGCACGCTGTTGCTTTCGCGTACGGAAACCGCTGGTGCATCGAGCTACACGGTGCTTTCCGTCGTCGACATCAACGGCCGCATTGGCGACGTGACTGTGACGCTGCCTGGGTACGAGTCGGTTGCAAAAAATTCAATCACCGCAGCTGGACCGTTCGTCGCGTCGCAGTTCAATCAGGGCGGCGGTCGCGAGCTTTACGTCGACACCGCCGCATCGATTGCTTACGCCATCGCGGGCTTGCGCTTGCCAATCGTCTAAGGTTTTTTCGTCGTCACGAGGTGGATCATGGAATGCTTGCTCGGTAAAGATGGATCGGTCGAAGTGTCGACGGACAACAAGGCGACATGGATCAAGGTCGGTCACGCGATGACCGTGAACATCTCGAACGACAAGGCTGCCATCGTCGAGGACGACATGGACAGCGGCGACATCTCGCAAGCATGTTGCGGCATGCGCACTGTGACCGGCGACGTCACTGCAAAGCTCGACCTCGACGACGCAGGTCAAAACGCCATTCGCAACGCGCACAATCAAGCCGGCTGCGGTCAAATCGACATTCGCATCCGCCCGATCGTGCGCCCGAACTATCCCGAATTCACCGGCCGTGCGATCGTGCTGACGTGCCCGCTTGCGCTCGATGCAGCTGCGACGCAGAAGTTCACGGCGACATTCCACTTCAATGCGTTTGCGCCTGGCATTCAAGCCTAGCGCGATCGCTTGACGGCGACATGCGTGCATGCGACGACGTCGGCACACCAACGACGGAGGATGCAATGCGTGGCGAAGCAACAGTCAGAATCGGCGGCAAAGAGCGCAAGTTGATCTTGCGCATTCGTGCGATCAGCATGTTCGAGCAAGAGACAGGCAAGAGCGCGCTCGAGACGATGCAGGCGCTCGGCAATAACCCAAAGGCAACGACAATCAGCACGATCGTGTCGATGCTGTGGTGCGGGTTGAGCGCCGCAGATGCATCGATCACAAAAGAGCAGGTCGAAGCATGGATCGACGACGCCAGCGACAGCGATGACGGCCTCTATGACATGCTCTCGCCGATGATCCGCGCCTTCATGGAGGGTGTGCCGCTCCCAAAAAAGGCGAAGGCGGCAATCGCCGCCGCCGAGTCGGCGCCGAAGAAGAAGACGGCAAAAGCAAAAGCAACCTGATCGACTTCGACTCCCTGCTCGAGACGTGCATCATCATGGGTGTGCGGGCGTGGGAGTTTTTCGACATGACTCTCGCTGAGGTCGCCGCAACGACGTCGGCGTATGAGCGACGAGAAGAGTCATCATGGGCGCAATCGCTGATGATCGTGAACCACATACGCGGCGCCGTCGGCATGAAAGACACGATCAAAATCGAGGACGTGCTAGGATCAAGGCGTGATTCGTCGGCAGACGCAGAGGCGAGCGACGAAGAGAAGCTGAAGATCATCAATGCGCATCTGATGTTGATCGCAAAGAGCTTTGAGGCGAGCGGGGGCTAGAGATGAACATCGGCGAGATCGTTGCAAAGATCACAGCGGACTCGTCGCAATTCATTTCCGGCGTCGACAAAGCAGAAGATGCGGCGAATCGATTGCAGTCGACGTTCGCCGCGCTTTCATTTGGCGCGTTCCTGAAGCACGCTGCCGACGTGAGCGATGCGATGACCGGCATGACCGGCGACATCGAGCGCATGTTCGGCGAGGCTGGCGACTCGATCAACAAGTTCACCGCGCAAGCATCGACGGATTTTGGCATTGCCGAGATCGAGATCAAAAAAGGCGCGATGTCGATCGGCAATGCGTTCTCATCGATCGGTATTGACGAAGCGACGTCGGCGAAACTGACGAAGCAATTGAGTGTCGTGTCCGCCAACATGGCAAAGGCGTTTGATGGCGCCAATGTCGAGGGCACGAGCGCTGCACTTTCGGCTGCCCTGTTCGGTCAGACGAAGGCGATCCGTCAGTATGGCGTGCTTCTCGACGACGCATCGATCGAGCAAGAAGCGCTTTCGCTTGGCATCCAAAAGACCGTCAAGGAAATGAACGAGCAGGAGCGCGCGGTCGCTACGGCAATGGCCGTGATGAAAAAATCCAGCGGGATCGCCGGCGAGGCAACGAGCGGATTCGACGAGATCGGCAACGCAGTCATGCGCACGCGCTCGGAGCTTGAGAAAATCAGCGTGCAAGTCGGCGACCAGCTGCGCGCGCCGATGGTCGCCATCGCCGATGCTGTGACCGCTGGTGCAAAGGCATTTGGCGAGCTCAATCGCGCACTTGACGGATGGCCTGCCAAGCTCGCTGCAGTCGCCGCAGGCTTCTTTGCGATCAAAGCGGCGGCAGCCGCAGCGGGCGTGTCGATTGCGCCGATTGTAGCGCCGATCGCGGCGGCTGTGATTGGCATTGAGGCGCTGACGGCAGCGTTTGCTGTCATGTTCTCGGGCGGCAAAAACCCAACGACTGCATTTGATGCGCTCGCCATCGCCATTCAAGACGTCGCATCCGGCGCGGTGTCGGCGTCGTCGACGGTTGCAAACTTCTTGCTTGGCCTGTCCGAGGGTCTTGCGTCGATCTTTCGTGCGATTGGCATGGATACGCTCGCGAACAACATCTCAGACGGCGTCGAGATCATGCGCCGTGAACTTGACGAGACGGAAACGTCTGCGCAGATGGCGCGCAACGAACTCGACAAGACGGCGGTCACGATCGGCAAGGTCGGCGAAGAGGCAAAAAAGACCGCGCGCGACGTCGCCGGCATCAACGGTGCCATGCGCTCGCTCGGCGAATCAGCGGCGGCGGCAATTGAGTCGCAGCGCGGCAGCGCATTCGGCGGCATCTTTGCGGCCGTGCAAGAGGCCAACAAGGCGCTCGAGGAACTCGGCAGCAAGCAAGGCGTATCGTCCGACACTCTTGCGGCGGGTAAGGATCTTGCGGCGGTCAAGCTCGAAATTGAACTCGGCAAGATCCTTGTCGACAGCGCCGGGCTCGAGAACTTTACTGACATCGTGCGCGAGGCGACCGACGCATTTGCGGCACTCACCGGCCGAGACCTCGACACGGCGGCGGCGCAACTTGCTGACGATCAGTCAAAGCTCGCTGCCGTCAACGAGGCGATGCGCAAGTCGCAAGAGGAATCAGCGCGCATCTATGAGCAGATCACCAAGGAACGCGAAGACGGCGCCGCGCGCGAGGCTGCGGCGATCCAGAAAACGATCGACGCACGCAACGCCGAGGTCGACGCTATCGTCGCTGAGGTGGCGACGCGCTCTGATGCGCTGTCGTCCGGCGCCGTCAACACGCTATCCACAGGTCAACTCAACGCGGGCGAGCTGACGGGCGCTGCAGCCGGCGTGGCTGGTGCTGCGGCAGGCGCCATGATCGGGATCTCACCGGCTATCGGTGGCAAGATCGGCGACGTCATCGGTCAATTTGTCGGCGACAAACTACAGGGCGGCGGCATTTTTGATGCGCTGCAGAGCGGTCTATCGCGCGCCATCGACGGAATCGCCGACGGGCTTGTCTCGCTCTTTGAGTCAATTCGCCCCGCTGTCGAGTACACCGGCAAGATGCTGTCCATCGTCGGCAAGGCGATCGGCGGCGTGCTCGGCGCGCTGTCGCCTGTCATCGAGGCGCTCATGGAGCCGATCGCGATCATCGGCGACTTGTTCGCGGCGACGCTCGCGCCGATCTTGAAAGCTGTCGTCCCTTTGCTGTCGGCGGTTGCGAAGTTGCTGCAGCCGTTGATTCCGATCTTGATTGCGCTGTTCGCACCAATCATCACAGTGATTCAAGCGCTTGAACACTTCGGGCTCGTGACGAAGGCCGTCAACTTCGTCGCCGACATCCTCGCGCGCGTCGTCGCCGTGTTGTCGTTCGCATTCAACGCGGCGACACTTGGCGTCTACAAGTTTCTCGACGGGTTGACGTCTGGCATCGCGAGCCTCATCGGCAGCATTCCAGGCATGGAGGCTTTTGCGGACGAGATCCAGAAGCTCGCAAACGGATTCAACAAAGAGGCGATCAAAGCGCAGAAGGCAATGGCGCAATCTGCAAACATCATTGTGAACGGCGCGAATGCCAACGACAAGGCGCTTGAATCGAAGCACGATGAGATCAAGGCGCGTCAAGAGGCCGCGCGCCTTGCGCTCGAGACCGAGAATGTCGCCGACAAGTTTGAAGCGCTCGCCGAGACGATCGAAAATGCGACATCTGATTTCAAGGTTGAGGGCTATCGCTTCGCAGCGCAAACTGGTTTGACCGCAGGCGGCGCGACGTCGCTGCCGAATGGCGGTCTCGTGATCAACGTGGGGACGATGATGCTGGCTCCGAGTGACACCGCAGAGTTTGCGCGCGAAGTCGAACAAATCTCGTCGCGCAAAAACTTCACACTGAACTCATCGACGGCGCGCAATGCACGTCCATGGATCGGGCGGGCGTAGTGGCTGGATTCATCATCAACGGCGCGACGCTGCCGATCAAAGAAGGTTCATTCACTCGCCGGGAAAACGAGATTGGCGGCATCGTCGACACTACAGGCGGCGACCGCGTCGCCGCTGCGCGCAATATGCGACGCACGTTTGCCGGCACCATCTCAGCATTGCCGTTCGATGACGCCAGATCGGTCATGTCTCTTTTGCTTGGGATCGGTCATGTCGGGTCGTTTGACGGCGAGACCAACCTAAGCACATCACTCGCGATGTCGGCGAACTCGCGCGGCTATCTTGACCCAGGCAACGGCTGGTCGGGTGATGCGCTTGTGGTGCCGTCGTCGTTGTCGGCATCGTGGAATCCGCAGCTTGGATCGCAGTGGACGATGTTTGTTCGCCGCCGCGACAACACCACGGGCGTGTGGTCTCGCCTTGCACTGCGCGATGACGGCGTTCAAATGCTGAATGGCGCCGTCGGAACATTCGGCGTTGGCAACTGCATGCGCGTGTCGTCCGGTTCGGCATTCCTCGACGGCAAGACGTTGGCCGGCGCAAATGCCGATTCGCACTATGACGATCTCTTGATCTTGCCATGGCGATGCAGCAGCGCGGTCATGCTGATGATTCACGGCAACGATCGACCACACTCGCCAATGCCATTTATCGAGGTTCACGGCGACTTGATTGACGAGCGACTCGGCGTCATCGGGTCTGCGCGCATTGAAGACGTGCGCACCATCAAGGGCACCGCGCACAAGCTCGGCGATACGACTTGGCACAACAACAATCAGGAAATCTCGTTTGTGCTCGACGAGGTTGACCCGATTTATGCGACAACGCCGCCGCCGATCGTGCTCTTGCCAATGACGCGATGGTCAAGCGCGGCCAACCTTTCGACGACGCGCGATGTGATGGGCGCCGTCAATGCGACGCGCATCGCGACAACGGCGGCGCTGACGCGCGGACCAGGTAATGCGATCGACGGTGCCATCGCTTTGCGCAATGCGCACTATAACATCGCAGATCGCGCAGAGTTTGCATCGTGGTCTACGACAACCGGCGAGCTGACGATCGCGGAATGGATCACGCCGCAGGCGGCGAATGGCATTCTCTTCGCCAAGCAAGACGCAACGCAGATCGAGTGGTCGGCGACGCTTGCATCTGGCGTGCTGTCGATTCGCATCAGCGACGGCACCAATCAAAACACGTGGACAATCGGCGGCACACTGCCCGCCGCAGCGCGTGTGCATCTTGCGGTTGCCATCAGGTGCGCACCATCGACGCCGCCAACGGTTCGCGTCTACGTGAATGGCGAGGCTCGGCAGGTGACGCTCAGTGTGAACAACGGCGTCACACAGATCGCAAACACGACGGCACCGATCGGCGTCGGCGACAGCGGACACGCAGCCGGAAATAACCCGCTGCAATGCGATGTCTCTGGATTCGCCGTCTTCTCGTCGGCGCTGACCGCGCGACACGTTCGCGACTTGTTCTTGTCGACGGTGAAACCATGACGTTTTTGCGCGTGAATGGCGTCGAGGTATCTGTCGCCGATGCAACATCAGGCTTGAGTGTTCGCACGATTGGCGTCGACAAGACGACGCAAATCAATCGACGCAAGATGTCGCGAAGCGGCGTTGTGCTGTCGCACCAAAACACGACGACGCTTTTGCCGCAGACGGATGCAACGTTTCTTGCGGCACTCTTTGCAGGCCGTCATCACCGCATGTCGTTCGACTCAAATCTGTGGTCGACGCGTGGTCGTCCGCCGCGCGCGAGCAACACGGCGACGATTGCCGCAGCGAGCCCAACCCCGAAGCACGGCGCCGGCAGACTTGCTCTTGCGTCGTCTTCGTCATTCGTCTCGTGGCTTTTTGACGACGACAAGTCGGCGGCGCGCATCGGGCAGTCTTGGTTTGCGCAGGCATGGCGCTGTGCGACGACGAACCCCGCAGACTGGCAACTGTGGCAGGTTTGCAGCGATGGCCGAGTGTTCGTCGGTGGTGCTCGAGACGACGCCCAGGATCGATCGTGGTTCACTGTGGCAGATGACGTGGCAACACTGCGACAGGGTTCGTCCGCGTGCGCCGCTGTCGATGATCTCTTTGTCGTCTTCGCGCGGCCAACTGACATCATGGCTACGCAAATGGCCTCGTGGGCGATCGCCGGAAACCCACAGCCGGACTCGCCGCTTGTGACATGCGATGGCGACTTTGACGGCGGGCGATCGTCGGCGTTCATGCCGGCGCTGGTTGATGGCGGCGGCGCGCTGTCCAAGTATTTTTGCGAGCGCAACGACTGGATCGCGGACACGATGATCAACAATGCGATGCAAGTCGCGTTCTCTTTGACGCAAGAGCGGGGTTCGCTGTGAGAATGCCTAGAACTGGTCGCGGACTTCACCCGATGATCGACGCATCGACGCTGTCGGCGTGGCAATTCAATGAAACAACCGGCACCAACGGCCGCGACACGCTGCGGCTCTCGCGCGACCTCGCACAGGTCGCAGCGCTCGCGACGCCGACAACGACGACGGCGCGGATTGGGCTTGCTTTTGCATTCAACGGCACATCGCAAATCATCGGCTACAACATGGGCGCCGCCGACCAAAACATCTTCGCTGGCGAGGTGACGCTCGCCGTCGTGTTTCGGCTGGCGTCGGTAGGTGCGTCGACGTCGCGCGTGCTGTTCCGTGCGGGCGGCGGCACTGCATCTGCGGCCGCAAACCAAAACGAGGTCTTCTGCCTTCGCATTGTGCGCGATGCACTCGCAACCGATGCGCCGTTGCTGAATCTGCGATGGGAATCCGGCACCAATGTTGCGCAGCCGAACTCGAACGGCGCCTCGCTCGCGTCCGTGCCGCTGCTCGTCGGTCAAACTTACGTCGTGCACGCAATCAAAAAGTGGAACGGCGTCAACTATGATATGCAGCTTGCGGTCAACGGGCGCATCTATACCGTCGCAACCAACTTGCCGGCGACTGGATCGGGCGTCTTGCTGACGGATGGCACGTGCAAAATCACGTTTGGAGCCGCGCACAATGGCGCCTCGATCGACAATCCGCTCGCGGTGCAGGTGTGCTCGGCGGTTTTGTCGTCGAGGGCATACGCGCAGGCTGATTGCGTGCGCGATTTCCGCCGCGTCGCCGGCATGGCGCTGCCGACGTCGGTCTCCGCGCGCGTGAAGCTGGCAGACCAAAGCGACAACATGATCGATGTGACGACGATCGGCGGCAACCTGCTTGCCGGCCTCAACGTTACCGATGACGCAGATGCGCCGTGCGCGAGCGCTTCGATCGAGCTTGCCGGATTGTCGGGCGACACGTCGACAGCACACTTGCGTGGCGATTCGGTGCTCAATGACCCGACTCTCGCGGGCACGTTCGATCCGTTTCTTGACGTGTTCCGCCGCGTCGACATCGAATTCGCGCGCGTGCCGTGCTGGACAGAGCCAGTCACAATTGATTGGTGGCTGCGCTTTCGCGGGCGAACCGACACCGTCGACGATGCAGGCGATCGCGCGCGCATTCAATGCCGAGATCAAGGCGCATTCCTCGCGGACAAGTACATGGACGAGCTGATCGTCTATCCAAAGACGTTCGGCGGCGGCGGATGCGGCGGCAGCGCGCAGGCTCGCGAGATTGTCGTCGAGGAAATGTTGCAAGCGAACCTCGCGATCATTCCATTCGCACCATTCAACGAGCGAAGCTACTTCGATCCGGCGCTCCCCGCCGAGGTCGCCGGCACAAACACGGCAGTCTGGGTGCCGTTTCCATCAGCGTCGTGCGTTGTTCCGCAACGTGAAGGCGATGCGCCGAACATCCGCGATGTGCCGCAGCCGCGCGGGCGCTTGCTTGACGCACTTCGGCAGGCGTCCAACGCGATCGGATGGGATACGCGTTTCAAGTTCGACCCGCTCAGCGAGTCGTTTCGCCCATGCTTCTTTAACCCACAACGCACGAAGACGGCGCCGGATGTCTCTGTCGGCGTCGACGACATCGTCGCGCTGTCTGGATCGCGCAGATCGATCGAGGATGTCCGCAATGTCGTGCGTGTAACTATCGCCGACAACACCAAAAAAGATGACATGGGCAATCGACTGCCGACGAGCATCATTCGCCGCGACACCGATAACGGCCATCTGTCGCGCGCGAAGTATGGCACGCGACCGATCGACATCACAGAAGATGCGTCGTCATCAATCAACACGAATGCCGAGGCTGTCCGCATGGCAGACGCCATCGTCAACGACTACGCGATGCCATGGCGCGATGTGTCGATCGACATCATGCACGCACCGGAGCTCGAAGTCGGCGATCTTGTGCTGCTGAACGAGCATGACTCGACGTCGACGACGTTCACGGCGATTCAGTCGCTGTCGATCTCACACACGGCGAACGATCAGCAGACGACGATCGATTGCCAAGGGCAACCAACCGCAGGCCGCAAGCGCACTTTTGTCACCGCCGAGATCGGCAAGGTTGCAGGCATGACGCCGCGCAATGCAGGCGAGGCGATCAAAATCGCATCAAGCAAAACGAACCTCGCCGCCGTCGGTGCCGCCATCAATCGGTCCTCGTTTCTCGGCGACACGCCGACGCCGCTGCAAAACGGCAACTTCACCCGCCAATCACGCGGCACCGACTATGAACCGGATGGATGGGCGGTGCGCAACGGCACAGAGTGGATCGGTCTTCCGACAGATCGGCGCGTGTCAACGACGCCAATCGCGCGCAGCGGCGACCGTGCCTTGCTGTTTCAGCGCTCGTCAGTCGATTTCTCGACGTCACCAGAGATCACATCACAGCAAATGGTCGCCATAGACGGCGATCCAAATGCCATCTATTCGTTCGAGATGGTGTGGCAACTGCTCTCGCCGCTGTCGACGGCGCCGCGTCCGCCTGGCTTGCGCTTGGATTGGTACGACAGCAATCGCAGCCTGATTTCATCCGCCGATCCAGGCTGGACCAGCGGCGTTCACTTATTGCCGCTGCGCGCCGATGCCTCTTACCTGTGGACTGCGCGCAACTTCGAGACGTTCTCATTCCCGGCCGGCGTCATCGGCGTCGGCGGCATCGCTGCGGACACGTGGTTCACCTCTCGCGTTGAGGGCGTGCGACCACCGTCGTCCGGCGCTGCGCGCTACCTGGCTGTGACGCCAATGGCGGTCGAGCCGATCACAGTCGCGGCGCCGACGACGGAGATCAATGACGGCGGCTTCGTCGTCGACACAGTGAAGCATTGGCGCACTAAGCAGTCATTGCGTGCGCGGCCATCAGCAAATCAAGCGATCGTCGTCGACACTTGGCATAACATCCGATTTGACGAAGCCAACTTGATTGGCGGCTTCTTTGATCGAGGCAACGGCCATGTCGCCGTTGTCTGGCCTGGTGCTGGCTATGGCTTCAGGGCGCGTCGTCGCGGTCGCTATCGCGTATCGCTGACCGCCGTCGTCACCTCTGGCTCGAACACATCAACTGCCAAGCTGCGCATCGTGAGCGGCGCAACGTATCTCATCACAAACGGCGCACTCAACGTCGCCGGACAAGAGCTGCTCTCGGGTCTCGCTGTCAAAACGAACCTGACAGGCAAAGAGGTCGGAGGCACAGGCGGCGGCAACTTTGCGACCGTCTCGCTTGATGGTGTCGTCTTGCTTGACGAGGGTCAAATCATCACAGCTGAAGTCATCAACACGGCGAATGGCGGCACGATCATCAACCCGGCAAACAGCAACACGATCGCGCAGACGTGGACGTCGCTGTCGGTAGACTTGATTGACGACATCTAGCGTCCGTCGCATGATTGCAGTGGAGGTTTGCAATGGATTTTCTCGCCAACGTCGACAAGCAGCAGGTGCAATCGATCATGGATCTTCTCGTTGGATCTGCCTTGATCGCGATTGGCCGATCGATCCTCAAAGAGATCGAGAAGTACCGCAAGCAACGCATGCTCGCGAAGATGGTCGAAGGCAACGCCGAAAACGTCGATCCAAATCTCGGCTTTGAGGCTGCGATCGTTGAGGTCGCAAACCTCGCCATCGAGGAGCTGCGCGGCCAAGGGTTCACGACGGGCACACAAGAATTCAACCGTGCGCGCAGCATCGCGCGTTCGGTGTTGAATGCGCTGCGCAAGCAGCAAGGAGGCAACGCATGATCGATCCAATGAAACTCAAAGAGGCCGCATTGATTTGCGGGTCAACAGTGTCGACGGCAGCAGAGCGAGACGCGCTGCGAGCGCGCATCGTTGGCGCCAACGAGATGAGCGCTGAAGATCAGCGTGCACTTTCAAGTGAGATGATCAAAAGATCATACCGCGTCAAAGACGAATATCAGGAACGCAGGGTCTTGGTTGTCGCAACCGACATCGCAGAGATGGGGGCGTTGCCGATCGGTGATGCGGCGAACAGTTCATCTGTGACGGTCGACGACGCAACAGGCAATCCATCCATGCCGCTTGACGAATATGGTGGCGACGGCGAGATCGCTCAGTAAAACCCGGCTGCTGGCTTCGGTGGGGGCGCTCTGACGATCGGCGAATTGCGCAGGTCTTCTAGCGCCCAAACCATTGCATCGAGGCGATCGGGCGAATCCGTGCCAACTGCCCACGATGTCAATTGGTCTTCAAGCATCGTCAAATTGCGTCGATGTGACACGCGGCCTTGTTCATAAAGCGCAGCGATGGGCTCGGCGCGTGTCTCTTTTGATTTGCTCGCGTGCACCATCTTGACGACGACCGATTCAGCCGGATCGGCGCCCATGATGTTTGATTCGACGAGATCGCCGCCGTTGTTCACCTCGGCGACGATGGCGGACGCGTTGTGTCGGCGGTACGCCTCGACGGCGATTCGCCCCCAATCCTTGACGTGATGTTTGCCGGACAGGTCTTCGAGGACCGTGAAGCCGCCGTCTTCCCGTCGGGCAGCGACGACGATGCCGGTCTCGTCGCTTTCTTTTTTGGATGTCACGGCAGGATCAACGCCGACGACGATGCGACCGAGACCCATCGCTGGGTCATATGACTCTTGCGCTGCGCGGATGAGCGCTTGCGTCCACAACGCGCCCTCGACGTCGTCGAGAATCTCGGCGAGCACCTCTTGGCGCCATAGTCGCGTGCCCTCGTAGCGTCGTTTGAGCGCAGCAATGAATTTCGGTGCAAGGTTGCGCTCGTTCTCAAGCGTCGATCCCTCTGTGACGACGGTGTCTGTCGTGTCGGCCATGATCTCTTGCAGCAGTTTGATTTTCTTCGGCGTCGTCGTGATGATGCCTTGTCCATTTTTGCCGTGACCATCGACGAGACGGAACATCAATGTGATGTTGTCCCAACATGCTTGCACGTATCGCCACGATGCAAGCTCATCCGCCCAAAGAGTATCTGCTTCGGGTCCGCGCATTGCTTCGGGGTCTTGCGCTGTGAAGCAAAGCGCGCGCGCGCCATTCTCCCATCGCACTTCCTTTTGGTCGCCGCCGACGTACTCGCATGGATTGTGCGGGCGACTGCGCGAAAGCGTCTTCAAGCCAGATGGACCATTGATGGCTGTTCGGTTCAAGTCGGCGTGCGTTCGCGTGACGATGATGCCGTGACGCATTTGACCGCTGTCTGCGCGATCGTAGAGCCATTCTGTTGCCGTGCGCGTCTTGCCGAATGCACGACCGGCCTTGATGAGCCAGATCGTCCAATCGCCCTCCGGCGCAATCTGCTTTTTGCGCGCGATGAACTGCCATTTCAGCATCGCTCGCGCGACGGCGGCTTGTTCCGCTGGCGACATGCGCGCCATTGCGCGCGCGATCTCGACGTCGCCAAGGTCGCGAATCGAATCTCGAAGCGACATCGCCAGCTTGGCGTCCGCAAGCGCGCGCTTTAGCTCCGTAGATCGATCGATCATTTGTCTTGGTCTCGACGCTCGATGAGCTTTGCAATCAATGCGTCCGCATCGATGTTCAGGTTCATCGTCTCGATCGCGCCGCCGTCTTTGCCAGTGATCTCTTGCTTGTCGGCGACCTTGAGGCCAGGCGTAAATGACTGCTCAAGCCTCATTAGCGTTACCGCTGCATCGACGGCGGTCGCGCTACCCTCGATCGCCTTCTTTACCTGCGGCACAAGCATTTGCTCGACGCGGTTGAGCGCTCGCTGGCGTGCTGCTTCGAGATACTTCTTGCTATGCGCGATCTTCTGTGTCTCTTCGCGCACGATTTCTGTAACCACGTCAACGTGCACGCCGCACGCGCGTGCAGCATCTTCGACGCTTCGAGTCGCCAGCGCGCGCAGCACACTCGCGCGCTTGAACTTTCCAAGCGCGCGAGCCTGTGCGGCGCGCGCAAGCGACGCGATCGGCAGCACCTCGATCGAGAAACCTTCGTCTGCCGCACTTTCGGCGAGCTCATCCATGTGTTTGTCGTGCTTCGTCATGCTGATTTCATACCCCGATCTGCGATCTAATGCATTCGATTCGTGCGATTTTTCCTGATCCCACGTCGTCGGCAAAATAGTTGTTGCATTTGTCCGTCGCGGACAATACAAGTGTCCATGTTCGGTTGATCGGCGGCCGCGATGGTGCGGGAGTCGACATCCGGGCGCATTGTGAGGTGAGTGGATGGCATTGGTCACGGTCGCTGACGTCGTCAAAGAATACGGCGTTAGCTCGAAAACAGTCTATCGATTGCTGCGGCACGGCAAGCTGAAGCGTCGGGACATTAAAACCCTCCAACATGGTGGCACGTGTTACGTGCTCGACCATGCCGAGGTCGCGGCGGCGATGCGCGAAGTGCGCGCATACCGCAACCGTGGAATCAAAAAGGCAAGACGCCAACGGAAGGCAACATGACAACAGAAGAAGAGACGAAGCGTATCACGAAGATCGCGGTCGCAAAGCAGCTTCTCGACTCGAAGACGCCACACAAGATCACTGATGACGAGTTCGACGTGATCTATGAGTCGGCGCGCTCGCGCGGGCTTAGCTTGCTCAACAAGCAAGCGCATGTGCTGTCGCATCGCGACCGCGACACTGGCATTGTGCGGCTATCACTGCATGTCGGCATCGATGGGCTGCGCGCAATCGCAGCATCGACAGAGGAATATCTCGGCGCCGAAGGCCCGCACTTCTACGTCGACGGCAAATGGGTGGACGTTTGGATTCCAAAATCAAAAGAATGGGAAGACGCGATCCCGCAGGCGGCGCGCATGAGCGTGTTTCGCCGCAACCCCGATGGCGGCGAGCCGCTGAAGACGACGGCGATTGCGCTCGGCCACGAGTATCGCCCAGACAAAATGTCTCCGATGTGGCTAAAGCGCGGCGCAAGCCAGCTCGCGAAGTGTGCGGACGCAATGGCGATCCGTCGCGCGTTCCCTGATGAGCTGAGCGGCATCTCATCGGACGACTACACCGACAGCGGCGACGCTGCGCGCAGCGCGGCAGCGGAAATCCAAGAGGCGGCAGACGACAACACCAAGAAGAAAGGCAAAAAGAAGACAGACGACGAAGCAAGCGAAGAAGGCGGCGGCGAGGTCAAGATGACGGCCAAGCAGAAACGCGAAGCGCTCTCGCTCGCGCACTTCTGCGAATATGTCGACGGACTCACTGCGAAGCCATCAAGCGATGAGGTCGCGGCAATGGCGCGCAATGTCGCGCCAGCGCTGCTCGACGACGCGCGCGCCTACTATGCGGCACGTGTGGCGCGTGGATTCGAGGCCCCTCTTGAATTGGCGAGCGATGGGCCGCAAGAGACAGAAGACCAACAACCAGAACAACCAGAACAACCAGAGCAATCAGAAAGCGAGCAAGCATGAGCGGCAATTTCCAAACGGATTTCAGTGATGGTTTCTCGATCGGCGACGCAAAAGAAGTCGAGTTCAGCGCAGACGACGGCGTCGACTTCAGCGACAAGCCCCGTTCGCGTGAACTTTTGCCTGGCGGCAAATACGAGAAGTGGAAGTGCATCAGCGTTTCGCGCAGCTTGATTGGCGGCGGCTGGACCGTCCTCGATGTTGTCCTCGACGTCGAAACCAAAGACGACATCCGGCGCATGTGGCCACGCTTCTTTGTGCTGCCGCCGTATGACGTCGATGACCCAGGCAAGATCAACAATGCAAAGCGTGCCCAGTTTGAGTTTGGCAAATTCTGCGAAATGCTTGGCGCTACCGGACGCGTTAGCTTTGAGGAGCTTGGCGGTCGCATGGGCGTTAAGCCGCTCTTCACTGAGGTTCGCAAGAGCAAAGATCCAAAGAAGTACAAGGATCAAGCCGTTCTTGTGATCGACATCAGCGATGCAAAAATCACAAAACCAGGTGAAGCAGCCGCAGCGTCGCCGCAGCGCGCGCCGCAGGCGTCGCAAGGCAAAGGTGGCCCGCCGCCAATCGCCGACGAAGATTTGCCGTTCTAGGCAGCCACAAGCCGCGCGCGGCAATGACGAGCGACGCGCGCGGCTTTCCATTCACTCAAAACGACGACGACAAAATGCCACCAAAGATAAGAACGCCTGTCATTATCGACGGCAAGCCTCGACGCAGCGTGACCGAAGTTGTCGCATTGCTTGGCCTTCATACCGATCGACTCATCGAAGCCGCGACCGCGTGCGCTTTTCGAGGCACTGTCTTCTCACGCTTGCGTGATGAGGCTGCGGCGCTCGGAACCGCTGTGCACGCCCGCATTGAGCGCGACTTGCGCGGCATCCCGCAGCCAGAGTTTGACCCATTCGACCAGTCAACATGGCATCGCGCATGCGAGCTGCATGAGGCATGGCGGCTGCATGACTTCGCCTATCCAATGATCGAGTCGGATGCAGACGAGGTGCTAATCGAGCACAAGATCATTGGACAGCGAACGCATGGAACCGTCGACGCAATGACACGCAAGGCGATGTCCTTGGAGTTAGGCGCATGCGGCGCGCAGGTCCGCCGTAAATCCAGAATCAAAGACATCAAGACATCGAGCACGGGAAGGCCAACGCTTGAAAATCAGATCCAGCAAGCAGGCTATGTCCGACTTGAAGAGGAATGCGGCAACGAGGTTGTAGACTCGACGTTGATCGTCATCAATAAGGGCAACGATCGCGTCAAATCATTCACAATGAGCCGCGAAGAGATCGAGCCGCTCTGTATGGTCTTCGATCGACTCGTTGTTCTCTCGTGGGCGCTCGATGACATGGGTTTGACGATTGACATCACGAAAGGAAGCGAAGGCAATGACTACTAACAAGACCAGCGCGATCGCCGAGCTGAACAAAGCAGAAGTGGCAATCGCTGAAGCACGAGAAATCTTTGTTCTGATGACCGAGCAAGACGCACGGATCGATCTTTTGATCGCCGAGGTGCAGCGCCTCAAGATGAAACTGAAAAACGCGCGCGAGGATCTCATGCGCGCCGAATCCCGTGCCGACGAACTTCAGCGCAGATTGGATGGTCTCGAAAAATGATCACACTAAAAGAATGCCCGCGACACAGAGATGCAGGGTTCATTGTTGGCATGAACGGCAATGCTCGTGATTCATCAATTAAGTGTGCACATGGCGACTGCATCAGCGTTGCGTCATCTAACTCTATCGATGCGCGCGAATGTTGGAACAATGCTTGCGATCGATTGGCTGTGCAAATCATCAACGAGCACACACGCGAAATCGAATTCATGCGAAGTCAGATCGAAGCAATCAACGCGCGCCACAAAGAGCACGACGACGGATTGCGCGCGATGGGTGGCGAATCGAAGCCAAAGACCAGCGAGGCAGACGCGGCGACAATGCGCGGTGAGTGTTTGCCGTGTCCGTTTTGCGGTGGACGCGCCGAGGTATGCATGAACGATGACGGCGAATGGCAAGTGAATTGCCTGATCAGAACATGCCATTCGCTCGGCCCAACCGGACTCCACGGCAACGCGATCGCCGCGTGGAACAAGGCGAAGCGATGAAATCAAACACACAATGGGTTTCGGTGTTGCTTATGCGAGACAAGGTGACGTT